>JGI1358J11329_10000222_pt1 | contig 52595 bp, 51 predicted proteins | sample Subgroupgradi54m_FD_11329 | JGI IMG/M metagenome (IMG submission 11329)
GATGGGGGGAAAAGGTCTGAATAATCACCTGGCCTTTGAGGGATCCCCGGCCTGCGCGGCCCGCCACTTGCGTAAGAAGCTGAAAAGTCCTTTCACTGGAGCGGAAATCCGGAAGCGCCAGGCCCACATCCGCGGAAATCACGCCCACGGTCGTGACCTGCGGAAAATCAAACCCTTTGGCAATCATCTGCGTCCCGACAAGAATATCAATCCGCCCCGCCCTGAAATCCTTGAGAATTTTCTCCTGCATGCCTTTGTGCCGGGCCACATCCGTATCCAGCCTCGCGATCCGCGCCTGCGGAAAAAACCGCGCGATCTCGCTTTCGATTTTTTCCGTTCCCCAGCCCACATATTTAAGTACGCCGGCCTGGCAGGACGGGCATCGGTCTTCGAGTTTGGTCTGGAAATTGCAATAATGGCAAAGGAGGATTTTTTTGGTCTGGTGATAGGTCATGGAAACGCGGCAATGCCGGCACTGCACAATTTGGCCGCAACCCAGGCATTGAACTTGTGTGGCAAAACCCCGGCGGTTGAGCAAGAGCAGCACGCTTTCTTTTTTTTCAAGAGAAGCCGCCACTTCCTTCTGAAGAGGAAAAGAAAAAATGGAAAGTTTACGGTGAATCTCGATTTCTCTCTTCAAATCCACGATCCTGACCAGCGGAAGTTCGCGGTTGACCACGCGCTTGGTCAAAACCACTTTGGTGATTCTGCCTTCATTCGCCTCGCGCATGGTTTCAAGCGACGGCGTCGCGCTACCGAGAATCAAAACCGCATTTTCAAGTTCGGCTCTTTTTTTCGCGGTCTCGCGCACGTGATAACGCGGCGTTTCCGCCTGCTTGTAGGAATTCTCATGCTCCTCATCCACCATGATAAGGCCGAGATTTTCGACCGGCGCAAAAAGCGCGGAGCGCGGCCCCAGCACCACCCGGCTTTTTCCCTCGCGGATGCGGAGCCAGGCCAGCATCCGTTCCCGGTCCGTGAGCCGGCTGTGGATGATTTCAAGGAGCCCGGAAAAATGCCCCTGAAAAAAATCCCGGATCTGGGTCGTGAGCGCGATTTCAGGCACCAGGCAAATCGCGCCCTTTCCTTTTGCAAGCCCGTGTTTAATCGCGCGGATGTAGACTTCCGTTTTGCCGCTTCCGGTCACGCCGTGCAAAAGCACCGGATGATAGCGGCCTGTCTCGGAAAATTTGCAGATTAAATCCAGGGCATGAACCTGCTCTTGGGTGAGCTCAAAATCCGTTGGCGTTACAAAATCCTCCGGTTTCGTTTCCTGAGGCGCGGCATCCGCAAAATCACCTTGTTTCCTTCCCAACTTCACGGATTTGGGAAGCATATTTTCAATAGCCTCTCCCCAGGAACAAAAATAATATTCACTCATCCACTTGGCGAGCTCAAGAAACACGGCGTCTAAAACGGGCTCCGCGTCGATCAACTCCTTGACCGGCTTAATTTTCCCTGCCGCAGGCTCCTGATCCATGCCGACAATATAGCCCTGGATTTCCCGGTTTTTAAAAGGAACCAGCACGCGGCTTCCGACTTTGGCTGTATCCGAAAAACCGTTTTCAAGCAGGTAGGTAAAAGGATCCTGGACAGGCAGAGGGACCGCGACCTGCGCGTACTTCATGTTGGAAGGCCGAGTTCTTTCATGATGAGCTGCATGTCTGCCCAGACTTTGCGCTTTTCCGCGGGATTGCGCAGAAGATAGGCCGGATGAAACGTGGGAAGCACCTTGATTCCATCGACCTCAAAAAATTTCCCCCGAAGCTCGGAAATGGACATCTCGGTTTGGAGAAGCACCTGCGCCGCAAAATTGCCAAGCGCGCAAATGACTTTGGGCTTGATAATTTCAAGCTGCTTCATGAGATACGGCTTGCAATTAATAATCTCATCCGGCAAAGGATTCCGGTTGCCAGGCGGCCGGCATTTGAGGACATTGCAGATAAACACGTCGTTCCGCTTCAGCCCCATGGCTTCAATAATTTTGGTGAGGAGCTGACCGGCCTTGCCCACAAAAGGAAGGCCCTGCGCGTCTTCGTCAAAGCCAGGCGCCTCACCCACAAAAACAAGCCGGGCCTTCGGATTTCCGGAGCCGAATACCACGCTTTTCCGCGACTTGGCCAGCGCGTCGCACTTGATGCAGGTGATCACTTCTTCGCGAAGGGCGGTCATATCTGTTTTATGGCCCTCGGGCTGTGCCGGAGCAGATTCCGTTTTCGGTTTGACCAAAAAAGTTTCGCCCGTGAGTTCAAGGTACCGGAGATAGGATTGGACGGTCTCGTTCATTCTTTTAATCCCGAAAGCGCGAGGTCGGCAATCTCCTGTGCCGCGTGGGGCCGCGCTAGAGCGCTGACATTCTCCAAAATCGCTTTCATCCGTGCCGGATCGTTGATCAGGTTTCCCACCAGCGCTGCAAATCCGGCCGGCTCCGCAACTTCAAAAGCCGCCTCATGCTTTTTCAAAACCGCGGCATTATGTGCTTCCTGACCCGGAATTTTGGAAATGATCACCATAGGAAGGCCTTTGACCAGCGCCTCGCAAGTGGTCAGACCGCTGGAACGGGAAACCACCAGATTCGCCACCGACATCAGTTCATGCATATTATTTACAAATCCCAGCACAACACAGGGAAATGAAGTTTTAAGACGCGAAAGATCTTCTTTCAAGGCTTGATTAATTCCGCAGACAACAATGACCTGAACCTTGTCCTTTAAAGGCTCCATCTGATTCACAAATTCCCGGATGGGACCCGATCCAAAGCTTCCGCTGGTCAAAAGAATCGTGAAGCGCTCCTGGGCCAGTCCCAAATTTTTTCTCAATTTTTCAGCATCCACGGGGAGAAGAAAACGCGACGAAACCGGAATCCCAAGCTCATAAATCTTGCTATCCGGAACACCCAGCCGGATCAAATCCTTGCGGGTTTCCTCCAGCATACCCACGTAAGCATCCGCGCCTTCATTCACCCAAAACCGGTGTACCATAAAATCCGTCACCACGACCACAACCCGCGAGCGGATTTTTCCCTGGCGTTTCAGGCGCGACGCCACCTCGGCGGCAAGGAAATGGGTCACAATCACAAGGTCGGGATTTTCCCTTCTAAGCAAGTCCTCGAAAGGCCTGGCCTGAAGGCAATTATGAAAGCTCCGGAGATTTTCGATCAACCACCGCGGCACCCAGGCATCCGTGAGGCGGTAAAAAAATCCCCACAGCCAGGGTGTATGCTTGACAAGAAGGTGGTAAAAAAAACTATAGCCCCTGCCAAAAAGAAAAAAGGTATGGGCAAGCGCATCAATCAGCCGGATGTCCCAGGCCTTGGCCTGATCCCTGTTTTGAAATTCTTCAAAAATAGCCTCGGCCGCTTTTTGATGCCCCTGCCCGGCTCTGGCGTAAATCAGGAAAATTTTCATCCCCATCCCCGCGATTCTCTGAGCACGATGTCCACCGCTTCCTTAAAATTCCCGCACGTAAACTCCGGCCTATGCCCGCTGGCGGTTGCTTCTTTAATATGGGACTTGCCGTAGCCCGTCATCACCATGATGGTCCGCAGCCCGAAATCCCTGCCGGCCTGGATATCGGAAAGCTTATCGCCGATAAAAAAAGTCGCGGACGGCTCAAAAGGCCAGCGCGAGCGCGCCTGTTTGAAAAGCCCGGGTTTGGGTTTGCGGCATGCGCACCCCGCCTCTTTTCCATGCAGGCAGTAAAAAATATCGGCGATTTCGCCGCCGGCTTTTTGGATTTCGTCCAGCATGCGGCGCGTGATGTCATCAAGCTGTTCTTTTTTATAAACGCCGTCGCCAATACCGGCCTGATTGGAGATGATGATAGTCTTGATGCCCGCCTGCTTGACCTGCTCAAGGGCCGGAAGCACGCCGGGAAGAAATTTAAAATCCTCCCAGCGCTTCACGTAATCGCCGACATAATCCTGGTTGAGGACTCCGTCGCGATCCACGAACAAAATTTTGGCCGCAGCCATCTACTTGCTTTTCCCCTCCAGCTTTGCCTCCGGCGACTGCTCCGCTGCCGTAGAGATTTTGTTCTTCATTTCATAATACTTGGCGTAGCTTATAAGCTGATACAGGGAATGGAAAAATGACATCAAAAAGCCGATGAATCCGTCCGTGTAGCCGCGCTTGATCAGATAATTCTTAAGGAAGCGATCCACAAATTTCCTCATCGCATTCGGGAAGCTCACTTTCCGTCCGTCCAGCATCCATTTTTCAGCTTCAAGTGAAGTTTCTCGGTTAAATTTGGTGAGAAAATCAGAGAGGTTCCTCCAGGAATAATGAAGGATATCTCCCTTAAGCTCGCCGCAGCTTCCTTCAAGAAATACCCGGGGATGCACGCGGGCCTCTTCATATTTAAACTTGTCCTTTTTAAACATCCGCAACTTTGCCGCCGGATAATACCCGGCTGCTCTTATCCAGCGTTTGCCGAGATAAGTTTTGATGGGCATGGAATAAGCGGTATGGGGCTGGTTAGCATTTGAAAGTGTCCGGATAATTTCATCCCGCAGTTCCGGCGTCACGCGCTCATCCGCGTCAATCGAAAGCACCCAGGCATTCGAGGCTTTTGAGTAGGCATAATTCCGATGCCTTCCTTCAATGTCCATCGCCCGCTGAAATATTTTATCCGTGTATTGGCGGGCGATTTCGACCGTGCGGTCCGTGCTCATGTCGTCCAGAATCACAATTTCACCCGCCCAGGCAACGCTCTGGAGGCATTCTTCCAGCCGCCGCTCCTCATTTTTTACAATAATGGCCACTGACAGTGAAACAGCAGGCATTTTGCAGCCCTCGTAGGGGGTCCCCATTTTAAGATTCCTTTCCTTGGCTATCCACATGCATGGCTGCCAATCCAAGTCCGAATAAAAACCACAGCAGCATCCCGGTTTGAAGCGGCTCAAAAACCGTGTCCACCAAACTCAGCGCCAAGAGCCCGAAGAGGGCGGTCGTGACGCCCTGAAGAAGCGACTTTTGCTCCGGATCCCCGGACTTCCGGATCACGGAAAAACACTGCCGGAAAAATAAAACTATAAAGGACAGAAAAAAAAGAAGCGCGGGCACGCCCCGGTCTGCGGCAAGCTGGAGAAAGCTATTGTGTGCATAATAATTTTGAACTCTCCAGCTTTTTTCCTGATCAAACTGTTGGTACGCACGCACATAAGTGTTGATGCCGGTGCCAAGCCAGGGCCTGGCCTTGATCACGTCCACGGCCCTGTCCCACAAGACCATGCGCTCCACCATGGACTGCTCCTTGCCTTCAATATCCGGGTGAATGATCATGTTGTGGGGAAGCAAGAAAAGACCCACGGCCAAGCAAAGCAAAAGGAAACCGGCCAAAATTTTCTTTTTCTGAATCATGGACAAAAACAAAATCGAAAACGCAAAAGCCAGCCACCCGCCCCGCGCCTGAGTGTGAAAGAGGCAGAATCCGCCCAAAACCAGAAGAAGCCCCATTAAAATTTTGAATCTTGCAGAGCGGTAATCCGGATTAAGAACAAAGGCCAGCAGGATAGAAAGCCAGCCAATCAAATAGCTGGCGAAAATGGTGTGATCTTTGAAAGGGCCGAAAAGGCGCACCTGGGTGTCCACGTAACTCAAGGCATGGCCTCTCAGAAAATCGCGGCCCGCGCCCAGCTGGAAAATGGTATCCAGAGCGGTCAAGAGCAGCACGGCCAATCCCATACCTATCAATTTTTTGATTTTCTGCCGGCATTGGAATGTGTCCGCAATGATCACCAAAAAAAACACCTCTTCAAGATGCTTGCCGATCCCGTGAATACTCTGGGACAAATACTGCGACACAAAAATTGAACTGATCGAAAGCGCCACAAAAAGGGCCAAAGATCCCAGCATCCCGGACCACGGCAGCCGCAAAGACTCCCTTTTCATCACTTTGGCAATCAGCCATGAAATCAAAGCCGTGGTAAAGCAAATCTCAATCATGGCCTTGGAAACCGTGTAAAAAAGCACGAACCCATAGACAGACCCATCCGTGAGCCTTTCAAAAAATTTGATTGCGCGGTTGGAACCCGGCAAAATATCAGTAGGCATTTTTAAACGCCGTGAAGGTCATGATTAAAATTTTCATGTCCAGAAGAAGCGACCAGTTCTCCACATAGTAAAGGTCGTACTTGATGCGTTCCTTGAGCGACGTATTACCCCGCAGGCCGTTGACCTGCGCCCAGCCCGTAATGCCGGACTTTATTTTATGCCTGGCCATATACCTTGGAACCTCCTCCTTGAACTGCTCCACAAAATGCGGCCGCTCCGGCCTCGGCCCCACCAAGCTCATATCTCCCTTCAATACATTCCAAAGCTGCGGCAACTCGTCCAGATTGGTCCTGCGAAATATTTTCCCCATGGCGGTCACGCGCTCGTCATTTTCCTTGGCCCACACCGGGCCTGTTTCGGCTTCGGCATCGCTTTTCATGGTCCGGAACTTCAAAAGATTAAAAACCTGGCCGTCCTCGCCCACGCGCTCCTGCTTGTAAAAAACAGGCCCGCCGCCGGAAAGCTTAATCAAAAAAGCCGCAGTCGTCATGAACGGCAGGCAAACGGTAAGAACGATGGATGAGATCACGATATCAAAAAGGCGCTTAGCCGTACGGTTCCACACATCATCGAGAGGCAATTCCTTCAAGCCCAGCAAGGGCACATCGCTCACGTATTCAATGTCCACCCGGCTGGTCACTAAGCCATAAAAATCCGCCACCAGTTTAAAAGCAATCATGCGGCTTTCGCATTTTAGCATGATTTCTGCAGTGCGTTCTCTTGAAAAATCGGGATCGGCCAAAATCACTTCCCTAATCTCGTATTGAGTCACCACCTTTTCAAACGAATCCACAGCCCCCAGAATGGGAACTCCTTCCAGATGTTTCTCGCCTTCGTGAAAGGTTTCCGACAGAACACCCACGACCTGATAGCCAGCCCTTTGCACCTCCTGAAACCGCTTGACGAGTTTCCTGGCGTTGCGGTTGATCCCTATAATAAGAAGCTTGATCTGCTGCCCTTTTTCCTTTCTTTCCTTTCGTTCGCCAATCCGGATAAGATTACGTACAAAAATAATTCCCGCCATGGACAGAATCCAGGTGACAACAATCACGATTCTCGAATACGTAAAGTCGCGGTAAGCAAAGGTCACGGCCATGCAAATAAAAAAAACCGCTGTGGTGGCTTTGATTACGGCAAAAAATTCGTCAATCCTCGACAAGGGTGACCGGACCGAATACAGGTGATTCGTCTTGAACAAAAAAAGAAAGGTCGGGACAATGACCCAAAGGGCCTTGCCGTATTCCGAAACGTCAGGGATGTCGCGGATGGGCACCCAATCGCTCTCGAACCGGAACCAGTAGGCAAAAAAATAGGCACTGGCCACGACAGCGGCATCAGTCAAAATCGTGATCAATGAAAATTTAGGGTTTCTTCGTTTAAACATCATTTTATTTTCTCGCTAACGAAGAATCCTTGTCAACGGCTTTTCTGCGTATCCAGGTTTCATGAAGCGCCTGAATAAGTTCGCGCATCCTGTTTTTGAAGACCTCGCGGTCAAACCGGGCCGCATGTTCCTTAATGATGGCCGCATGGAAAGAAAGCTGTTCAAACCGTTTCACCGCCTGTATGAGCGCCTCGGCTGTCTGCTCGCTGAAGAAAACCCCGGTGGCGCTGGTAATCGTCTCAAGCGCACCACCCCGGGCATAAGCGATCACGGGTTTTCCGCAAGCCTGCGCCTCCACGGGCACAATCCCAAAATCCTCCTCGCCTGGAAAAATAAGAGCCCGGCACTGACTGTACTGCACCCTGACTTCATCATCGGAGAGAGCGCCCCAAAACCGGATATTGGACCGGGCCATGCGCCTGAGTTTCTTAATCTCAGGCCCGGTTCCCACAATCGTGAGCGAAAGCCCCAGCCGGTTGAACGCTTCCACAGCCAGATCCACCCGCTTGTAAGGAACCAGGGCTGAAACGATCAGAAATCCTTCGGCCGGTTCCTCCTGCACCTGGCCAAGTCGCACGGTATCCACGGGCGGGTGAATCATGGCCGAATCGCGGCCGTAAAATTTTTCAATCCTGCGGGCCGTGTTCTCGGAGTTGGCGATAAAAAACTGGATCTCCCGGTTGGTTGCAAGATCCCAGCGTTTCAGCCGCTCCAGCACTCCATGGATCAACTTCCTCACCGGCAATGGGTAGCGGCCGAAATATTCCTCCCTAAATCCCCACACATACCGTGCCGGCGCATGGCAGTAGCAGACGTGAAGCGCACCGGCCGGGACACGGCATCCTTTGGCCACGCAATGGCTGCTTGAAATCACAAGATCGTAGTTTTCAAGCCGTAGCGTTCTTACGGCAAAGGGAAGAATGGGAAGAAGCCACCGGTAATACTGTTTGATGCCGGGCAAAAAATGCAAAAAGGAACATTGGATATTTGCTTCCCGAAGCGCGGGCGAGAGCCTCTTGCGGTCGCAGAAAAGCGTAAAAATATCCGCGTCCGGAAAAATTTCATAAAGCGCCTCAAGCACCCGCTCCCCGCCGCGCATGTGAATGAGCCAGTCATGCACCAGCGCCACGCGAAGACTCATCGCGCGCCCTCGATGGCCAGAACCTCCTGATAAACCGTTTCCGTTTTTTTCACCATAAGATCGAGCGATAATTTTTCCTTCACATGCGCCCTGCCGTTCCGGATGAGGCGTTGTCTGAGTTCGGGATCCTCGACCAGCATTTTAAGGTAGCGGCACAATTCAAAGCTATCATAAATATCCCTGAGCACGAGACCCGTTTTTTCGTGCTCGATGACTTCTGGTAAACCGCCGGCAGAAGAAACCACAGCCGGCACGCCGAGAAGAAGCGATTCCACGGCCGAAAGGCCGAATCCTTCGCTTGAGGAAGGCAGGACAAAAATATCAAAGCATGGGAAAATTTCCTCGGCGCTGACCTGCTTGAGGAAAATCACCCGGGGCGTCATGCCCTTGGCCGCCACCATGGTTTTCAATTCCGCCTCCAGCCGGCCCTCTCCCAAAATCACGAGCATGGCCAGCGGATAATATTCAAGAAAAAGATAGAAAGCTTCAATCAGTATCTTGTGATTTTTTTCAGGCGAAAGCCGCGCCACAATACCCACCACCGGCTCGCCGCTGATGCCATGCGCCTTTCTGATTTCTTCCTGAGAAAGATTCACCTTATAATCTGCCGCATCCACCCCGTGACGGATCACCCGGATCTGCCATTCGGCAACGCCGAGATCCTGGATCATATGCTCCTTCACATGATCGCTGATGGCAATGGAAAGAATCCCCGAAGCCTTGAACGCTTTCCGGAAAAAATGCGGTCTGAACTCGCCGTGAAAAGTCGAGACATAAGGAATTTTCCTGAACCGCCGGAGAAGCGCGCTCAAAAACTGGCTCACCCGCGTGTTGGAATGGACCATATCCACCCGCGTCTGCTTTAAAAAGCGGCTGAGAGCCACGAAAGACTTAAGAACCGAAAATGAAACAATCGATTTGGTATGCAAAGGAATCGGAACGAGACCTATCCCCGCTTCCGAAAACTTTTTTTCCCAGATTCCTCCGCGCGAGCCGACATAAACTTCGTGGCCCCGCTCTTTTAATCCCTTGGCCAGGTTCAATAAATACCGGGTGATGCCGCCCGGATTCAAATGGTTTGTCAAAAGCAAAATGGTCATGAAGCCGGGCGAACTTTTTTGCGGCAGTCCTCAGCATCCATAGAATATTTCAAAGAGGCTGAGGACAGTCGCAAGTTTCCTTTAAAATTATTCATCGTGACTTGCGGCAACCAATGAGCACAATCGAGGCCAGCGGTAGCGGCATTATCCTGGCTTCCCACTTGACGATCCAGGCATAAAGCCGGTTCAATAACTTGTAGATAGGAAGCAGGAGTGACAGGACGGGGTGAACCGTGCGAGTGGCCTGATTCGGCTTGCGAATCAAGCGAAGAATCCTGAACGCGAGAACGACTGCCACCATGGTCACCTTCTCAAACACCCCCGTGACTTTGGATATTTCAATCTCCTCAAACCCGAGCGTTTTCAAGCGGGCCACCAGCGGAGCCACTTCATACCGCCTTTCATGCCCCACAAACCGGTCGTCATAAGAATAATAATAAGGATGCGCAGGCACGGTGAGAATCAGAACCCCCTCCGGTTTCAAGACCCGCGCCATCTCGGAAAGAGCCTTCCCGTCTTCCTTAATATGCTCCAGCACCTCGGAACAGACCACGGCCGACACGGTCTCCGGCCCCAGCGCAATTTCCGTCGCGCTCATGGCGAGAACCTTGTCCGTTCCACGCATTTTTCTCATGAATTTCATGGCCTCCACGGACAGGTCCGAATAAATAACATTTCCCTGCGGATTGTCCGCCACCGGGGAAACGCCTGAACCGATTTCGAGCACAAGCCCGGGCACGCCTTTTACCAAGCGGTTGATTTCTTCCCTGCGGCGTAAATAATTATAGAGGTGGTTTTTGAATTCGAGATAGACCGGGTCCCGGAAAAAAATTTCAAAGGGATTGTCCTCGGCCGTTTGCGGCCTGGAAAAATGCGTCAGGTCAGGAACAGCCGGCATGAGATCAGCTTAGCGCGGTGGAGGAGATATTTAAAAAGGATCCAGAGAGTTTTAAATCCGTAAATCAGGGAATTGCCGAAATTGACGGACGAGGCCTCGGTGAAATACTTTGTGGAAACCGGAATTTCTTCAATCCTCATTCCAAAATACACGGCCTGAACCAGAATTTCCGTATCAAACACAAAGTCATTGGAGTTGCGCATATACGGCACGGCCTCAAGAAATTTCCGGCTGTAAGCGCGGTAGCCCGTGTGGTACTCGGAAAGCTCTTTCCCGAGAACCCAGTTCTCCATGGTAGTCAGAAAAATATTTGAAAGATATTTGTAAAGAGGCATGCCGCCCTCCAGCGCTTTTTTGCGGTAAAGCATACGCGACCCGAGAACCACATCAGCCCTACCGTTTAGAATAGGCTCGAGGATGGCGGGCAGAAACGCCGGGTCATACTGGCCGTCCGGATGGATCATCACCACAAGATCCGCCTCCCGCCGCAGGGCCTCGGTGTAACAGGTCTTTTGATTCCCGCCGTATCCCAGATTATGTGTGTGGCGGATGGAAAAAATGCCCAGTTCTTTGGCCTTTTCAAAGGTATCGTCGCGGCTGGCATCATCCACCAGAATGATTTCCTGGACATACTCATGGGGAATCTTTTCGTAGGTATCTTTGAGAGTCCTGGCCGCGTTGTAGGCCGGCATGACTACTTTGATTTTTTTACCTTTGAGTTCCAGTGTCTTTGTCTCAGCCACCACGATAATCCTTTCGTTTGAAAAGATAGCGTTCCCCTTCCTCGACGATCGGCACATACGCGGGATCCTTCTCCAGCTTCTTGATTTTTTCCATGAGATACCCGCGGTCCATGGGGTAAGTATCCACATTCAAATCGATTAAATAGTAATCCGCTTTGGAATAGGCCGCATGCGCCGGATGCTCCGGAAGTTCAAGCGGCCGTGAAAAGTAGTAATTATACTCGCGGTACCCCACATAGGGAAGCAAATGTCCGTGCGTGACCAGATTGGCTCCCTGAGGCACTCTTTTAGCCCACTGGATCGACTTGAGGGTTTCCGCGTTCACCGGCTGGGTCGCATAATTGCCGCCGTTCAGCAGGATGAGAATCAACCCGGCCGTCCATAAAAACTTTTCCTTCCGCCGGTCCTGAAGTTTTCGATAAATATTGGAAAATCCAAAAACAAAAGCAATGAACACAAAAGGAAGAACGGCGGCAGCATAGTGAAACCGCAAATCCACAAAATCCGTGTCCCGGCCCGTTGAATGAAAAAAAAGCGGGAAAACAGGCACGGTGATTAAAAGCACGGCCGGGGAACCGAGAGGCAGAAACGCCAGACGGCTCAAAACATTAAACCATGTCCTGAGCTTCTCAGGAGACCCGAAAAGAACCTCCAGGACGGTCCCCGGGGCCTTCAACAGGTTGCCCAAAATTCCCAGCGTCGATTCGCCGGAGCCCTCAAAATTATTCAGATTATCCTTCCAGATATCATTGCCCGTCAGGGGAATAAAATATTTCGTTAAAAAAACGAAATATCCCAGCGAAAGAATCACGGTGAAAAAAGCCGCCACCCGGCGCACAGGCACGGTCTTGGATTCCTCCCTAAGCGGAGTAAACCGCGTAAGGGCGGTTTCGAGCTGAGCCTTTTTCCTTGTCCGCGGCAGAAATGCCACCACCAGCGCCAAGGCGCAAAAATAGAGAAAAGAATCCTCCTTGACCAAAAGCCCCAGAATTACACAAGCAAAATAACTTTTCCAGCGGTCCTTCATCGCGCAATAAAGCGCGGAAAAGATAAAAAGCGGATAAAAAATTTCCACGCAGAAATTCATCAAAAGCACGTTCTGAAGGTAGCGGTAGTTCAGATAAATGAAGGCCACGAAAAGCGGCACCCCGGGATCGCGGAATCTTTCCTTGGCAATGCCGTAAAGCGGGATAACGGCGGCCGCAGCCAGAAACCCGTAGATCACCTCCAGAAAAAGCGGGCTTTTAAACAAATACCAGAAAGGCGCCAGCAAAATCATAATATTGTTCAGGTGGTAATACCCGTGCAGCCAGCCCGTGAAATTCACCTGGCCCTTGAACAGATAATAGAGAATGTAATCGAAAAATCCAAAGGGGATGAAATTGATTTGGATTCCGTAATATTCCGAAAGCTGCTGCCAAAGAAATAAAAGGCCGTAAGCGCCGGCCAGCGCCCAGATCGCATACGGCTTTGAGGCTAAGGACGCCAGGCGTTCCTTGAATAGGGCAATTTTCTGCTTTCTTTGCGGATGAAAGACGAGAAAAAGCAGACCCAGGATCACAAACACAAAAAACGGCGTGCGCATATTCTTAAGCTTGAGCGTATGCCCGGCAATTTCAGGAGGAAATCCGATCACGGCCAGATATCCCATGAAAAGAAAATCCAAGATCATCAAAAGAAATGAAAGCCGTGAAAGCCAGATCATCATGGTTTTCTCAAGACCTCCTCGTAAACGGCCAGGGTTTCACGCGCCATCCGCAGCCATGAAAATTGGCCGGCCCGGCGCACTCCCTTTTCAATCAATTGCTGCCTCAACGCGCTATCCCGGGAAAGTTTTAGAATCGCCTCGCACAAGCCATCCTCCGATTCAGCTTCAAACTGAAGCGCCGCGTCTCCAGCCACCTCAGGAAGCGAGGCGCGGTCCGAAACAATCACCGGAGTTCCGCAGGCAAAGGCCTCCACCACCGGAAGCCCGAAGCCCTCGTAAAGCGACGGCAGAATCAACATCGAAGCCATGCTGTAAAGAACCGGAAGGTCATCGTAGTCCGCCCAGTGCAAATAGATCAAATCCTCATCCGAAGCGATGCTTGCGAGGTCTTCACATCCCCGCGGATAAGGCGGGCTTTTTGGGCCGAGAATGAGCAGTTTTTCCTTGAGTTTTCCTTCGCGCCGCAAGCGGCGGACGGCCGGGATTAAAATTTTCAGATTTTTATGCGGTTTCACCAGCCCCACATAAAGCAGAAATTTTTCGGCGGGCGTCAGGCCATACTTGCCCTGCGTTTTTGCATGACTTGATTCATCGGTAATCCGCCGGAAATCCTCGCTTACGCCTTCATGAATCACGCGGATTTTATCCTCCGGGACATTGAAATAGCGCGTAAGATCCCGGGCCGTGCATTTTGAGACGGCAATCACCAGCCTGGCCTGAGCCGCAATTCTTTTCATGGCTACCGTCATGTAGGCCTTCTTAAGGCCGAAAAAAAATCTGCCGGCAAAAATATAAGGAATCAGATCATGCACGGTGGCGACAAGGCGGGACCGGCAGATAAGAGGGACATTGAAATGCGGTGAATGCCACAAATCAACCTCGCCGGTACGAGAGAAATAGCTCGCCTGTTCAGCCATGCTGTAGATTGGCACTGAAAAATTTTGAATCTGGAAGGTTCCCTCCATATGACCAAGCTGCTTCGGATCGCCATAAAGAATAAACTCTGCGAAATCCGGTCTTAAACGATGGATTTCCGTGAGCAGATTTCGCAAATAGGTTCCTATTCCCGAATGCCAGATCATCCGGGCGTCGATCCCAATCCTCATTTTTCTAGACATCGGCCACCTCCCTGATTTTGTTAAACACCCGATCCACCGTGATATTTTCCATGCACTCGTGCCTCGGAAGCGGGCAAATCCTCTCCTGGCAGGGCGAGCAAGGAACCTCGTGATGAATCACATGGACCGAGTTTCCGCGCGGCTGCCACACCCGCCAGTCATTAGTCCCGCTGAAAAGCACCACTGTTTTTTTCCCCAGCGCTGCCGCAAGATGCGCCGGCCCAGAATCATTGCCCACAAAAAGGTCCGCCTGATCGATCAGGGCGCAAAGTTCAGCAATCGAAGTTTTCCGGATCAGGTTCACCAGCCGCTCCCGTTCCTTAAAATACGGCCGTACCAGTGATTCCTCCTTCTCGTGTCCGGTTAAAATCACGGTTCCCTTTCCCTCTCCGAGCATGCGGTCAAGAAGCGAAAAAAAATTAGCCGCGGGCCAGCGTTTGGAAGGATAACCGCTTCCAATATGCATTACGATCCATGGCCTTCGCGCCCGGTCGTGCAGGTTTGAAAATTTTTTCTGCCACGCCTCCGGATCAGGAGGCCGGTACTTCAGCTTGGGAATTTCCTGAGGCACTCTGACTCCAACGGCCTTTAAGCACTCAAGATTTCTCTCCACCTGATGCCTGCCCCTTGCTTCCGCAAGGCAGTCGGTATAGAAAAATCCGCCTCCCGCGCTGCCGTACCCCACGCGCCGCCGCGCACCCGTGAGAAAAAGAAAGCCCGCATTCCGCAAATCCCCGCGAAAATCAATGGCCAGGTCATAGCGATTTTTTCTAAGAGACCAAGCCAGCCGTATCCCTTCCGCAAACGAATGAAACCGCGAAACATTTTCACCAAAATAGGAGTGCTTGAAAATATACGCATGATGAACATATGTTTCCGCAAGCTCCCGCGCCCAGGGGCCCACCACAAAATCAATCTGCGTTTCAGGAAAAGCGGCTTCCAAGGCGGCCATAGCCGGAAGCGTCATCACCACATCCCCCAGCTGATCCACGCGCATGACCAGAATTCTCCGGTAAGCGGAAGGGACCTTTTGCCACTTTTGCCAAAAAAAAACTATCCCGCCCAGCGTGTCAAAAAGCCAGATCAGTATCCGTACGACCGGTTTTTTAAAAACGTATTTATCCGAAAGTGCGCTCAAATTCTTCCGATCTTCCGGTTAAGAATCAGGTGGACAGCCTTCACGCCCGCGCTTCGTGCTTTTGCCACTTGCACGGTTTTCATGCCGGTGATGGGAAGGGACGCGGCCCTTCTTTCAGCAAAAGACGGTAGCCTTCAAGCGTCCGTTTTGCCACATGCTGCCACAGATAATTTTTCTTAATGTGCTCTTTGAGGATGCCGTTTTTGGGTTTCTCAAAAACCGCTGCTGTGACGGACCGGATTTCCGCGATCCGGTCAGGTGCTACATACGCGGCGTACTCTCCGAAATATTCCTTGGTAGCTCCCTGGTCCGTGATCACCAGCTTGGTGCCGGCCAGACCTGCTTCGAGAGCGGCCAGGCCAGGGGTTTCCAGCCATGTGGCAAGAAGAAAGGTATTGCAAGCCGCGTAAGCAGAACTCAAAAGTCCGGACTCATGCGGAATGGCCCCGAGAAAATGAATGTTTCCGCCCGCTTCCCTTTTGCAGGCCGCGTAATAATCCTGATAGTGATGGACCGGTTCTCCCACAAACACCACCGGAAATTTGGCGCCGCGGAGGGCCCTCACCATGTTGAGCTGATTCTTGCGCGGCTCGATACGGCCCACCATGAGCACAAAATCACGCAGCCCGTAACGCTGGATAAAATCATCCGGCTTAGCCTGTTCAAAAACCGGATCCACGCCGTTCGGAACCACGAATATTTTTTCGCGCGGCACAGCGAAAAACCGTCTGAGCTGTTCGGCCTCGCTTTCCGAATTCGGAAATAAAAGGTCTGACTCTTCCATCATACTTTTCCTCATCGAGGGGAGAAATGGGAAAAAACTTTTGGCCACATGCCGGGCCGCGGATGCCAGACGGGCCTTGGGTTCTGTGTAAGTGAGCCAGGCCGATTTCCAGCTATACCAGCAAATCGTGGAAAGAACCGTTTTAACCCCCCGAAGCCGAGCGGTACGGATGGCGTTCAGGCATTCCTTGACCGACCCGAAGGTATGAAAAATATCAAAGTCACTCATTTTGTCTTTCCACGGGTCAAACAATTTGACTTCCACGCCTTCTTTCTCAAGGTATTCCCTGGTTTTGAGAAGCTGAATCTCGCCGCCGCCGGGGGCCTGAAAAGCCGTTGGATAAACAAAAAATGCGATTTTCATTTTCCGAATTCCTTCGCCAGCGTATTCAAAATTCTTTGCGAGGCCTTACCGTCTCCGTAGGGATTCCTCCGCTTCACCATCCGGCCGTAAGCCCGCGGGTCCTTCAAAAGCCGGCTAGCCTCGCCGAATATTTTCTCCCGGGAAGTGCCCACCAGCTTGGCCACGCCGAGCTTGATGCCGTCCGGTCTTTCAGAAACATCCCGCATCACCAGCACCGGTTTTCCGAATGAAGGCGCCTCTTCCTGAATTCCGCCCGAATCCGTAAGAATGAGGTAGCAGCGCTCGATCCAGGCCAGACAACGCTCATACGAAACCGGGGGAATCAACCGAATGCCCTTCACACCGCCAAGTTCCTTTTTCACCGTACGCTCGACCTCGGGATTGAGGTGAACAGGATAAACGATTTCAATATCCGGAAATTTCTGCACCAGACCTTTAAGGGCAAGACAAATGGCCGTGAGCGGTTTCCCGAAACTTTCGCGCCTGTGCGCCGTGACAAAAATAATGCGTTGGGTTGAATCCCGGCCGCTTAAAAACGGAAGTTTAAGACCTTTGATCTGAGGCTTCACGTGATTCAAGGCATCCACCACCGTGTTACCCGTAACATAAACCTTCCGGGCCGGGATGCCTTCATGCAATAGATTATTTCGGGCCTCAGCCGTGGGCGCAAAATGATAATCCGCAAGATGCGAGATCAGCACGCGATTAATTTCTTCGGGAAAGGGCCTGTACTTATTGTGGCTCCGCAAACCCGCTTCCACATGCCCCACCGGAATTTTATGATAAAACGCCTTAAGCGCCACGGCAAAGGCGGTGGTCGTGTCTCCCTGAACCAGCAGCACGTCCGGCCGCGCCTTTTTCAGGACCGGTTCCATACGCCGAAACAGCCGCTGCGTTAAGTCTCCAAGTGTCTGGCCCTTTTCCATCAGATTCAAATCAAAATCCGGACGAATACGGAAAAGCCCGAGCACTTGATCCACCATTTGCCGGTGCTGGGCCGTGAGGCAAACCGAAGTCTGGAAACGCGTGTCTCTTTTTGCAGCCAGAATCACGGGCGCAAGCTTCAGCGCTTCCGGCCGGGTTCCGAAAACAAAAAGAATGCGCGGCCGTTTATTTGCCATAGGACTCAATTTCCTTTAACCGGGCGCGTTTGATCACATCGTAAAAAAGCGAAAGCGAATGATAAAGAAATCCCTCATAGCCGTCCAAAAAACCGAAACGAAAAAAGTAATTGTAAGCAAAACGCAAAAAAGGCCTTACACACACGTCCCTTTTTCTCACGGGCCTCCCCTGCCTGGACATCCACTTGGCTTCAAACTCCGTGTACAGGGAAAGTTTGCGCAAATACTCTTCCACCGAGCCGGAGCTGTAATGCATGAGGTCGCCCGGGAGCTCTCCCACCGCCCCCTGCACCACCACCTTTTCATGAATCGGCTGGTCAAATTTCCCTGCTTTTTTTTTAAAAAACCTCAAAATCTTTTCCCGGCTCTGGCCGCCGAACCTGAGTTCTTTTCCGAAAAGAAAATTCCGGCGACTGACATAAAAACCATCGCGGTCGCTTCCCTCACGGGCAATCTTCCGCATCGCCTCTTTGAGCTCGGGGTTGGCCACTTCATCCGCGTCAATGGAAAAAATCCAGTCTCCTGCGGCAAGACCTATGCCGTAGTTTTTCTGGCTGGCAAAATTATCAAAACCGCGCCGGTAAATTTTTTGTGTGAACTGGGACGCCTTCTCAACCGTCTCGTCCCTGCTCTCGCCGTCAATCACGATGATTTCATCCGCCCATGAAACCGAATGCAGGCAATTCGCAATCTTCAACGCCTCATTTAAGGTAATCACCACCACCGATATCGTGCCCATCTCACCTCACCATGGCGAATATTTTGCGGTCTGATCGCACTTTTTTCCCGCGGCGCGCATCACCGCGTTTTTTCAACGCCTGAGGCAAAAGCGGCAAGGCCTCGAGGAATCCGGCTGCCAGTTCCGATTTTCCCGTGAGCGCGGCAAAAAGGATACGCGGCGCTACAAAAAGAAAATGTTCCAGCCAATAACCCAAGTCTGTCATGTTTTTCCAGAAAAAAAGAAAGGAATTGCGATGCCCTATTATCAGCGTCTTTTTTGATCCGAACCGCTGGTTAAAACTCGTTGCACCCTGATGATAGACCACGGAACGGGGTTCATAAACACATTTCCACCCCCGCTGCCAGGCGCGAAAGCAAAGATCCGCGTCCTCCAGCCGGCCCGGCAGATAAAGGTCGTCATAGCCGCCGAGCTCAAGGAACTTTTTGCGGTCAAAGGCGCCAAAACCTGCGGCCATGGTGTAGCCGCTATCGAGGATTCCTGCTTCATAGCCCGGAAAAACACTCGCGCTCCAGAAAAGTCCGTATTTGATCCGGCTCTTCGACCGCCCGCCCTCATACCGGCTGCCGTCAAAGGAAAGACAACGCGGCGTCACCATAAAAAGATCCGGATCGTTTTCAAAAAACACTACCAGCGGATCCACAAAACCGGCATCCACGCGGATATCGTTGTTCAAAAGCACCGCGACAGGCTCAGCCATTTGTTTCAAATATTCGTTAAACGAGCAAAGTACAAGATTTTCTTTGGCGCGATAAACTTCCACTTCCGGGAAATCCCGGGCCAGCACTTCAAGACTCCGGTCCTGGCTCACATTATCGATCACGGTCACGCGGCAAGCGGCTTTGGATTTCCGGCTCGCCTCAAGAATAGACGGCAGGCACTCTCCCAAAAGTTTTTCACCGTTGTAATTCAGAATCACGATCCGCAAATCCATTCTATTTCAAAACCTCATTCACGACATATTCCGCAAAGGCCAGACTGCAGGTCATTCCCGGTGAGACGGCATTTAAGATATGCGTGGAATGTTCGCGGCGCTCCACCAGGATATCGTCCACCATATTTCCTTTGCAATCGACCATCTGCGCGCGGATGCCGGAACGGGCCGGGGTGATATCTTCGAATTTTATGGAAGGCGCAAGCAACCGGATTTGTTCAAAAAAAACTTTTTTCGACAGCGAGATTCTGACATTTTGGAAGGCAACGGTGAGAAAACTTGTGCTCGAGACCAAACCCAAAAACTGACGGCTGAAGACCATGCTCATGGTCTCAGTCCAATCCCATTCCTTGTCATAAGATTCCCGGCCGCAGGATATGACGGCACTCGGCCCGGCAAGAACGCGGCCATCTGTCTCGCGCGTGAGGTGAATGCTCAAAAAAGGAAATCGAAGGTCCGGCGGTTGATAAATCATGGAGCGGACGCCGCAGTTTTTGACTTCCATGTATTCGCCGCGAAATGGAATCACGCGGTATTCCTTGCCCACTCCCATCATATGGGCAATTTGATCCGCGTAAAGTCCCGCACAGTTAATGATATAATCTCCTTGAATATCGCCCTGATTGGTGACAACCCTGGTGCCCTGAATCGCCATCACTTTATGAATAAACCTGTACTTTATGCCCCTGGCCTGCGCCTCAGATGCCACGGATTTGAGAAGCGCGAGGGAATCCACCACCGCGCCAGTCGGAGAAAAAAGCGCGGCCACTCCTTCCGCACAGGGCTCCCTTTCCTTTAATTGCGTGCGGCCGATGATGCTTAATCCCGGAACCCCGCATTCCCGGCCCAGCGACAAAAGCCGGTCCACAACTGCCATTTCCTTCTCGTGCCGGGCCACCACCAGAGTGCCGCATTCCAGCATGGGAACGCCTTTTCTTGAACAGTATTCGCGGAGACGCCGGCTGCCTTCAAGGCACATCCGGGCTTTCATGCTTCCCGGCTTTTGATTGATTCCGGAATGGATCACACCGCTGTTGCGACCACTGGCATGCCTGCCGACAGCAGATTCTTTTTCAAGAACTGTGACCTCGCCTGCTTGACGGCGTCCGAGTTCGAGGGCGATGGCGCTCCCGATAATCCCGCCTCCGATCACGATGTAATGCGGCATCGTCTCGATCCTGTTATCAAAATTTTTTTTCTAGACTTTTAAAAAACATCATGATCTTCAGTTAACTTTGCCAATTTGCGCCGCCGCTTAAGACGGTAAGCATGCCAAAACCGATCGTACAGGCATTTCCAAGGAATCAAAGCAGATTCCAGAATGACTCGTTTCGAAATCTTGGAGGCCCCCACCGTCCGGTCGCAAAAGATAATGGGAACCTCCGCCATTCGAAAGCCTTCCTTCCGCGCCAGAAACTTGAGTTCGATCAAAAAGGCATATCCTTCCGCTTTCATCATGATCTTGAACTTAAGAATGCGCCTCAATGCTTCCCTGCGGAAACAGTGAAATCCGCTGGTCAAATCGTTTAAAGGAACACCGGTGAGCATTTTGGCATACAGATTCGCAAAGCGGCTCAAGCAAATACGCTGTGCGGGCCAGTTCTCAAAGCCACCGCCCGGAATGTAACGGGATCCGACCACCAAATCGTGATCTCTCAGTTTGGCGAGCATTTCCGGGAGATAACGCGGGTGATGCGAAAAGTCAGCATCCATGGTGATCACAACATCGTACTGAGTCGGAATTTGCTCGCGCATGTATTTGAAGCCGTCAAGATAGGCCTTGCCCAGCCCGAGTTTCTTCGGCTGATGGTAGACATAGAGGTTCTTCATCCGGGTCCGCATCTCATCCACAACCTTCCCCGTCTCGTCCGGAGAATCGGAGTCCACAACCAAGATATCGATCGCGTAAGGAGTTTCTAATACTTGAATGGACGGAAGCAGACGCGTGATATTTTCCCTCTCGTTATAGGTGGGGATCACAATGAGCGCCTTTTTCAGTGGCTCAGTTTTGTCGGACAACGCTTTCTGGCCTCCTCCACTTTTCCTTCACAATCTCCCAAACATGAGAAACCACTTGCGTTTCCTTCTGGGCAAAATAAAGCAAGGGTGAAAGATAAGCGATTGAAACAAATAATTCTCCAAAAGTCAGGAGAAAAAAGGATTCAATCTTCAAAGATCCTCCGAGACGCTGAATCAGGTAAAATCCACCCGCCGCATAGGTGATAACCAAAAATACTTTGATAGAAATCCAAAGCAGGATGATCTTTTTTGCAAAATATTTAAGAGATAAAATCATCAGCATCGCAAGATAGATAGAATACGCCAAAAGTTCCGAGAAGGCGACTCCAACAATTCCCCATCCGGATTTAATACTGAAATACATGCAACCGACTGCCAGCAGGGCCGCAAGGATTGTCGCAAAAAAAAGCCTGCTCTGTTTATTAATAGTGATCAAGAAAATGTTGAAATGTTGACCCATGCAAAGAAAAAAGGAGGCAAGAATGAGCACTTGAAGCGCCAACAGCCCTCCTTTGTAATCAGGTAGAATATACTGAAGCAAAAGCGGGCTGGTGAACCATACCACGGCAATTAAAAACGGCAAAAGATAGGTAAGGGTTGTTGTAGGATAAAGCACGTAGGTTTTAAGGTCCTTGATCTCGTCACGCTCTCCAAACTTCTCCTGATAATACGGAAAAAGTACGATGCCCGCCATATTGGGAAAACTGACAATATAGGTATTGGCCATAATGGCTACGCTAAAAAGGCCCAATTCCTTAAAGCCCAGCATTTTAGCGATCATGATCCGGTCTAAGCTAGTCAGGAAGGTATAAGCGATTTGGCACAGGATCAATGAGAATCCCAGCTTAAATGCGGGTTTCAATTTTTCCAAATGCAGCGAAAATTTAAACTGCAAGGGCGAGTACCGATTGATAAACCCAAGATTAATCCAAAAAATGACCACCTGTGAAACCATAAACCCGTAAAATCCAAAAGGAACCGTGCACATGACCGTCAACACAACGGTCATAACGCTGGAAAAAATCATAAGCTTTGACACAACCTCAAACTTCTTTGTCACACGGAGAATCACGACCGAATAATTGTAAATTCGCTGCCCGTAGATAATAAGGGCACAGGCAAAAAGACCCAATACAAAGTCCGGGCTCGTTTTGTGATTTTTCCACAGACCATAGACAACGCAAAGAACGGCATTCAAGACCCCTGAAACAACGGCAAAGCCGTAAACATTATTTTTCAGTTCCTCAGCTTTTTCGTGTTCTTTCTTCCCCTCCAGATAAGGAATCTCTTTATTGGCCGCCTGAACGGTTCCGAGTAAGCTGTATTTGCTATAGGTCACAATCACCTGCAGAAAAGCCCACAATCCCATTGAAGCTGGTCCGAGAAACCTCCGGACTAAAATCCCGTTAATAAAATCCAAAAATTGAGCGGCGTACGCGCTAGAGGCATAAGTTCCGACATCTTTTAAAATCGCTTTTCGATTCGACATTTTATTATGCCCTGTCTTTCGCGTTAAAAATTATTCAAAGCTATGCTGCACAATTTTCAAGCTTTATCAAAAGATTCATTCCGTATTCATCGGAAAGAGGCAAATCAAGCCGGTAATCACGGGCATTGCTTGAAAGAAAAACATCCATCTTCTCAATGGCCTGTCCCGTATCCGAAAAAGCCTGCAAAGACTTTCCAAAAAGATCCTTCATAGGCCCCCATACTTTCATTGTCTCGTGGAATAAGCCCAGGACGGGAATTCCAGCCGCCGCGGCTTCAAAAAAACCCGTAGACGGATAGTCGAAAATTGCCCGGTCTGCCTGACTCAAATAATCCGTAAAGGGGCCGGATTCAATAAAAACATTCGCAAATCGCTGCTCGCTCAGCCATAAGAAAAGGGATTCTTCCACCCAAAATTGATGTTTGGAGTGCTTATAGACAAAATCCATGCCTGTCTTTCTCCCAAAATATCGGAGCAGTGCCTTTTGATGGCTGTAATACCAGGTTTTGGGATATATCACCGTGTTGAATTTGGAAATACCTCTGGCTAGTTTTGCAGGAACATAGAAAACGCGGTGTCTCTTTTGTGCTTTCAAAGGGAAAGAGGCAGATTTATTCGCATAATGAGTTTTTATATTAAAAAGATAATGATCGGAGTGATAAACCTTGCACGGATTCACAATGTTTTGGCAAGCGTAGGATTTGAAATAATCGGCAGAAGCGGCATTCATAGCAAAATTGATATCAAAAAAATCAATTTCATCCACGACCCAATCCTTCATATCGAGCGGTCCCACGCTATGCTGAAAACAGACACGTTTAACACCTTTATTTTTTGCCGCAATAAGAGCGGCCGGATAATTTCCTCCTGCGCTTCCGCGCGCGATAACGTAATCAATCCGATATTGCGAATAAAATGATTCAAGATTGGGAATTTCGGCCAGAACCTCCGCACATATACATTCAATAAAATTCTTAAAATAAGGCAGTGCGATTCCAGCCACATCCAATCCGCAGTGCCGGTTTATCCAATCCAAAAGCCCCGAATCAACAAAATGGCTAAATGCTTCGTTGAGTTCTGCCGTTCGCCCGGATTCGCAATCTCCAAATTCAGAATTTATTAAATTTAAAATTTCTTTTTCCCAAAGCCCGCTTAAAAGATATATTTGTTTCTGGCTTTTAACAAAAACTCTGGCTCCACGCCTCACGCAATCCCGGATAATACAGTCTATCGCGGGAGACCCGGCATCTAAAAACAGTATGCTGAGCTGGCGTAAATCGCAGTTTGAAAAAACAAATCGCCCGGCTTTTTGATACTTGAAGCCATGATAAAGCGATTTAAGCGGAAAATATTTAAGCCTTTCCAGGATACGTCTAGCACCGCCTTGACGGTCAGATGCCACCGCACCGTTTGCATTTGGGGAAAATACCCGCTTTTCTTGTAATGTAAAACGAAACGGTTTGTCATATTTCTGAAACAAATGAAGCAGCGGCCCGTAGGAACTTCTGTCTTTGCGGTCCAAATTATAAATTGATGGCCCCCCTTCCCCTTCAGCCTCCGCCGTGACAAAAATGATTTTATCCACATTCATTTTTTGAAACAAGGAATCGAGCACACGGCTCCTGAAGATCAAGGAGTCCACAAAATACTTCAGCCGGTTATAATGGATCCTGGCCAGCGGTGCGTTCCACTTTCTGCAATCGGCAATTCGGCTCTTCAAAAACTCATCAAATCTATCAAACCATTTGAGTTGTTCAAAAAAAAACGAATCCTCATCCCGTCTAATTTCAACTTCACTGTAATAATCCTCTATCTGAGAGTACGCGCACTCCCTCTTTTCGAGAAGATAAGATACGCGGGGTTCCAGGGATACCACCTCACCCTGGTCATAGGAATCATCCGGAGCAAACGCCTCTAAAAGATAAACCGTCCTGCTCATACCCTTTCCAACGCATGGGCATAATGCCCTTGTTTGATTTTTTCATAAACAACTTGCAGTTTATCTTCAGGGATGGGTTTGTAATAACACGCCTTGGTTTGATCAAATTTTTCAATTTGACCCCACGTCTTCCCGTTAAGGATCTTGTGATCCTTAACAACCTGCTCCATCAAAGTGGCCTGAAAATAAAACATCCTCAGTCGGATATCCAAGTATGAGTCATTCCGGTAAACCGCCATCGTCTCTTTTCTTAAAATATCTCCGGCGTCAATTTCTTCACTCACCAAGTGGCAAGTAGCGCCGACGGGTTCATCTTCGTAAATGGCCCACTCCAGGCATGTACAACCACGGTACCTTGGCAAAAGACCCGGATGGCAGTTTATAATCCCCATCTCAGGGATAGCAAGCAGCGCGGATTTGACAATGCCTGTCCCCCCAAGAATGCCAAAACTCGGGCGAATCTTTTTCATAACGGCAAGCGATTCTTCTGAATTTAAATTAGGAACCGAAAATGAAGGAATGTTCCTTCCTTTGATCACAGAATCAATGGGTTCAAACTGCGGGCTTTGCTCTCCAAATCTTTCCTGATAAATCCGTTCAATCTCTTTTTGAAGTTTAGGATTATTTTCATAGACAACCGCAAGATTAATATTTTTGATTTCCGAGAGTCTTTTCAGATACTCCGTCCCTACCGGTGCGCCCCAAGCCGTGAGTAAAACAATAGGATTCATCACATCAGTCAGAGGCTTTAGCTGAGGCCAAACTAGGTGAGTGGGTTCGGCCCAAATCTTTTTTGGAAACAAGCATGGGAAATGCCTTAAGGGCGTTAAAAAAAAGAATCTTTTCAAGTTGATCTTGAGAAAACCGGCAGCTCGCGAGTTTTCCCAGAGTCCAGGAAGGGTCCACTAAAGGACCGTCCGATGCAAAAAGAATACGGTCTTCACCCCCTTCCCTGATCATTGCTTCAAATTGCGATTCTTGAATATCATGATGGCTTGTGGCAATATCAAAAAAAATATTCGGATATTTGAACAGATTTTTCACGCGTCCATAGGTTGAATGTGCGCAGATGAAAGCAACGTCCGGATTTAACTGGGCAGCTTGACCCATTCCCGGAATATGCGCCATCACCGGCAGGTTTTTTTCCCGGGCTTTCTTAAGAATGGGCCGATAGCTCTCGTGATCAAGTCCAATTCCATAAAGGTCCTGAATTGTTTTTATGCCCGCACACTTCTTGGTCCTGGAATACTTTTCAATCTGAGCCAGTGATTCTTTGGTGCGAGTAGGATCAACCACCGCTAAACCGTACAACCGCGGATCTTGACTAACACAATCAAACAATTCTTTATTCCCACTTACAAAATCATCATTAAGCGCACGTATCGAAGACAAAATGACCTTCTCATAATGAAGCCGGTCGAATTGTTGCCGGAAGTGATCATAATCTTTTTCCGGTTCAAGGATATTCCATCCATCGGTATGCCAGTGCGTGTCGATTTTTAGTTGCTTGCGGAACGGATCAAAAATTCTGGCCCAAGGTTTCGCATCAAAAATCTTTCCTTTGTGGGAAGATTTTAAGGAGAGAATTTTATTTAAGGTGCCAGAATAGATCTGATCCATGTCCTGTCTTGAAAGAGAGGCGCTTTGCAGCAAAAAATGGGAGCTCAATGAAAAGGATTCCGGAATATTGGATGTGAAGTAAAGCCTGTACGACCCCAGACCTTCCGCTAGCCGGCTGATGCCGCCAGAACAAGTCAAAGACCCGATATCAAAATAGAAATTACGGCAGCGCCTCCCTAAATTCAGCATTTCCGCCAAAGCGTTGTATCCTCTTCCGCTCATCCAGCGAATGAGAATAGGGCTTTTTAGATGCGCATAATAATCAGCAACCTTGTAAAGATCCGCCACGCTCTGCAGTCCAAACTGCAAAATCAACCCAGCGTGGACAGCCTTCTCAACCATGCTCTTTACGAGAAAGCTCTCAAGCTGGATGTCATAGTATTTCGGTGCAAGATAAATTCCGAGAACGCGCACTCCGGACTTCCTTAAATTCGCGAAATAGGCGGCATCATTCACTATGTCAAAACCATTAGGCTGAACAAAAGCAACGGGAATAATTCTATCCGGATAGCGCTGATAAAATCGTATTAGCTCCTCATTGCCCTGCTTGTAATCAAAAAAAATACTTTTGTAGGGCGCCACCAGTGCTTTACGAATGGAATGCTTGTCGAGAAAATTGATAATATCCTCTTCATTGAGCACATTTCCATTGGAAGGGTTTCTGCCTAAAAAAATTCCGCCGTCTATCACGATTTACCTCTTGGCCAAAGCCTCTTTGTGGCCCCAAAGATTGTCCTTATGCCATACGCCATGCTCATCCTTGACCCACACCCGCGGATCGCGAAACCGGTCTGCCACTTCATTAAAATAATTACGTGTCCAGCCCACATAGTCCAGCCAACGCGGAATGTCTTCGGGAATAACATGATCGTATTCACGGACCATCTCAATGCCCCGCTCCCGTGTCATGACGCCGTTACGGATATCTCGGCAGGCGTGATCGGTTGCGCGACCATAGCCAAATTTGATAAATTTCATATAATCATGAATTCCGTTGTCGTGAACGTCATTCAGATTGGAATCCTTCCGGTAAGTCCTGGCAAAAGGGCGGTCATAAAGTTCAAAATCATAAAGATCAATCATCTTTTGCAGATGATCAAGCTGGTTCCAACCGAAATAGTTGGCAATGAATATCCCCCGGAGCCCCAGTCTTTCGATATCCTCATCGCTTGGATACTGAGCCCATATAAAATCCTGCGGCTTCAAACCTTCCGTCTCTTCGCAAAAATCAAACCAGTCATAGCCACGGCACATATGTTCGGTACGATATTTCTTGGTGAATTCGACAAGATCATTATAGGAGTGCATTCCTCCCAGATTCATAAATCCGTGCTCGCCGTAAATAAAAAGTTTTACGTTGAATTTTGCTGCAATAATAATCGGCAATGTCATAATCCCGATATGCGTATGCCAGTTGGGATCACCCGTTTTTAGCATTCCAAGCCGGTTTAATGCCTTCAGCACTTTCACTTCGGGTGTAAAATGCAGGAAATCTCCCTTGAAGCGATCTTTCATTCGCTGGATATTTCTCATTCCAACGTCCGTATGATTATTTTCGGCGTAACACACAAACAATACCTTGAGCCCGTATTCCTTGCACAGAATATGGGCTTGCCAGAAGCTGTCCTTGCCTCCGCTCACGGCTATCACCAGATCATAGTTGGTTTTGTCTTTACTGCGGTACTTATCGATGAGCTTATCAAACATTTCGCGCCGCCGCTTCCAATCAATGGACTTTTGCTCCTCATGAGTCCGGCAGCCGCTGCAAACACCGTTTTCATCAAAAGTCAAAGGGGTTGCCGCAATACCCGGGTAAACACATTTGATGCAATACTGAATTTGGGGTACTTTTACCATCGCAACAACTCCTTAATTAAACACTTTTTCGTAAAGAGGTTTGACTGCGTATCCGGCTTCTACCAGATGTTTTTTTGCGCGAACATAAGCATTTTCAGAAAAATTAAAAATATTTCCGGCAGCCGCTGCGGAGGCATGAGTTTTCTGAAAAACCTCCTCAAAATCTTCAAAACTTCCGGCGCCGCCGCAGGCAATCACGGGAATATTCACCTCTTTCGAAACCGCATCAATAATTTCCAGGTCATAACCATTTGCCGTACCATCACGATCAATTGAATTGATAAAAATTTCTCCGGCTCCAAGATCCCGAACCCGCCTAGCCCGGTCCAGTACCGAATCGGAAATTTCGATTTTCCCCTGTTCAACAAAAACCCTGTGTCCGGCAGGAGTTCTCTTAACGTCAATACCGACGACAACGCATTGGCTACCGAAATGGTTGGCAATTTGCGTGATAATCTCAGGCGCTCGGTAAGCCGCTGTATTGATAAGCACCTTGTCAGCGCCATTCGCAATAAATTTTGCCGCGTCATCGAAAGTTTTGATGCGTCCCCCAAAGGTCAGCGGCATAAAGCACTGTTTGGAAATTTCCCTCTCAATCGTAATAATATCATTCGATAGTTTGATCTTATGATCATCCCGCTTAAGATCATGTTCGCCTTCCCTCGTGATATCGATATAGATTAATTCATCAGCGACCCAGTCATTCAAGCGCTCCAACTGATTGATAGGATTCCCGAACTCCCGAAAATCACGGAATTCCTGACTGCGGACGATTAAACCATTTTTGAGAAATAAAACAGGGATAAGCCTTTTCTTCAACATGGCAGGATTTTTAAAAAAACCCTCAAAAGATCAAGTCCGAATTTATGTGATTTCTCCGGATGAAACTGAACCCCGAATATATTCCGGCGCCCCACTACGCAGGGAAACTCTATTCCATATTCGCAGCTTGCAATCACGTCCTCGTTTTTCTTCGCGTTAAAAAAATAACTGTGCACGAAATAATAATCCACGCTCATCTCCGGTGACAAAAGCGGGTTAGGCCTCAACACCTTGATGTTGTTCCATCCCACATGAGGAACCCGCAGCAGGCTGTCATCGAATCGCTCCACAACCCCCGGTATAAATCCAAGACCGCTCCGCCTGCCCCCTTCAGTACCCGTATCCGCCAAAAGCTGCATACCGAGACAAATACCAAGCAGGGGAACATGCCTCTCTAATACGGTTTCTCTCAATGCGGGAATCAGGTCCAATTGTTCCAGGTTATTCATGCCTTCACTGAAAGAACCAACCCCAGGAAGAATAATTTTTGACAATTTCACCAATTCCGCTGGTGAATTCACGAGAGTCACTTGCTCCCCCAGATATTCGCAGGAATTCCTGACCGATTGAAGATTTCCCATGCCGTAATCAAGGATTCCTATCATAGAGTCCCCCGCGAATCATTCGAATTCAGATATGTCCATTCGGTGATATCGAGAGACACTCCGTTTTTGATAAACACATTTCTCAGGATTCTCTCTTCCCGAAAACCAAGCTCTTCCGCAATCCGTATCATTCCTCGATTATTAACTGTCATTCCCATCCACAAACAATGAAGACTCAAAATATTAAAACCATAATCCATGACCTGCTTGACCGCTTCTTTCCCAAAACCCTTTCCCCAATACTGTTTTTCTCCAATGAGAATCGAGATTTCGCCGGTACAGGTTGTCCAGTCAATATCGTTAATGCTTATATTGCCGATATGAATTCCTGGTCCTTTAATACAAATAGCAAAAACAATGGTACGGTCTGAATCTTTGATTGTTTGCAGGTACTGCCTGGCCTTGGCCTCCGTGTAATCGCCCTGGCCATGACGATTAAACTGACAGACAACAGGGTCGTTGAACCAACCCACATACTTTTCGGAAAGATGTTTTTCCGAAAAAGGCTCCAAATAAATCCGTTCGCCTTCCAGTCTCTTGTTTTGGGAACGTGTCTTTTCCAGCAAGTTATTCATAAAATGCCCGATTCGAACTCTAGGCCACAGCTAAAGGCACAGAGACAGCTTCACCATCCCCATCTATGATTTTTTTGAGCTCCTGCGTGGTAAACCATTGCGAATTATTCTGGCTGCCGTACTCAAAATCCTCGGGTAATTTCTTCCCACCCTTGTGATAACCTCTGTTCCACCATTCGAAATTGGGTTCCACAATATACATATCCTTAAATTCCAGACTGTGACGCGATTCTTCCCTCGGCAAGAGTATTTCGTGCAATTTTTCGCCGGGCCTGATGCCGACCACTTTGTGACGGCACCCGGGAGCTATGGCATCTTTCAAATCCAGTATCCTGACACTGGGAATCTTGGGAATAAAAAGTTCCCCTCCCTGCATCAAGTCGAGGCACCGAATAAGGAAATTTACCCCTTGATCCAGCGTGATAAAAAAACGGGTCATTCGCGGATCCGTAATAGGTATCACTCCGGTTTCTTTCATTTTTTTAAAAAAAGGGACAACGCTCCCGCGTGAGCCAATCACATTGCCATAGCGCACCACGCTGAAAATCGACCGTGTTTTACCGTAAGCATTGGCCGCAATAAACAATTTGTCAGAGCATAATTTTGTGGCGCCATAAAGATTAATGGGATTGGCCGCTTTATCCGTGCTTAACGCAATCACTTTTTCAATGCCATTGTCAATCGCCGCATTGATCACATTCTCAGCACCCAGCACATTGGTGCGAATAGCTTCAATGGGGTTGTATTCTGCCGCCGGAACCTGCTTCAAGGCAGCCGCATGAACGACAATATTCACGCCACAAAAAGCCCGATTTAACCGGCCCTGATCCCGGACATCGCCGATAAAATAACGAATACTTGAATGCTTGAAACGCTGCTGCATCTCGAATTGCTTGAGCTCATCCCGGCTAAAGACGATCAATTTTTTGGGCTTGTACTTCTGAAGCATGGTCGCGACAAATTGCTTGCCAAAAGAACCTGTGCCGCCTGTGATAAGAACAACCTTATTCTTCCAAAGGATTTTGTTTTCACTACTCGTTGATAGAAACTTATGATTACTTTTCATAAATTTTTTGTCCTTTCTAAAGGTAAAATTGCTGCTAAAATATCTTTTCCTAGGATGCGGTATTGTCCTCCGACTTTCGAAGCCTTCAAAGAACCCTTTTTCACCAAGCGTATAAAGGTACTGGTGCTAATTTTTAAGATTTCCTGTACCTCCTGCGCTGTATAAACTGCCATTTCTTTGATTTCCATGCATACTCCTTATGGAAGACGCCGCACTACTCAGGATGCTTTGCGAAGGCAAAAAGACCCTCAAATTCGCGGTCAAGCCCCTGATTCTTCAGATTTTTATATGCCAGAGCTAAAAACACAACCATAGAGGCTGCCGCATAATAAAGCAGAAAAAAGACACGGTAATCCGCCTGATGCCCGCCGATTCTAAAAACGCTGAAAAGAGCGCATAAAGTGGCCACATTCATCACCGTGGGGAAGGTGCAACTGTAATGAACAGCTACAAAAGCCCATTTAAGGGGTCCCCATTTTTTATCACCTCCCGCTTCTTGCCCCTCCGCCGCTTCGGTCTGCTTCTCCCTGCCTCTTACCCAATAAGAAGAGGCCGAAGCTTTTTTGATTTTCGCGATGAAGGCACGTGACTTCGTGTCATGAACCGCAAGAAGCAGCGTTTGAAAGACCGAGGCCACGAACCCAATTAAAAACCAGCCCAGCCACGGATGCGTTCGGTACATCCCGAAACTCATCGAGAGCGGAAGAAAACCATGCACGATGTAATGATTAAGATAATCCCAATAAGCGCCGGTCATGGGCAAATCCATTTTTTCTTTAATGACTTCCCCTTGCTTTTGATAGGCACGGTACCGGGCCACTTCCCCGTCCACACAATCAAGGATGTACCAGAGTTGAAGAATCAAGGTTCCCAAAAAGAAAAGAAAACGGTAGGAGCTTAGAAAGAAAAGATTCGCTATGAGGCCTGTGATAATCATGGCCAGACTCACCTGGTCCGCCGTGACTTGCGTCGGGATGAGGAAACGTGTGATATAAATGGAAAGCGAGCGGCAAACATAGCGCATATAAACATTCGAGATGTCCTTTTTTGCCGTGGTCTGACAAATCGTCTTAAGCTCAGCGATACTTTCCATGGACCACCTCTTTTTGCCGTTCGCTTAATAAATTGGAATTTCTTAATACTTCATCACCGTGATTGATGTAATATTGCAAGATCAGCGCGTCTTGAATTTCAGAAGGGCTGTCCGAATTATCGTAAAGAATCGCATCTTCCGCCATTTTAAGCGGCGCGATTTGCCGCTTCATATCCACTTCATCAAGTTCCTGAACCTTGGAAATCAAACTTTTATAATCTTCACTGCTTCGCTTATCCGGCCCTATCATTTTGTACATTCTCTTTGCCCTCACCTCAAGCGACGCCGTGATGAAAAATTTCCAAACCGCATCCGGAAAAACCACGGAACCGATATCCCGGCCTTCCATCACAATCATCTGCTGCTTCGCATAAGCTCTTTGTTTTTCCGTTAAAGCCTGGCGAACCTCGGCAACCTTGGCCACTTTGGATGCCGCAAGAACAGTTTCATATTCATCCAAGGACTTGCTCCAATCTTCTTCTTCCACAATGGTACGGCAGAAACCTTTCTCGGTCTCAAAGCGGATCTTCAAATCATGCGCAACCCGGGAAACCGTTCCCGCATGGTCCAGGGCAATTCCCTTCGCCAGGCAAAGTCTGGCCACCGCACGGTACATATGTCCGGTATTCACATAGGTATACCCCATCAACTCGGCCAAGGATCTTGAAACCGTGCTCTTTCCGACATACGATGGACCATCGATCGCAATCACAAGGCTGCGTGTCACAAAACACCCCGTTCCGCTAAAAAATAGAAAAGAGGCACCAAAGATTTCGCGTCACGAATCTTGCAGGTTTTTACCATCCGGACCGCTTCTTTGAGGCTAAAAATATGGGCCTCCAGCAATTCGTCATCTTCAAGGCGGGATTTTGTTTTGTAAAGACCGCTCGCCAAAAAAACATGAATGATTTCCGTGTTGAAACCGGGAGAAGCAAAAAAGCTTGTTATTTTCTTCCATTGCCGCGCTCGGAAGCCGATTTCTTCCTCAATTTCTCGTTTTGCACAGCTCAAAGCACTTTCACCGCCGTCAATCGTACCTGCGGGAATTTCCCAGAGAATGCGGCCTGCGCCGTACCGGAATTGGCGGATAAGAATCACGTGATTTTTATCAACAAGGGGAACAATGACGCTGATCCCTGGATGAATGATCAAATCCCGTTTCAGCCGCTTTTGATTCGGCCAAAGAACGTCATCAACAACCAAATCAAAACAATAACCGCTGTAAATATTTTTACGGCTGTAACGTTTTGTTTTTTGTTTGATCCAAATCATCGTGTCCTCAATGATATTGCAAAGGGATGGATCCCGGTTCGACCATCCAATTCTCAGAAGGCAATTCCACAATCGTAAACTGTGTTTTGGTTCTATCCTGCGAACAAGGAATTTCATCGCAGCGGATAATTTTAAAATTCATTTTTTTGTAGGTTTTCATCATGTCATAGCCGTAGCGCGAAAAAGTAATGTCCGTATCCTCATTATGAACAAGATACCGTCGCGTGACACGGATCATTTCGGCGATAATTTTCCTGGCCTTTTCATACTTATTATGAAGAATCACCGCCGAAGAGAGGGCCGCGTCAAAGATCTTATTTTTAAAAGGAATAATTTCCGCATCCGCCTCGACCAGAAAGGGTGCTACGTCCGGACACCATTCTCTGGCTTTTAAAATCTGGGGGAGGCTAAAATCAATACCCGCAAGAAAGACCTTTTTCAGTTTACGGATATTGCCAAGCTGCTTACCGTAACCGCATCCGATTTCAAGTAAGCTCCTAAAATCAAGCTCTGCGATATGACCGGCTATAAACTCACTCCTCTGGGTCCGGTCTAAAACCGCCTCCTGCTCCTCAAAATACCGTTCGCCTCCGCGCTCCCTCCAATAGTTTTTTGGATTGCGGTAGCGAAAAAAACGGTCGATATAAGGATTTAGGCCGATTAGCTTATAAAACCCTTTTCGTAAAATATTCATCATGCCGTTTTTCTCGCGATCACATGAATTCTGTTTTGCAATCCCAATATTTCACCGGCAAAAAGGATCGATTCCGCCAAAAGCCGCTCCATGGGTCTCAATTTAAATTTTGCCAAATCCGTACTCGTCAAATACCACTCCACAGGCTCAAATCGGTTTTTCCTGAGCAAAGCCGTCAAAGTTTTCTTGTTATAATAAGTGACGTGTTCAAGAAAATATATTTTTTTGAGTCCACCTGTAAACCTTCCGCCCGAGACCCTATAAAGAAAAAAAGCCAGCCACTTGAGCAGGCTTCCTTCATTGGGTGTGGCAAGAAGGAGAAGTCCTCCCGGCCGCAGTACGGAATAGGCCTTTTCAAGCACACAATGAGGATTATCCTGATGCTCAATGACATCCATCATGGCAATCGCATCGTAAGCACCGGGCCGGCCCTCAATGTCTTCGAAAAAGCCATTTTCAAGACCAAGAGAAAATTTCTTGCACGCCAGCTCGACATTTCGCCTGCTGGTGTCAATCCCCCCCACAGCCCATCCCCGTTTTTGCGCAAGCGCCAGGAGCAATCCATTCCCAAAACCCACCTCATAAATACTGCGTGAACTCAATTCTAAGTTTTTCTCAATCAAATCAAGGCTTTTTGAAAAATCCCGAAGAGTTTTTGTGCCGGTTTCGAGATCGCCATATTCGTAATAGCCATCATGAAATTCATTAAGATTCTTTAAACTCTCGGAAGATTCATAAGCCATGGCCATGCTCTGAGAATCCAGACACGGATCGATGTAGCTCAGCCCGCAATGTTGACATTTAAAAACCTTCGTGTCATCAAAACACCAAAGCTCGCGCCTGTTTTTTGCATTGCACAAAGGACATGTTATTAAATCTTTCCTTTTCAAGGTAAGCATCATGATGGTTTACACCTTTTCATTTCCATCAAAAGTGCGTCATGACCGCAAGCGAGCACCTTTTTTTTCTTTTTAAACCCGACTTTTTGAAATAAGGCAATGGAACGAGGATTATCCAAACGGATATGGGCCAAAATCCGTTTCAGCTTTAACCGCCGAAAGCTGTATTGGCAAGCTCCGTGAAGAAAGTCCTTGCCAAACCCTTGGTTGCGGACGGATTTCTTAACTAAAATATTAACTTCGCTGGTGCCGCTTTTCATTAAATCCAGCCGAATCTGACCGATGGGATTTCCGCTTTTATTTTCCCCGATGAGTATCCTTGTTTCGGCGGAGGCCAGCTTGCGCGCAAACCACTCTTTATGAGCTGTATAAGGAATCTTTTTTGTATTAAAAGAGACATTCCGGACTTCCTTTTCATTACGCCACAGCCAAAGGCGGCGGCAATCTTCTTGTCTCGCTTGCCGGAGACGGATTTTCGTCTTCATCCGAGCATTTCCCATGTCAAAATATCATCTTCGTCGATTTCGACTTTAGCGCGCCGGCCAATGACCGCTTCCATCATTTTGGTGGGAATGCCGAAACCGGGCCGTTTTACCTCAATCATATCGGGTTGAATCACGGCACCTTTGGTGATTTTTTTTGCGGCAACCAGACTGCGGCGTCCGAGTTTATACATTTCTTCTTCAGCCTGAGTCCGCCGTTTGATTGAGGAACCCAGGGCTTTTTCCGTGTCACGGATGCCCTGAACCATCGCCTTTAACTCCTCCGGCTCCACGGCAAAGGAGTGGTCCGGCCCGTCCAGTTTCCGGCTCGTTGTGTAATGCTTCTCAATCGCGCAGGCTCCGAGAGCCACCGCGGCAATATCCGCAGTGATACCCATCGTATGGTCGGAAAATCCCACCGGCAGATTAAAAGCCATTTTCATGGTCTGAATGGCCCGAAGGTTCAAATCCTCAAACTTCGGGGGATAGTTAATGGCGCAGTGAAGCAGGACCACATCACGGTTCCCGGTTTTATAAATAACCTCCAGCGCCGTTTCAATATCGGATAAATCTGCCATTCCCGTCGACAAAATAATGGGCTTTTCCGTTTCTCCTACCCGCTTAAGCAGAGGCAGGTGTGTGATTTCGTAGGATGCGATTTTATAGGCCGACATGCCCACTTCTTCCAGCTGATCAACTGCCTGCAAATCAAAAGGTGTGGAGAGAAAAATGACTTTCTTTTGCCTGCAGTATTTCGCCAAAGCCTCATGCCACTCACGCGGAAGTTCCAGCCTTTTTAAAAGCCCCCAGACTGTCTCACCTTTTTTCAGCAACTTATTGTTTTTAAGATAACTCATCGTCGGAGTCTTTTTGGAGTACAACTTATCCGCCGAAAAAGTCTGAAACTTGACGGCATCGGCACCGGCTTCAGCCGCAACATCAATAAGACGTTTCGCCTGTTTAAAATCGCGGTTGTGGTTGGATCCTGCTTCTGCAATAACAAAACAAGGTTCGCCCTCTCCCACGATTCTTTTACCAATCGTTACTTTTATCATCCGACACGCGCCCCCTTTGCGCGATTCTTCTTCTGTCCCGCAGGACTTACGGTTTTATCCGTAAGTTCAGCAGCATGGGCATAAATTTTTTGGAAGGCCGCAACCACATCCTCCATATCTGATTTCGATACGGGGTAATAACAGAGATTCGTATGAATCAATTCCTTCTCATGAAGCCTTTCCGTCACTGGACAAAGCCCTTTCCGGTAATCCTGCCTTTCCGCTTGCGGAATTGAAGTGAAAGGCCAGCCATCCTTTCCGTAGCAAATCAATTGCTGATAAAGCGGCGCCAAGTAAAGCGGTTTTACATAACCCATGCCAAAAGGGATTCCTTCCGCGTTCAGAGCTTTGATCAAAAGCGCCCGCGGAATGCCTGTTTTCATTTCATCGTACTTAATGGGATAAACAAAATAAGTATGAGTGCATCCAGGTAAAGTCACGGGAAGTGTCAGGCCAGGAAAAAGCTTGAGCTTTTCCGACAAGAAATCCGCAAGCATTTGGCGATGTTTTGTCAAACGGTCCAACTTTTTAAATTGTGCGATGCCCACTGCGGCTTCAAGCTCCGTCATGCGGTAATTCCAGCCAAGCGTGTTCGTGATATCCCCGACCTTCATCTCCTCCACCACTGCCTCGCCGTGATTGCGGATGAGGCGAACCTTGAGCGCAATCTCGGCGTCACTCGTGACGACAACCCCGCCCTCGCCAGTCGTAATGGTTTTATGCTGATTAAAACTAGAAACTCCCGCATCGCCTAGGGTCCCAACGTACTTTCCCTTGTATTCAGCACCGGGCGCTTGCGCGCAATCCTCCACGACTTTAATCTTATGTCTTCTGGCGATCTTAAGCAATTCGTCCATGGGAGCCGGATGACCAAACAAATGCACAACAACCATTACTTTTGTACGGGCGGTGATGGCCTTTTCAACCTGCGCAGGGTCAAGACCAAAGATATCATCCCTGATATCCACAAAACGAGGCACAGCATTGGCCATGAGCACCGCGCTTGCTGAAGCGGACATGGTGTAAGGAGGAACAATAACCTCATCGCCGGGTCCGACGTTGCAAGCGGCCAGGGCTGCATGCAGACCGGCAGTCGCAGAACTCACAGCCATGGCATAACGAACTTTAAAATAATTTTTAAACAATTCCTCTAATTGTTTAACTTTAGCCCCTCCCAAAAAGAAATCTCCCGCCTGCGCGACAAATCCCGACAAAGCCCCGCTCCGGAGAACCTCCAAGACTCCTTTTCTCTCACCTGCCCCCATCACCGGATGCTTGGGAAAAGGCTTTGTTCTGACTTTTTTACCACCGAAAAGAGCAAGTTCTGAATTCGGCATCTTAAATCCCTACATTTCTGTTTTTTAAAGGCAGAGCAATTTTATTCCCTGTTCTCCAGGATTCATGGAAAGCACAAATAATTTCAAGCGTCTTCCGTCCATCATCGCCCGTAGAGAGCGGCTGTTTGCCGGTTTTCAAACAAGCGACTATATCTTGAACTGCATTCAGCATCATTTTCTTTTCTCTCAAATCCGCGGGGGATTTTGAGGCAACCAGCTCCTGATATCCGGAAAAATAAGGGCTTTTGCCGACTTTCCAGTACTCACAGCTAAAACCGCTGTGAGTCAAACGGAGCCTCCCTTTTGAACCGTAAAAATCTATTTCAAAAATAAGATAGTCCTTTACATCAAGACCGACGACGGAGGCAAGCACTCCTGATTCAAATAGAATTTCGCCGCTCAGGGTCGGATCCTGATCACCGAATTTGGGTTCAGGACTCGCAGACACGGATTTGACGGCACCAAGGAAAAAACGAAGAAGGTCAAAAAGATGCGTGCCTGTATTGGACAACCCCGCCGTGTAAAAGCAGGAGACATAATGAATTTTTCCGAGTTTACCGCCATCCAAAAACTGTTTTACCTTGGCGTGCCCCGTGTCCCAACGTCTTGAATGATTCACAGCAAGAACAACTCCTGCCTGTTGGCAAAGATTGACCAGCTCATCGGCCTGATTAAGCCGATCCGTGATAGGTTTTTCACAAAAGATGGCACGCACCCCTCTTTTCACTGCCATCTTCGCAAGATCATAATGCGTGCCGGGCCAAGTGCAAATACTCAAGATATCCAAGTGCTCTTTCTCCAGCATCGAATCAAGGTCTTGATAAAGATTCTTCACTTTCCATGTCTTACCGAAATCTTGAAGCCTTTTCCCATCCAAATCACAAGCAGCCGCAAGTTGCACCAAAGGAATCCTGGAATAGGCTCCCGCATGCGTAGCTACATATTTCCGGCGAGGATCACGGTCAAAGGTGCTTGCAATCCTGCCACAGCCCACAATTCCCGCGCGGTAAATTTTTCTGGAAGTCTTTGTCTCAGCAATAATCATCGTACGCGTTTCTGCTGAATATGAGCATTCATCTCTTTTAATTCCGGATTCTCATCCAGCAACCGGATCACCTCGCTCAAAGAAAAATCCGGGCGCTTCGGATAAAGCCCGGCATAAATTCCCCTGACTAAATCCAAATCATTCTGAGTATCTACTGTCAATCGGAGTTCAGGCCTTCGGAGTTCCGGAGGCGCCGCAACATTGCCCAATCTGAACTTTTCGGGGTGCTCGTAAATATAAAGTGAAACATTTTCACGGTCTGCGGGATCCTGCGTCACTTTTGAAACCTGCTCAAGAACTTTGACCGAAAAAATCTGGGTATCCATGCCTCGCGGAAAAGTTCGTTCCACAATGTTACTCACATAATCAAAATTTCCCGTGAGATATTTCCGGATTACCGAATCAATGACTTCCGGGTCCAAAAGAGGGCAATCGCCGGTGAGTTCCACAATGAGATCCGCACCGTTTGTTTTGGCTGCCTGAAGTACGCGACCGAGGACATCGTCTGAACTTCCGCGAAAGTTTTTTACACCTATTTTCTGGCAGGCTTCCACGGTTTCCGCATCATTCGGCGCTGTGGTTGTGGCCACAACAATTTCTTGAATCAATTTTGAACGCCTGACCCTTTCAATGAGCTGTTCAAGCATGGGTTTGCCAAGAAGCGGTTTCAGAATTTTTCCCGGAAGACGCGAGGAATCCATTCTGGCTTCAATAGTTGCAATGATTTTCATATCAATTCCTTCCTTTGATATAGGTTCGGATTAAATCTTTACTCAGCCGGACGGCCCCGCATCCATCAACCACGGCATGGGCCCTTTGACTCATCTGTTCGCATATTTTTGGATTTACAAGCAAATGACTCAGGGCTTTGCCAATCGTAACGGGCGAAAGATTGCGGTACCAGCCGAGATTAAGTGCAGCCCTCCTTTTATGGAAAGCCCGGGCAATTCTCACTTGATTCTCAGCCAAAATAACAAGGAGTGTCGGAATACCTAGATAAGCCAACTCATAACTGGTTGTTCCGCTGGCACTGACCGCAAAATCTGCCTTTTGCATTTTGGATCCTATGGATTTCACCCGGCCATTTGCCCAAAAAACATCGATTTTTTTCCCGATTTTACGGATGGCACGGGAAATTTTTAAAAAATCAGAATGACTCGTAAATCCGCCCAGAGATACCAGCAGTCTTGCAGGCACCCTGGGTTTCCAGCGTTTAGGTTTCAACTTTAGAAATTCCTTACCGATCAACGTATACTTCGGCCCCAGAAAAAATCTGGTTTTCTCCGATGCGCGGTATTTCAATTCTCCGGCATAGACGTTATGATTAATGACACCATCAACCGGATAGCGCTCGAGAACAGCGTTATCATCCACACAAATAAGATTCGGAACAAAAGCATGAAGCGATTCCAAAAAATGGACTGTCCCTCCATACCAGTCAATCACCGTCATACGGGGAGAAAGATCAGAAACAATCTTTCGCCATTCTTTTGCTTCCCCATTCAGCGTTTTACTATGAATCTCATAAACGGTAAACTCGCGGCCCGTCCATTCGGTTACATTCTTAACAGCACGGCTCAAAAATGCGATTTTTTTCAGGCCGCAGGTTTTCATCCCGTTGGCTAAAGCAAGACATCTTCTCAAATGACCCAGCCCTGTGTCGGAGCCCGCCTCCACCCGGAACAAAGCATCATATTGCATGCGATTTCAGAACCTTGATAACTTTTCTCGCCACTTCACGGACTTGTGCCATTTTCAAGGCTGGATAAATCGGAATTGAAATGGCTCGCTCATAGTAAGCTTCTGCTTCCGGAAAATCTCCGGACCTATATCCCATCTTCCTGTAAAAGGGTTGAAGATGCACGGGAATATAATGCACCTGAACTCCCAGCCCTCTTTCTCTGAGCTCCTCAAAAATTTCGGCTCGTCCAACAGAAAGTTTTTCAAGCCGGAGACGAATCACATAAAGATGATAAGCAGATTCAACATTTTCTTTCTCACGCGGTGTTTCAAGCAAATCCAATCTGCCGAATATTTGGTCATAAAATTTTGCAATCTGGCGCCGTCTTTTGATAAATTGCGGCAGCCGGGAAAGCTGGCTTACTCCCAGCATGCACTGAAAGTCCGTGATCCGGTAATTAAATCCGAGAGTCTGCATTTCGTAATACCAGGATGCCGCCTGTTTCGCTCCATTTATTGTCCGGAAAGCAAGTTTCTTATTCTCGAAAAGATCGGGGCGCTTCACCACGCCATGGGTTCTTAAAGTCAAAAGAGCCTCATAAAGATCCTTCCGGTTCGTGGTGATTGCTCCGCCTTCGCCTGTCGTAATTCCCTTGACCGGATGAAAACTAAAAACGCAGGCATCTGAATGAGCGCAGCTTCCGACACAAAACCATCGCGCTCCAAGCCTGTAGCGCGCACCGAGGGCATGCGAGGCATCCTCCAAAACAAAAAGCCCGCGTGATCTTGCAATTTTGGAAATCCTATCCATATCGCAGGGATATCCAGCAAAATGGACAGGAATCACTCCCTTGGTGCGCCGTGAGATCTTGCTTTTCATAGCTTCAGGATTCAGATTGAGTGTTTCTGAATCTATATCTGCAAACACGGGGTAGCCGCCGCAATAAAGAACGCTGTTTGAAGTAGCAAGAAATGTATTAGGACTGGTAATGACTTCATCTCCAGAGCCCACACCCAAAGCCAGGCAAGCCAAATGCAAAGCAGCGGTTCCATTAGTAACAGCAATGGCATATTTCGCTCCGCAAACTTTGGCAAGCTTTTGCTCAAACTCGGCAACAGCCGGCCCCTGCGTTATCCAATCGGACTGAAGGACCTTTAAAACGCCTTGACTGTCGCGCCTTGAAATAGAATGGCGGGAATATGGAATCATAGCAGTTTTACTCATCGTGAACCCATTTTCGTCCTTTGTTATAAAACTTTCCCACCTGATCTTCCAGTTTGGGAGAAACAAGCCGCAAAAGCTCCTTGCCCTTGATCCGGTATTGCTTCCCGACCTTAGCTGCCTGGATCAAGCCTTTTTTCAGTAACCGCATCATGGTACTCTGACTGATCTTAAGGATTTTCTGTGTTTCTGCGGTTGTATATAGCTCGTTTTCGTCAATTTCCATTCTATGTAATCTCAGTTCTATGGACAGGTTGCGTTTGGGAAATCAAAAATCTGAAAGCTTTTTATATCATCTAATTTGATAATCGTCAAGATAGATTTTTAAGTGTCATATCATGTCAAAACACATCAATTGAAGAATATCTACTTGCGGGCAGGCGCGGATAGTTTAAAACAATAGAAATCATCGGTAGGGCCGGAAATTCTCGTAGCATGCTCTTCCAGATAACTTAAGAAATCCGGAAACTTTTCCAATTCCCTTCTGTCATGAACCAGAAGAAACCCGGCGCCCTGCTTCATAAGATACTCCAGCCATGCAACGGGATTTTTCATGGCCCGTTCCTCTTCTTCAACTTTTTTAAGATCTACTTGTCTAAATCGGGGATTTTTTAGATAAGGCGCCAACTCCTTCCCAATTTGATTGAACTGCAGGGTCCAGGCGGGACGGTCTGAATAATAAAGCATGGGCGCGGGATTATTCCCGGCAACGATAATTCTGTCCTCAGGATTGGTGTGTGATTGGACAAACCGGGACACCTCCCGGATATTCCAATCCTCCGGAGATCCTTTAAAAATAGGGTGCGCAAAATAGCAGAATGAAAAAATAAAATAGAAAAAAAATAAAATAGCCCATATGAATCCCCTGTTTAAAAGCGGAAACCTATCTGAAACAAAAACAATGCCGCATGCCGTCAGCATACAAATAAAAGGGAAAATTCCATAGAGATAAAAGTCGTGAGCCATGACTTTTTGCGGAGAGATTACCGCAACCAAAGAGCCCGCGATTAGGCTGCCGATAACGATCCCAACAGCAGCACGCCTCCGTTTAAAAACCGAAACCAGACCCACCAAAAGAAACGGAAAAAGAAGTGGAGTCACCATGATTTGAAAAAAAATATAGAATATCCGCTGATAAAGCTCATGGGATGCAAGATAATTCTGATCACCAATTTTTCTCATTCCAACCTGCAAAAAAACATTGGTAAGCACATTATCCGCATGGATAGAAGAAAAAAAGGTATGGGCATACCAAAGCACAGGCATCGCAGCCGCAAAAAAAGTAAACAAGAGGCTCCGTAAAATCTTTTGCTTATCGTGTTTTAAAAAGACACAAAAAATCCACACAGGATAAAAGAGCACCAGATGAATTCTGCCTGTTACGGCGACTGAAAAGCACAAAGCTGACAAAAGGACTGATGCCAATGGAAGTTGCTTATCGTTAGTCCTTAGGATCATATGGAGAGACAGCAATAGAAAAAACAGGGCCATAGGCTCTGAAAAAAATCCTTGTCCGTAGATCAGTGTGTAAGGCGACAAAGCGTAGACTGCTACAGCTGTCCATGCGATCGTGTCATCAAACAATCTTCGGGTGATAAATCCCAGAAGAATCGCAGACAAGAGATTCGAGAGAATAGCCTGAAAACGTCCCCAAAATTCCATTGACCCGCCAAAAAGGCGCAGACCAACTGCAGCGGCAACGGAAGGAAATGGGTATTGATTTAAATGCAGGGATCTTTTTCCTGACACCAACAAATCGGTTTTGGGAAGAAAAGGTTCCTTGAAATTCTCCCGGAGCATGTTCCGGGCCATAGAAGCCATAACCAGCTGGTAGCTGGAAAAATGTCCGGAAAAAGGGCGCTCAATGGCCGACATTTGTACGCCTAGAACAAGCGCGGCGAGAAAGGCGGCAAATACCCATTGCTTTGCCGGGCCGTCATTCATCCCAAAACCTGTCCGACAATCCTCTGGTTGGAAGTCGGGAATCGCATAACTTTTCGCATGAGGTCCAAGCAAGCGAAAATAGAAAGGAGGATGGGGTTCTGAAAATAAAAAAAGCGAACAATCCAATCCGGATATTTTCCGTCTAAAAGAAAATTATGAATTGAAATAATCCAGCAGGCCGGAGCGAGAAGGGCGCGGGTATCCTTGATCCAAAACCCGCCTTCCTCCAGCATCTTGCGGAGATTCGCCTCCGTAAAAAGATTCCAGTGTCTAGGAAAATGATAATGGCCCCAGTATGACTTTTTAAAACAATGATAGTCGAGACCGGCCGGATTCGGCGTCTCTACGATAAAAATACCGCGGGGGTTTAGAATGCGGCGAACCTGGCGGCAAACTGCGGCGGGATCCTCCACGTGCTCGATTAGTTGAAACATAATCACCACATCGAATTTTTCTTCAGACTGAAAATCCTCAATGCGTTTGGCCTCAGCCCTGAAACCCCGCTCCCTGCAGCGAGCCACGGCTTTTTCATCAAAATCGATTCCGACGAGTTCCCAGTCGGATGAGCCAAATTCTTTTAATATCGAAAGGAAGCGCCCCTCGCCACATCCCACATCGAGAATTTTTTTCTTTCCCTCCCCGGCGATTCCCCTGAATTCCCTAACTTTCTCGCCTTCCCATCGTTTCCGGAAAAATTCCACAATGGGATTGCCCGATTGATTTTCGGCAAAAGCGTAATAGTGAGAGGGATAAATGACGCCAAGGTCACTCGCGGCCGGACGGGGATTTAAATAAAGATGCCGGCATCGGCGGCAACGAAAAAAACTGAATCGGTTGGAAACCGTTGCATATTCGTAATCGTACCCACGGGCTTCGCAATCCGCCTCGGAAGATCCGCACAAGATGCAAGCAACCGGAACCAGCGTGATTTCTTTCGGATTCAAATTAGACGGATTCAGGTTGCCGGCTGGAATTGGGTCGATATCCGAAGAGACGGGTCTCGATGGGAACGCCATTTTGTTTTAGTTTGTCCATTCTCTCCTTGAAAAGCGCAACATAACGATGCCAGGGGAACGTGGGCCACAAATGGTGGATGGCATGATAATTGTGGCATAAAATAAGCGGTGTAAGCCAGGAGATATTCACGATACGTGTGCCGCGGTAACGGTCCGGCGGAAGGCCCACATGAGGTAAATAATTGATGTACCAATCCATAATAATCTTAGCCAGAACTGCCGGAAGAAACCAGAGGAGTAATAAATCGTTGAGCCTTCCATACCGCCAGCCAATGCAGTAAATGCCAAGAACCGCAAAAAGAAATAGTCCATCCGAAATCCTCTCAGCCTTTTTCAGAGGATTGTTTTGCATCATTTTCCTGGCATACGAAATCGTCCGGAAATAGCGAAATGGAATTTGCCAAAAAGGACCGTCAATATAAATAAAATTAGGATCATCAGGCTTATTCAGCTTTGCATGGTGCTCCAAATGAATCCACTTCTGCATAAAATAAGGCGTCATGTAAGGGAATATGCCCAAGACTCCGATCAGATTGTTGACCCAAAAACGATTCGAAACATTTTCATGAACCGCTTCATGCCAGATCGTGAAAGCGCAATGAATAGCCATAACCGACAAAGCCATATGCAGGAAGAGGGGCAAAGGATGCCTGCCGTAAAGCCAGAAATTTCCAAGGAGCATCCCATACATTGTTACAAGCAGCAGAATGGTTTTCCAATCGATTTTTTTAAGGGCACTCATGTGCAATCCTCATATAATTTCATTATGTCACGGTTTTTTGGGGTTGTCACCCTGGGGTGTCTCGGGCAAAAGGCGATGATCCGTCAGAATCTCTTCTACTTCCCGCGCAATGATATCCAGCGCTTTGGGATCTTTGAGATGAACGGAGTCCGTAAAAAACATGGCGTTTTCGCCCTCGAACAAGGAAGCGAATTCAAAAGCCAGGATTTTCTTCCCTCTAAGCCTCCTAACAACCTCCAGCGCTTTGGGATAAAGTTCTCTCGAAGCGTTCAACCAGTCTTCATAAAAAAGGCGGGAAGTTTTCTCGAGAATCCGCCGCGCCTCTTCCGGTACCGCCTTAACACTCACGCTATAAGCCAAATTCGGTTGCAGGATCACGACAAAAGGAATGCCTTGTTTTTTTGTCGTTTCCTCCATCTTGAGCAAGTTGCCCTCGTAAATTTCCGAAAAATGGTCCGGCACCGGGCCTCCGCTCAACCGGTAGGAACGGTCTTCCTCCTGGCAATGAACGGGCAATGTAACGAAATTCTTCGCATCGGATACCTGATTAAACCGATCGTTGAAACGCGACAAATCAGGCGAGGGCTGATTCCCGATTAAACCTGCCCTTTGGGATTTAAGGCTGTGACGCCAACGCTTATAATTTTTCTTAAGGACAAGAAAAACGAACCAATGATATTCCAGCCATCGGTTGAAACTTTTCGCCGGGTTCAACCAGGGATTTTTATATGAGAAATTCCGGTATCGAGCCTCCCACTCATCCGAACAGTAGTGAGAATAGTAAACATCATTCCAACCGCCGTACCAGATCACAAGATCCGGTTTCAACATGACGAGATCGCGCAAGTTATCCACCGTTTCATTGGAGGTGCCTCCCGGAATGCCGGCGTTGATCACCTCGATATTTTTCCCGGGCAGGCGCTCCTTCAGTCTTTTTTCGAGATACCAGGTCCAACTGGACTCAATTTCTTCATAACCGTAGACCGCGGATCCCCCCAAAACAAGAACGCGAAACGTATCGGTCCCTTTCCAAACTGGAATTTCACGGCTGTGAAATCCAAGCGCGTTGATCATTCCCGGCTTGGGATCGAAAACCCCGCAGGCTCCCGTAAGGCGCATCCATTTTATCTGAAAATTTGCCGGCCCCAAACGGTGAATCCAATATATCCGCGTAATCCCTTCTATCCCCAAAAAAAGGAGAAAAAAAACAGCGCATCCCAAAACAGATAACATCAAACTAGTGGGCCGCTTCTTCGGGTTTCTTTTCTTTCTCGTAAGAGTCGCACTCATAGAATCCAATTCCGGTGTGTCGTTAGCGAATGGTTAAAAGAATTTTCCTGAGATCGTCGGCGGCAACCGGCCGGGGATTATTCTTAATGCGATCCGGACGGAAACCGTCGCGGATGATGAGTTCCCGGCCATCCTCATCGATTCCTAATTTCGACAAAGATCTCTCAAGCTTTACCACTTTCATCAGCTTTTCTATTTTCAGAGCCATTTCTTCATAGTTTTCGGCGGCAAATCTCGCCAGAAGCGGCTTCCCCTTCTGTTTCAAAACGGGCGTATTAAAGCGAACAAAAGGCGCCAGAGTCAACGCGCAGGCATGACCGTGCGCCACCCCAAAATGAGTGGTGATGGGATAGGAAACTGAATGAACGGCCGTGGTCTTCGTCTGGGCAATGGCAAGCCCCCCTTCGCAACTTCCAAAAGACATCGCAAAACGGGCTTCAGCATTCGAAGGTTCCTTTAGGACGGTTTTGAAATGAGGCAGGATAAATTCCAGGGCCCGAAGCGCGTGGGTTTCGGAAAAAGGTGTGGCGTTCACCGACCAATACGATTCAATCGCCTGACTCAAAGCGTCGAACCCAGTCGAAGCGCTCACATAGTCGGGCATCGAATAGCACAATTCGGGATCCACAAGCGCAATCGTTGGATAAAAGGAAGGATGACTCAGTGTGACTTTCTTTTTATCTTTGGTCTCAAGAGAAGCGTAAGGTGTGACCTCGCTTCCCGTTCCGGCCGTAGTAGGAATCGCGATGACAGGAACAGGTTTGATTTTGATTTCAAAATTCCCATTGAGATAGTGATGGAGGTCCGTTTGCTCCTGTCTGGGAACCGAGGCGTAAATTTTCGCCACGTCGATAACGCTGCCGCCTCCGATCGCCAAAACTAAATCGAATGATTGCTTACGATAACGGTTAATCTCCTCCTGAATAAAATCCTGTCTGGGATTAGAAGGCACAGGCATCGAATCGATGACTCGGTATGGAGTCAAAATCGCTTCCAGCTTTCGATACCGGGCAGACTCCCGGAAAGACTTCTGTCCCAAAACCAGTAAAATGGTTTTAGGACAGAAGTACTGAATCAAATCAGCTATTTTTAAAAAACAGCCGTTTTCAATGATCCTTTGGGTTGGATTTGAATACACCGTTACCATGAGGCCCTTAATTAACCTTTACCTGTCAATTCCGCACTAAAATTATCGGCAATTTGCTCGGAGCGATACTTTGTCGTGATGCGCGGAATCTCCGGAGTGGGAAGGCGGTTGATTTTAACGCGCAGGAAAGCAGGCCCGTCTTTTTTTAAGATCCGATTGAGCTGTGATCTCAGTTCGGATTCTGTAACAGCATCTTCGGAAACCAGGTAACCGCATGCCGCCGCTATTTTTTTAAAATCAGTAGTGGGCGAGGTTGTGTCCTGGTCTCCCGTTGTCTCATAAGATTCGTTATCAAGAACCACATGATAAAGATTCTTCGGCCGGTAATGTCCGATCGAAGAAAGGATTCCCATATGCATCAAAAGCGCTCCATCACCGTCCAGCAATATTACCTTTTTATCGGAATTGGAAAGGGCCAATCCTAATCCAATGGAGGGAGCATGCCCCATGGATCCCTGCATATAAAAATTCCTGGCGCGATCACAAACACTGAAAAGCTCCCTGGATGGCATGCCGGTCGTAGAGATCAAATACTCATCCCCGGTAAGAAGCTTCGCAATGATTCGGATAGCTTCAATTCTTTTGAGAGGATACTTGAGACTTACTTTTCGCGGCCGATAATCGCCGATAGTTCCCTTTTTGACAAAAAAAGCATAGGGGAGCCTGGTCGCTTTCATAGTTTGAACAGCTTCGCCAAGAGCAATCGCCATTGCGGCCGCATCCTTAGGCAAATCCCGATGCTGGATCCCCAAAACGTCGAGCAGTTGACCCATTGTTTTGCCTATAATTTCATGCTGGGGTTCGTCAGGTATTCCGTAAGCGCGCCCGCTGATCAACAAGAGAACCGGAATGCGGTAAATCATGTTGAGCGAAGTCAGAGGATTGATCAGATTGCCAAATCCCGAATTCTGAATCATCACGCAGGAGGATCTGCCGGCCATGGACGCCCCCGAAGCCGCAGCCAGGGCCGAACCTTCGTTGGGGACTATCGTGTATTGAAGTTCGCGCGTGTCGAGAACGCAATTGATCGCATCCTGAAAGAAAGAGCACGGGACACCTGTAAAAAAATCGAACCTTTGATCCTGCAAATTTTTAACAAAATCGACTGCCGAGATCATCGCCTTTGCTTGCTGGTGTAAGCGTCGCTGGACTTTTGGAAATAAGCGTTAACACGTTCATAATCATCCAGCGAATGAATCTCAGACCATCCGTGTTCAATTTCCATGCCCTGGACCGGAATGCCCCGATCAATGAGATACTGCACCAAATCCGTAAAGCTTGCCTTTTCCACACTCGGTGCTTCATAAAAAGGCTTATTGCGAAATTGAATCTGCGCCTGATCCCACGCCCGGCCGAGTTCTTTTAATCCATCCTCGCGAAAAAAAGCCAAACCAATAAATTCACAATTCGCAGAATTTTTGTCGATTTGCTTCCCGATAAACTTTATGGATTTGAAGGTATTCAAGCTAAGCCGTCTCGTGTGGCTCCCCTTCGCGGGATCTTCCACATAAACCAAATCCAGCTGTTTTTCACGAAAAGGAAGCGTCTTATAAGCCCTGTCAACCGCCAGCGTAATTTGGTGCGGGCTCTCAAGGAGATGCTCCAGCACCTGACGGTCAAAAAGAATATCCGAATATAGAAGGACACTCTTCTTTCCAAAATGCTCCCTAGCCACCATCATGGAATGAGCGCTGTGGGTGGTTAAATAATTTTGATTATAAAGAACCTTTGCTCCTTCCACTTTGATTTTTTCATGTTGATACCCGCCGACAATGGCGATCTCGTTAACTCCCCCGGAGCGTAGAAGCTCAGACTGATGCTGAACCAAAGGTTTGTCTCCAATCTTAAGCATGCAAAGCGGGAGGTCTTGCAACAGTTCGGCGAGCTCAGGCTGAAAACGGTGATCACGGGCGGCGGGAATGATGGCATGAATACTTTCAGTTTTGAGAAACTTCTTTTCTCCTTCTTTCATGTCCGTCATACCCTGGATTTGAAAAACCTCTTTCAGAGACGCAATCTTATCTTCCACAGCAGCCGTGGAACCTGCTTCTGCTATCGACTTAAAGACCTCGTCCATCGCACGCATGGAAGCTCTTAATCCGTGATTTGCGTAAATCACCATTTTAAAACCCCGCTTGGCCAGCTCTTCTGCCGTCACTTGATAATAAGTCGTCGGAATAGCCACCAGGGGAATTCCGCCCTTCCATCGACTGGCGAAGGTAAATATTTCTTCCGGGGTTGATTCCTTGGAATGAATCACTAATCCATCGGCACCTGCTTCTTCATAAGCGTAAGCGCGCTTAATAGCTTCTTCAAGGCCCCATCCGGCGATCAACGCTTCGATACGCGCAAACAGCATAAAATCAGATGAGCGCTGAGTATTTTTTGCCGCCTCAATTTTTCCCATGAATTCCTCGATAGGTTCCAGCTCCTGACGCCCGGGTACAAAACTATTCACCTTAGGGAAACGCTTATCTTCAATCACGGCCGCGGCCAGACCGGCTGATTCGTATTTGCGAACCATATGCATGACGTTCGAGGCATTCCCGTATCCCGTATCGCAATCACAAACTACCGGAAGCTGTGTCGCTTCATTGATAGCTTGAGCGGCATCGAGATTTTCCGTCATCGTGAGGATATTCGCATCCGGAACAACATGGGCCGTGGAAATCTCAAGTCCGCTTGCCCAGACTCCCTCAAAATGATGGCGCTCGATCAATCTTGCCCCTAGTCCATTGTGCGCACCGACAATGCGGATTATCGGCTTGGCTTCAAAAAGATTCCTTAGGTTTTTTGCTTTGTCTTTCACTTGGAATTATTATCTCCTTTAGGGTAATAATCCGCCTCCTCAGAAATAATGCGGGCCGCATTCTCTTTTCCCATCAAGGCCAGTTCCTGCCGGGCATCACCGGTCAAATGCTGCCCGATCGTAATGGCCAGAATACGCCCCAAATTTTTTGGGTCGGGAGAATAAAAAGCGTGCGGAATAAAACCGGGAATCAGCCAGGAATCTCCTTCCGTAAAAACATCTTCGTAGACTTTCCCTTTCCACTCCCAGAGATAAGCTACAGGCCCTCCATGAAGAACCTGGGTATACTGGTGAAAAAAATGGCCACGGTTCATGACCACATCTTCCCGGCGAATGAGATGAAGCAGCAATTCCACCGGTTTGATACCAGGCAGCGTTGAGGTCATCACCCGGTTCCAATACGTATATTGCACCCTTCCATTCCGCTGCTGATCGAATCTGACAGCGTCTTTGTCGCGCAGGAATTTCATCCCGCGATCAAGATCATTCTCGAAGGGGAGAAGATCACGCACGCTTACCGTGAAATATCTCGCAAGGAGTTCAAGCTCGTTCCATTCGGGTTTACCCTCGCCCTTTTCCAGGATCTTTAAGCGGTCGATGCTAATTCCCGTTCCCTTGCTCACCATATCAAATGTATGCTTAATTTCATTTCGCCAAGCGTGAATCAAATCACCATAGCCGCTGTAACCAGCGGCTTTCTCGGCTGGTACGATTTGCGTCATAAATTTTCCTCTCTTTCAACACCCCTTGATTCCATAATAACTTTTGCCTTCTTTATAATCTTCAACCAATTCTTTAAATCTTCTGGCGTATCGATTTCATGCCATCCACCTTGAATCGCCTCGCAATAAACCGGCACACCTGACTCCGTCAAATACTGGAGCATATCCGTCAGGTAGGCCCGTTTGAATAAACTTGCCCGTTGGAAGGGACGGCCGTCAAACCGCTTTTTTGCTTTCTCGTGATATTGCCTGAATATTTCCGAACCCCTTTTGCTCATTTTCATCATACCGATGAATTCGCCTTGAACAGCAGGCTCAGAAATAGCAATTTTCCCGATTTTGAGAACCTTTCGTTCTCCATCAAAAAGAACCGCTTCGGCCTCGGTCACCGGATGCAACTCCCGGTTCTCGTAATGTTTCTTCCAATCGATGTCCACTGCAAGGACAATATCCGCCTTAGACTGGAGCAAAACTTTCGGAACGGAAGGTTCAAACCAGATATCGGAATAAGACACCAAGACGTCTCCATCCAGCTCGCCTTCTGCGCACATTAATGAGTCTAATATATTACCACTCTCAAAATCATAATTCCAATAATAACGAATGTCGGGATGGGTAAACTGATGTCCCTGATAGCCGCGGATGACTACAAAATCGGAAATGCCGCATTGCCTGAAAGCTTCTAACTGTCTTTCAAACAGTGACTCACCGTCAGCAACAACGGCCAGACATTTAGGAAGATTTTGTGTAAAAGCACCCAGTCGACTTCCCTTACCCGCGGCAATGATAACGGCTTTCATCGTAACTTGAGTTCTGCAAATGCTTGAAAGTTCAGTAGAAGCGGTTTCATAAGCCATTGTAAGTAATTGCCGATAAAAGGCTCATAGGAGGAGACCTATGAGCCGAGCCGTGTATCTGACAGAAAAGCAG
>JGI1358J11329_10000224_pt1 | contig 52440 bp, 56 predicted proteins | sample Subgroupgradi54m_FD_11329 | JGI IMG/M metagenome (IMG submission 11329)
GAATCCAACCCCAAAATCATTTCCCGATCATTAACAAAGCTTTTCATCTTTTCAAAAGACTCCGCTTGATTTAAAGGGTTCCCAAAGGAATAATTAATAAAATCTTGGAGCTTTCTGTTCCTAACGTCTTTTGGAAGCTTGAGCATTTTTTTCTCAAAATCCAAAGCCAATTGTTTTTGCAAAACTGTGAGCTTTTGGCGAGCCGAAGGAAGTATACCAGCTTCAAAATCCGAAATTATTTCAATTGCCTTAAGTTCTGAAAAATCACTGCCTACAACTCTTTCCACTTCTTTAAGCGCAATATTATGAACTGCATCCAAATTAGGAGCGCCGTTTATTGACGCTGTGGCTGTTACTACCAAATATTTTTGCCGAGCTTGTTCGATTTCCAAATATGCCTTTACTGGCAATCTATCTTCCAGCTGCTGAATAATTAGCTGCAGCCTATTGTATTGCTCTATTAAAAGCCTCAAGACATCCCGATTAGCTTGAACGTCTTTATCAGTCACCACAGCGTCTGTTTCCCTGCCAATATCTTGAATAATTGTTACAGCTGAATTAATTGCCTGGTCTGATTTATCTTTCGTTAGAAGAGTTACTAGTTTTTTAATTAGCCCATCCACTCTTGCAAGTCTTGCTTGAGCTTTTTCAGTAGGATTCCCGGTTATTGCTACAAATGAATCAATGAGTGGCTGAATATTTGGACCAGATGTTTCTGTTAATGTGGCGTTAATGGAAATATTTACGGGAAGAGTTGCAACAGCCTGCTCTCCTTTAATTTCTTGTTTTGCCAGATTCTCAATTGCCTTTTGGATATTTGATGGCAAAGTTTGGGAAGATTGCGTGATGGGTTTTGGTTTTTCCCTAAAAAACATTGCGCTTTGAACAAGAGTATTTGGAAAAAAAGAAGTCAGTCCGATTAATACAAGAAATATTATTAAAATAGGGAGTATAGAGCCAAAACAGCTTTTAGAGGCTAATTTTTGAGGATCCGAATCAGCCTTTTCAGACCTCAAGGGCAGTATTGAGCTTATCAATTAATTGTTACAGATTTTTCTCACAGTTGCAAGAGCAAAGTTTATTTTGGGGAATTTTACCGCCTATATTATACCAAACCTCATTTGTCTGGGAAATGTCCGAATCGCGTCAAGCATGACAAAAAATTTTTATGTATATTGTTTTTGTATGAGTGAAGAAGATAGACGATATTTGAGATCTGTAAAAAAGTTGAGACCAAGTTTTGAAGTTTTTGAGAAGATGGTCCAGATTTTAACTTCTTTGCAAGCAAAAACAGACCAGCTACTCCAAAACTCCCTACTTGGAAAAGTCTAGATTTATATTTTTATAAACCACTTTCTTTTATACATGACATATGCTATGGCATAAAGAAATACTAAATACAAAAAAGCAAATAAAAGTTCAACGCTAGTATTGTTTTTAATTATTGTGAAAATGATTTTATGCATATGTTCCCATAAAGAATTATCATGAAAATTAATAAGCATCAAAGATTTTGCAATAACAATACTAAGAGCATATATTGCAATTGGATTCATTCCATAAATTACTAATGGGTGCGTCCATCGAATATACTTTTTTAATTCAACAACAAAATAAAGCAAGGCAAAAACCAAAGAAGAAAGTCCAGCAGTAAATACTACATACGAAGTCGTCCACAGATTTTTATTAATCGGCAAAAAATTGTTCATGATTAATCCAAAAACTGTCAATACTATGCCAAATGTAAAAAGTTTTTTAATCTTTTCCGTCTCGCTTTTCTGTGCAAAAAGAAAATGTCCCGAAAGAACGCCAAAAAACATTGTTGCTATTGCGCCTAAGGTGCTAAGAATTCCTTCCGGATCCCACATAGGTGACCACAGATGTCCGCGAAGAAGAAGTAAATCAACATACTGAACAATATTTCCATTCATCTCCAAAACACCTCTCCCCACTCCTGGAACTGAAATGTTTTTGAGTATAAACCAGTATCCCAATAAGAGGAGGACTGTAAATATAATTTGCCCTCGAACTTTTGTAAACAAAAATATTGTGCTCACCACAAGATAACAAATGGCAATTCTTTGCAAAACTCCAAGAATGCGAATTGTCTGAAAATCATAAAAAGGAAAGCTATATAAAAGTATTCCTAAAACAAAAAGTATTAATGATCTTTTAATAACTTGCAGGATAATTTTGCTTTTGGTAGTACCCTCTTCCAAATGTTTTTTGAAAGAAAAAACCATTGCAACACCGCTAATCCAAAGAAAAAAAGGAAATATAGAATCTGTAAAAGTAAATCCATGCCAGGGGGCATGCTGCAGCTGGGTTATTGAATTATCTTCAAAAGTATTGACAAGAATCATCCCCGCAATAGAGGCTCCTCGAAAAGCGTCAAGAGATAAAATCCGTTTGTGCATCTTCCTCAGTATAACAGAATCTTTTTTATTTGTTGAATTTAGCTTATAATAAGCTCGACAAATACTTATGGGAGCAAATAATGATTATATTTCTATAGCAATTCCCGTATTTAATGAGACAAACGGACTAGCTAATTTGGTTGAGAAAGTTGTAAAACTTCCATTCAAAAAAGAGCTGCTCATCATAGATGATGGATCTACATATTCTGAAACAAAAAAAATACTTAATGCAATTAAAAAAGACTATCCGCAAGTAACTATTATTGTTAACAGGGAAAATCTTGGAAAATCTATAAGCATACAGCTTGCATTTAAAAAAGCCAAAGGAAATTTATTTGCCATTCTAGACGGAGATTCTGAGCTAGATCCTAATGATATTTTACGATTATACAAAGATTTGAAAAAAGAAAATGCCCGTTTTGCGAATGGCTCACGTGCCCCAACCCAAACCAAACAAATATCCTATTCAAGACTTCTTACTGCGCTTGGAATGAAAGCGTCGGGGTTATTAACAAAAGCCTTATATAATATACATGTCAAAGATATTCTATCTGGTCTCAAGCTGTTCTATGCTGATGATTTTCGCAATCACGAATTCGCAACAAAACGTTTTGGGCTAGAATCTGAGCTTGTTATTACGGCGTTAAATAGCGGAAGGAAATTTGCAGAGGCTGATGTTCACTATTATCCCAGAGGCTATAAGCAAGGCAAAAAAATAAATATCTTAGATAGTTTTGAAATTATTAGGTATGTTTTTGCAAATGCTTTTATAAATAGAAATTTTCTAAGATCGCCAATTTTTTCTATTTTACTAGGGATTGTCATACTGCTTTTTACTTTTTTTGTATACAATTTACATGCCAACTCTAGCGCAACAAGCGATTCCATACCAAACAACTTTACGACAGTCAATATTATTTATCATAACCGATTGGATTTGGAGAATTTTCGGTCATATTTTCTTAAAAAAAATCAAGGAAGTGTGGTCACAGAGAATGCCAATAATATTCTCTACTCAAAAACACCTGTGATAAATGGCATACTTGCCGCTCCATATTTTTACTTATTTGACAAAATACATAATATTCAAAAAATTTCAGCCGTTGATTTCTTGCATAAAGATTATGAAACGTATTACCAATCTGTCGGAAAATATTATGCCGCGCTCTTATCGAGTTTTTCTGTTCTCTTCATATATCTAACGCTAATATCGTTATTTAAAAATAGTATTTATGCAGGTATCGCAAGCCTAACCTATGCGTTTGCAACAAGTGTTTATAGCACTGCTGCCTTAGGAAATTGGCAGCATGCGCCTTCGCTCCTTTTAATAAATAGCGCGTATTATTTTTTATTTAATTTCCTGAAAACAAAACGTAAATCGCTTTTATTTATTGTATCAATTTTGCTTGCTCTTGCAGCGCTTGTTAGAATTACAAATCTATTTTTTTTCCTAGGAATTATAGGTGTGTTATTTTTTTACAAACCGTATCGGAAACTACTAAACATCCCAATTATTGTTTTTCTGACATTAATTCTCCTCTGGCAGTCCATTACCATTTTTATTGGCATTCCGGGCGGATACAACCAAGAAATTATTCGATCAATACAACTATTTAGTCCTTTGAATATTGGGGCAGCTTTTGGAAGTCTTTTGATAAGCCCCAATGTGGGAATTTTGATATTCTGCCCTATTGCCATTTTTGGCTTTTTAGGAATTTATGCAACCATTAGATCTCATTTAAAAAACAACAATAAAACAAACCCTCTTTTTGTGTTTATGATAATTTCCTCTATCAATTTTACTCTTCTTTTGATGTTCAATTCATTTTGGTGGGCATGGGAAGGAGGATTTTCCTGGGGACCAAGACTATTGGTAGAAGCAATACCCTTTCTTATATATCTTGGTGCTTTCTATTTTTTTACTCTGCGCAGTATTCCGCTTAAAAAAATTTCATATATAGCTTTTTCTCTGTTAATTTCGTGGAGTATTTTCGTACAAGTTCTTGGCGTTTACGCATATGACGGGGGCTGGCACAGAAAGTATTATCGTGGAAGGAGTGGGCTTGAAATGGCCTGGTTTATTCAGCCAAATATCATATCCTATTATGCTGGCAGAAAAGTATTTTTTACACAGAGTATAATTGCATCCGGGAATCGTCTAAAAATTCAAAAAACACAGTATCATATTAATTTTACTCCTCCCACTTACAAGCAAATTGGAAAAAAATCTTTCTTCCTATAACCCTTTACTTCCTCATTCACTTGTGGTACTAATGTAATAGGATGTTTTTGTTCGCTGCTCTAATAATATCCTTGGAACTTGCAATTGGAGTTATATCAACTGCTCCACTGCACCATATCACATCTAATAACCATGTCTTAGCTGATGAAGACACATCTTCTCCTGACCAACCGGCGCCACCATCGGATAATTCATCACCCAATCAAGATCAATCTTCACCCCAGCCTGATGCTTCTGTTCTAAATTCAGATTCAATTCCGGTTCAGGTAGATACTACACCTTCACAAGGAGAATCGGCAAATCCTTCTCCAGCTGAAAATCCTTCTCCAGAGTCTGGACTTTCTCCCACCGAAAGTACTTCTCAACCGGGAGAAAATGCTGGTACACCAAGCGAAAATAATTCGCTTCAAGAAGGCACTCCAGCACAGCAAGAGAAACCCAGTGAAAATCCGGCAATTGAGAAATCTACAATACCAGCTGTAAATTTCCTCGATAATGCTATTTTCCAAGATAATGCCCAAGAAAATCTTTCAAGCGTACTCTCTGAACAGACAGTTAACCAAGTGAAAGAAGAGGAACAACAATTTGAAAAAGCCACTACTCCGGCGGAACAGACCATAGTACTTATACAAAATGCCGACAATAACGTGAAACTTCTTGATTCAAATTTGAAAAAGAACGATTTTAATGATGTTTCTTTTAACGCGGTAAGATTAAATGATCAAATTGACAAGTCATTGGATGCCATCCAACAGCTTCCGCCTCTTGAAGCAGAACAATTACGCACCAAAATTGAAACTGTATGTAAAAATACTGAGAATGTTTTACGATCTCAGCAACTCGTTGTACCAGAGGATGTGGAAGAAAACCTTGAAATAACACGCGGTACTTGTATGGCACTTCAAAAATGAAAAAAATAGAAGAAATAAAGTTGGTCAAAGAAGCAAAATTTATAAAAGGGAAAAAGTTTCTTATTGCTTTGGCAGGCATAATTATTTTCCTTCTGTTGGAAAATATTCTATTCATTTATAATGCAAACAATAAAAGTCGCGCAATATTTGGCCAGAGGCTCAATGGTGCACGTGTTTCAGAGCTAAGTGATGGGCAAATTACAAAACTTATTGACGATAAGCTGACAAAAGATTCCCCACTACGCTTACAATATAAAGACAAAACATTTATGGTAAGCCAAGCAGATGTGGGAGCCAGAATTGACTACAAAAAAGTGCTTAAGGACTTACACAAAGTTGGAAGAGGGGAAAATACTATACAAAATATATTAACTCAAAACAAAGCTCTTTTTGGGTTAAGCAACACTACTCTTATTGGGAAAATATCTCAATCTTTACTGCTTATAAAAGTATTGTCTATTGCTGATGATATAAATGCAGATCCGAAACCTCCAATGCCAGATTTCGAAATGAGCTCGAAAACAGTTATTCCGCAAAAAAATGGTGTTAAGGTAAATACTGCAAATCTTACTAGAATTATCGCCGATAATATTTTTTCTCCGCCATTTTTTGCACCGAACATACCAACAAAAGAAATTACCAGAAAATTCCCCAACTACGATATGGAAGCGATAAGAAAACAGGCAGGTGAATCGACTCACGAACCTATTTCTATTACAAGCGGGGGCGTAATTCTTAGACTAACCTCAAAAGATTTGGTTTCCTTACTGACTGTCACCGAACAGCCTAATCCAAAAGATCCCAAAAAAACAATCATGACACTCGCTCTGGATAGACAAAAATTAACTCAGAAACTTTATCCATATGCGGTAGAAGTAGAGAAAGCAACAAACGCAGAGTTTAATGATCATGATTCACGCGTAGCAATCTATAGTCAATTTTATACTGGCACTAGACGTTTGATTGAAGTATCAACCGGTTCAAATTTCCCACCTAAAGTTTTGGGAGTAGCCAACCAGACTGGTGAAAAAATCGCATACCTGACATTTGATGATGGTCCTAATATTATTTACCATCCCATGCTCCTTGACATCCTTAGAAACAAAAATGTGAAAGCAACTTTTTATTTGGTTGGTTCCAACAGCAAGCTTTATGAAAGTACTACAAAAAGAACTGTTAATGAAGGACATATAATTGGAGACCATACTCTTACTCATTCTTACCTTGCAAAGTTGTTACCTCAGCAGATCTATGATGAAATCAAAAACACAGAAGATATTCTCAATAGATTTTTAGAGAGTGCAAAGAAAATTACTCTTTTTAGACCTCCATATGGTGGCACTAATCCGGCTGTTGAGAAAGTAGCGTTAAGTCTGGGACTGAAACAAAAACTCTGGACAGTTGATCCAAAAGACTGGAGTGATCCATCAACAGAGGAACTTGTTAACCGTGTTATAGAAAATACTCAACCCGGCTCAGTGATTTTGCTCCATTCAAATCATTTTTCAACTGTGAAAGCACTTCCAATTATTATTGATAAATTAAAAGAACTTGGGTTTCAATTTAGAGTCCAAGAATAATATGACACGTTTATCTTTTTTTCTGCTTTCAATGCTTGCATTATCAGTAGGATTCATAGTTTTCTCCTCTTCGCAAAATCAAATAAGGGAAAAAATAGTTGGCTACTTACAAAGAAATACCCCAACCCCAACGCTTGTGCAAGCAACATACGAAATAGTAAATCAAACACAAGTCGTAAATGGTCTCAAAACTTTTACGAATAAAGATTATCGCTATTCATTTTCGTATCCTTCTGATTGGCAGCTTTTGAACGAACCAAATGTTCAAGGAATGGAGATACAAAAAGTTGATAAAAATGGGCTTGGATTTAGCATATCTATAAGAATAAATGACAATCCTAAAAAACTCTCTATGGAAGATTATGCGAAGAGTCAGGCGGAAGCCAAAGATACCCCGGAGAAAGTAACTGTTGGAGGAAGACAAGGGTATAAGTTGCATTTACTCCCACCAACCCTCACTACAACAATCTATCTTCCCTACTCAACTAACAAGGTCGTCTATATTTTTGCAGGCGGAGAATTCAATAAGTCACAGGATGGATTTTACACCCAAGTTGTTAGTAACTTCGTTAAATCTCTAACACTTTATTAAACTTTTATTCGTACCGGAGAGCTTGGATTGGATCAAGGCGTGAAGCGCGGATTGCGGGGGCTACTCCAAAAATAACTCCGACCAGCATTGAAAACCCAAATGAAAGCGCTACAGACCATAACGGAACAGTTGTTGTGAAAAATCTTCCGATTACTAGAGAAAATCCAATACCCAAAATAACACCAATAATTCCTCCAAGGCCTGACAATGTTATTGCTTCGATTAAAAATTGGCTCAATATATCAGACGGTTTTGCTCCAATTGCCTTACGAAGTCCAATTTCCCTTGTCCTCTCAGTAACTGAAACCAACATAATATTCATAATACCAATACCTCCGACAATCAAAGAAATTGCAGCAATTCCGCCAAGTGCTAGGGTTAAAACACTTGTGATTTGAGAGATTGTTGATAAAACCTGCTCTTGACTATTGACAGAAAATTCATCTTCAGACAGTCTTTTCTTCATAATACCAACGGCTTTATTTTGCACATCTTTAACATCCTCAGGTCTTAATGCTGAGATATAAATCGTGTTAAGATTTTGTATCCCAAATTGCCTCTGGACAGTCATAAAAGGCAGATAAACTGCATTATCAGCATCAATGCCAAAAATTGATCCCCTTCCCCCCAAAGCTCCAATCACTGTGTATTTTAAACCGCCAACATCAATTATTTGCCCCAGCGTCCTGCCTGCCCCGAAAAGATTTTCTTTGACAGTCTTTCCAATCACTGCCACCTTTCGAAAAGACTGTGCCTCAGATTCTTTAAAGAATCTGCCCTCTAGTAGCTTTATTGCCAGCAAAATCTTAGGATAGTTGCTTTCCACTCCGAAAACAGCAACGCCGTGATCTATTTTATTGCCGAATTTTAAGGTGGAATTCCTTTGGATGGCTGCAGAGATTTCTGCTTCACTGGCAAGCTTGTTCCTTAAATTGATGGCATCAGAAAAGACTAGTCTATTGGCCTGCACCCCGCCCGGAGACCTTGCTCCACCGATTCTTCCCGGAATAACGAACAAAAGATTTGCTCCCAAACCTTGTATTTGATTTGTAATAAATGTTTGAAGTCCGGTAACAATCGCTATAAGCAAAATCACAGATGTTACGCCAATAACAATTCCCAAAACCGTTAAGAATGATCTTATTCTATTTGCCAAAATAGCTGTCAAAGCAGATTTTCCTGTTTCTAAAATATCCATATTATTCTAATTCTCCGTCTTTAATTCTGATAATTCTTTGCGCTTGTCTGGCAATATTATCTTCATGCGTAATCATAATAATTGTCTTCCCCTCTTTATGTAATTTTTTAAAAATTTTCATAATTTCGTTTCCCGCTTTTGAATCTAAATTTCCGGTTGGCTCATCTGCCAAAAGAAGATCCGGATGCATAACCAAGGCTCTTGCAATAGCAACTCGCTGCTGCTGTCCTCCGGAAAGTTGATTAGGATGAGAAGGCAATTTATCTGAAAGCCCAACTTGCTCTAGAGCTTTTTTTGCCAGATTCTCTCTTTCCGATGCTTTAATTCCGGCGTACATTAAAGGAAGTGCCACATTTTCCAAAGCTGAGGTCCGAGGAAGCAGGTTGAAAGACTGAAAGACAAAGCCGATTTTTTTATTCCTTATTTGCGCTAATTTATTTTCTTCTAAATTAGACGTTGATTTCGCGTCCAACTCATAAACGCCTGATGTTGGTTTGTCTAAAAGTCCGATGATATGCATGAGAGTTGACTTGCCCGAACCTGAGGCACCAACAACCGCTATAAACTCTCCTTTTTTTATAGTCAAATCAATATTTTTTAACGCTTGGAAAGAAACCTCATCGGTCTTGTAGATTTTGTTTATCTTTGAAAGTTTGACTACGATACTCATCTTCCTCTCACTGCGCCACCTGGCCGGCCTCCCACACCTATTGCTCTTAATATGCCTGTAAGAGGAGATCTATTTTGATTAAATTGAATGCCAATAGCTGGAGGGTTCAAAAGTACCCGCTCTTTTTCTTGCAAGCCTTTAATAATTTCTACATCTGTGTCTGAGCTAATTCCGGGCGTTACTTTGAATGATTTTAAGCCTTTTTCGGATTGGACAAAAACAGCATTATCCCCTCTTAAAGCCTCCAAAGGTATTGTTATTGCGTCTTTTACACTATTTATTATGATTGATGCTTCTCCGCTTAAACCATTTACAAAATTGGGTGGTGTCGTATCAAGCTTTATCCTAACCGTTATAACAGTTGCACCAGACGTTGTTGTTTTTGTCTGAGGAAAAATTTGAGCAACTGATCCCTTATATATAGTATCGTGGTATGAATCCAAAGTTATCTTGGCACCAAGTCCTAATTTTATTTTTCCGATATCTGCTTCATCAATATCCGTATCAAAATATATTTCTGAATTATTAATAATCTGAGCAATTAAATCCGACGTTGTTACACTTTGCCCAACCACATTCAATGCTTGTGTAACAACACCGGGGATTGGTGAATACAAGACTGAATCCCGCATTGCTTTTTGTGCTGCCAAAAACCCCTCGTATGCATTGTCCTGCGCGACTTCTGCTGTTGTTCTGGTTTGTCTTTGAGAATAAGTTTCGCTCACTCCCACATCTTTTAAATCATCATGGATTTTGTCAACTATTGCCCTTTTATCTCTAAGCGTATTCTGTGCTTCACGCAAATTTATATTCAATTCTTCTGTATCCAAACCTGCTATAACTTGTCCTTGAAAAATTTCATCACCGGCATTTACATTGATGTATGCCAATTTTCCGTTAGTTTTAAAGTGTAAACTCGTACTATTCTTTCCGGACAGCGTACCGGAACCGGCTATCTCTTGCTGTATATCCTGTTTTTTAGCCAAAGCAAATTGAAGCGGGGCTGCTTTTTTATTGCCTGAAAAAAGAAAAAAGCCCAGCACAACTATAGTAATTAAACCAACAATTTTGTATCGTGTTGGAAGTTTTTTAATTTTCTTGAATAATGCAGTTAAAATTTTCATAAAATTATTTATTGGATAAATATCTTATAGGATAAACTAGTTTTTGTCAACTCTTGACGATAGCTGCAATAAAGTCTACAGTAATATAAACTACCTTCTATGGAGAAAAAAACCTATAACGTTGCTATTGATGCCATGCGAATCATTGCCATTTTGGCTGTAATTGCAATTCATACAACAACTCGTATACTTGAAGCATCTAATTTCAATCTTCAAGGATACAGCCTCTCGCTTTTTATTAATCAGGCCTCTCGTTTTGCAGTTCCGTTGTTTTTCATGATCTCAGGCTTTGTTCTTGAATTAAATTATTCTTATAACCAAAGCTATTTGAGCTATCTTCAAAAAAGATTAGCCAAAATTTTCCTTCCTTATTTATTCTGGAGCGCTATTTATTATTTTTTTGTTTACACAAAGCATACAATACCTTTTTCCACCACGCTTTTATATGGAGCCGCATCTTACCAGCTATATTTTATTCCAACACTTATTATTTTCTATATTCTCTTCCCCCTTATTCACAAAAGCTATCGGTTTATTGCAAATAAATGGATCCTTATAATTCTGGGTCTTGTCCAGCTCTTCTTACTTTATCAGGAATATTATGTTGAACCTCTTCCTTATTATTATCCAATTAGTATTGCGCTTTTAAATTTCTATATTTTTATATTGGGTGTGGTTGTATCACGCAATCTGTCGTTTTTGCAAAAAATTGGAAAGTGGAAAATACCAATAACAATTTTTACGGGAGCTTTAGCTTTTGTAGTTTTTTTTGAGGGGAAATTATTGTATCTTAAAACTCATAATTATTTATTTTTTTATTCACAATGGCGGCCAAGCGTTTTCATCTATTCTCTTATTCTTGCAGGTCTTATGTATATTATTTTTAATAAAAACAATTTAAATACTGCATTTGTCAAAAATCTTTCAAGCCTTTCGTTCTTCGTATTCTTCATTCATGTAATTGTTCTTGAAACTTTCTGGTCTTACTTGGGCCGCGGAATTTTTTCAAAGACTCCGGAAATTTTGTTTAATCTTTTATTTTTTCTTTGCGTTATTAGCGCTTCTTATGCAATCGCATATCTTGCGCACAAAATTCCCTATCTTTCAAAACTAAGCGGCTGAAATTATTTCGCGTATCCTAAATATGCGTAGACTGCGAAAATTGTACACGCGATAACAAAAAGAATTAATCCGATAAATCCATTTTTTGAAAGCGTAATTGAGTCTCCCTTTGACCTCTTAGATTTTGCCATTTTATCTTTCACCCCCTTCGTTAGAAACTGTTTCCAAATTTTAATTTGGAATTACAGTTTTCTTACGTCCGCCTAAGTTCGCTCTTCGAGCCGCGCTATGAATAATAGGTAAGGCAAGAAGTAAGAATCGGCGGATCGCCCACCTTTTTAGTGTACATTTAAATATTTCCAAATGTCAATAACTTATAACAAATTCCGCTTTGCCGGGTACCGTCTGGTACTCGGCTTTGGATTTAAAGAAGAAAAAACCAACGGATTTCTGTTATAATGCGGGGAATATTATGGTCAAGGCAGAGACAGCAAATGTAGGGTTTTTGCAACATGCAGCTAGAAAACTTACAACTACAGTACTTAGTCACACCGTATTTAGGTCTGAAAGGACAGACAATGGTCATGGAATTGATAAAGCAAAGGAAGTTTTAAGACAAGGAAACGGATTAATAATTGTAATTAATCACTTCTCCCTAAAAGATCCTCCCCAAGCAATAAATGAAGTTTTTCTCCATAGAGAAATGGGCAGTAAAAAAGTTGTCGCCCCTGTTGCCTATCATATGGATAAAGATTGGTATCACAAGCTTGGAAAAATTATTGGAGTGACTTTAACTCCCGTTGTTACAGAGAATTCTGTAAAAGAAGGAAAAAATAATGGCCATAAATTAAACGAGGGTAAGATAGAATACTTGAATGAATCTACACAATTATTAAAAAAAGGAGGAGTTGTTGTGCTTGCACCCCAAGGAACTAGAATGTCTTATTTAGGACAGCCGGATAAACCAATTATTGGAACCATTATGGCAGGAGCTAAGAAAAATGGTCTTGAAAAATTTGCATTTTTGTTTATGGGATTTCGTGTTGAAGGAGTAGACAACTATTCGGACAAAAAAGTTAGGGGGTTTAATCTTCTCAAAAAATATGGCATAAATATAGGCGCTTGTCTTACAAATCACGAGCTTATGGAAAAAGCAGGAGGCGATTTCAGAGCTGTTGATAGAATTGCATACGAAGAGTTACGAAAGATTGTCCCGCCAAACTACATAGGAAAAGTTACTTCTGCGGTTTAAAGTTTAGAGAAATGGAATTGATGCAGAATCTTTTCCCTGCAGAATGTCCTGAGCTTGTCGAAGGATTGATTGGACCATCATCAAAAACATGACCCAAATGCGACCCGCAGTTGCTGCACAAGACTTCTGTTCTACTCATCCCAAAACTATTATCCTCGTGGAAAGTTACATTTCCTTCCAAACTTCTGTCAAAACTTGGCCACCCGCAATCACTGTCAAACTTGGTATCGGATGCAAAAAGTTCCTGCCCGCATGCACCGCAAACATACATTCCTTTTTCAAAATTTTTATAGAATTTCCCTGTAAATGGAGCTTCTGTTCCCTTTTCCCGCAAAACTTCGTACTGTTCCGGTGTTAATTTCTTCTTCCAATATTCATCGGGCATTTTTTTTAAATCTTGACCATCCATATAAAAAAGCGGGCAATTTTATTTCTTGGTTCCGAGAATTACGACAACAGGGGTTGAGGCACTATCCGATAAACTGTCTGCGTCACCAACTGTGAATGAATTTTCAAGAACATTTTTTAACTTAGTTATAAAATCTTTATCAACTTCTTTTTTTGCCTGGATAATTGAATTTGAATAGTTAGAATTATCCGCGTTGCCAATTGAGGAAACTACAAAGCCTTCCGTTTCCAAACTACTTTTTTGTCTTGACGCTTCTCCATCTATACCACTGCCATTTAATATTCTTAACGGATATTTTGATAAATCAATTGTTTTAGTTGGTGCCGGAGCAAGAGTTGGGGTTGGAGAAAGTGTTACTACGTTGATCTTTTGTGTTTTTGTGTTTTTGTAAAGAAAAATTCCGCCCAAAAGAACTAGGGCAATAATGAAAATAAATAAAATCGGCCACATAAAATTCTTTTGTCCTGGCACATCGTCAGGAGGTAAAGATTCTTCTTCGCTCATTTTCTCCTTAAAACTCGCAAGCGGATCTTCTTTTGGTTCATCCGGGGAAACTTCCTCAATTACTTCTATTCTCTCTGTGGTTTCAGTTACTACATCTGAAACAACAACCGGCTCTTTTTTCGCTTCTTCTTCCTTATCCGCTTCGTGTTTCTTATGGACCGTGGCCATATTTATTAATAGTAGTATCTACCACCCAATATGTCAAATAAATGAAGAGTAAGGTAATTGACAAGATAGGGAAAATCCTACAAGCCCCAAGATTAAGTTTTATCAGGATAAATTAAGTTTTTTGTTATATAATTTAAGATAACATGTCAAAAAATAAATGGGTTCTATTAATTATTTGTCTCGTTATAATACTAATTGCGGGCACTATCTATTCCCAATTTCTCCAAAGAAGGTCCAAAATTCCCCAGATAAAAGTTGGTGAAATGCAAAAGAATGCTCCCCGGCTGTCTACTGTGGCAGATAATCTTGAAGTTCCGTGGGCTTTGGTTTTTCTGCCTGACAAGAGTATTTTATTTACAGAGAGAGTTGGGAGAGTAAGATTTATTGATAGCAATGGGAATCTTGACCCCAACCCAATTATTGTTATAGATGATGTCAAACAAGAGGGTGAAGGCGGGCTTTTGGGAATTACAATTCACCCCAATTTTCCGCAAAACCATTTTGTCTATTTGTACTACACCTATGGGGCAAATGGGGACGAAACTTTGAATCGTGTTGTGAGATATAAATTTGAAAACAATGTCCTTTCGGGCAAAAACATAATTGTAGACAAAATTCGTGGGGCTCTTTTTCATGATGGAGGAAGAATAAAATTTGGCCCTGATGGATTTTTGTATATTACAGCCGGAGATTCTCAAAATCCATCTCTTGCGCAAAATACGAAATCTTTGGCCGGAAAAATTTTAAGAGTCACAGATAGCGGAAAACCCGCGCCGGGCAATCCTTTCAAAAGTGAGGTTTTTAGTTACGGACACAGAAATCCTCAAGGACTGGCTTGGGATGAAAATGGTCGGTTGTGGGAAACAGAACATGGAGCAAGCGCATTGGACGAAATAAATATTATTGAGAAAGGAAAAAATTACGGATGGCCAATAATCCAAGGAGATCAAACAAAAAAAGGAATGGAAACTCCGGTAATTAACAGCGGATCTGATACTTGGGCGCCAAGCGGGGCTGCATACCTGAACGGCTCTATATTTTTTGCAGGCCTCAGAGGCCAGGCTTTGTATCAAGCAGTAATTAATGGAAATTCTGTTACTATTAAAGAATTTCTCAAAGGAGAAGTCGGGAGAATCAGAGAAGTCGTTGTCGGACCGGATAATTTACTTTACATAACTACCAATAACCGCGATGGGAGAGGAATTCCCGACACAACAGATGACAAAATAATCCGCGTAAACCCCTCCAAGCTATGAAAGGTTTTTGGGACAATCTTAAAAAACCGATTCTCATTCAAGCGCCAATGGAAGATGTAACTGATACTGTCTTTCGGCAAATTATTACGAAGTGCGGAAAACCTGATGTATTTTTTACGGAATTTACAAATGTCGAGGGAATGTGTTCGGCAGGCCGGGACAAGGTCGGCAGAAGATTAAAATTTACAGATGCTGAACACCCGATTGTTGCGCAAATCTGGGGAAATAATCCCAAAAATTATTTTGAAACTGCAAAATTAATAAAAAATATGGGTTTTGACGGAATTGATATCAACATGGGCTGTCCTGAAAAATCAGTTGTCAAAAAAGGATCATGCGCGGCGTTGATAAACAATCATCCTTTAGCAAAAGAGATTATTTCGGCAACTCGGGAGGGCGCCGGCGGACTTCCCTTGAGTATAAAAACAAGAATCGGAATTAAGAATATTCAGACTGAAGAATGGGCTAATTTTTTGTTAGGATTTAATCTTGATGCCCTGATAATTCACGGCCGGACAGCCGCGGAAATGTCAGATGTCCCCGCTCATTGGGATGAAATTGGAAAAGTTGTCGATTTAAAAAATAAAATGAAATTAAAAACTCTAATTATTGGAAATGGCGATGTAAAAGATTTAAATGACGCGATGGAAAAATATGAAAAATACAAAGTCGACGGAGTTATGATAGGACGCGGAATTTTTGACAACCTTTGGATTTACAACAAAAAAATAAATCCTGCAAACATTTCCTACAAAGAAAAATTAAAATTATTGATTGAGCACATAACTCTTTTTGACAAAACCTGGGGACGGACTAAAAACTTTTCCATCATGAAAAAATTTTACAAAATCTATGTCTCCGGAATGCCCGACGCAAGAGACTTCCGAATGGAACTTATGAAATTTCAAACCGCGCAGGAAACATTAAAATTCCTTAGGTTGCGTATCTGAGCAACCCCCGGTGTTGTTTAGCTTTGAACATCGGGATTTTAAATCTTCTCTACCTCAACTCCCTTTTTCGTGTCTTTGATGTTGTAGCCTAATTTTTTGATTTTGTTTCGGAGGTGATCTGCCTGAATATAACTTCCCTGCTTTCTCAACCCATTGCGCTCTTCAATAAGTCTTTGCACTTCCGCGGGAACAACAATTTTTATATTTTTTTTCTTTTCCCGCGCTTTTTCAAGATCAAGACCCAGAACTTGGTCCATCTTAAAAATGCTCTCCGCCTTGGCGGAGTCAGGATAATCAGATTTGATCAATTCCCAAACTACAGACAATGCTTTTGCCATATTTAAATCATCATTTATCGCTTCCAAGAATTTTTCTTCGTATTCCGCACATCCGATTTTAGGGTTTTTAAAATTCGAAACTTCCTCGATCAAGCGTTTGTACGCAATTTGTGCTGCTTCCAAAGCATCCCATGTGAAATTCATTTCTTGCCTGTAATGAGTCTGCAAGTACAAATAGCGAAGGGCTAAGGGGTCAAATCCTTTTTTGACAACTTCCTCAACTGTAAAAATGTTGCCGGTGCTTTTACTCATTTTCGCTCCATCAACATGCAAAAAATTATGATGCACCCAATATCTTACAAATTCTTTTCCTGTTGCCGCCTCAGATTGCGCAATTTCATTGGTGTGATGAATTGCGATATGATCAATTCCGCCTGTATGAATATCCAAAGTTTCCGTTTCCAAACCTTTTATTGCCATCGTGGAACATTCAATATGCCAGCCTGGAAATCCTCCGCCAGCTGGCGGACCCCACGGACTTTCCCACTCCATCTGTCTTTTGTCTCCCGATGACACCCCTGGGGTGTTTTCCGATTGCACCTTGGGATGACTAAATTTCCAAAGGGCAAAATCTGTCGGACTTTTTTTGCCCGCAACCATTTCAATTCTCGCCCCTGCTTTTAGTTCTTCTGATTTTTGGTTTCCCCGAAGTTTGCCGTAGTTTTTAAACTTAGAAGTATCAAAATAAATACCGTCTTCAATTGTATAAGTAAAGCCTTTTTTTTCAAGTGTTTGGATAAAAACAATTTGTTCTTTTATATAATCTGTTGCATGCATCAAAATATTAGGCCTTCTTATATTTAATGCATCAGCAGAATCGAAAAACTGTTTTTCAAATTTTTTGGCAATATCCCAGACACTCATTCCGAATTTGCGCGCTCCTTTTTCCATCTTGTCTTCCCCGGTATCGGAATCTGAAGTTAAATGCCCAACATCCGTAATATTCATGACCTGCTTTACGCGGAAATTATTGAATTCCAAAGTACGAATTAAAATATCATCTCCGACATATCGGCGCATATGTCCAATGTGCTGGTAATCATAAACTGTGGGTCCGCATGTATACATATTTACAACCGGCGGATTTAGCGGCTTAAACTCCTCAACTTTTCGGGTAAGAGTATTATAAATTCTCAACATGAAGTAATTATACTATAAATAAATATCAGCCTGCGCCGGGGAGATTTTCCACTCTTTGGGCTGCTCTTTGCGCAGCCAAAGGTGGCGGTTTTTTATCTTCTTTTTTCTGAAGATCTATCATTTCTTGTTTTTTCTCATTTTCTACTTTCTCTGCAGGTCTTTCTTCTCCGCCAGCTGGCGGATTTTTTCGATTAAAAGTTGGGGCATAATAATTTTCTTTGTGCAGCTGATTTCTTAATTCCAATAATTTTTTCTGCTCTTCAAATTCTGTTGGTTTTCCGCCGGCTGGCGCCACGTCTGACGTGGCTGGCGGATTTGGATTTGCATTTTTATCGGAACCATAAAGGTCTTTTAAGAATTTAATTCTCTCCTCATCCGACTGCCACTGTTGCTTTTTTTCTTCCTTTGGCTCGCCGGAGCCTTCGGCGGAAGCGGCAGGCAATTTCGCAACCTGTTTTACAGTTTGTTTGGCAGTTTGCCCCAATTGATTCAAAACCCCTCCTAAAATCGTTGTATCATCCATAATTTTTAATAATCGCTTCTCCCCTCCATAGCGCGTTGAAGAGTAAGTTCGTCAGCGTATTCCAAATCCGCACCTGTTGGCAACCCCCGTCCTATCCTTGTAATTTTGAGTTTTGAGTTTTGAGTTTTGAGTTGTTTTGCTATGTACATTGCCGTCGCCTCCCCTTCCATCGTCGGATTCGTCGCCAGAATGATTTCGCTGATCTCTGACTGCTGATTCCCACTGACTCTATCAAGCAGTTGCTTGATATAAATTTCATCCGGTCCGATATTATTCAAAGGATCTATTTTTCCATGAAGAACGTGATAAACGCCATGATATTTGCCGTTTCTTTCAAGCGCCAGAACATCCAACGGCTCTTCAACCACACAAATAATTGACTTATCCCGCTGCAAATTTGCGCAAATGCTGCATGGATCACTCTCGTCTACCGCAAAACAAGTAGAACAAATAATTGTTCCTTTTTTTAGATTTTGAACCGAATTTGAAAACTGATCTAACTCACCTTGCGGAACGTGCAAGAGGTAAAAAGTCAGACGCTGGGCTGTTTTTGGACCAATACCCGGCAGCTTCTCAAAAGACTCAATCAAACTTTGTACAGCTTTTGGAATTTTCATGCTTCTTTATGTCATGCCGAACTTGTTTCGGCATCTCAGTTCTCCAAGATTAGATCCTGAAACAAGTTCAGGATGACAACGATGTTGCTATCATTTCGCTTACTGATAAGATTTCAAGCTTGGAAAATTGCTTATTTTCGGGAACAAAAATTGTATCTGTCACATACACCGACTCAACCTCAGATGCCTCAAGAATTTTTGGCGCTTTGTCAGAAAGAACAGCGTGAGTTGCAAAAACAATAATTTCTTTTGCCTCATTTTTCTTCAAAAGATTTGCAGCAGTAACAATAGTTGCGCCTGTCGAAATCATATCATCAATTATAATTGCTCTTTTGCCAATTTTTCCCTGGATTTTATCAGCTGTTACTTTTCCGGTTGCCAAATCCCTATTCTTTTCAATCACTGCATAAGGCATATTACCTAGCATTTCTGACAAAATCTTAATTCTTCTTATTCCGCCCATGTCAGGCGATACGAGAGTAGCAGAATCTTTGTCCCATCCTTTTTCTTTTATAAATTTTGCAAAAATAGAAAGTGCAGACAGATGCACAACCGGAATATTAAAAGCCTCCTCTATTTTGATTGAATGAAGATCCAAGGCAATTAATTTATTGATTCCGACTTTTTCCAAAATTTCGGAAATAACTTTTACGGAAACAGCCTCGCCTTCTCTAAACTGATGGTCTTGTCTCTGATAACCAAAATAAGGGACAATCACAGTTATGGATTTGGCTCCAGATCGTTTGAGAGCATCAACTATGAAAAACAGCTCCATGTAATTTACGTCAGGAGAAGGAGATGTTGGCTGCACTACGATGCAATCTTCATTAACAACTCTTTCAAGCACTCGGACTCTTTTTTCTCCATCTGGGAAAATGTGAATTTCAAGAGGTGATAATTCGATTCCTAATTTTTTAACAATCTTTTCGGCAAGCGGCTTATTTGCAGTCCCCGCAAAAACCTTCATTAACTCATTGTATACTATTTTTCTGGTTTTTGTAAAAGTCCGCTATCAGATTTATCTTTTTCTAATGAAACCAAGTAACCTCTTATTCTTCTCTCTGCTTCTATTCTGTTCATCTTAAACATTTTACCAATCTCTCTTATGTCTAATAATCCCTTTATAAATATTTTGGTCATTTTCGCTTCAATCGACAATTCCTCCTGCCTGGCAATTAATTCCCGAGCAGTTTTTGCTCTTATTAATATCCTCAAAGACATCCTCTCCATTGCTTTAATTGCATTTATATTTTTCTTTGAATTAACAGTTGTGTCTTCATATGGCCTTACCTTTCCATCGGGAGATAAAAATCTTTCCGTAAGAAGTTTTCTTCGTTTTGGAGATAAAACATTTATGTCGCCTGCTTCCAATGCCTCTTTTACAAAGGCTTGATCGGGATGTAAAATGTCTAAAGAATCTTTATATAATACATTTTTTAACGTAGTAACTCCTGCTGAGATTTGGACTTCTACTGAACGTTCAGGTCTACGTAATTCTTTCGCTATGATTTCTATTGGACGTATACTTCCATCTGGAGGATACCTTAAAGTCACAACTTTTTGAAGACCTCTAGATAAGTTTGCGACCTCACCAAGTGAGTAGGCATGCATAACTACCTGAGCTTGTTGCTCCGCAGTAAGCCTACCGGGTTTTATCCCCAATCCAGTTTTTTCAGAACCATAAAGATGTCCGGTTCTACCTTCTGTAGTCATATCTTATAGTATAACAGTTTTTGTGAAAAAGTCAAGTTAAAACCTATTGTCCTCCGCCCAAAAGTCCGCTAAGTCCACCACCCATTTGCGAAAGCTTTTTGGCTGCTACTTCTTGAGATTTCTTAATTGCTTCATTAACTGCATCTTTAATATCATCATCCGAACGTCCATTTGATTCCAAAACTTTTATTTTCTGATCTCCAGATATAACAATATGCACGCCATTTTTATCAACAATTACTTCTTCTCCCTGAAGCTCTCTTTGAATTTGCATGGCCTGGTCACGCATTTTTTTAATTTCGCCAATTTGTTTGAATGGATTTATCATTAATACTCACCTCCAATCGCCTCGCCTTTGGCGGATATTACTTTTCTTTTAATTTTACCAAAATATCTATATCTTTCTTCGTAATTTCTCTACATACTTTTTCCAGTATTTCATGCGTTTTGGGCTCACTGAGTTTGTCTTTGTGAAACTTGAAATTTGTTTCAATTATCAAACTGTTCTTATCATAGCTTGCAATTTTGCATCCGCGCAATACTCCAGCAATAGAATGATTGTAGGTCTTCACTTTGTCTATCAGGGCCGTCCACAACGCATTATTTTCACTATAATCCTTCATGCCTTGTTGTGTGCTAAAAGTTGGCGTAGCTACAATCTCTTTTTTAACAACTGTTTTTTCTATGATTGACGCTGATTTTAACACTGATTTACGCTGAATATCATATCTGTGCTCATCCGCTTTTGTATCCGCGTTTATCTTGGCCTGCAGGCCCCACTCCACAATTACCAATTCCAAAGGAATTTGCGGCAAAACTGCATATTTTAATTCACCATGCGCTTTTGATAATAACTCTATCAATTTTTTCAAATCTTCCATCTCCAATTCTGAATTCTGAATTCTGAATTCTGAATTCTGTGCGACTCCTGCCTTAAATAATAAATCGCTGTGCAAAGTATTGATAAGTTCTTCTATAAAATGCCCCAAATCTATCCCATCATTCACAAGTTTTGCAACAGTCTTAAGAGCGCTTTTTGTATCTTTATGTTCGAAATTTTTTATTAGTTGGACTACCTGATGCTGGACGCTTGAGATTTGATATTTTTGCTCAACCAAATCTTTCGTAATTTTTTTTCTTCCGGATGACAAAACCATTTCTTCCAAAATCTTGACACCATCCCTGAAACTTCCATCCGAAAGATTTGCAATTAAATTAAGAGTTTCTTTGTCCGATTTTATTTTTTCCGCTTTTATTATTCTTTCAAATGCCCTGACCAATTCTTCAGGCCTTGCTTTTCTAAATTGGATTTGCAAACAGCGCGACAGAATTGTAGCCGGAACTTTGTGCGGTTCTGTTGTGCAAAGAATAAAAACAACATGGCTTGGCGGCTCTTCCAAAGTTTTGAGAAGCGCATTAAACGCCTCTGTAGTTAGCATGTGAACCTCGTCAATAATGTAAACTTTTTTACGACTTGAAATTGGAGAAAGTTTTACTTTTTCCCGAAGATCGCGAATCTCATCTATTCCCCTGTTGGATGCTCCGTCTATTTCCAGAATATCCATATTTGTTCCTTTTGTAATGGAAACGCATTGGTCACATTTATTGCACGGCTCAATACCTTTTCTTTTTCTCTCACAATTAAGCACTTTTGCTACGATTCTCGCAGTTGATGTTTTTCCTAATCCTTTGGGGCCTGTGAAAAGAAATGCGTGAGAAACTGAAGAAGATCTCAAAACACTATAAAGTTTATCCCGGATTTCTTTGCTATCCAGATCTTCTATTTTTTGGGGACGATATTTTCGATAAAAAACCATAAGTCGCTACGCTCCAAACTCGAAATTCGAATATCGAAACTCGAAACAACGTTCAAAATTCAAATGTTCAAATATTCGAAACTGTTTTTGTCATTTGTATTTTGGTCATTTTAATTTGTTTCGGATTTCGGATTTCGTGCTTCGAATTTATTCCTCATGGTTTATCCCGAGCAGGTGCAGCATTCCGTGTTCGACCAGCTCGTCAATCTTATCATCAACAAGCACTTCTTCCTCGGATGCCTCTTTTATAACTTGGGGGTAAGATATTACGATGTCTCCAAGCCGCAAAACTTCACTGGGCAAATATGTTGACTCTCCCTCAGACAGTGAAAATGACAAAACGTTTCTTGTTTTGTCTTCGCCTTTATATTTGAGGCTTAGTGCTCGCATTTTCCGATCCCCCACAATGGCAATTGAGACTTCTGCAGGGCCTTTCATTTCGTGCTTTGTTAACACCTTGGAAACTGCTTGTTTAATACGTTTCCTGTTAACTTTGTATCTGCTTTCTACAAAAATGGGGATTTGTATTGTTTCCATATTATTACTCTTGACCGCGAAATTATGCCCACATCTTTTTTGCGCGTCTGCTGTCTTCCTTTTTCTGTTTGCGGGCAAGAGATGGCTTCAAATAAAAAGCGCGTCTTTTAGCCTCAGGAATAATTCCTTCGTTTAGGACTTTTCTTTGAAATTTCCTGATCAGCGTATCATCGCTATCTCCCGGCATTCTTCTAACTGTTACCATAAATAAACACCCCCTATTCGATTTGTCATTCTGAGGCCCTAGCCGAAGAATCTAGATCCTTCGCTTTGCTCAGGATGACATTAGTCTACCTATTTTACTCCAAACCCAAAACAGAGTAAATACCCCAACCTCTACATTGCGGCAGCTTTCCCCATAGGGCCGAGGAGATGGAAGTGGAGATGGTTAATAATTTGCGCTCCTCCGCCGTTTACTCCCACCCGATATCCCTTATTTTCCAAGCCAAACTGCTTAACCATTTCTTGAGTTATTTTCGTTAACTTCATCATTAATCCTTCATCATTCATCATTAAGAAATCTTCGATATGTTTTTTGGAAACAATCAAAAGATGCACCGGCTTAAGAGGATGAATGTCTGGAAAAACCATAATATCATCGTCCTCGTAAGTAAACTCTTTAGGAATAATTCTGTCTCTTATTTTGCAAAATACGCATTCCATATCTTATTACTTGTCATGCTGAATGCCCCTCGGGGTATCTTCGACTTGTTTCAGCATCTTTATTTTAACATGATTGGGATCCTGAAATAAATTCAGGATGACACTGATCAAATTTGCTCCAGAACTCTTATTATCTCATCAATTCCAAGCTTTGTTGGGCGCATTTTTGGATTTTTCACAGATCCATTCAGAAGCATTTTTTTGGAAATATGTAAATACCAAGTCGCCTGAGGATCCATCTTCTTCAGCTTTTCGTAAACTAACGTCAAATCAATATCGTTATTTTTAATTTTTAATTTTTCATTTTTAACTTGTGAAGGCCGCGCCTTCACGCGGACGTACCCTTTTCTTGGATCTTTTCTGACAGCGATTGCATATCCCATTTTTTGAGCTAACTTTACAACCGAATCATTAATTGTTTCAAAACCCATTCCTTCTCCAAACCGCGTTTCAAATTTCTTCCCATTTTCCTTGATTTCTTTTTCCGCCCAAATCCTATTTTCAAATCCATGCAAAACCGCATCCAAAGATTTAATAATCTCTACCACATATAAATCGTCTTGACCCGGAAACTCGAGTTTGAGGCCATCCAAAATAGCCGCCAAATCAAATTCATGATAGTCGGCAAGTGCATCTTTACGGAAAACTTCTTTGAAATGATCTATATCCACAATCACTTTCACCATTCTCTCAAGAGCTTCAATATTATGCTTTGAAATATGTTCTTTCACAAAATTAAAAGTAAGAGAAGCTCCGCAAACTTTATCCGAAGCAGTCTGATGGTGATCTAGCGGACCTAAACCCGTATCTACATGGATAATCTCATCATCTCCTATTTTTTCTATAGCATCTTTTGTATTTTTGTTGTTGTTTATTCTATCCCCCGCAGGAACGAATTTGACAACCGAATTTTCCCAGCCTGCCAAAAACTTTTTGATAAGCCAGACCGAAGTTATGGCGTCCATATCCGGTGAGCTATGTGTAACAACAATTTTCATATAAACCATTATACCTCATAGGCAACTTTTTCCAAAATCCGCCAGCTGGCGGATTTTGCCACTATGCGTTTTCTATGCTATAATCTCAAAATCCAAATGCTAAAAGAAAATCTAAATATAATACCGACCGGTTCAAGAAGGCTCTTGCAAGATCTAAAAGGCAAGGAAGATAGCCTAAGAAAGATATTAGGAAGTGAAGAAATCAAGAAAAAATTTTTGGAAGCAGCTAAACAACAAACTGACTCCTTTAGCCCGCAAGAAAAATTTGAATTCCTGGAAGGTGCAATCTTTTTCTTAGCACAACCAGAAACCAAATATGCCACAAGCCGGGCTATAATTTATATGCTGCGTAATACGGATTTAACAAGTGTCAACCAGAAAGAAATGTATGGCTCTTATTTAGCAACATTTGAATTTGTATCAGAAAACATAAAAATGCATCCTTACTCACCTAAAAAAATTGATTTTCTGCTGCAGGCGGGAAAAATCATAACCCCTTCTTTCAAAGACCGTAAAAAGACCTTTGATGCATTAAGCCATCTTTCCAAATCTTTTCCAGAACACATACGTGAAAACATTCTTCATAAAATAGAAGAAGCTAAGCAACCACCCACGCCTTCAACTCCTGTAAAATCTCCCGGACCTGACCTTGATGTATTTGATGCAGCAGTTGGAGTTCTAGAAATTGATTATACCAATCACCAGATAGCCCAAAAGTATAACGTATCTGTAGAAACAGTTAAACGATCTGTAAGAAGAAATAGGCTCAGGGGCATATGCAGAAAGCCAGGAAGGGGAAAGTATGGCATACCTTCGCACCTTCGCACTTGACAAATCGTCAAAAATAAAAGACTATATTAATATGGACCCGCAAAAACTGGCAAGCCTTGATCCCAAATTAAGAGAAGCTTATCAACGCGTAATGGGAACACCCATACCGCAGCCGCAAACTCAGCCAATTCAGGCTCAAACTCCGCCTCCACCTACGCCTCCTCCTTCTATGCCAGACCCAACTACCGCTCCAGAGCCGCAACCGGAACCAGAACTCCCAATTCAGCCTCCTATCTCAGAACCGCAGTCGATTCCAACACCTGAACCGGCAATACCTGAACCAGTCATGCCTCCACAGCCTCCAACGCAAGCATCAAATTTTGTTCAAATGAATTCAGAAGTGCCAGCATCTGCCCCATCAGCTAATTTTGCGACTCCTATCTCTCAGCCCCAAACCCAAACTATAGCTATCAAAAAGAAAAATGGGATGATGATGCCGGTTTTATTTGGAATTGTGGGTTTGGTTTTTATTGTGATTTACACTCTTTTCTGGACAAAAATCTTCAATTTCAAACTCCCTTTTTTACCCTGAGCTTTGCCGAAGGGCTTACCCTAAAGAGGTTTTTGTGCTATAATTCAAAATCTAAATGCAAAAAGAAGTTTTAAAGCGCACGATAGATCAGGCAGAAGAGCTAGCGCAAAATATACTAGACCATAAAAAAATTCTGCCAACAATATTAGAGAACCCTGAGTCTAAAAAAAATTTTTTGGGAGGAATGAAAAAACTAACAGATGCCTTTAACCCGCAAGTCAAACTCAAATTCCTGGAAAACGCTCTCGCTATTTTAGTCAATCCACCAACCGATATCGCAGTAAATAACACCTTTATTTATATATCGCGTGACATGGATTTAACAAATGTCGATCAAAAACAGTTAGAACATTCTTATTTAGAAACAGTTGAATTTGTATCAAAAAGCCTAAATAAATATTCCGACCCGCCTGAAAAAATTGGTCCTCTTTTGGAAATAGGAAGAATTATAGCTCCTTCTATTAAAAACAAGAAAATGACAGTTGATGCATTGAATCATCTTTCCGAATCTTTTACAGAAAAAGATCGTAAAAAAATTCTAAATGAAATAAAAGAAATTGAACGATCTATACCTATTATAATTTATACAAAAGCTTCTGAACATACTGAATTGGATGTAAATGAATTTGATGCAAAGGTCGCAGCTCTAGAAGATGAAAATTCAAATAGAGCAATAGCTAAAAAGCTTCAAGTACCATTAGAAGATGTTATACGATCGATAAGGAGAAACGAGCACAAGGGTAAGTTTAGAAAAACAGGAAGGAAGCGAACCGAAGAACGGAAACAAATAGTTGAGGAAGTGAAAACTTTGATAAATGGAGGTTTGAAAACTTCAGCAATCGCAACTAAACTTAAGATGCAGGAAAAACAAATTACATTTATAAAATACGACCTTCGTAACAAAGAAGAAATACCTAGGTCTTCTAGGGGCAGAAAGAAAAAAACACAATCTATTTAAAACTCTATGACAATCAAATTATTGAAGATTCTAATTCTTTAACCTTTTTACCACTTCTTCGATGGAAAGATTTTCAGCCTTATCTCTTTTTCTCTCTTTCCATTCAATTTTATTACCGTTTCTCTTCGAAACCACCAAACGAACAGGGATTCCGATGAGGTCTGCGTCAGCGAATTTTTCTCCAGTTGAAACGTCTTCCCTGTCATCCCACAAAACTTCAACTCCTGCTTTTTTCAACCTTTCATAAACTTCATCCGCTCTTTCCTTAATCATTAATCCTTCATCATTAATCATTATCAAGTGCACTTGATATGGAGCAACTTCTTTTGGCCAAACAATTCCCTTTGCGTCGTGATGAATTTCAACAATTGCTCCAACAGCTCTGGTTAAACCTATTCCGTAGCTCGCAAGCCAGATTGGCTTTTTCTTCCCATCATGATCGGTAAACATAGCATTCATTTTTTCGGAGTAATAAGTCCCAAGAGGAAAAATATTTCCAACCTCTATTGCTTTTGCTTTTCTTAATGCTCCATGTCCCAAATCACATTGCTTACCTTCTGCAACACTACTTATTTCAACGTTTGAACTAAAATCTCCGCCCGGGCAATAAATAATCTCATCTTCTCCGCTCTCTGCAACTACTTGGAATTCGTGTGTTTTATTTTTCGTAAAGACTCCTCCGCTTGCCTGTGTAAGTATCGCATCTAATCCCATTCTTTTAAAAGCTTTTTTATAAGCCTTTTTAATCTCGTCGTAATATTTCATCATATCAACTTTCGAAACATGCGCGCTATATAAATCTTTCATTAAAAACTCGCGGCCGCGAAGTATGCCTGACTTTGCGCGTTTTTCGTCTCTAAATTTTGTTGAAAAATGATAAATTTTGGCGGGAAGATCTTTGTAGCTTGTGACATGTTTTCTTATTAAATCCATTACAATTTCTTCGTGAGTAAAGGAAAGCGCATACTCTTTCTCGTTTTTTTTAAATTGATACATTACTTCTTTTGCCAAATCCCAACGGCCGGTTTCATTCCAAATTTCTTTAGGATGCAAAAGAGGCATAAGGATTTCCTGTCCGCCGGTTGCATTCATTTCCTCTCTAATAATTTGCTCTATTTTCTGCTCGACTCTTCTTCCTAAATGAAGAAGTGTGTAGGATCCTGACATCAACTTATCAATAAAACCTGCTCTAAGGAGTAATTTTGCATTTATAGCTACTTCATCTTTTGGCGCATCTTTAATTGTCTTTCCAAATAATTGCGAGTACCTCATAGCTTCAGTATAGCATATTTAAATAAGTTGTTATATAATCCTAACTATTGAAATGAAAGAAAAAAAACTTTCCATGCTGACGGAAAAAAAGATTACCGCAATTGACATAGATCCAAAAAAATATTCATTCATAGCTCTAAGGTAAATCTTACGCTATCAGATATACAATGGGGATCCAACCGAAATTGTAATAGTACAAGATGGACGGCATACAATCTCTTACGAAGATCTAACAGATGCACGGAAATATATTGGAGATAAACGCAAAACATTTTTAGATAGTATGGCATTGAAGATGAAAAAAGCCCAAATAATAATTATAAAGGTTCTTTAGACTTGTCCCGAGCCCTAAAGTAGCAAATTGCAAAGAGTTAGTATATAATCTATTTTTGTATTTCAAAGTATGTCGCTAAGTGAAAAATACTCTTCAGGTCGCACTCCCGATAAAAGACGAGTTCCATCAACCACGGAATTGTCTATCTATCCAAGCCTAAACTTTGAGGAAGTTTATACTACAGTAGCGGCTCTGGTTTTCACACAACAACCATGGGACGTTTTTATTAAAAAAGGAAAGGTGACTGCTCATATAACGGCAACCTCCATTATGCAAGCTAATTTCATGGAACACGTTGACAGAAAAAAAGCTATAGACGCTGTATCCTATGCCTGTTTGTATGCAGATATTGTAATTTTAGTAGAGCCCAGCACGGCTAGCGAAAAGGTACCAATAACAAATACTCCATTCAAAGAATTTATAGAACAAAATCGTCGAATATTTTCTTATCTGGATGAAATCAGCGGTAAAAAATGAAGGAAATCATTTAGTTTTCTTGACATCTTTACCTTGAGTGCCCCTCTGGGTATCTTCGACTTGCCGAACGGGGTGGCCGCCGAAGGCGTTACGAAGAGCCGCAACCAATCTGGCTGAAAAACTTTTCTGAATTTTTTCATCTGTCTGCGATCTTCGCCTAAACTCCAATGACCGTTCAATAATTTCTACATCAACATTTTCTTCTTTTGCTTGATCAACAGTCCACTTGGCTTCTCCAGATTCTGCAATAACTCCAACAATATTTGTTAATTTTGGGTCATTAGTCAAAGATTCAACTGCGCGGTCAAGCATAAATCCTGATACAAGGGTTCCTTTTTGATAAAGTTTCGCAACTTTCTGAAGATCCAAATTGTAAGGCGACTTTTCCATGATTCCAAATCCCTCTCCCAAAGACTGCATGATTCCATATTCCATTCCATTGTGAACCATTTTTACAAAATGCCCTGCTCCGCCTGTCCCAAAATATTCATGTCCGCCCTTAGGTTTTGCCAAACTATCCAATAGGGGTTTAACCCCTAAATAAGCGCTCTTGTCTCCGCCTACCATCATTGGATATCCTTGCGTGGCCGCGATGATTCCACCGCTCACTCCAATTCCCAAAAATTTTATATTTTTCTTTTTAAAATCTTCAAATCTTCTTTGCGTATCTTTGAAATTGGAATTTCCTCCGTCAATTACAATATCCCCTTTGCTTACAAGCTTTAATATTTGGTCCATAATATCCTGCGTTGCAGGACCTGCAGGCAGCATTGACCAAACTATTCGTGGTTTTTCTAAGCTCGCAATTAAATCTTTTATCGTCCCCGCAACTTTTAAATTTTGAATTGTAATTTTGAATTTTGAATTTTGAATTTTGAATTCTTCAATAACGTCTTTTGATCTGTTCCAAACAACCAACTCATGACCTTCTTGCAGAAGTTTTGATGCCATACGACTACCCATTCTCCCAAGTCCTATAAATCCAATCTTCATATCAATATATTACGTTAATAAAATTCAAGCGTCAAACACTTTATGCTTCCTCCGCCTTTTCTGAATTCATCCATCGGTATTGCCAAAACTCTAAATCCATATTTTTCAATTTCGCTTTTCAATTTATCGCTTATGCCTTTTGCAACAACAACTGTTTTATCAACTGTAACCAAGTTACATCCCATAAATTTATTGTCTTCCTCTGTCGTTTCAATAATATTTGTGAATTCATTTCTGAGCTTTGAAAGTCCTTCTTTCGTAAAAGAACGAGGATTTATAAGAGCTGTTTTTGCATCCAATATTCCCAAGCTCATATCAAGATGGTAAAAATAAGGATCTTTTAACTCAAAATCTATACACTCAATCCCCAATTCTTTATTTAAAACATCTTTTGCTTCCCTGCTTGATCGCTTTCCCCATCCCATAAAATATTTTCCACCAATTGTTAACAAATCGCCTTGTCCTTCAAAATATGTATTCTCCGGAAGATTAATAATTTTAAAGCCTAAATTTTCAAAAAAAGCTTTTGCAAAATCTGCTTCTTTTCTCCTTTGTTCATATCTGAAATTTGAGCTTATAAACTTTTCTCCAAGCGGAAAACCCAAATTGGCTGCATAGACCATGTCCGGAAGGCCTTTAACAGGTGTTATTTCCAAAACTTCTAGGCCCAAAGACTTGTACGCATTTTTGAGAGCTTCATATTCTTTTAAAACATTGTCTTTGTTAACTTTATTTTCAACATGCATCCACGGGTTTATCTCGTATTCAATATCATAAAATGTCGGCGGACACAATAAAACTTTCTTCATAGAGGATTTCATAGCCACTTGCGGCCGTCTTTTTCGATCAATTCGTCTGCTTCTTTTGGTCCCCAGCTACCCAACTCATAACTTATAACTTCTGACTTCTGCCTCTCCCATCCCTTCAGAATTTTTGTAATAAATTCCCAAGAACTTTCTAATTCGTCTGAGCGATTAAACAGCATTTGGTCTCCTGCAAAAATATCCTGCAAGATTTTTTCATATGCTTCGATTCCTTTTGTCATAAATGCTTCTTCGTAAGTAAAATGCATATTTACAGTTTCCAAAGCTAATTTTGTTCCGGGTTTTTTGGCAATCATTCGTATGGAAATTCCTTCATCCGGCTGAATTTTGATAGTTAAAACGTTTCCAATCTCAGGACAGCCATATTCTTTGAATAAAATGTGGCAGGTCTGTAAAAATACCAGGGAAATTTCAACAGTATTTTTTGGCATTTTTTTACCAACCCTTATATAGAATGGGATATTATTAAATCTTGGAGTGTCCACAAAAAGTTTCATTGCAACAAAAGTTTCCGTAGTTGAATTCGAAGGGACATTTTTTTCTGCGCGATAACCTTTATATTGTCCCCTCACAACATATTTATCAACCTCCGATTCCTGAATTTGTCTTAACGCTTTAATAACCTTGACTCTTTCATCACGAAGATCTTCTTTTGTAAAGCTTCTTGGCTGCTCCATAGCAACAGATGCAATAAGCTGCATAACATGATTTTGCAAGAAATCCCTGAGAATTCCTACTCCATCAAAGAAATTTCCCCGCCCTTCTATTCCTTTAGTTTCTCCCCAACTAATCTGCGCATGGTCCAAATATTGCTTGTTCCAAACCGGATCAAAAATACCATTTGCAAATCTAAATGCCAGAATATTTTGCACTGTCTCTTTTCCGAGATAATGATCGACCCTAAAAATTTGTTTTTCCTCAAAAATTTCCGAGAGTTTTTTGTCCAGCGCAATTGCTGTTTCCAGATCTTTACCAAAAGGTTTTTCAACAATAATCCTTGTCCACTTGCTGCTTCCCTGTCCGCATCCTTCGGCTAGCTTTGTTGATTGTAAAAAATTTAAAATCATTTCATAATTTTGGGGAGGAGTTGCCAAATAAAAAAAGCGGGTAATGCAAGCGCCCATTTTTTTATCAAATGCATTTAATTTATCTATAAGTTGGGTATAACCACTTACATTTTCAAATGAGCCCTTTTGATACTGCAAATGTTTTGCAAAATCTGCCCAGCCCTCCTTTGAAGACAAATCCGGGAACATATTAACAAACTCATCATTTGTTAATTCTCTTCTTGAAAAACCGATTATTTCAAATTCAGCTGGTAGTTTTTTTTGAATAAAAAGGGATAAAAGCGCAGGCAGGAGTTTGTTTTTCATCAAATCCCCTGTCGCCCCAAATATGACCATTGCAAAAGGACTATTCATAATTTTATTCTATATCTTTTGGTCTGTAATTAAAATAGTTTTCTTTGCAATTTGAGGCTTTACATAGAATCTCGCGGGAATTTCTTCAATTGGACCATCTCTAAACATCATTTTAAGTGCATTCTGCTTTGCAGAACCAAAGGCCAAAACGATTAATAAATCCATTTCTGAAAGCGCTTCAAACGTTAGCGTAATCCTTTCTCTAAACTCTCCGGGAAAGTTATCAATATCCGTCACATAGTTTTGAGTTTTGTCCTGAGCTTGCCGAATGGATGAGTTTTGAGTTCGGGCAGGAATGCCCGCTGTGTGTCCATCTGTACCAATCCCCATAATAGCTACCTTATTTTTAGATGAATCTATGAGCTTACGTATATCTTTATCGTAAGAGGAAGAAATCATTGGGTAAAATTTTATTTTCGAATTTTCAAGATAATCCAACAATCCTGTTGACTTTATCATCTTATAATTGCTTCTGTCTATTCGCTCGTCAACCATTCCCACAGCTTTGGCCTTTAACTTTCTCTCTCTTGCTAAAGTTTCGTATAAAACTTTTGGCGTTGATCCTCCAGAGAGAAGAAGCAGTGTTTGATCATTAACTTTTTTGTAAAGAAAATTTTTTGCAGCAATTAATCCTTTTTCCTGATTATCGACTGTAATTATTTGGGGAAAAGTTTCCATACGTCTTTAAATGTGATAAGAATCATTAATCCAAGAAGCAGTGCCATTCCAACCGTGTGCGCCAAAGATTCTATCCGCTGATTTACTTTCCGGCCAGTAATTGCTTCTATAAGGATGAAAAATAATCTTCCTCCATCCAATGCCGGAATTGGCAATATATTGAAAAATGCCAGAGAAATGGAAAGAATTCCGGCCAGATTAAGAAGTTGCAGTATTTTTTCCTTTAAATTTTGTATTTGCAAAATGCTTCCAGTCAAAGATGCAATCCCGACAGGACCGGAGACTCCTTGGGTCAAAGGCTTAGTTGTCTTTCTCTCAAAAGAAATTTTTACAAGATTTGCCATAACATTTAAATTGTATGACATCAAATTGATCGGATGGACAATTCCTGAGAAGACCTTTTGAACAGGAGTTTCGTAATTTAGAACCGCTGTTGACAGAGAAAAAAGTCCGACTCCCAAAGCTCCTTCCTGAGGTGGCGGAGATACACGTGGCGCAACTTTAGTTTTATGAATCTCCTGAGCCGAGAGACTACTCCACGTAATTTCAATTTCTTTACCTTTATTTAAACCTACAATATCAATAAAACTTTTTGCGTCTGTTATTTTTTGCCCGTTTACCGCAATTACTTTTGTTAAGGCTCTTAATCCCTGTTTTTCCGCCGGAGAATTTTTGGCGATTGAAGATATGACAACTTCACTGACATTGGTCTGATTTACTCCAAAAAATTTATAGTTGGAAAGGAGAGGCAATTCAGTTTTAAATCCCGAAATTCCAAGAAAAACATAAAAAATCACTCCCGCCAAAATTGCGTTCATTACAACTCCTGCCACAACTACTATCGCCCGTTCCCATGCAGTCTTTGCAAAAAACGCCCTCTCTTTATCTTTAATCATTAATCCTTTATCATTAATCCTTATTTTTCCTCCTCCCGCTTCGTCCTCTCCATACAATTTTACAAATCCTCCAATCGGAAGCCAGTTAATAGAATAAATCGTTTCTCCTTTTTTAAAACTGAACATCCTTGGAGGAAACCCAAAGCCAAATTCCTCGACTTTTATTCCGAATTTTTTGGCAACAAAAAAGTGACCTGCTTCATGAATCAAAACAAGTATTGAAAGTATTAAAAGAAAAACGAGAATAGTTATTAGCATATGGTTTTACGTTGTCATGCTGAATTTATTTCAGCATCTCATTTTTAAGGACTGGATCCTGAAACCAGTTCAGGATGACACTAATGGACTAAATCTGTAGCAATTCTGCTTCTTTCTTGCTTCCCATCTCCAAAACTGCAAGCACAACTTCATCTGTTATTTTCTGTATATCCTGATCTGCTCTATACATTTGCTCCTCGGAAATCTCTTTGTCATTGTGTTTTTTTCTCACAATATTTCTTGCGTCCTGCCTGATCTGGCGGATTGAGATTTTGCCATTTTCCAATTTTTGCTTCATAAGTTTTATCAAATCGCGTCTTCGCTCTTCTGACAAAGATGGAATAGAAATCCTGATGACATTTCCATCCGATGATGGAGTGAGTCCGATATTTGCTTCCATTATGCCTTTTTGTATTTCTGCTGCAATTGAAGGATCAAAAGGGTTCAAAACCAAAGTTTGAGGATCAGATGCGGAAATAGTGGCCAGTTCTTTAATTTTGAGTCTTGTTCCGCCAGCTGGCGGACCCTGATAAACGCTAACTACAACATTTTCAACCAAAGATGGCATAGCGCGTCCTGTCCGAACAGTTGAGAGGTCTTCCTGAAGAACTTGGAGAGCTTTTTGCATTTTACCCCGCATTTCCGAAACAACATTATCCATATACTAATTCATCCGAATCTTTAATCCGAATACCTCCAAATATTTGTATTCATTCGTAGTAATCATTCGTGTTTATTCGTATATCTAGAGTTAAGGATTCTTTTATATGTAAGGCTATCCGTTCTAAAATTAGCAAGTATCCCTAATTCTATATTACTTGCTACCAGATAGGCCAACACCTGAGTAAAATCTCTAGGCCTTAAACTCGGGACTGCTTTGACTTCTAAGATTATAACATTTTCAATAAAAAAATCGAGGAGATATTTACCAATTTTTTTATTATTGAATTTTAAATCAACTGGAATTTCTTTCTGGAACTCAAGATCATTATCTTTTAATCCTTGTTCTATTGCTCGTTGATAATATTTTTCCTGGTATCTATTTCCTAACTGATTATGAACGGAGAGTAAGATCCCCATTATCTTAAAAGAAAGTTCTTTTTGAATTATCTTGGGCATCTTAATAATTATAACAAATCCTAAAAATTCGGATCAATTCGGACTAACGATTCGTACCTATTCGTATCCTATTTCAAATCTCTGGAGCCTTTTTACTACAATATTTTCCCCCAATTTTGCAATAGTTTCTTTTATCAAGCTTTCTATGGTTTTAGAATTATCTCTGATGTATTCTTGTTTGAGAAGTGCGCTAACATCTTTCGGATTCATTGCGGCAACTTGCATACAAATTTCGTGTACAAGATTCTTAAATTCATCTGTTCTGGCGACAAAATCAGTTTCACACATTACTTCAACCAAAGAGCCAACTCGGCCATTTTGATGAATATAAGATTCAATCAGTCCTTGTGATGTTTGCCGGTCGGATTTTTTCGTAGCTTTTTCCAATCCTTTCAAACGAAGGAACTCTATTGCTTTCTTGTAATCCCCTTTTGTATTCTCCAATGCAATTCTGCAATCGGCAATTCCCGCCTGAGTAACACTTCTAAGTTTTTTGAGAAGTTCTACATCAACCATATTATTTCTGAGCCTTTTTTGCCTTTTTGGGCGCAGCTTTCTCTGCAGCTTTAGCACTTGCCTTTTCTTCTTTTGTTTTTGCAAGCTCTTCTTTCGCGATTTTAGCGAGCTCTTTATCTTTCGTGTCTTTCGCGAGCTCTCGGCCTTCAATCCAAGCATCAATAATGTAACTCATAATAAGTTTAATTGAGCCGACAGCGTCGTCGTTGGCCGGAATCGGATAATCTATAACAGCAGGATCCGCATTGGTATCAACCAAAGCAACTGTTGGAATATGTACTGCCAAAGCCTCGCGAACGGCCAAATCCTCCAAATGAGAATCAATAATAAATAGGGCGTCTGGTTTTCTGGTGATTTTTGCAACTCCCCCATAAAGATTTGCCAATTTATGACTTTCCTTCTCCCATCCTCCGATTTCTTTTTTTGTATATCTTGCTTTTACCTCATCATCCTGCAGATCAATCAATAAATCTTGGAATTTTTTGAAGTTTTTGGAAACTTCTTGGAAATTTGTCAAAAGTCCTCCAACCCAGCGGTTGGTAATATAAAAAAGGCCATCTCCTGCGCCTTGATCCTGAGCTTGTCGAAGGACTTCTTCAACTAACTCCCTTGCCTGTCTTTTGGTTCCGACAACAACCAGAGTTCCGTTTTTCGCTGCCAAATCTTTGATAAAAGCTGCTGCATCTTCCAAACCTTCTTTGGTTTTGGCTAAATCTATAATGTGGATGTTATCGCGGGCTTCAAAAATAAAATCACGAGCCTTGGGATTACTTCGTGTGACCTGGTGGCCAAAGTGGCAACCTGCTTCCAATAATTCTTCCAGTGTAATTTCACGCATAAAATGTCCTTTTTACCGCCATCTGGAAATATTATATTTAATCAAGGACATCTTCCAGATGTGAGAGATAAATTGATTATACTTTTTTCTAAAACAAAATGCAATCTTACTTTTCTGTCTTACTTTTCTTTGTGGGCAGTATGGAACACAAATGTCACTTTTTCGTCTACAAGTTTTCCAAACCCTTCATCTACCATTTTAAAAAAGTAGTATGCTTCTTCTGGAGTTGCAGTCCCATCAAGCATGTGATGTAAAGCTCGTTCGTATTGAAGCTTAGGAAGTTGTCGAACAAAGTCTTCTTCGCGAATTTTTTGCTCCATTGCCTTATGAGCCTTACGATCAGTACCAAAAAAACGTTGAGATCGCTCTGTTCCAAGTTTTAAACCTTTTTGGTTTAATGAGCTAGGCTCTACTCTTATTCCCTTTCGTAGATCTTCCAATCTCTTTGACATAATTTAGGGAATTATATCAAATTCTAATTCCTATTTCAAATGGTACAAAATCTTACAAAATCTCCGGAAATATTGACACCCATCTTAAGGGTGTGTTAATATCCAATTCCTATGGCAATGAAAGAAGTAAATCCTGGTCCTGTTGCTGAACTTTTAACCTCCTCTCAGTTAGTTGAGAAAACACATGAATCTTTAAAGAACTTCTTTGGAAAGGAAGTGAAAGTGGCAGCGCCTTCCTCATTATTTTTAGAGTTTGGAAAAATAGTTGAAGCCGAAGGATTTTCTATATTTTCTCCTATTTACTTTGCTGATGAAGAGTTTACGCAGAAATCAAACTATCCAGGTTGGAAAATAAAACCACAAAAATATTTTTGGGATCAAATAAAAGACGCGATGTTGCCAGAAAATGCACGCAAGCTTTCTGGAAAATGGGCTTATATTGATACGAGTATAAGGCCAAACTATGATCACGGAAAACAGCTTTTTGAAAACGATCCGCTTTCTTTAGTTCTTAAGCGAGGAAGAAGCCAGGGAAAAATTAAAGTTCCAGATTTATTGAAACACGTCCCAGAAACGTCCCGCTTCGGAGCATCTCCCAAAGAACAAGATATCTATGTATTTCAAGAGCTTTCAAAAACTTTACAAATAGAAGAAGCTTTTGCAGATGGTTTAATAAGTATAAGAAAGCCAACTAAAATGGAATTCAACTTTGCTGGTAATCTTGCCCATCCGCATTTCGAGCAGGCAAACACATCGGAATGGCTAGATGATAAAGTCGGGCGCGGTGATCGCAGACTTTTTGGTGGCCGCTTGGATGAAGGTGGTTTGGCCCATGTCAGCGACAATTGGTATGAAAGTCATGATGACCGCATAGCCTTTCGTCCTCTGATAGTATTTCCTCCAAAAGCTTGAACTTGGTGATTTTGCCTCTTACTTGATTTCTATGAGCTAAAAAAGTAAAATATATTTTAAATAAACTATGGTAAGTATAGAGCGTATGCCCGCTCCTCAAAAAGAGTTTGATCCGACAACCAGAATAGTTGTAACAGGAATTGGGGCAATTACTCCCTTGGGATTGAATATTCAAGACTCATGGGATAACTTAATTAATGGAAAATCCGGCATTAAAAGTCACGGATTCAATGAATATCCTCAAATTCAGGCTAAGGTTGGAGGAACAGTTACAGATTTCGATCCCGCAAAAGCCTTAGATGGACTCTTGCCCAAAAAAGAAATCAGACGCATCCATCGATCTACGCAATTCTCTTTATCCGCAACACTTCAAGCATTACAACAGGCAGGTTTAATTCGTGCAAATGAAGACGAAAGCTCCGCTGACAAAAAATGGGAAATAGATCCTGTAATTATTGATCCCAGAGACGTAAGTATTATTATTGGAACCGGTGTTGGCGGAATTGAAGCAATTGCTCGAGTTCAACAAAATTTAGATAAAGGAAAAACAGCAGAAGTATCTCATATTTTTCATGCTTTACCTGAACGCGTAGTAACTCCCGTAGCAAAGGCTTTTGGAATAAAAGGCCCAATATATACTCCGATCGCAGCATGTGCAACCGGAAATATTGCAATTACACTAGGTGTAAAAGAAATTATGTCCGGAGATGCAAAGATTGCAGCTGTAGGAGGAACAGAGGCAGTTGTCGTGCCCATCGGACTAACAATGTTTGACGTTTTACAAGCTTTAAGCCGGGAACCTGATCCAACTAAAACACCTCGGCCACTGGACAAATCTGCTGGTGGCTTTGTAATGGGAGAAGGAGCGGGAATATTGATATTGGAAAGGTATGATGTTGCAAAAAAAAGAGGAGCAAAGATTCTGGCAGAAGTTGCTGGGTATGGCAACACATCTGATGCTTATCATGATACCAACCCAAGCGGTGAGGGAGCAGAAAGAGCGATGAGAATTGCAATTGATCGCTCAAGAGAAAAACGCGGAAACGGAAATAGAAGGTTCTATATAAATCCTCATGCTACTGCTACTCCAACAGGAGATCCTGTTGAAATAAAAGCCATCAGAAACGAATATAGAGAGGAAATAAAAAATATTGCAGGAATAAGTGCCACAAAAGGAGCCACAGGTCATTTACTGGGAGCTGCTGGAGCAGTTGAGGCAATATTTTGTATTAAAGCTTTGGAAACTCAGGTAATGCCTCCAACACTTAGACTGGAAAACCCAATTGATGAGGCAGAAGGATTGAATTTGGTTCCCAAAGAAGCGCAAAAGGGAGAGTTTGATCATGCACAAAATAATGGATTTGGTTTTGGAGGAATAAATAGCGTAGTTATATTTAGCAGAGAATAGTAACTCAATAGATTGGAAATTTGCTACAAAGATTTTTTACTTCCCCAGCAATCGCTAATAGTTTTTTGTTTTTGTAGATTTCGCTTCTAAATTTTTTGAATAATTCTTTTCGAGCTTCTTTATTTGTTGGCAAAATTTCTTTTGAAACTTCGTTAATTGTTTCATTTATCCAATTTGCAACTTTTATCATTTCTTTTTCTTTCATCCCCCGAGTGGTAATTGCAGGAGTCCCAAGACGGATTCCGGATGGATAAAATGGCGGCAGGGAATCATTTGGAACAGCGTTTTTGTTCACAACAATTCCGGCCACTTCCAATGCTAAAGCCGCAACTGCTCCATTTACTTTTTTATTTGTTAGATCTATTAATAATAAATGATTGTCTGTTCCCCCGCTGACTAGATCGAAACCAAACCCAGTAAGTTTCTCCGCCAGCACTTTTGCATTCTTTACAATTTGCTTAGCGTAAACTTTAAATTGTTCACCCTGAGCTTCGCGAAGGGCTACTGCGATTGCTGCGGTCTGGTTATCATGTGGCCCTCCCTGCAAGCCGGGAAAAACCGCCTTATCAATCTTATTTCCTAATTCCGGATCTTTTTTGAGTCCTTTTTCCGTAACCATAATCATTGCGCCTCGCGGTCCTCTCAAAGTCTTGTGAGTTGTGGTCATTATGATATCAACGTACGGAACTGGTCCGGGGTGCGCTCGTCCGACGATCAAACCCGCAATATGAGAAATATCTGCTAATAAATATGCCCCGACTTTGTCGGCAATCTCGGAAAAGTTTTTGAAATTTATAATTCTCGGATACGCGGTTGCACCGCAAACAATAATTTTTGGCTTTTCTTGTATTGCTAATCTTTCTATCTCGTCATAATCCAAAAGCCCGTCTTTCCCTAACTGATAAGAAACGATTGGAAAGTATTTTCCCGAAAAAGAAACAGGTGATCCATGGGTTAAATGTCCCCCAAATGCCAAAGACAAACCCATAATTTTATCTTTAAAAGGCTCCAAAAGGGCAAAATATACGGCTGTATTTGCCGGACTTCCGGAATAAGGCTGAACATTTACATATGGAACGCCAAATAATTTTTTCGCCCGCTCAATTGCAAGTACCTCAACATCATCTACAAATTTATTGCCTTGATAATATCTTTTTCTTGGATATCCTTCCGAATATTTGTTCGTAAAAACAGAGCCAAGCGCTTCCATCACCGCTTTTGATGCATAGTTTTCGGATGGAATCATTTCCAAAACCTCTTTTTGGCGCTTTTCTTCAGCTTTTATAAGTTCAAAAACCTGTGGATCGGTTTTCTTAAGTGCAATCATTTATTCCCCTACTATATCTAATAGCTTATATTAATGCAATATGATAAAATTGCATTATGACTTCTTTAGAAGGTTCAAAGGGGAATTTTTATCCGGACCAGGTAAATTTTTACCGGGCGCTTCAATTTTGGTCAAAAGACAAGCAATTGTACAATCTGAAAAGTCAAGCAAAGTTTTTAATCTCCCTTGAAAAATCAATCAATAGTAAGGAGACAAAAATCGTCGACAGTTACGTAATTCCTTTCATGTTTGATTCCGCTCTAACATTTAAGGATGCTGAGGAGGGTTTCGAACGATCTCTTGAAGCTAATCCTGCATCGGATCTCGCTGTTATGCGCAAAAATGTGCTTGGGTATTTTGGCTTTGAAAAAATCAATTGGGAAAAATTTAATTCCGATGGCGTAGAGTACAAAGTAGCAAAATTTCCAAAAAATCCAAATGCCTACTTGGTCAGAACTCTTTTTTCCAGTTCCATTCCAAACCACAATGTTTTAAAAGAAAATGTTGTAGTCGCACCAAATGACAAACAGTTCCACGATTTCTGGAGAGCATTTATAGCTACACAGCCTCAACTTAAAGCAGCTTAATTTATTTCTCTAATTCTAAAAAAGTATATTTGTAGCCGTCGGATTCTTTTTTTTCTTCTGAAATAATCGTTTTAAACTGAGAATAATCCGGAAAAAAAGTATCCGCTTCAAATCCGCCAGCTGGCGGACTATCAACCAAAGTTAAATAAAGTTTATCAACCAAACCTTTTTCCATCGCCTGCTGATAAATCTGTCCTCCTCCGATAATGAAAATCTCTTCTCCTCCCGGCGCATTTTTCGCAATTTCAACCGCCTCCTCCAAAGACCCACCCAGCTTTGCAAGGCGTCCCCCTGCAAAGCTAAATGATGAATCTCGGGTTACGACAATATTTGTACGATTTGGTAAAGGTTTGAAGGGTAAAGAGTCCCATGTTTTTCGGCCCATTATAATTGGGTGGCCAGAAGTTAGGCTTTTGAATCTTTGCAAATCTTCTTTGATATGCCAGATTAATTTATTGTCTTTCCCCAACTCTCTATTTTTCCCAATCGCAGCGATTATTGAAATTTTCATTTCTTTTTACCCTCATATAATCCCCCTGCAACAGTTAGTTCTCCTTTAATCGGTGGCCAGGGATTGTAATTTTCAAGAATTATTTTGTCCGGAGTAAAGTCTTCCAATTTTTTCATTTTTCCTTGAATTTTTATTGTTGGGAAAGGCCGCGGTTCTCTTTTCAGCTGCTCTTTCACTTGCTCAATATGATTTTCATAAATATGTACGTCTCCAAAAGTATGAATAAATTCTCCGGGCTCAAGACCTGCGATTTTGGCCAAAATTATTGTTAGCAATGCATATGATGCGATATTAAATGGCACACCCAAGAATAAATCTGCACTCCTTTGGTAAAGCTGTAAAGATAATTTGTCCCCACGCTTGCTTATCTGATACATGTTGTGGCAAATTGGAAATCGTGAAGCATCTTTATTTTCTGCCATCGTATATAAATACTCCGGATTCCATGAAGTAACTATTAAATTCTTAGCGTCAGGATCCTCTTTCATTTCTTGCATCACCCATTTTAATTGATCAATAGTCTTTCCTTTTTTCTTCGTAGGCCATGAACGCCACATCTCTCCATAAATCCTTGGCAAATTCCCCCAACGCCTCGCAAATGTATTATTAGTTCTTATTTTTTCTATAAATTCCTCCTTCGTCATTATACTTTTCGCTTTTCGCTTTTCGCTTTTCGCTTTATAAATTTTAAAGGGATAATCGTCCCAAATGTGAACATTGTTATCAACCAGATATTTTATGTTTGTAGCACCTGAAAAAAACCAATATAGCTCGTGCAAAACCCCCTTCCAGTAGACTCTTTTTGTAGTTAGCAAGGGGAATCCGCCAGCCGGCGGACTTTGGGATAAATCATAGCGGGTCTGCCGGCCAAAAAGACTATACAAAACAACATTTGTACCACGGTCAACTTTTCGTATTCCATGTTCCAAAGCCTCTTTTACAAGGTTTAAATACTGGTATTCTCCGCTTAAGTTTTTAATTTTTCCGCCTTTTCTTGCCATTCGTTAGTTGGTTCCATCAGAGAAACTACGTTCCCCTCTGTGTCTTCAATTCTGATGTATTGCCCAATACCTGGAATTTCAACCTGTTCGCTTATTACTTTTCCGCCATTCGCTTTCACTTTTTCCAAAATTTCCTTAAGATTGGTAACTGCGACAGTAATAATAGTTTGCTTGGCTGTTTTATCTTTTTTCATAATTCCGCCGTTGATGGCGCCAACAGTTTTATTCATTCCCTTTTCATCAGTTGGGGCGGTCATAGCCATGATGTAATTACCAAATTCCGGTCCGGTTTCGCCAAATTTCCAGTCAAAGACATCGCCATAAAACTTCTTTGCTCTTTGCGGTTCATCCGCTGTTATTTCAAAATGCACAACACTATTCATATTTTATTTTTCACCCTCTTTCTTTTTTGTCATGCTGAATCGCCAGCTGGCGATTATTTCAGCATCTAACTTTTTGCTTTTCTACAATAACAAAGTTGGGCAAAAACTACAAGAGGTTATTCTGATAAAATAAATAAATGGGTAGAAAAATCAGAAAACATATCAAAATAATTTACCCCATAAATCCTCCTACGTTAAAAGAAGTTTTACATAAACAAAAAGGAGATGTGCCCCTCAGCATAGCACCAACAGATAGAATTTCTTTCTCCGTGTTACGAAATGAGAATAACAGATTAAGAAAAATCGAAAACATCTCCTACGAAATAAACATTAAAAATAGCTGGGAGTGGATCGTCAGATACGACGACCATGGCGGAAATGGGCCTCTTCATCGTCATTTTAGAGTTTCCCTAAAAGATGAGAGCGTTGTGGAATCAACTGCTGGAATTAAAAAATATAAAGATAAAGATTACGAGCTTACATGGGTTTGCAATGACATTAAGAGAAATCATTTAATATACCGATCGAAATTTCTTAAAAATATGGGGCTTGACTTGTATTGATACAGGATATATTGTATTATTACTATCCTAATAAAAGGATACTATCATGAGTAAAAAAGCGCAAACATCAAAAAATATAGATTTAACAGAAAAGCTTATTGCCTATCTTGTTAATGGTAAAAACGTTCCAAATTTACCACAAAATGTTTCTTTTGTGCCGTTTTCAAAATCCGATAAAAAACTCAATAAAGCAAACGAGGAATTATTGGAAAGTTTATCTCAAGAAGAAAAACCAGTTGTCATCGCAGAGGAACCAAAAACAAACAAGGGAAGTTGGAATATAACCCCCGCAAATTTCTAGCTAATCTAGCTTGTTTAGGAAATAACAAACTTTCCCCGCAGATGCAATACTTGCCTCGCAGTTGCGAGCGCTGAAATAAGGCCGTTAAATTTTGTGAAGCGAGCGCATCAGGGGAATTCCTCGCAAACTTGTCGAGGAAGGGGTGAAATTACCCGATAAGCGAACTGAACAAAATAGGCCGACTTTCATAGCTCGCGAGCTTTTGGTACTTTTGTCAGCACAAAAGTACAGAAAAATTATACCTGCTTTTCTTTGCTTTTTGTAGTCACTCTTCCGCCTTGCCATTGGCCTCGGTACATATTCCTAACCCGGTTGCCATGCTGAATTCATTCGCCTAGGCGAACAAGTTCAGGATGACACCGAATAGAACTAAACCTGTTTTTCCTTCTTCCGCGCAGTCACTCGACCACCCTGCCACTGACCTCTATACATGTTGCCTCCACCCTTAACTTCACTAAATTGAATATGCACAAAGCGGGCGCCCATTTCGACTTCAACAGTTACCGGACCTTCATTTTTGAGTCCAAAAATAAGCCCTCCACAGTATCCAGGAGGTACGTTGCCGGTTCGAAGATACAAGCCCGAGCGGTAAGTTGTAGAACGTGGGGTAATACTCGCGGTTAAATTTTGAGGCATATTTACCGACTCAATTGTCTTGACCAGAAAAAAATCTCCGGGTTTTAATTTGAGACTCCTCTTTTTTTTGGAATCATAAGCTTTAATTAATTTGATGTCAGCGGTTTTTCGATGCGTTTCCCCCAAAAAAGCCGAACCTGAAATTTTGTAAACTTCCCCAAGCCTCAAATCAAATCCCGCACCTTCCGGATTATTAAGCTCCCGTTCCGATAAATTCTCGACCAATTTTTTTGTCTTGACTAATTTTAATAGATCCTTCGGTCCCAGTATCATTTTTTAAAATTGCTTATAATTTCTCTCGTCACCTTTTCAACCGATTTATTTCCATCCACAATTGTTATTTCGTTTTTGAACTTTTTGGCCAGCCAATTATATCCCTCAATTACTTTTTTGAGTTTCTCCCGATCCTCATAAATCTCTTTTACATCATCTTTTTTTGCAATTCTGGCAATAGACGTCGCAAGTGGAATTTTGAGATAAAAAGTATGATCCGGAACCATAAATTGGTGATACATGGACAAAACAGAATGGGCAATCAACATAAAATCCGCAGAAGCAAGGTTATACTTTCCGCCAGTCCTATCCAAAATTCCATAAACAATCGCAGACCAAAAACACCGATCAGAAATAACAATTTTTCCAGCTTTAAGAGCCGGAATTATAACATCTTCGTGGTGCAAAACGCGGTCGGTTGAAAATAAATATTGCAAAGCCACCGAGGACATTTTAACTTGTCCTGTCAAAACTTTTTGGACAATGTCGCCAATTAACCCTTCTTTTCGTGGCTCCCGCGTTCGAACAACTGACTTACCTTTTTTCTCAAAATATTTTGCCAATTCTTCAACCTGAGTTGTTTTCCCTGACCCGTCAATTCCCTCAAGACAAATATAAAATCCTTTTTTATAAGGATTCCTTTTGAGATCAATGTCTAATCCTACGTGATACTTCATAATTAATTTTCTTCGTGAATCCGACTTTCATTTGGCCCATCCTGGATTTTGTATTTTGCGAATTTTTTCTTTGTATATGGAACTTCTGATGCGCTGGTCAACTCTTCAAAAGTCATTGCGCAAATCCTCATGCCGGGAGTTAATTTGACAGCCATTCTCCCCAAATTTCCCAACTCCAAAACAGGTTTTCCATCCCATCCCGGATCAAAAATTGAAGCTGTTGAATGAACCACTATTCCAAGGCGTCCTAGTGACGAACGGCCCTCCAATCTCCCCATTAAATCAGGCGCAATTTTTACTTTCTCCAGAGTTACAGCCAACACAAAATCTCCCGGCTGCATCATAAAACTATCATTTTTTTTAACCTTTACTTCTTTAGTAATTTCATTGGAAAAATCTTTTTTGGTGGGATCTATGTATGCGTTTCTGCTGTGGTCAAAAACTCTGAAAGTATTTCCAAGCCGAAGATCTATGGAGCAAGAACCAAGCTGTTCTTTTAGATTAGGAGCTGGAGTGATAATAATTCTGCCTTGCAGAAATGCTTTTTTAATATCCCCATCCGACAAAACCATAGAACAAGTTTACCATTAAAGGAAAACTTTGAAAAGAGGGAAATTATGGCTTATTTACTGACTGTATTACCTCTTGATATTCCAAAAAACCAATTTCAAGAGCATCTCTAAAAAAATTATCCTTTTTGAAAAATTCATAAATACTTCGAGGCAATTTACTTACATTGCCATCATTGAAGAAACTTAAGAAGGTTTTGTCTTTAATCAATTCTTGAGTAATAATATTTGTCTCTTCCTTAGGAGTCCTTCCTGCCCCTGCAGTTTGTTTTACAAACTCCGGATCTAACTTTCGAATGACAGTGCCAACAATCGCTAAATTGAAATTTTCCGGGAAATATTTTTCCTCCCACCCATTACTAACTCCTAGTTCCAAAGAGCTAATCACGCTACCTATAAGCACCTCCCCTAGTCCCGAAAGAAATTCCTTTTTCTCTTCTATTCCTTTTATTCTGTTAAAATATTCTTCCAATTTTTCTCTAGTGAGCAAGTTTGAATCACGCAATGGTCTATGTTTTTTCAATTTCTCTATTCCTATCTTCTGAATTTGCAAGGCTATGGCTACAGGCAACGCCACTTGGGGATGTCCTTCTTTTATTCTCTTTTCCTTAAGTTCTTTTGCTAATGCTATTATCTCAAGAGAATGAGATCTTTTATTTGGAACTCCTTCTGGCGAACTCATAGTATAGGATATTATCACAATTCTGCTATTTTCTCAATAAACCTCTTACTTCCCCAACCAAATAAAGCGAACCAGTGACTACAATAACACTTGGGTTATTGGGATGTTGGGTTATTGGGATATCAAGGGCTTTTTCCAGAGCTTTTTTTGAATCTTTCTCAACAGTTATTTTTCCTCGATAATTCATCCTTAATAATTCATCCTTTATCCTTAATGCTTCCGCGGAAGCATGCACGGCAACATCTGTTTTTGCTTTGAATTCCGTAACAATAATTTCATCCGCGACTTTGACAATCTGACTCAACATTTTTTTAATGTCTTTATCAAATTTAAATCCGATAATAAAAATTTTTCCCTCTTTTGAAAAAATCTTCTCAAGACTTTTTAGAAACTCCTTCATTTTCGTCGGGTTATGAGCCCCATCGAGAATAATGGTCTTTTCATTGTCATGCTGAACTTGTTTCAGCATCTTATTTTTTCTGTCATGTTTAGATCCCGAAAAGAGTTCGGGATGACACGGAAGGATTTCGAAGCGGCCGGGGAAAAATGCTGTTGATAAAGCTTTTTTTATATTTTTATCTGAAACTTTAAATCCAAATTTTCTTAACTCCAGAGCTGTTTTTATAGCCAAAGATGCGTTCTCTGCCTGATATCTTCCCAAAAGAGAAAGCTTTATCTCCCTAAACATGTAATCCCGAACTCGTTTCGGAATCTTAGATCCTGAAATAAATTCAGGATGACACCCATAAAAATCAAAAGTAATTCCGTTCTCGCTTTCATTTTTAATCTTAAAGCCGAAGTGTTCACCAAGCCGAAAAAGTTTGGCCCCCACTTTTTTAGATCTATCTTCAACAACTTTAATAACCGCCGGCTGCTTAACTCCCGATACCACTATGGGTGATTTATGATTAATGATTAATGATTTATGATTTTCTTTAGATTCTTTAATCTTTAATCTTTCATCTTTAATCTTTTTAATTATTCCCGCTTTTGTTTTGGCGATTTTCTCAACTGTTTTCCCCAAAACATTTGTATGATCCAACCCAACATTTGTCAAAACAGCAATCAAAGGATTCAGAGTATTGGTTGCGTCAAACTCCCCTCCCATCCCAACCTCCACAACCGCAATATCCACTTTTTCTTTTACAAAATATGTAAATGCCATTCCAACCAAAATTTCAAAATACGAAGGAGCCCCAACCCCTCCGCCAGCTGGCGGATTCTTCATTTTCTCAATGATTTGAATCATTGAACTAACCATCTTCGTAAATTTTTTATCTGAGATTTCTTTCCCATTTATTTGAAGTCTTTCATTAACTTTTTGCAGATGCGGAGATAAAGTAAGACCTGTTTTGTAACCTGCGGCTGTTAAAATATGAGAAATTAGATACGAAGTTGACCCTTTGCCAGATGTTCCGCCCACCAAGATAGACTTAAACTTATCTTGCGGATTTCCAAGAAACGAAAGCAAAATTCTCATCCGCTCAAGAGGGTCGTGTTTTTTTACAAACTCTTTATTAACTTTGAATACGATTTTCCCAATAAACCCTTCCAGATAATTTATCGCCTGTTTGTAATTTCTAATTTCCACGCAAGTAGTTTATCACGGATTGGAATATGAGTCTATTTATGCTAAACTTAGTGAGCGGAAGCCACGAAGTTGGCTGAGCTCGCCTGCTTGACAGGCGCAAGGCGCGGTGGCGAAGAGGTAACGCAGGAGTCTGCAAAACTTCCATGCAGGGGTTCGATTCCCCTCCGCGCCTCCAAAAATTAAGGGTCGGTAGTTCACTGGTAGAACGGCAGGCGCCATTCGGAGCCTGCCAGCCAGGTATCGAATGGTAACCTGGCGCTTCACTGACCTGCGCGTCGCCGGTGCCAAAGAAAATGGGTGGTTAGTTCATTGGTAGAACGCTTCACTGATAATGAAGAGGCGCATGGTCCGATTCCATGACCACCCACCGGCTTTGGCAAGGCGCGTAATGAAGAAGTAGATGGTCCGATTCCATCCCGACCCACACTTAGCGGATTACTGATTGTTCTACCGGAGGGGGCTTACGCAGCCATACTGAATAAACATACCCTTTTCCGTACTCCAAAAGTGCTTGGAATATTCTATTTTCAAAGCGGCGCGCCGAAGTAGTAACGACCAAATCCTTTAAATAAACTACTTTCCCATATTTTTTTAACCGCATCCCAAGATCCACATCCGGACTCATTGTGAAACGAGTGTCTATTCCGCCAATCTTCTTGTAGACGTCCCGTCTTATCGCGCAGTTTAAACCATTCATGTTGGGCTTTCTCATGCGAAATGTTCCAACCAAGAAAAAATGAAACATAATGTGAGAAACATCTTCCAAGGCTTTGGATGAAGTATTAAGTCTGCAATTTCCTGTTAATCCTATTATTTTTTTATCTTTAAATGCTTTTGCAATTTTCTTTAACCAATCTGGAGCTACCTCACAATCCGCATCAGTCACTGCAATAATATCTCCTTTTGCCTCATCCATTCCCCTTTTTAGAGCAAAAACATAGCCTTGTTTTTTTTCAGAAATAATTTTTGCGCCAAATTCTTTTGCAACCTGTAGGGTTTTATCTGTTGAATTATTATCTACAACAATGGTCTCAAAATTATTCTTATAACTTTGTTTTCTGAGCGACTCAAGACAGTGCCGTATATATTTTTCCTCATTGAAAGCCGGTATAACAACAGTAATTAGAGGATTTTTTTGTGATTTATTTATACTTTTCATATTGCTCGATCGCCCTTATCCATTTCATTAGCCATCTTCCTCTATCCATCCAATGGGTATAATTAATTCCCATTCCCAAAGACCTTTCGCCTGCTTTGAAAAATTTTTTACCTTTTTCATCAAAAGATAAAACTTGTTTTAAACTCATTGTCGCAGGATCACGCATTCCTTGAACAACATACGATCTAAAATCTTCAGTATCAAAAGACGTACCTCTTATTAAAAGTTTTATCTGCTGCCAATTGGCAGCTTTTTTTAATTTATTTTCGCTATCAGAATCATGGGGAATCATTCCGCGCTCTTTCTGTAAATCAGCGAATGCTTTTCTTGCTGCATCTTTACCTCCAAGCGACTGCTTAACAAGAGGATCAAATGCCATTCTCAACAGAGCCTCTACTGGAAATAAAGTTGCAGCCTGTATTCCTTTTCCTGAAAAGGGAATCTTACCAACAAATGGAAGCCCTATGATTTTACCTGTTGGCTGATGAGTACCTGTTGGAACATCAACAAGAACACGAAGCTTATTCCAAATCTCAGGAAGTTTTTTTGCAGTTTCGCTAGCTAAAACTGCCCCCATAGAACTTCCATAAAAAATAAGACGCTCTTTGCTATATAAATCTTGATTTTGATCAAGAACAGTTTTTAAATATTCCGCATACAAACTCCCATGCTGAGAAAAACCATTTTCACTTTTTTCGTATTCTGCAATATCTGTGTGTTTTTCAGATACGCCTTTCTCAAGACCTTTTATCCAATCCTCCGTAACGCTTCCCCACATGCTAGTAGACAATCCTAAAACATGCAATTTAATATCCTGATTAGGATGAGTTTTTATTTGCGGCAAAACCGTAAGCAATCTATCGTAAACGGCATGTATCTCATCGTCAGGATCGCCACCCGGCAGCGGCTGATACCCGGTAAAGATTACATATGTTAATCGTGAACGTGGGGATTTTTGTTGTTCCGGATTTGCTGCAAGAGTATGGACAAAATCCGCAACTTTATTAACATCAACAACGGAATGAGAAAATCTAACTCCAGGAAATTTTTGTGATTCAAACACTCCAAAATTTTCCACAACTTGCATATCAATAGCATCTAAATAACGTCCTAATTTTTCTTTTTTTTGTTGTATGTCTGCTGAATGAATAGTTTTTTCTAAAGTTGTTAAGGCAACCGGATTATAGGAACTGCGCCATTGTTGTTTTGGCAAAGTTACTCTTTCTTTTTGCGGTAATTGTTCAGATCCTTGTTCCATAAAAATCTCCTTTATTATAGCCTGAAATAAGATTTTTGTATAATTTTTCAAAAGATTTTGCGGTTTGGGAAAGAGAAAAATTATGCATGCTTTTAATGGCTGAATCCGAAAGTCTTTCTCTCTCTTTTGGATTGCTAAGAATGTCCAAACAGGCTTTCGCAAATTGCTTAACATCAGGCTCTACCAAAACTCCATTAATTTTATTTTGTATTACTCCTTCATAAACCGGATCATTTACAGCAACTACAGGAAGTCCGCTGGCCAATGCTTCAAGAATTACCATTCCCTGAGTTTCTGTAGTAGATGCAAAAACAAAAATTTCCGCATCAGCAAAAACTTTGTTTATCTTATCTCTACCAATTAATCCTGCGAAATAAACATTTTTTTCTATTTTAAGTTTTTTTGCAAGCTCTTTTAATTTTGCCTCTTCCTTGCCGTCTCCAATCAAAACTAAATTTACGTTTGAATCTTCAAGATATATTTTCTCAAATGTTTTCAGCAAAAAATCAACTGATTTTTCCTTTTCCAATCTTCCAATATATAGCAAAATCTTTTCCTTCTTGATTCCAGTTTTCTTACGCAAAAATCCTTTCTCTTGTTTCTTAAATTTCGTAAGATCAACCCCGCTTGGAATAACAACAATTGGTTTTTTAACACCAAAAGATATTAATTCATCTTTAATTTTTCGCGCAGGAACTATGATACAATTGCATCTATTACAAAATATTCTGCTTGCCTTTTCTACAATCTTTGGACTGATTAATTTTCCTTTAAAAAAATAATGCGTGAAATGATTCCATCTAGTGTAATATGTAAAAACATATGGGATTTTTTTCAATCGAGCTACAATTAAACCCAACGAAGATACCGTTCCTCCGGAAAGCCCATGAATAATATCGAATTTTATTTTGGAGATTTCAACCATTGATTTTATGGGTAAAAACCCTGCCAAGCGTATATCTGGCTGTTTTAAAACTCTAATAGAAGAAAGACGTATAACGTTATCTCTATCTTTATAATTTGGGTATTTAGGAGCTAATATGTAAACCTCATGCCCTAATTTTTCCAATTCTTTTGTCCAGCTATCAACAGATGTTGCAACACCATTGAGTTGGGGTAAATATCCATCTGTAAAAAATCCAATTTTCATCTTAATTCTATGTAATTATATCAAATCCACCAAAAAACCATCCTTCGATAAACTCAGGATGGTTAGTTGTTTTCAAATCAGGAAGTGGTAGGAAATAAAATTATAGAAATTATTCGTCCCGATTGAATCGGAACTAAGTGTCTATAACACTTAGGTGTACTTGTTTTTAGTCTTTTGTCTTTGGTCATTAGCTAATAGCTAAAGACTAGCGACCAAGTGCTAATTTCCGTACCTTCTCTCATTCCGAATACGAATATATCCTAATTGTTAATCCAAATGAATTCGAATCGATTCGGACTAAACATTCGTGTTAATTCGTATCTTTTAGAAAGGAGGTGATCCATCCCCAGCTTCGGCTAGGGATACCTTGTT
>JGI1358J11329_10000225_pt1 | contig 52205 bp, 54 predicted proteins | sample Subgroupgradi54m_FD_11329 | JGI IMG/M metagenome (IMG submission 11329)
TGCTTGTCCGTCTTGCACGCGCGGTAAAACTGCCCCTCCATCGCCGAAACGTTGACGATGTGCTTGTCCCGGGACGGGACCTTCAGCATCAGGGGCTTCAGCCGCGCGTTGAGGACGAAAGGGGCCACCGCGTTCACCAGGTGCACCTCGAGAAGCTCCGTGGCCGACACCTCGGCCAGCGGCAGACGCCAGCTGTTGATCTTCCGCAAGTCCACCTGCTGTAAGTCGGCGTCCAGCTGGCCGGCGGGAAAGAGCTGGCTATCGCGTTTGCCTTCCCCGTCGAGCAAAGGCAGCTGCGAGAGCTGGGCCGAATCCCGCACCCCGTTGCGCGCCCGGGGGCTCCGTCGGCGCAGGGTCTCGTGCTCCTCCAGCACCCGGCGGGCGGCGGGAGGCAGGGCCTCCAGCGGGCCGGTTTCCCCCTCGATGAGGTGCCGGTAGAAATCCGGCGGGCGGCGCACGGTCTGGCAGGCGTTGTTCAGGATGAAGTCGAGGCGGCCGGTCACCGTCTTCAGGTGCGCCGCGAAGAGCTCGACGCTCGGCGTGTGGCGCAGGTCGAGCCCGTACACCTGCAGGCGGTCCCTCCACCGCTCAAAGTCCGGCTCCTTGGCGTAGCGCGCCACCGCGTCCTTCGGGAACCGGGTCAGTGCGATCACCCTCGCCCCGGCCCGCAGCAGCATCATGGCGGCCTGGTACCCGATCTTCACGCGGGCCCCGGTGACCAGCGCGACGCGCCCGGAAAGGTCGGCCGTTTGAAGGCGCTTCTTCCAGTTGAACTCCGCGCAGGCCGGGCAGAGCAGATCGTAGAAGAAATGGACCTTCCGGTAGGGATATTTGCAGATGTAGCAGTCCAGCGGCTCCTGCAGTTCGACCGGCTCGAGGGGCTCTTGGGTCTGAGGCGGCGGCCCGGGCAGAGGCGTCGCGTAGACCAGCTGCAACCTCTGCCGGCGGATCCCCGTCCCGGCCAGCACGCGCTGGTCGGCCGCGCGCAGTGCTTTGCGCTCTTTTTGCCGCTTGCGGCGCCGCGCGCTCCACAGCACCTGCTGGTCCACCCGGTCGGGCTTCGACGCCTGCCCGGCCGCCGTGAGCAGACGAACCCTCAGATCATTCGGCAGTTCGGCCAGCAGACCGCGGTCCGCCCTAATCGCCTCCAGCAGCTCGATACTGCCCGCCGCGAGCGCCTCCAAAGTCTTGGCATCCATCAGTGAGAGAGAAAATCCTCGGCGCCTTTGCGGATCTGCTCCTGGGTCAGGTCCCGCGCGTGCGTGGCGATCATCCACGAGTAGCCGAACGGGTCCCGGATCGCCCCCGCTCGATACCCTTCCGGAATGGGTTTAGACATGGCTCTTCTCCTCTGAACGGGTTTCTGGAAACTGACCGCTGTCTCTTCCCATGATCGCAATCCTTGCTAAAAGGTACGATGTGGTGGATTCAGCCCCTTGATTGAGATTAATATGCCCTTCCCCGACGCCGTCATAACATCCGCCGGTGGCCCTGTCGTAAACCACTTGCTCCAGACTGTTGTCTCCTAAGAACCAGTTAAAAGCTTCATACATCCGTTCTCTGTAAGCGGCCTTCCCGGTGACCCGAGTGGCCGTGGCAAGAGCACACACCATCGCGGAGGCGTCCTCCGGCTGCTGGTCAAAGTAGCGGCGCTCTCCCATTTTATGATGCCAGCCGTCTTGGCCGATCGGCACGTAGATTCCGCCGACGAACGTCTGCCGGATCAGGAAATCCAGCGTCTTGGTGCCGATCTCCAGGTACTCGCTGTTGCCGGTCTGCTGATGCCCCAAGAGAAGGGCTTCCGGGAAAACCGCGTTCGAATAAGTCAGGTAATTTTCAAACCACGGCCATTCCTCGGAAGACACGCCGCGATAAAGCGAAACCAGCCGGTCGCAATGCCGAATCAGGGCCCCGTTTAAATCATCGCCGCCGACCGGCTCCTTCGCTTTTAAAAGGAGGCAGAGGCCCTTGACGTAAAAAGCGGCGGCCCTGGGCGATTCGAACATCCTATATTTCCCTGTCCTCTTCCTGAACAGGGAGAGCGCCTTATCCCTCATCCTTTCGGGCAGGACCTCGGACGCGGCGGCAACCGCCAATGCCCACAGGGTCCGGCCGTTCGCGTCCTCAAGGTTCTCATTTCGATTCAGCTTACTGTCGATCGTCCTGTCGGACTTCACGTAATTTCCAAAGAGGCCGTCCTCTCCCAACACGTATTCGATGAAGCGCAAATAGATCTCGGCGCGCTTGAGCAGTCCCTTTTGCTTGCCGCTGGAGCACAGACAGGCAACGATCAGGGCGCGCGCGTTGTCATCCACCGTATAGCCCGACGCGATGTCCGGCAAAGAGAGTTGGGAGAATTGGATGATTCCGAAATCGTCGGTCAAGCGGAACATGTGGTTCAGGTTGATGCGGGGGATCTTTTTGTACTTGCTGACTTCGGCAAGTTCGCCGGAATATTCCGAGAACAGCTTCGAATACTCGAGCGCGACGTTGTCCCAGGTCATGTTGCGCGTTCTGAAATAGGCGTTCTTCCCGAATTGCTCCCTCCGGAGGGGGTCTTTCAAAAGCATCGTGAGCGCCTCGGCATAAGAATCCGGGTCCCTGAAATTGACCAGCAATCCGGATTCCGGAGTGATGATCTCCCTGGCTTGCGCGAAAGGCGTGGAAATGACCGGCCTCCCGGATCCCAGCGCGTAAGAGAGCGTCCCTGAAACGGCCTGGTTCGGATCCAGAGAGGTGGAGATGTAGATGTCGGCGGCCCGCAAAAACTGAAGCAGGCTGTCTAAAGAAACGTATTCGTTATAAAAGCTCACGTGGGAGGAAAGGCCGAGATCGCGGACCTTCTGAATCAGCAAGTTGCGGTAGCTTTCGCCTTCTTCTTTCAAGACATTCGGGTGAGTCACGCCCAAAACGATGTACGTCAGGTCCGGAGTCGCCTTCATGACTTTGGGCAGCGCCTCGAGGACATATTCGAGCCCTTTGCCGCGGCTCAGAAACCCGAAGGTCAACAGGATGACCTTTTCTGAGAGCCCTAAAACGGCCTTGGCTTTCGCGCTGGAGCTGTAGGGCGCGGCGTGGATCCCGTGCGGGATCACAGAGATCTTTTTTTCGTCGAGTCCGTATTCGCGGACCAGTATTTCGCGCGAGAGATTCGTCATCGCCGTCACACCGCTCGCTGTTTCGGCGATCGAACGGACGACGCGATGGAGCTCGGCGTTCGGCGAAGGAAGAACGCTGTGGAAAGTCACGATGGACGGCTTTTTGAGCGCCCCCAAAAAGGAAAGGATGTTTAAGCCGTACCCGCCCCCGAAGAGGCCAAACTCATGCTGGATATTGACCAGCTTGACGTCGTCCATCCCATTGATGCTTTCGGCGGTCCGGAGATAATCCCGCTCGGAATGCGGATCGATCTGAAAAAGCACTTGTCGCGGGTAGTGGTAGCGCGAGACGGCATCGGTGTTGACCGCGGCGATTCTTGACTCGACGACGGATTCGAGCAAGTCATCCATGGCTTCCGTAAGATCCGCGGTAAAGGTCGCGATGCCGCACTCCCTGGGCGGAAAGCTGGATAAATAAACAATTTTCACGGGTTATTTTTCAATTCGCTCACAAGCTCTTCGAGATCGACGGACTTTGCCGCGATGAGCTTGTCCGCCGCCCCATAATAAAGAGTAAGGCGGCCCTCTTTGACCACGGCGCCTGTGGGGAAGACGACGTTGTTTACATCGCCCTGTTTTTCCCACGGTTCGGCCGGGGAAAACAGGGGTTTTTTAAACCGGCCGATGACCTTCGTTGGATCCGCCCGGTCGAGGAGCGCCGCCGCCGCGTGGTAAGTCCTGCCGCGGCGCAAGTCCTCCACGGCGTGATAAATCAACAGCCACCCGTCTTTCGTCTCAATGGGCGGGCATCCGCCCCCGATGTTCCTGCTTTCAAACCTGTACTCGGGATCGAGCAGGACGTAATCGCTCAAATTCCTGAGATAGTCCCTCCAATAATCATCGGTCAGCTGTTTGAAATCGTCGAAATAGATGACCTGGATCCCCGGAAGCACGCGGTGGACCAGCGCGAACCGATTGTTGATTTTTTTCGGGAAGATGAACGCGTCCTTCTCCCACAACAGGATGTCGTCACCCTGCCTGTCCCGAATGTAAGAATCAAAGAAGAAATACCTCTCGATCATCTTGGCTTTCGAAAAACCAAAGAGATGGGCGGCCTCGGCATAGGTGATCCGCGGGGAAATAACCCCCCGCTTGGTGAAGCGGATCAGGTCGGTGCTTGTCGCGTAAGCGAACAGGGCATTTTTCCCGTCGTAAACGGTATAAAACAGATAATAAACGCCGTCCAGGAAGACGATTCGGGGGTCCTCGACCCCCATCTTTTCGTAATCGTATTCGGGAAAGAGAACCGGCTTGTCCGACCTCTGAACAACCTTGTTGCCTTCCAGCTGGCAGTATCCGATCGAGGAAACCAGATCTCCCCGCCGGACGGCCCTGTAAAACATGTGGGTGACGCCGCCGATCTCGATGCAGGCGGGATTTAAGACCGCCTGATTATCAAATCCGTTTCCCGAGCTCTCAAGGATGATGCCTTCGTTTTTGACGTTGATCATTTACCCTCGTTTTTATTCCTGTTTTTCCGGGGGGCGCCAAATGCTCTTTGGCTTCTCGGAAGCATCTCCGATTCCCCATAGTGTGTAGCGGCCCGCTCAACGTAAATCACCCGGTTCTTAACGTCTATGCTGTAAACGATCCGATGCTTGTAGGTCAACCGACAGGAATAGCTGCCCGTTAAATCGCCAACCAGCTTCTTCCCCTGAACAGGATCGCGGGCAATCATTTCGGTCAGGATCTCATAAAGATTACGTCGAAGCTGAGGCGTCAGCTTCCTGACGTCCTTCTCCGCCCTGCGGGTGAACCGGGGCTTTGGGACTCTCTGCTGCTTTAGGCCAATTGGCCCACCCTGCTGTTGTCCAAGACGGGCTTCGGCGGCGGGAGTTTTGTGGGGTTGCCGTTGGGGAGCTGGACTTTCCCGACCAGGCCGATCCGGGCGAACAGGCGGATCGTCAGATACGTAATGTCGAATTCCCACCAACGGAGGCCGTGAGCAGCCGACGTCGGGTAAGCGTGGTGGTTATTGTGCCAGCCGTCGCCATACGTCAACAGCGCAAGGCAAAGGTTGTTCCTCGAACCCTCGCCCGTCTCGTAATTCCGGTAACCCCAGAGGTGACACGCGGAATTCACCAGCCAGGCGCAGTGCCAGGTAAACACGATCCGGACGAAGACCCCCCAGATCACGAAAGACCACCCGCCCCAAAAGAGCAACAGAAGTCCGAGCGCGAATTGGAGAATGATATTTTTCTGGCTGATGAAGCGGTGCACCGGGTCGTTGGCGATCTCGGGCACGTAGCGCCAGTGGTCGGTCGGGTGGTCGAGCACCTCGTCATAGGCCAAAAGCCAGCCCATATGCGCCCACCAAAAACCGCGGGTCGGGCTGTGGGGGTCCTGCGGGCGGTCCGAGAAAGCGTGATGGACACGGTGGGTGGCAACCCATTTCATCGGGCCGCCCTGGGCGGCCAGCGCGCCGCACAAGCTGAGGAAATATTCGAGCCCTCTCGTCGTCTTGAAGCTTCGGTGGGTCAACAGGCGGTGGTAGCCGAGCGTAACGCCAAGCCCGAGCGTGACCCAGCTGAGGAACAGGAAGACCGCGAAGGCCCGCCCGGTGAACGTCATCGGAGCGAAGAGCAACCCGAGATGCATCGCGGTGATGCCGACCAGCGTAGGCCATTTCAGGATGAATTTCTGCATGGCAATTATGCTAACACGGCTGGAGGTGCTCTTTCAGGAAGAGGATCGTCCTCTGCTCGGTCCAGGAGCCGGGGCGGCCGGGCCAGAAACCGGTCAAAAACCCGACATGCCCTCCGTTCGCCGTGAATTCGGCGGTCAAGAAACGGTTGGCAGCCACCTCGGACACCGGAAGATAGCCGCCCGGGAAAAACGGATCGTCTTTGGCGCTGATCAGCAGTGCCGGCCGCCGGATCCCGGCAAGAAAATGGATCGAGCTGGAATGGCTCCAGTAGTCATTCGCGTCCCGGAAGCCATGCACCGGCGCGGTCACCAAATCGTCGAACTCGGCCAGCGTTTGAGCGGCGTCGAGCTTCTTCTCATCCACGAAACCAGGGTAGGTCTTCAGCTTGTCCTTCACCTTCACCTTCATGCTCTTGACGATCCCTTTCATGTAGAACCGGGCGAACCCGCGCTCCAACGTGTGAGCCGAACGGGCCAAATCAAACGGCGTGGAAATCGCCACCCCGGCCCGCACCGCGGCCGGAAGGTTCTCTCCCTGTTCACCGAGGTATTTCAAGAGAATGTTCGCGCCAAGCGAAGCCCCGGCGATGACGATGGGGCTGCCCGGGTTTTCGGCCGAGATTTTCTGGACAATCCAAGTCAGATCGGAGGTTTCCCCGCCATGGTAAGACCGCAGCAGCCGGTTCGGCTCCCCACTGCAGGAACGGTAATTTACGCCAAGCCCCCGCCACCCTTCCGCCGCGGCCGCTGCAAGGAGACTGACGACGTATTTCGAGCGGGAGGATCCCTCCAGGCCGTGGAGCACGATCAAGATCGGCGCGCCGGAGGAGCCGGGCAGCCAATCGACGTCGATGAAGTCGCCGTCCGGCGTCTCCCAGCGCTGGCGCTCGAGCTTAACGGGCGGGACCGGGCGGAGCAACGCCCCGAGGATGGTCTGTTGGTTGGCGCCGCGGCACCACCAAGCCGGCTGAAATGGAACGCGGCCATCCGCCGACGTCTCTTTCAGCGCCGCGCAACCACCCATTGCCTCGAACAGCATGAGGATTGCCGCTATCCGTTTACCTTCCCATCTCATTTTCACGTAAATACATTATGGCGGAGCCGGAGGAAAAGCGAGGAAATCCTGGCTTTCGTGGCTTCGAACTACATCCTCAAAGACGCGGACGAGACAGCATCGGACAACCCGAACAAAAAAGCCGCGATTCATCATCTAAATCGGGGCTTGAGGAAAGGATGGATTCGCGCTACTTCTGTTTGGCGACTTTCTTCCCAGCGCGCCGCAGGGGCGCACCCGAGCTGTCCCTTCTTTTCTCTCCCTTACGCAGACGCGACGTGAGCGACCGCATTTTCCGTTTCCACAACGCCGGAATCTGATTCATGGATTCTCCTTTTCAAGCCATTCAACGCTGCTCCCATCTTAACGCTTTCCCTCAACCCGGCATTGAGACATTCCCGGCTATCCCCAGAAGCGCCAATAGCCGGATCGTCAGGTAGGTCAGGTCCAGCTCCCACCAGCGCAGGCCATGGCAGGCCGAGCGAGGAAATGCGTGGTGATTGTTATGCCAGCCCTCCCCAAACGACAAAAGAGCCACCCACCAGCAGTTGGTGGACTGGTCGTTGGTCTGATAGCTCCGGTAACCCCAGGTATGGGCCGCGGAGTTCACCAGCCACGTGACGTGGTAGACAACCACGGTTCGCACACAGAAGCCCCAAATCAACCAAGGGAGGCCTCCAACCATATAGAGGACCCCCCCCAGCAGGACCGGCCAGAGGCCTTGAGTCCGGTTGAGGAAGCGGTGGACGGGGTCCCGCGCAAGATCCATCGCCCAGCACCTGGCTCGCCTTGGATCATCGTACAGGAACCATCCCATGTGGCCCCACCAGAAGCTCTTCACCGGGCTGTGCGGATCCTTAGGTGTATCGGAGAAAGCATGGTGCAGACGATGGGTGGAAACCCATCCCACCGGCCCTCCCTGGGCCGCAAGCACCCCGCAGAACGTCAAAAGATACTCCAACAACCGGGGCACCTTGAAACTTCGATGGGTCAACAACCGGTGATAACACAGCGCAATCCCCACCCATCCGGTCACCCACATTAACCCCAGGCAGAGCCAGAAGACCGGCCATGTAAAGGTGGCAGGAGCCAAAAACACCCCTAAGTGAACTAGGCCCATGAAGATAACCACTCCCCATCTCAGCTTCAGTCGGGGCATGGCTAGGCCTTCAACAGCGGAAGGATTTACCTCGATATCTACCATTGCTCCCCAATCTACATGGGTAGGCACGCAATGAATATGATCCGCATCATGTTCATGGAACTTCTCGAGGCAAAACAATTTCGCATCTCTCGAGGTTTCTAAGGCATAAAAAAGCCCCGGCTCAAGGAGCAAGCCGGGGCTTGAGGAAAAGCTGGGGTCCCTGACCGGTCATTCCTAAGGGAACCTCTCTGAATAAGCGCCCTTACGACAGAGAGGCCGTTTAGATGATTTGCGGCAACTCTCGGCACTTCTTTTCGCTCCAGATGGAGTACAGAATAAAAATGCCGAGTATTGCCGCGAGGATGGCCGATGAGCCGACAGTGCCGAAGTCGAGGCCGCCTTTGATATGCGGTTTCGTTAACAAATCACCCATGGTTGCCCCCAACGGACGGGTGAGGACAAATGCCACCCAAAACAAAAGGACTTTTGAGACTCGGGAATAGCAATGGGCGATGACGATCAGCCCGATCAAGCCGGAGATAAGAAGCGCCCCTCCTCCAAATCCAAGGCCGGAAGTATCGGCCAAGAAGTCGCCGAGAGCTGTCCCCAGCGTGTTCGAAAAGAGGATGGCCGTCCAATAGAGCAGTTCGACCTTGGGCGTTTTGATGCTCGCGACCGAGAGATCACGCACGGTTAGGCGCCAGAATGCCAAAATGGCCAGCAGGATGGTAAGCAAGATGACGGTGCCTCTCACATAGCCGAGCCCCAACGTGCGGTCCATGTAGTCCGATAGGGTCGTCCCGGCGGTGCTGGTGGAGAGAATGACGGCCCAATAGAGAAACGGATGGTGTTTTCTTGAAGCAAGCTGAGCGGTGAGCGTGGCCAGAAAGAAACCGATCAAGATAAGGGAGCTGACGGCATACCCGACGTTCAGCGTCATCGATAAAAGATCTCCCGCCGTTTCGCCCAACGTGGTCGCGCATATCTTCATGATCCAAAAATAAAGGGTGATTTTCGGGAGCTTGCTCATCGGTATCCTAGTGAGTGCGTTCGGACATGAAAAAGCCCCGGCTCAGGGAGCGAACCGGGGCTTTGGGCTTCTCTGTTGCGACCTTAAGAAAGGAAAGACTACGCTCCGGATGGTTACCCCGTTAACCTGTCCCTTGCGTACCCGGTACCATTCCCGCTCAGTGGACTGCTTTGGCCTGAGCACTCTCCGCCTTTCCTTTGATGTTGTCACCGGTGATCCCCTGGGCCTTCCCCTCGATCAAACCGGGCGCCGCCCTATAGCCGCCGAGTGGACCGCCGGGGCCAAGGATCTTATGGTCTATGGGCGCGACAACTCCAGCCTTATGGGACAGGTCTCCCTTGATGTCGCTGGGACCGAGGATTTTATGATCAATGGGCGCGATAGCTCCAGCCTTGTGGGACATGTCTCCCTTGATGTCGCTGGGACCGACGATTTTATGATCTGCGGGCCCGACGCCCTGCACCCTGACCCGATTCTTTCCGGAAAGATCCTTGTCAGCCGCAGACGCCTGCGGAACGAGAAGGATGCTCAAGCCAAGAAATAGAACACTCCATGAAACGACAAACCGTTGCTTTCTCATGATTTTCTCCATCATTTCCCTCCTCCTTGTTGCTGCTACGATTGCTGTATGTGTTTAGGTACCGTTTCTAAAATTGCAGGGTTCAGCTACGTAGAATAAAAGATAAAAGTACAGGTCCCTGAGAGGTCGCAGACAAGGAAACCTCTCTAAACCAGCGGTTATTATACACCCTGCCCGGTTCCCTATTCCCTAGACACCGGTGCCACAGAGAGGCCGGTTTTGGGGCTATCTTTTGTCCGATTTGTCCGCTTTTTGAGAGGTCAAAAACTCGCGAGTTCTAGCATCTATAAGACTTAGTAATTGTCCATCGCCTCTACCCGGACATTCACCTGATTACCCGGGGAAAGCTATTCTATCTTTTATAGTGAATCGGCTGGGGACAAGCGTTTCCTCCGGCGTTGTAGTCATACACAAGCCTGCCACCGTAATCTGCGCCGATCGTCATAACACCGACCATCGTCAGAAGCAGGGCAAGAAAAAGAAGCCTCCCCTTCTTGGGGAAAGGCCTTTGGATAAGAGCCCACAACGTCACGATGGCGCACAAGACGGCCGTGGCAATCATGAATTGTTTGTGCGGCAAAAGAAGTTTTTGTCTCACGTCGAGCGCCACCATGACTCCCTGCTCGGCGTAAAGCCCTGTTCCCACGGCTACCGCCAAAGACAGGGCTCCGAGTAAAAGCACCCGGAACCCTGTCTTGGCAAAATCATCCTTCTTAAAAACCCATGCCGCAAAATAAAAGAGCGCAGCACCCATCAGAAACGCTATGGGAAAGTGAATAACCAGAGGATGAATATTCTGTAGGTGCTGCGCTCCGGGTAGCATCGGTTTTACTCCACCGATTCGACGGTTACGTATTTATTACCGCCGTTCTCGTAAAGATCACCCTTCAGCGTCACCTTTTCGCCCATTTTGCTGACGACGCTGGCTGGGTAACCTGTTTTGTCCTCTTTTGGAAGGACTGTGTATAACTTACCAGTGCCCTCTTCGGCAATGCTTATGGGAATCCCTGCTTTCGCGCAGTCCATCGCGCACTGTTTGTGGCCAGCACCTTTTGCCGCCATCCCGACATAGCAGAGAGAATCAACAAGCTCCCCCTTGATCGTTACTTCACCTCCAGCACCTGGGGCCCCGCCATGCTCATGCTCGTGTTCACCAGCAGCACTTGCCGTCGCTAAAATACTCAACGGAAAACCAAATGCCAACGCAAATCCAAATAACAAACTAAACGCAGCAATTTTACGCATTTTATTTCTCCTTTTTGTTTTCGGGTTTTAATGTCATCCCGCATTTCGGGCAAGAGCCTGGCGTTTTCTGTTGCACGTCAGGATGCATCGAACAGGTATAGCTTTGATTCTCCGATTGAAAAATATTCACATCTCCGGGAACTCTATCCGCCACCGTTCCGGGTGGATTTTTGTACCAGCCAAAATCACCGGGGAGCTGGACTTGTTTCGTATAATCTTCCGCGTCTTTAAAATCGGGAACATCCTCATGGACTTTCAGCACCGTGAACATTCCTCCCATCCCGATGGGGCCGAAGGGTCCGTCCCCTCCCATCATGGGTAGTGTATTTTCAGGACCTTTCATGTGCTTCGAATGCTCAAGATGCTCATGCATACCCTTTTCTCCCATCGCCATGTACCCCGGCAGCAGCGCTTGAACTTTCTCCTCCACCCCTTCCTGGCTGACACCAAGCACGTTCGGGATGTTATGGCCCATCGCGTTCATGGGGTGATGCCGAAGATGGCAATGAAGCGCCCAATCTCCCGGGATGGCGATGAACTCGTAGTCCCGTGTTTGACCGGGACCAATCGCTACTGTGGTTTCAGGCCACTGGGCGGATTCGGGAATGTCTCCCCCATCGGTAGCAACCGTTTTAAACGTGTGGCCATGCATGTGGATGGCATGAAAATCTTGCCCCACATGTCCAATGCGAACACGAACCCTCTCGCCGGGTCGGGCCAGAAGAGGAGCTGTGCCGGGAAACGCGCGGCTGTTGAACGTAAAGATATTGAAGTCTGTCATGACATTGGGATCCGGCCGGGAACTGCCCGGTTCCACGTACCACTCATTCAGGAAGATCGCGTAATCCCGGTCGATTTTGTAGGGGGGATTCTTCGGGTGGATGATGAAGAAACCCATCGTCCCAAGGCCAATTTGTACCATCTCGTCACCGTGCGAGTGGTACATCTGGGTGCCGTGTTGTTTGAGCGTAAATTCATAGGCGAAGGTTTCTCCCGGTAGGATGGGTTTTTGAGTAAGCCCCTGAACGCCATCCATGCCGCTGGGGAGGAGAATGCCGTGCCAGTGAACCGCTGTCGGCTCAGGCAGTTTGTTGGTGACAAGAATTCGGACTCTGTCGCCTTCCACTGCCTCGATGGTAGGGCCGGGGGTTTGTCCGTTGTAGCCCCAGGCTTTGATTTTCATCCCGGGGGCTATCTCCCACTCAATCTCCTCAACGGTCAGGCGGAACTCTTTGACTCCATCTACCATCTTCCAGGGTAGCGTGCTTCCGTTGAGGGTGACTACCGGAGTATAGGGCGGCGGGCTGTTTTGACTATTCTGGTCCGGATCACCCCTGGCAAGAAGTGGGGTCGCCAGCAACGCTAAAACCGCAACACCCAGTAAACCGATTAATTTCTGAAAACGTCTCATGAATGACCTCCGTGATGATGCATGGGAGCTACTTCGGGTACCGCCGGTTCCTGGATCGATGGCTGTTCCGGAGATGCAGCGGTGGGCTGCGCCGCCGGCTCACTGACCAGCCGGCCGCCGATGGCTCGTTCGAGCTCGGTCCGGGCGGTCCAGTAGTCCCGAAAAGCTTCAATGTATTCGCGGTAGGCGCTGACCTCCTCCCGCTTGGCTTGCAGCACCTGGAAGATGCCGACCAGCATATAGTTGTAATGCTTTTGGGACTCGGCCACGATCTGTTCCCGAAGAGGAATGAGCCCCTTCTGATACTGCTCGATTGCCTGGCGAGCCACTTGCACCTGATCTCGTGTCGACCGGACTTCGGAACGGATCTGGGTCTCCAAAACAGACAGACGCCGCTGACTTTGCCGAAGCTCGGCCTTGGCTCGGGCAATCGGTGCTTGCTTTCGATCAAAGACCGGCAGCTCCACATCAAAGGAGGGCCCGGTCACCCTGCTCCGATCCGTATCCCGCTCGGTGTCAATTCCCACATTCACAGCCGGAATCACCCCCCGGCAAGCCAGCGCCAACGCCTGTTCCCGCACGTGAATCTCCTGGCGGGCGGCAGCCAGATCCAGCCGCTGTGTCAGGGCTCGGGATTCCAGGTCTTGGGCGGAGGGCTCCTCGCCTGGAAGTTGCGGCAGCTCTTGTGAGATTTTCCAGGTGGGAGCAGTCCCGATCCCCATCAGGCGATTCAAGCGCTCGCGGGCGGCCAACAGATCGGCTTCGCTGCGGATCAGATCCAGCTTTACCTGCTGGAAAGCAACCTGCTCATTGGCCAGGCCCAGATCGTTGATATTGCCGGCGGCGTGCTGGCGTTCGGCCAACTCGGCGGCGGCCTCGGCAGCTTGGGTGATCGTCTGCAACATGGCGTGGCTGTGTTCCGCCGCCTGCAGCGTGTAATAAGCAGACCGAACTTCCGTGGTCAGATGAAAAACCCTATCGCTGACTTGAAGCTTTGTTTCATCCCATTGTGCCGATGCCAGCTTCTTGCGCAATGGACGCTGGAACAAATCGATGAAATCCTCTGAGACGGAAAACTCCGTGTTGGTGGATTCTCCTGATTTATCGGGAAATCGGACACGGCCTGCGAAGACCGGGTTCTTCAGCAATCCGGCCTGCACGAGATCCGCTTGCGCAATCCCCAGCTCTTCGAAGGCCGCTTGAAGCGCCGCATTATTCAATAGGGCAATCTGGACAGCCGTCTCCGCCGTGAGTTCCTGCTGCAACAACGCTTGGAGCCGGTCCGCGACTTGAGCATCCTCAGACGTGCCCTGGTTCCATTGCACCTGGAAACCAGTCCGGTCCTCCACCGTTTGCGAAACTTCCCGAAAGCCCGGGCGCTGCGAAGCCGTCGCGCACCCCGAGACCAATCCGGCGCTCAGGACCAGCGGCACAATGTAAGACTTCATGGATTCCTCCAGCGAAACAGATAATAGAAAGTAGACGGAATTGTTCAGATGGCGGCTCTCAACACCACGAGAGCCGGACTAGGCTAGGCAGACTGGGGGTGCGTGGCTGGCAAACGCGATGCGGTAGAAACACGCGCGAGGGATATGTTCGCGCGAAGGGGGACTTAAGCCTGTTGCGGTAAAAGTCGAGGTTAGAAGAAACTTCGAGAGTGCGGGTGATGCATCGAAAGATTGGAGTCCGATACGGCTAAAATCCGGCCGGACTTCCACCTTGGAGATCGGCGTCGCGCGTAAAGCCGAGCAGCAACGGCCGGTATTCTTGCAATCGTCGTGACCGGAGGAAGAGTCTTTCTCATGATGATGCGCCGCCCCGTCCGAATGACATTCCGAGGCATGGGCTGGAGTGCTGCTGGCAAAAGCTCCCAACCCGCAATGGTTGGCTGCGGCGAAATAGGCGACACCGCACAAGAGGACCAGTGTAAGTCTTAATGCTTTCACGCCATAAACCCTCTGCATGCTCTCATTGTATCACTTCGCCTAAACGTCAACTGCCCTCCTCTTAGTTAAACGAAAAAGGAGAGCCCATCCCCCATGTTTTTAATGAGTCTGAGACCCTGATGTCATCTAAACCGGGGCTTTTGGCCTCTCTGTCCTTCCCATCTTTTGTCCAATTTGTCCACTTTTTGAGAGGACAGAAATGCGTAACCTCTAGCATCCCTAAGACTTAATAATTGTCCCTCGTCCCTACCTGGACATTACTTTCCCTCTAACCACCAGCGACGGATAGCCACGAGAGACCAAACCGCTTCAACGATGCCGAATGGCCAGGCCCCCTGAAGGAACCCGTACACCGACCCCATCGCGCACGACCCGGCAAATGCCAGAATAAACCACGGGCTGCGTTTCTCGAGCACATAACAAACCAGCATGGCCGTTACGGCAAAGAGGCCGAAAAGCGTCAGTGGATTCATTCCTCTCTCAATCGGTAGCCGACACCGGCTTCGGTGATTAAGTAGCGCGGCCGTACTGGATTGGGCTCCAGCTTCTGGCGAAGCTGATGGATGTAGATGCGCAAGTATTGCTTATCATCCCGCACTTGGCCCCAAACCTCTCGAAGAAGCTGCTGTTGCGTGACCACTCTGCCTGCGTGACAGATTAATACGGCCATTAGTTTGTATTCGAGAGGGGTGAGGTGGATCTCCTGTTTACCAACGAAGACTTGCCGCTTGTTCTGATCCACGCGCAGTTGTCCGCTTTTGAATATCGGTTCCTCCGGCCCTTGTTCCGGCCGGCGAGCGTGGCGCAACGATACGTGAATCCTGGCGACGAGCTCTTTCACCCCGAATGGCTTGGTCAGGTAATCATCTGCACCCGCCTCTAACGCCGCAACTTTGTCTTTCTCTTTTCCACGAGCGGAAAGGACGATGACCGGCACAGCGTTTGTCCCTCGCAGTTTCTTGATCACTTCCAGCCCGTCCATATCGGGTAAACCCAAGTCGAGAAGGACGATCTCCGGATGATGGGAACCCGCAAGCGATAGGCCTTCCAAACCGTTTTCAGCTTCCACCACTGAGAAGCTGTTGGCTTTAAGCGTTACCCGGATGAACCGGCGGATGGAGCTCTCATCCTCAATGACCAGGACAACCGGGAGCGGATCAGCCACGGGATTCCAACGGGAGATAAAACCGGAATATCGCTCCGCCACCAGAGCGGTTGGAGGCGGTAATGGAGCCGCCGTGCGCCTCCATGATCCCACGGCAGATCGTAAGCCCCAGCCCGAACCCTTCCCGGCCTTGCTGGTTGCCGCGATAAAACTTCTCGAACAAGCGCTCAGGGTCTTCGCCCGGCAAGCCCGGTCCCCGGTCGGCTATCTCTACCACCAGAGAATCCTCTTGCTGCTCCGCCGAGATTTCAATTGGAGAGCCAGCGGGCGTGTATTTGAGCGCATTATCCAGCAAGTTCACGAAGACTTGCTCCAGCAATGTTTCATCAACGGAGACCAGCGGTAGATCGGGAGCAACACGGGTTTCGATAGGCCGCCCGTTTAAACGATGCTCCAACCGCGCCAACGCGCTACCGATCACTTCCTCAATAGGGAGCGGTTCTTTGCGAAGAGGCAGCGTGCCAGACTCCAATTTAGTAAGGTCCAGCACGTTGTTCACCACACTTGTGAGGCGCTCCGATTCGTCGGCGATGTTTTGGGCCAGTTCCCGCCGTGTCGCCATGTCCAAAGCATCCCCTCCCTCCAACAGGCTGGCTGCAGACCCGCTAATCGCCGCCAGCGGGGTCCGCAGGTCATGCGGGATGGAACTTAAAATGACATTGCGCAGCCGTTCGGTCTCGATCTGTGTCTGGGCGGTATGACCCTCTTCCTCCAGTCGGTCGCACTCAATGGCCAGCCCGGTCTGATGGGCGAATGCCTCCAGCAGATGTAGCTGGTCTGGCACCAACAATCGTCCCGGATCTTTAGGCCGGACACCCAACGCGCCGATATCCACGCCTGAGGCCATCATCGGCACGTAGAGGGTTTCGCATTCCGGCAATGTGTCCGTTCCCTTCCCGGCAATCTGGCCGAGGTCGAACACCCATTGCGCTACTGCCTGCTCTTTCTGGCTAATCGGGAAGCCGCTCGGCCAGCCAGCCCGCAGCAGTAATTTCCCCTGTGTATTCGGCAGCAGACCGACCACTTGGGCTTCAAACACCTCAGAGATATGTCTCACAGCCACTTGCAGCAGCGGGTCGGTTCCCCGGTTGCTGGCCAACTCCCGGCTAAGTGCGTACAACGCGGCAGTACGGCGCTCCCGCAGACCCGACGCCTCCGCTTGCCTTTTGACCCGTCCGGTCAGATCGCTGATGACGAGCGCTACGATCAGCATCACCAAAAATGTCACTAGATATTCATAGTCCGATACGGCAAAGGTGAACCGAGGAGGCACGAAGAAAAAATCAAATGCCAGCACGCTCAAAACGGAAGCCAAGGCTGACGGCCCCCAGCCCCATCGCCAGGCAGCTCCCACGACGGCAGCCAGATAAATCATGATCAAGTTGACTGGAGCCAAGAATCGGAACAGGAGCACATTGAAGACGGTGGTTCCGGCCACCAACGCCACAGCTAGGCCATACTGAGACAATGGGACGGGGTGAGACGCAGCTTGTGACGTTGGCGATCTCGGCTCGCGATGGGTTTCTCCTCGGATGGCCAAAACATGGATGTCGCCACTGCGGCGTAGTAAGCCGTCCACCCAGGAGCCGAACAGGCGGGTCCTCCACCAAGATTCATCCGGCTTGCCGACCAGGATCATCGTGACGTTACGGCTGCGGGCATAATTGAGGATTTCATCCACCAGATGCTCACCACTCAACGTGACGGTCTCGCCACCCAGCCGTTCCGCCAGCTGCAGGTGCTGGACCGCTCGGAACCGGATCTCTTCCGGAAGGCGGAGGTCGGACGGCGTTTCCACATACAGTCCGATCCAATCCACTTGAAGTGACCGAGCTAGCCGGTGGGCCGCCCGGATCACATGTAGAGAGCCATGGCTGGAGCCAACACAGACCAACAGCTTTTCGGCTGTGGCCCAGGTGCCTTTTACAGCCCGCCCTTTGCGATAGATCTGCACTTGAGCATTGAGACGATCCGCTGTGATTCTCAGCGCGATCTCCCGCAAGGCAAGCAGGTTACCTTTCTTAAAAAAACTCTGGAGGGCCCGCTGGGCCATCTCCGGCATATAGACCTTGCCGTCGGACAGCCGCCGAAGCAGGTCGTCCGGTTCAAGATCAACCAACTCCACTTCGTCCGCCCGCTCGAAGACGGAATCCGGCACAGTCTCTCGCACCACAACACCGGTAACTTGAGCCACCACATCATTCATCGTCTCCAAATGCTGGACGTTGAGCGTGGTGTAGACATCGATGCCCTGACTGAGGAGTTCCCAGATGTCTTGCCATCGCTTGGTATGGCGACATCCCGGCTCATTCGTGTGAGCCAGCTCATCCACCAGGATGAGCTTTGGGTTACGTTGGAGGGCAGCGTCTAAGTCGAAGGCTTTGAGCTGAGTTTTGTGATATTCGATGAGGCGCGTTGGGAGCTGCTCCATACCTTCCAGCAGGGCTTCGGTCTCTTTTCGGCCATGCGTTTCGACCCAACCGGCGACAACGTCCACTCCTTCTTTCGTTCGCTGCCGCGCCGCCTCAAGCATGGCGTATGTCTTCCCCACACCGGCACAAGCGCCGAAGAACAACTTCAGCTTGCCACGCTTGGCTTCCGGCTCTTCAGCCTGAATCTGTTTGAGAAGCTGGTCGGGGTCCGGGCGTTCGTTCACGTTGTTAAGGATAGCTCATCTAACGCCAGGTTCAGGAGAAGAACGTTAACCCCCGGCTCTCCCAACAACCCGAACGCGCGGGGTTGCGTATATCGAGCCACCAAACCTCGGACCACCGATTCCGGGAGGCCGCGCGCTCGGGCCACGCGGCCAGCTTGATAGGCGGCTGCAGCCGGACTGATGTGTGGGTCCAGCCCGCTCCCCGACGCAGTCGCAAGATCCACGGGCACCAGCTCGGTATTGCTCGGATCGGCTGTCCGAAGAGCGGCAACCCGGTTATGAACCGCTGTCTGAAGGATCGGGTTCAACGGACCCAAATTGGACCCGGAAGAGGAGGCTCCATTGAATGCCGGGGTGGTAGCGGAGAGGCGGCCCCAGAAATATTTCGGGTCACTGAACGGCTGGCCGATCAGCCAAGAACCGACCGCTTTTCCATTCTTGGAAACCAGATTGCCATTGGCCTGCGCCGGAAAAACTGCCTGCGCCACCGCCGTCATGGCCACCGGATAGGCAATGCCGGTCAGCACAGTGAAAACCGCCAATAACCGGATGGAAATTAGAAGTTGGGTCAGCATGAAAATCTCCTTTTAGATCAGATGCAGCGCGACCAACAGCATGTCGATCAATTTGATCCCAATAAATGGGGCGATTAGGCCGCCGACACCGTAGATCAGGATATGTTCCCGCAACACGCGGCTGGCCTCCACTGCTCGGTAGCGGACCCCCCTCAAAGCCAGCGGGATCAGCGCCACAATGATGAGCGCGTTGAAGATAACCGCCGAGAGGATGGCGCTCTGTGGAGTCGCCAAGTGCATAATGTTGAGGGCAGCCAGCGCAGGATAAGTCCCCGCAAAGGCCGCCGGAATGATCGCGAAATATTTCGAGACGTCGTTGGCGATGCTAAAGGTGGTGAGCGCCCCCCGCGTCATCAAGAGTTGCTTGCCGATCTTCACCACCTCTATCAGCTTGGTGGGATTGGAATCCAGGTCCACCATGTTGCCCGCCTCTTTCGCCGCCTGGGTGCCTGTGTTCATCGCCACCGCCACGTCTGCCTGCGCCAGAGCCGGGGCGTCGTTGGTCCCATCCCCAGTCATGGCGACCAGTCGACCACCCTGTTGATGCTCCCGGATCAGTTTCAGCTTCGCCTCCGGCGTCGCCTGGGCGAGGAAATCATCTACACCGGCCTCCGCCGCGATTGAAGCGGCCGTCAGAGGATTGTCACCGGTAATCATCACCGTTTTGATTCCCATTCGGCGCAGCTCCGCGAAGCGCTCCTTGATACCTCCTTTAACGACGTCCTTGAGATGAATAACTCCCATCGTCGTCGCTCCATCCGCCACCACCAAAGGCGTACCCCCCTTCTTGGCGATGGTTTCCACCGCGGAGCGGACATCCTCCGGCAAATGTCCTCCTTGCTGCCGCAGATAAGCTTCTACAGCATCCGCAGCTCCTTTCCGGATTTGACGGCCATTTCCCAGGTCTACGCCACTCATGCGCGTTTGCGCGGTGAATGGGATGAAAATCGCCCCTAGCTCATGGATGTTCCTTTCGCGGATGCCAAAATTCTTTGCCAGCACCACGATGCTGCGCCCTTCTGGCGTCTCATCCGACAACGACGAGATCTGAGCGGCGTCGGCAAGGGCTTCTTCTTTTACTCCCTCCGCCGGTAGAAAGGCCACCGCCTGCCGGTTGCCGAGCGTAATTGTGCCGGTCTTATCCAGCAACAGCACGTCCACATCACCGGCGGCTTCCACCGCCCGGCCGGACATTGCAATCACATTGGCTTGGATCATCCGGTCCATGCCAGCGATGCCGATCGCGGAAAGCAAACCGCCGATGGTGGTGGGGATGAGACAGACCAGCAAAGCCACCAGGACCGTGACGCTGACCACCGTCCCAGCTCCGGCTGCTCTTACGCTGAAAATTGAAAACGGCAGCAGCGTCACGGTAGCCAGAAGGAAGATGATCGTGAGCACTGCCAGCAGGATATTTAACGCGATCTCATTGGGTGTTTTCTGTCGTTTCGCTCCTTCGACCATATCGATCATCCGGTCGAGGAAGGTTTCCCCGGGGTTGGCGGTGATCCGGATGACCAGCCAATCGGAGAGAACGGTGGTACCTCCGGTGACTGCGCTACGGTCGCCGCCTGCTTCCCGGATCACGGGGGCGCTTTCACCGGTGATGGCCGCCTCGTTCACCGAAGCGACTCCCTCAATGACTTCCCCGTCCATCGGTATAAAATCCCCTGCCTCGACCAATACGATATCCCCCTTGCGGAGGGAACTGGCAGTCACCGTCGTCCGATGACTGCCTCTGGATGCTGCGGCCAGCTTTTTTGCCGGGATGTTCCTCCGAGCCTTACGCAGATTAGACGCCTGTGCTTTACCTCGCCCTTCGGCCACCGCCTCGGAAAAATTGGCGAACAGCACCGTGAACCAGAGCCAGACGGCAACCGTTAAGATGAAAGCGGTAGGCGCTTCTCCCTGCCCTATCAGCGCTTGAACCCCTAGCCCGGTCGTCAGCAGAGATCCGACCCAGACCACAAACATGACCGGATTCTTAATTAAATGGCGGGGATCCAGCTTCCGGAAGGAATCTAGGACGGCCTGCCTTAGAATCGCTCCGGTGATGAGATGACGCGCGTTCGTTGAGCGTGCCATGGGTTCTTCTACCCTCTGAGCATCAGATGTTCAACAATCGGTCCCAGCGCCAACGCGGGGAAAAAAGTCAAAGCGCCTACCAGCAGTACTGTCGCCGCCAGAAAAACTACGAAGAGCGGCGTATGCGTCGGCAGCGTGCCGGAGCCGCTAGGAACGAGCTTTTTCTTCGCCAGCGAGCCGGCCAAGGCCAGCGTGGGGATTGCGATCCAGTATCGGGCAAAGAACATCGCCATTCCCAGCCAGGTGTTATAGAACGGCGTATTGGCTGTTAGCCCTGCGAAAGCCGAGCCGTTGTTGTTTCCGGCGGACGAAAAAGCATAGAGCACTTCGCTGAAGCCATGAGGACCGGGATTAAGAATCCCCGCTTTTCCTAAGGGGCTTACGACCGCAATAGCCGTTCCCACCAATACCACTGCGCAAGGCACCAGGATACCGATGGCGGCCATCTTCATTTCATACGCCTCAATCTTTTTCCCCAAATACTCCGGAGTACGCCCGACCATCAGACCAGCGATAAAGACAGCAATGATGGCAAACAACAACATGCCGTAGAGCCCTGAACCCACACCGCCGTAGACTACTTCGCCCAGCTGGATCATCCACATCGGCACGAGTCCCCCCACTGGCGTGAAGGAATCGTGCATGGAATTCACCGAGCCGTTGGAAGCGGCTGTGGTAGCCGTCGCCCAAATCGCAGAACTCGCAATGCCGAACCGGACCTCTTTGCCCTCCATGTTGCCGCCCGACTGAAGCGGACCAGCCGCCTGATCTACCCCACTCTTGATCAGAAAAGGGTTGCCGCCCTGTTCCATCGATACGCAGATCCAGAGGAAGGGAACAAAAAGCAACGTCATAGCCGCAAGGAGCGCCCTCCCTTGCCGGGGGTCGCCGACCATAGCTCCGAACGTAAAACAGAGAGCAGCCGGAATGAGAAGAATGGCCAGAGACTCCAGGAAGTTGGAAAGTGGCGTCGGGTTCTCAAATGGATGGGCGGAGTTCACGTTGAAGAATCCACCTCCGTTTGTCCCCAACTGTTTGATCGCCACCTGTGAGGCAACCGGTCCAACCGCAAGGACTTGCTCCGTAACCGGCTTCCCGTCAGCTCCTAGGACAGGCTGGACCAGCGTGACAGTGATGCTTGGTTTAAATGTCTGCACAACCCCTTGCGACATCAACGCCAGCCCGAGCAGGATGGACAGAGGAAGTAAGATGTAAACCACGCTCCGAGTCAGGTCCACCCAGAAGTTGCCGATCGCCTGAGCCTGTTTCCGCACAAAACCTCGGATCAACGCGATAAGGATTGCCATACCGGTTGCAGCGGAAACGAAGTTCTGGACCGCCAGCCCCAACATCTGAGTGAGGTAGCTCATCGTCGTCTCACCGGCATAGCTTTGCCAGTTAGTGTTTGAGACAAAACTGACAGCCGTGTTAAAGGCCAAATGGGAAGGCACGGCTGGCATTGCCATGGGATTCAGCGGCAAAGAGGCCTGGAAACGCTGCAAAGCATAAATCATCAGCAGGCCAACAGCATTGAACAGCATCATCGCCACCGCGTAGGTCTTCCAGGTCATTTCCTCTTCAGCCCGTACACCGGAGAACCGGTAAATCAGGCGTTCCAGGGGGCGCAGGAACCAGGCGAGGCCAGGGATTTTTCCTTCATAAATCCTAGCCATATATATTCCCAGAGGCCCAGCGAGAGCTAGCAGGACACCCATGTACAGCGTGCACTGCACCAGATTGTTTCCATTCATGAAAAGAGCTCCGGTTTCAACAGCGCAACCAGCAAATAAATGAACAACAGGAACGAAACGATTCCTCCGATCCAATACAGAGCAATCATGACAACCTCACAATTTCTCGCACAATCGGATCAGCCCGATCGAACCGGCTACCAAAACCAGCGTCAAACCTACAAAAAGAAAATCCATTCTGCCCTCCAAGTCAAACAATACCCATCCACCTGACACCCAGGCACCCTATCAAGACAATGGCAGCGGTGATGAGCAACACCCATATCGGGTGTTCGCTCATCTGCCAGATGATCGTCACAAACATCACGATGCCGACGCCCAACATCAGCTGATCGAGGGTGACCTGAATGACAATCGGTTTGTTGCTCATATCCAAAGCGTAACCCCTAGAGCCGTTAAAAAACTGTTAAGAAACGGCAGAATACCTCGAGCCATTTCTGAGATATTTTGGCTTATTTCAGAGAAAAACGGGCGCGGGTTTGGCTGGCCTTATCGGACGATGGCGGAAACACGAATTCCGGAACTTCTCGACGGAAAACAATCGCGCATCTCTTGAGTTTTCCAGGACATGAAGAAGCCCCGATTCATCGTCTGAATCGGGGCTTTTGGCCTCTCTGTCGAGGCCTTAGGAGAGAAAAGGTTGGGGTCCCTGAGCACACATGGACGAGGGAACCTCTCTGATTTGGTCCTTATTATACACCCCTACCCATTCCTCTTCTTCTGGAGGCCGGTGACAACGGCCCGCGCTCACTTGGCTACTGCGCTTGCAGTAAAGCCTTGTTGGTGGGGTATTGCTGAAGGCGTGTAATGAGTTCCTTCGCCGCCTCCACCGGGCCTAAGTCTGCCAGCATCCGGCGGATTCGCCTGACCGGCTCCAGCTCGCTCGGATCAAGGAGCAGCTCTTCTTTTCGGGTGGCGCTTTTGTGGATGTCGATGGCGGGAAAGATCCGCTGATTGGAAATCTCGCGGGCGAGCACGATTTCCATGTTGCCGGTGCCCTTGAACTCCTCAAAGATGACTTGGTCCATCCGGCTGCCCGTATCAACCAAGAGAGTGCCCAAGATCGCCAGCGACCCGCCGTTTTCGATTTTCCGGGCCATGCCGAAAATGCGCCGCGGCACCTCAAGCGACCGCGCATCCATCCCGCCGGAGAGCGTACGGCCGCTCGAGGGCTGCTGGGAATTGTGCACCCGGGCCAGACGCGTGAGCGAATCGATCACCACCAGCACCTGCTCGCCTGCCCCGGCCTCGCGCACCGCATGCCGCATCAGCAGATCCGCAACTTGGATGTGGTGCTCATAGGTTTCATCGGACGACGAGGCATGCACCTCGGCGGGAACGCTGCGCTTGAAGTCGGTCACCTCTTCCGGGCGCTCATCGACCAAAAGGGCGTAGACCTTCATCTTCGGCTGACTCTTGGCCACCGCCTGGCAGATGTGTTTGAGGAAGGTCGTCTTGCCGCTCCCCGGCGGAGCCACAATCAATCCGCGCTGCCCCATGCCGATCGGGCAGAGTAGATCCATCGCCCGCATAGTAAGCTCCTGGCTGCCGTCTTCCAGCCGGATGCGGGGTGCTGGATCCACCGCCGTCGCGCTCAAGAAACGGCGTTCGGCATCATCCGCCGGACCGGGATGCTGCGATCGCGGAGATGGGCGAGAGGATCTATGGGAATCGTGGCGAAAGTTTCTCATGCAAGACCCGGCAGGGCCAAGAGGAAAAATGGGGTCCCTAGCCTGTCGCGGACGAGGGAACCTCTCTGATCTAGCGAATATTACTCGTTAGAAAGAATTAGAATATCCTCGCTGTTTCCAATAAATGTTATGGCTTGCTTCATCGTGCGAAGCCACAAGTTTGCCTCCATGATTAATTGATGCACATCCTCTGCAAATTTTAACTCTGGAGAATTCTCCTTAACCAAACCATCCGGAAGGATTCCCTCGGCCTCCTCTCGGTCTATCACAAAGCCATGATCCTTGTATTCATTAACTAATTTTTGAGCAATTTTGACTGCTAACTCTTTTCGAATCTTTTTCTTCATCAATAGCCGCACAGCATATTGAATGGCCGATTCCGCAAGACGATCATAGTAACCAATGTCCGGAACATACAAGCTCTTACTGAGATATAGAGCGAACATTTCGGCGCTCTCTTTATTACTTGAACAAATTTCCGCAATAATCTCAAGTGAGTGCCGGAGTCCAAGTACCGGCCTTCGATTCAACTGGGGATCAATGGGCCCGATTTCGCTCATGATACCCATATGGATCTCATCCGCACCTAACGAGATCAAAGTTGCGGCCGATTTAGCCTTTCTGGGAATAGTTACGACGAATTTCTCCCGGGCATAGTGTTTACAAATTTTACTTATTTGATATGCGGGCTCAATGCTCCCACCAGTACTGTGCAGAATAAGCAGGATGTTCTTTTCTTTGGGCTGAATTGATTTCAATCCGCCATTAATTTTATCGGCAGCAAACGAGGAAATGCTATCCGGCTCAAAAAGATATAGAACTTTATAATCTGCTAAGCTCGCGGCATGCTTCTCTGCCAATTCGGCGACGTCCGAAACCAATCTTTGCTTAATTTCATGCCTTGCGGTTTGAGTTTCAACGATCAAATTATAGAAACTCGGCTTCGGTTTTTTCGGTTCTTCAGACTTTGCCTGATCTGCTATCGGAGATCCGTTAGTCTCTAATGTCGAGGACATAGCTATACTCCAATATTAATCTGAATGAGGTCATCACAATCGCCATGATTCTACTCTTCGAAAATTGGGGTCCTTGAGAGGTCGCAGCTAAGGAAACCTCTCTGCTTTCATCGCAGAGAGCTATTGGCTATTTATATTTGAGGGGATACCGACCCGGATTCTCTATTGAATCGAGAGCCAAATCGACGTCAAGACATTCCCAGCGAAGAAAGGAACCGTGAATCAACCGCACTTCTTGTATCTCAGAAAGACGCGCATCTTTAAACCAAGGAAAATCCTTATAAGAAAGGAAATGCTCTTTCCCCTTCACATAGATCCAGATCCCCTGAGAAGAGACGTTTGCGATTTCAACCTTTGAAGTGCTTGCTCCACGCTCTGCTAATTTCATCTCTCCTCCTTTCTACTATTTTTTGAAGCTCTTTAAGTTGCTTGGGGCTCAGACTCGACTTTTCTGCCAACGCCACGATCGGCTCAAGCCAAAACTTTGCTTCCCCTTCCGGAGAGCTCACATGCACATGCTTGCGAGCTTCCTCCAAGGAGAAGAAAAAGAACCTGTAATCCTTGTAACGAAAGATAGTTGGACTCAACGGTGCCTCACGAAAACCAAGTATACCATTTTAATAGCTGGGGGGATCGGAACTTCCGAATGAGAGTTCTAAACAGAAATAAGGGGTCCCTGCCATGTCGCACCCGAGGGAACCTCTCACACATCCGACCGAACAGTTTCAGGAGGAATCTCGTCCTTCTTTGTAAGCGTGAGGTAGATAACCAAGCCTAAGATCGCGACAAGGAAGAGCGCGCTCGTTGCAGTCGCGCCGAAGCCTAAGCCGCCGTCAGCGCGAGCTTGTGAAAGATAATCTCCGATGGATGCGCCGAGCGGCCGGGTCAAGACGTACGCCAGCCAGAAAGCAAGCACCGCATGGAGCAATCGGCACTTGTACGCGATCGTCACGACCGCGATGAGGCCGGTAAATATGAACAGCGAGGTCAAATACCCAAGGCCAAACTTTTCCGCGGTGAGGTCGCCTGCGGCGGTACCCAAAGCGAAAGTGAACAGGATCGCCAGCCAGTAGAAGACCTCGCGGCGAGCCGTAACGATCGAATGGACCGACAACGTCTTTTCAAACGCGTACCACACCGCGAATGTCAGCACGAGCGCGACGGAGAACGCGCAAGTCGTCGTCTCAAGAGGAACCCCGAGCTTATCCGTCAGGTTGTCGGTGATCAAGGTGCCGACGACGCTGATGAGAACGACGGCAAGCCAGTAGATCGATGGGACGTATTTCTTTGATTTAAACTGAAAGAACAAAGCGCCCAGAAGGAGCGCGCCCATCGCAAGCGATGTTCCGGTCAGTCCGAAATGAAGCACTTCATTTAGATAATCCGCCGCAGTCTCGCCCACCGTGGTGCATAAAACTTTGATGATCCAGAAGTAAATCGTGATTTCAGGAACCTTGTTTAACATCCGCTTAACTTGAGATGAATTCGACTGTGGTCTCATGGTTCCCTCCTTTTAATAGAAATGAATACGGAAAGATGCCGATCAGCGAATCAGCGCAAAAAGCGGAGGAATCAAATCTTGTAGGTTGAGAAAAGCTGGAAAAGCCTGAGGTCTGTTAGAGGCGGGGAATTTCCCGCAGGAGAAGAGAGGGGGCGCGCGCAATCTAAACCCATTGGCAAATAGGGAGCGATGGGAGACAAACTGGGAGAAACAAATTCCGTCGGCAATAGGATACCCGCTGATTTGATTGAAAAACTCAACGGTTGTTCCGCCGGCGCGGAGAGGGGATCTTCGATAATCCGATCGACTTGCTCGGGCATGTTGTCGGCAACCAGCCCAAAGCTTTCCAAGAGGTACACGCCCCCGAAGAAGGCCCACACGGACAGGAGGCACAGCGCAATGCTCTTCTGAAAAACACCCGAAGTCCGCATCGACCCCATTATATCAGCCCAGGAGATGAAGAAGCCCCGATTCAGATGCTGAACCGGGGCTTTAGGACTCTCTGTCTCAGGCTTAAGAACCTCTCAGGCGGTCAACTTGAAGAAACGGGTAAGACTCACCAAGGCCACCGCTCCGATGAGCGCCGTAATGAAGGCGGCCAACGAGCTATAGGCGTACACCCCAATCACGCTTGCCATCCACCCGCCCAGCAGCCCCCCGACAATCCCAACCACGATATCGCCCAAAAGGCCAAACCCGCGCCCCTTGACGATGACGCCCGCCGACCAACCGATGATCCCACCGATCAAGAGAAACCATATCCACCGCCCTATGCTGTACTCCATGTTTATATTCTCCCCCTACCTACGTGACCATAATGTTTCGCCCGGCCGGGCGATTCTTCACCAGCCCGCGCCCACCCGACGTCTTAGCCGCCCGCCGCTTCGCCGCCGTCATCCGACCCCCTCTACTTTTCTTAGCCATTTGTGCTCACCCCCTTTATGAAACCGTTATTTCGTATTCAAAACGATACGAATATTCTTTTCTATCGGTGAAATCTCCGCGAAACGCTTCTTCATGTCCTCAAGAGATCCCAGCCGGGAAACCTCCATGTTGTCTTGGTTCAGCTTTACCCTGCGCCCAGTTTCCTTCCAAATAATCTCTTCAATGGCTGCCGGCGTCGCGTGTTTGGGATCAAACTTGACCACCCTCATCCTCATGTCTTTTCGATCCAAAGAGCCCAGGACAGCAGTTCCCGGCAGATAAATCGCTCCGGTAGAAAAATCGATGGCAAACGCGATAAGCCCCGGAATGATGAAAAACAACAGACCGATTCCATCCAAAATAACGATGGAGGGGTCCATCCTCCCGTTTTTTTGTCCTCTGCGCTCAGGATGGATCAGAGTTCCGCAGCCTGCCAGCTGGGCAATTAAAGTGAAACAGATCAACGACCGCAACATTTTCATGGTTTAGGCCTTTCGGGTGTTCAGTGTCAGCAACGCGACGCCGCCAACCAGCGCGATCATTCCGACAACCGGCGATAGAGGGATATTCTTGGTTGTTTCGGCCGTCACTTGCACGGAGCCAAGATCAACGACCTTTTCCCTGCTCGCGTACTTAACACCCTCGTAAGACAACGCCATCATTCCGACAACGAGTAGTATCACCCCCAACAGAATCTTTGGTCTCATTTGAACCTCCAGTTATTAATCTTCCTCAGCTAACCAATTCTTACGATGGTCGTTTCCACACGGCCCCTAGTCGTTCGATGGAAGAGCTGCTGACATCGGCTGTAGACGTACAGCGGCGCCACGATAAAAACACTGGCAAAAATCACAAACAGGTTTCCCATGCTTACGTGACCATGATGTTTCGGCCGGCCGGGCGATTCTTCACCAGCCCGCGTCCACCCGACGTCTTCGCGGCCCGCTTCTTCGCCGCCGTCATCCGACCCCCTCGACTTTCCTTTGCCATTTGCGTCTACTCCCTTTTTAAATTGGTTTGTCTCATGGGAACATCGTAGACCTGAGGCAGGAACCGCACAATCAGGGCAATCTCTTAACCTTCCATCAGGGAACTACCCCTACGCGGTGACCGGGAATCTCCTGCTCACCACCTCCCAATCCAGCGAATCGAAAAAGGCCTTCAGGTAATCCGCTTTATTGATGCCGAACTGGATCGTGTAGGCATGCTCCCAGACGTCCAACGCGATCAGGATGGGAGTGTTCGCGAAGAGACCCACGTGGTGCTCGCTCTGCACCATGTTGGTCTTGAGTTTTTTCTCAACCGGGTCGAAGACCAGCAGCGCCCAGCCATGACAAGAAAAGGCAGCTGCCTTCATGTCCTTGAGCCAGCCGTTCCAGCTTCCGTAAGATTCGGAAATCTGTCTCTTGACCGACTCCGCCGGGCGGGTCCGGCCCGCGTGGCCCAGCGCGTCGAAATAGAGCTCGTGCAGGACCATCCCGTTATAGGCCGCCGGCTCCCTTCGCTTGAGCTCGGAATACTCCCCGAAGGAGTAGTTGGCCCCTGCCCGGTCGGCCTTGCCCAATCTCCCAAGGATCTCGTTCAGCTTTTCGACATAGCCCTCATACAGCTTGAAGTGGGCAGACAGTTGCGGCTTGGAAAAAAGGGTCCCTTCCAGAAGATGCTCATACTCCTTTGGCTTCAACATGCTCCCTCCCTAAACTCATCTGAACGAGCAGCGGCAAATGATCCGAGGCAACCTGATCCAGAAGGGTCCAGGGAACGGTGATGCCGCTCACCGTAATGTCCGGACTGACGAAAATGTGGTCGATGCGGCTGACCGGATAGCGGCTGGACCAGGTGCAGGGGGCGCGGGACGTCTTCAACGCGGATTGGGAATCACGGACCGTGCCCATCAATCGCCGGTAGGAGGGGGAACCCGGGAACGCGTTTAAGTCGCCGCAGAACACAACCGGCGACCGGCACCGCGGATCCGCGAGCCACCGGGCTCCCGCGAGAGCGCCGGCCTGAGCGAACCGCTCGGGCGGCCAGATGCTCAAATGGCAGTTGATCACCTGCACCGCCGCACCGTCGATATCCACCGTCACCCACAGGGCACCGCGCGGTTCCGGGTACAGCGGGTTCCTCAACTTCGGAAGCTGTTCGGCCTGCATCAAGCGCATGGGATACCGGCTCAAGATGGCGTTGCCGTATCGTCCTTTCACGAGATCGATGACCGGGTGAAAGTGGTACTCCATGCGCAAGAGGCGCGCGATCCGTTCCGCTTGATCAATTCCGTGGGTTCGTTGCTGTCCAACATCGAGCTCCTGCAGAGCGATGATGTCGGGCTCATGCCGCGCGATAATGCGCGCGATCCGTTCCGGGGAGACCTTGCCGTCCGTACCGATGCACCGATGGACGTTGTAGGTCATCACACGCAGCGGCCGGGAGGGATGGGATCCTTCGACCGGACGGCGGCTCAGAGGGCCGGCATCCGGACACCCGCTGGAGGAACGCCCCAAGTGCCTCAGCGCCGCTTCCCGAAGATCGGACGGCCGCAGATACGGCCGTTCGCGAAGGGGCAGCGAGGCATCGACCGGCAGCAGCGCGAACCCGTGGGTTTCCTCCGGGCCGAAGCCCGCGTGGCCTCCGTATTCCTTTTGGAAACTCACCGGTTTACGGCCGGCTCTCCAGCCGAACAGCACCAGAGCTCCGGCGCTGGGATGGCGGCACAATGTCAAGAGATCCTGTGCGAGATCCGCAAGAAAGGGATGGTCCGGACCAAAGAGACGCGCCGCATCGCCAGGAAGCCGGAGATCTCCCTCGGCCGTCCAGACCCGAACGGCATCGGCGCCCTCGAGCGCGGCGACAACGGGCACAGCGGCGCGCTCCACCAATGCCTGCGCAAGACAATCCCGCTGTTCGGCAACGAATTGCGTGTGGGGATACACGTGGGCCACCGGTCCCATCGCCGTCACCAGAACGCGCGGGGATGCCGGGCTCTCGCTCAGCGGCTCGATGGTCCGGCCCGTCCGATACGGATATTCGTTCTCGCCCCAATGATCCGGAGAAAAAGCGGAGAGCGCGCCGTCGCACAGGGGCTTGATCGCTTCGGCCAGCGTCATCCCCGATAGTTCCTGATATGGGACGGAGGACTCTTGGCCATGGTCGGAATAGACCCAGACGTCATAGTTCCGCCGCCTGGAACGATGGGCGGCATGCCACACGCGAGCGACCGCCCAATCAATGCCTCTCAGCGGCCAGCGCGCGAAGGACGAATGCGGGCCGCGGTGATGCGCGTGGTCGTCATAGCCGATCAGGTTCATGTGAATAACCGGGAGGCCGCGCGCGATGTCGATCTGAACGCCTCGTGCCACAAGTTCCCGCAGTAAAATCACCGGCCCCATCCGCGTCAAGATAAACAGCAACTCCGGAAGCAGCAGCTTGCCTTGGATGACCGCCCGCGCGCTTGACGCGATCGCCAACCCGCCCTCCAGCAGCATCAGCAGCGCCACCCACACAAATACGTCAAAGTGCAGCGCGACCAAGAATGGAAACAGCGCGGGATGGAGGGCTTTCAGCACGCCGTCCCACCCCGGCTTCGCGGCGCAAAAATGCGCTTCCGCGGCGCCTCCGGTGAAGATATCCGAATAGGCGCTTCCGCCTTCCAAGAGCGGCGCGCCCTGAAGACGCAGACGCTGCTCGATGGCGGATGCCGCGCCCTGCTCGTACATCTTCACAACCTGCCGGGTCTCCCGGTCCACGAAACTGAAGGCGGGCACCCCGCCCTTCACGCCATAGAACAACTCCGCCTGCACCGCCGGCGTATTCGAGGGCAGGCCTGAGTAGTGCGGATGCGCGACATACCGCTCCCGCCTGCGCAGACGCCTGAGAAACGGCAGACTGCCTTGCTCGATCCCCTTCTGGAACTCGCGTTGGGATAACCCGTCAATCTGAATCATTACAAGGCCCGGCTCGTTGGCAATCTCCTCGGACCGCGACAAGTTCAGCAGGCGAATGGTCCATTCGCTCCGGCTCATCCAGAGGATGTTCATTCCACTTCCTGGGCTGGGTGCCGCCTCACCATCAGTTGACTCTGATCGCTCAGAGCAACCATGCGGGGATAGCCGGGCAAGCGCACGTCGATCACCGGAGCGGTTTTATGCCATTGACCGCTCCATGACACCCTAATGGCCCGCTCCTCGACATGAACGGAAATCGACACCGGCCCATGGGAGGTAGGAGCCGGGCCGAAAAAGAATTCGGCCGGCCGGTTGCACCAGGCCGCCGGCAACCCTGAACACAGCACGAGCCGGTCGGACCCTTCTTCACGGACGAAACAATTCCTAGCCATCAGCAGCCATTCCGCCGCGGCCCAGACATGCTGGCCATCCCCCATGCAGCCGCCCCGCGTGGTGGGATGCACGGCCTCCGGCCACTGTCCGGTAGGACTCGCCAGTTGGGTGACCGCCTGCATGACCTGCTGGTGCCGCGGGTCTCCCGAGCGCAACAGCGCCTGAGCGACATGGAGCGTGAGATACGGATTGATTCCGGAATGACTGATGCTGTGGAAGAACCCGCCCTTGAAAAAGCATTCCGCCAGCAAGAAATCAACGGTCGCCTGGATCCGGGGGTCATCCGGCGCCCACAGCTGGAGCGGATAGCTGGCGGCCAAGGACCCAACAGCCCCGGCGTCCATCCGCCGATACACGGACGCAGGCGCCGCGGCATGACCCAGACGGCGCCGGGCAAACTCGAGGCTGCGATCAATACACGTCAGCAGGCTGTCGGCCTCTCGTCGAAACGAACCGGCCAGAGCGGAATCCTGAGTGGCCTCGGTGAGCTTCGCCGCCGCCCGCAGCCCGGCCGCTGCCCAAAAATCATCCCAATAGTAGTAATCATTCGGACCCAGGTGCTCCGCGCTGAAACCGGCCGGGAGCAGACCGGCGTGCGGAGCGTTGAGGCGTTGAGAGAGCCGTTTGCGTTGAATCCACCGGCCGGCCCGGACGATGGCGCGATGCCACTGCGGCTTGGGTGGGCGGGCGGTCAGCTCGCAGAAGCGCTGGAAGACCCACAGGACCTGGCCGTTGGAATCCCATTCCCCATCTTGAGACCGGAAATAGCCCGACGTGGTCTGTCGGATCGGAAACCGGTCGAGGACGCGCTCAGCGCGCTGCGTCAATCCGACGCATAACATGGCATGGACGATGAAAGCGGCATCGCGGAACCAAAAACGCTTGTAGGTGTACGGCCCCGCGTAGACATCCCCCGGCCCATGGAGAATGAGCGTGCGCACTGCCGTCTCATACAGGAACTGCCACTGCGCGTCCGGCACCCGCAACTGGCAATGCCCGGCCAGCGCTTGGTCCCAGGAGGGGAGCGTGCTGATGGCGTGTCCGTTGGCGCGCGCGTGCTTGCGCAGCTCCACAAGCGGCACGTCGACGGCGATCTCGCGGGGCGCCCCGGATGCCAACGGAAAAAGCGCGGCTGCCGCGGCCAAACCGATGGAACATTCGATGCGCGGCTCTTCATTCATTCCACTCGCGACCGGGATCTGGCCGGCGACATCACCTAACCGATAATGGGACAATACGAAACGCTGCGGCGTTTCGGAAAACACAACGGTATGCTGGCGATTCACCACCCAGCCGCCGCGATCCGGAGCGATGTCGATGCGGTGAATCGAGCTGATGCCCTCAGGGTTATACGGGCGCAGGGCCACCACCAGCCATGCCGGCGTGTCCGAGCACCCGCGCAGATGGACCCGGCAGGTCGGAATGCCCCCCACATCGATCACCTCCGCCATCGAGCGCAGGGTAAGCGCTCCCTGGGACGTCTCCGTGACCACCGTCAACCCGCCTTCGTGGAGCAGGCGCTGAGATCCCGCGAGCATCTGCGAAGGAAACAACGCGCGACGGTCGCTGGTCACGATCCATCCGTCCAACGACCATCCGGCGAGCCAGGGGGTCACCAGTCCACGCGGATCAACGATGGGAAGCTCATGGACATCCGGCAGACCAACGGCCGTCCAATTCCGGTGGGTCAGGTTGATATGCGTCAATGAGAAGGCCCGCGGCACAAACGCGGGATCAGCGGGATCAAACTGCCGGACCACCCAATAGGGCCAGACCCAGTCCAGGTTATGCTGGATTGCCTGGCTGTTCATCAGCCCACGGGCATGCATCACCGCGCCGGCCCGGAGCAGTTCACCCGGTGCGATCACTTCAGCCGGTTGCCCGAACCGTTCCAGCTGCTGGAACACCGAAACCGGATCAACAAAACCCTGCGAGCGGGCGAACCGCCGCACTGCCCACCATGCGATCCAGTTGCCGAGTCGCATGGTGGGGGTCAGCCCGGTTTCAGGCCGCCAGGCGGAAAAAACGCGTCAGCGACACCAAGATCACCGCGCCGACCAGCGCTGTCAGGAAGCCGGCGAATGAGCCATAGGCATACAATCCGGTCACGCTGGACAGCCATCCACCAAAGATGGCCCCGACCACGCCGACCACGACATCGCCCAGAATCCCAAACCCGCGCCCCTTCACGATGACGCCGGCCAACCACCCGACAATCCCACCGATGAAGAGAAACCATATCCACTGCTGCATCTGTACCGTAGATTCCATGTCTGAATCCTCCTGTTTTACTGCGTTGTTGTGGTGCTCGTGGTTGTTGTCGTTGTGGTTGTCTTATCCGTCAGTTCCGGCAACGCGGAATAAAGCGTGATGGCGTGAGCCCGCCGCTTTCCATCTCTCACCGTGAATTCCACCTTCACGGGATCACCCGGCCGGAGCTCTAACCGCACCGGCTGCCTGCTGGGACTTCTCATGACAACGATCTCCCTGGGTTCAAAGGCAAAATAGGACCGATTGCCCCTTTCCATCAGGACCAGCGTCCCCGCGTTGACATCGATAGCCTCCAGCGTACCCACCGCTTCTTGGGACACAGGTTCCGGCGGGGATTGGACGGTGATCTTACGAGCCATCTTTTGGCCTTGATTATCGATCCATTCAAACTCAATCGCGACCAGCTGGCCTGATCTCAAGTCCTCGAGGACAAGGAACTGCTGATCGGATGAATCGGTCACATTGGTCGCTTGCTGATTGATTCTGTACGCTGTTGTTGCCCGATTCCCTCTTAAGCCTTCTTCCCTTAATTGCAGCTGGCCAAGCTGGACATCCACCCACGCGATTTCTCCCGAAACGTAACGCACAGCCGGAATGGACTCCGACGCTTGCGCCAACCCACCAAACAACAGAACGCCTAGAACCCCGAACAAGAACGACTTACGTCTCAACATGTTTTGTCTCCTTTTCTCATGAGAACAGCGTAGACCCGAAGCAGGAACCGCACAATCAGGGCAACCTCTTAACCTTTCATCAGGGAAAGGCCCCACTGTTGCGACAAGGAATCTCCTGCTCGGGACGCTGCTTAGAGGGGGTTTCTGTAGAGAGAGGTTACGGGTTTATTGGGCGTGCTGGCTTTGCAGCCATTGAATCGCGGCTTGGATAAGCTCGGTGGCGTCTTTCAGGTCCAGCTTCAGCTTGATGTGCTCACGGTAGGTCTCGACCGTTTTCACGCTGCGGGAAAGCCTCTCGGCGATATGGCGTGTTCCCAGGCCTATCCCGATCAGCTGGAACACCTCCAGTTCGCGGTCGCTGAGCCGGTCGACGGGAGAACCGGCAGCCTCGGTCTTCCCCCCAGCCACTTTTCGAAGGATCTTGGCCGCCATCGGGTCGCTCAAATAGATCTCTCCGCTGAGGACGCGCCGGATCGCTGCCAGGATCTTGTCGGCCGCCTGCAGTTTCATGATGTAGCCCTTCGCCCCGGCTCGGAGTACCCGTTCGGCATAGAAGGCTTCGTCATGCATGGAGAGAACCAGTACTGCGACTTTGGGATAACGCGCTTTGATGTCCTTGGTGAGTTCCAGGCCGCTCTCGCCGTCCAACGACAGATCCACCAGCGCCACATCAGGCGCCAGCTTCTTCATGGCCTCCAAGGCGGCCTGCCCGTTTTCGGCCTCCCCGCAGACGACGAGGTCCGCTTCCTGGTTGATCAATTGCTTCAATCCCCGGCGCACAATCGAATGGTCATCCACAATGAAGACGGTTGCCCGCTTTGCCGATTTCTTCATGCCGCGCGAGGCCCCCGCCCGCTTTGGTACGGAAATGAACAGGTGACGATGGTCCCGACGCCCAAGTCCCGGCGGACATCCAACGAGGCCTTGATCATCCCCGCGCGGTAACGCATGCTCCGCAGGCCCAGACCCTGCTTGTCCTCCAGGTCGGCCGGAATACCCACCCCGTCGTCCCGGACCGTCAGCACCCCGCGGTTCCCAACGGTGGTCAGTCCAATGACCACGTGCTTAGCCTTCCCGTGCTGAATGGCATTGCTGACCGCCTCCTGGACAATCCGGTACAAGTGCGTGGAGAGAGAAAACGTCTTCGGATTCTCAAAATGGGAGGGATCATCGTACGCGAACACACACGAAACACTGAAGAGCCGTTCGGTGGTGAGAGCGAATTTGTACAGCGCGGGCACAAGACCGGCCGACTCCACCTCCACCGGAGAGAGCCCCCGAGCCAGATCGCGCGTCTGATCAATGGCCTGGTTGATCAGATCGGTAATTTCGGCGATATCGGCCGCTTCAACGGGCGCGTGGGCATCCATCCTCTGCGCCAAGACCTTGGCGAGGAGGGCCACGCCCGTCAGCTGCTGGCACAATCCATCGTGCAGCTCCTGCCCGATCCGCCGCTGTTCACGCTCACTGGATTCTAGGATGGCTTTTTCGATATCCGTGTGTTTGCGCAGGGTAATGTCCCGGATGTTGCACTGGATCACACGGGTGCCGTCAGCCTGGTAGGCGTTGCTTACAAATTCGACATCGATGCGCCGCCCGTCTTTCGTTTCAAGAGGCAGGTCTTCATACCGGATATAGCCTGTCCTCTGCAGCTCCTGAAACGCCGCTTTGGACTTCCCGGCATCCCTGAATAGCCCGATCTCCCAGAGCTGTTTCCCTAAAAACTGGCCTCGAGTGAGCCCCAACAACTTCACCAAGAATGGGTTCACATCGGTGATGCAGCCCGACTCCGAGTCGAGAATCAAAATCCCATCTTGGGCCGCTTCAAAAAGCCGGCGGTACCGGACTTCAGACGCCTCGAGAGCGTGCTCCGTCCGCTCGCGCGAACGCTGCTGTTTCGTAGAAACCGGTTTCTTTTTTGGGCCGCTCATAGGTAGACTCCCACACCACTATTCTAGGCCGGCGGAAGCCTCCGGGCAATCAGAGAAACCCCTAAATTCCCCATCAGGGGAACCCACTAACTTACGGCTGCTTCAAATGGCAGTATTTGCGCCGGTTTTCGAAAACAGCGATTTTGTCGCCCCTGCCGCCTTCCGTAATAATCTCCATTCCGTCTGCACTCGACGCGCCGTTCCGCCGATCTTGCTTCGTTTCCGGGAGGTCTGCCGCGCGGAGGATAGGGAGGCGTACGCTTGCAAGGCTCGTTCGGTACACCGCGGCACTGAGAAGTTGTCTGCCGTCTGACGCGCCGCCTGACGCACGGCCCGCCTTCGGGCGGGCGGCAAACGGGTGAACCACCGGAGCGCGTTAACAAAAGGGCCGACTTCTTCGGCTGTCAGCAGCCGCCCATTGTGTCGATCCCGCACGACCTCTCGAGCGCCTGGCGCGTCCAGAGCCACCACGGGCACTCCCGCGGCCATCGCCTCCAGCAACACCAACCCTTGGGTTTCACTTTTGGACGCAAAAGCAAAGACATCCATCGCATCATACGCGTCGATCAAGTCTTGCCCGCGGAGCACTCCCGTAAAGTAGATGCGATCCCTGACACGCCCCCGTGTGCAGAGCCGTTTAATCCCGGAGGCCGACGGGCCGCGCCCCACCACCACAAACACGGCCGCTGGGTTACGGTGGAGATACTCCACCACCGCCTGAGTCAGAAAACCGAGATTCTTTTCCGGCGCCAGCCGTCCCAAATGGCCAATGATGAAAGCCTTCCGCCCAATCTTCAGCCGGAGACGAAATCGGCTGCCGCGCCCGCCCCGGAAATGGGCGCCATCGATGCCGGTCGGGACGACGGTAATCGGCGTCCGCACACCCCGCTGGCGCAGGAGTCTCGCCACGCTTTCACTCGGCGCGAACACCCGATCACATAAGTTCCCATAAGCCGTGGAGATCCGGGTCATGAACCGGGCCGCTCTTTCGGCCTTCATGGGCAGGTAGTGGGTGTATTGCTCAAACAGCGTATGGTGCGTATAGACCAGCGGCACTCGATGCGCTCGCGCGACGCGAAAAGCGGTATCCCCAAGCAGAAAGGGATGATGCGCGTGGACAATGTCCGGCCGAAAACCCTCCAAGTGCTTTTCCATCCACCCCGGGATGGGGAGGCGGGCTGAGAACTCGGTCCCCCCAATCTCCTTGAGGGCAGGCACCCGGATGACATCCCGTTCCGTTTCGGGCATCCCTTTAAACGTCGGAGCGACGATGACCACCCGGTGACCGCGCCGGCGGTATTCCTCTGAAAACGTCTTAACCGACCGTTCCAGCCCCCCCACGAGAGGCGTATAGGTATTGGTCATCATTAAGATGTTCACAGGACTTGACCTTTCATCGGCCCAAAAACTTCCCGACGGAGGCCAGCGGCTTCGAGTAGTCGCAGACAACCTTCAAGACCATGAGGATCGGCACCGCCAGCAAAGCACCGGGGATTCCCCACAGCCATCCCCAAAAGACAAGCGAGAGAAAGATCATGACCGGATTGAGCGCTAGTTGGCGGCCCAAAAAGATCGGGCTAATAAACATGCTCTCCGAAACCGTCAGACCCCAGTAGATCGCGGGAGCCAGGAGGGCGTAACCAACCGAGTCGAAGTGGAGCAGCGCGGCCAACCCGATGACGACCACGCCGACCAACGCCCCCAAATAGGGGATGTAGTTCAAAAATCCTCCCAGCACACCCCATAGGATCGGATTAGGCATCCCCAAGAGCGAGAGGGCAAAGGTGGTCAGGAAACCGAGGGCAATGTTGATCATCGTGACCGTCACGAGGTACTTCGACATCGTTTCCGTCAATTCTCGGGCGACGGCAACGGCCCGTTTCTTCTCCGTTAGGGTGGCAAGATTTTCGACCCACGTGCGCAAAAAGAAGTCCCCTGCCGCGAGAAGAAAGTAGAGCAGGCCGAAGGTGATCACGATGCCGCCTAAGACCTTCTTGGCACCAAGGAAGACGCTGTCCAGGAATCCAGGGGATTTGATCTCCACCTGCTGCACAGACTTGTCCGGGGTTCCGCCGGCGATCTGTTCCACTTGTTCGGCCGCTTGGGTAACTTCCTGCGCAGGCTGGAGCATGTGGCCGATCTTCCGCTCGATCTGCTGCAAGCTCTTAGGGGCCTTACGCATCCAGTCAGATGCCGGCTCCGTGAGTTGAGAGACGCCGAAGATAAGAGTTCCGAGAACAATCAATAGGATGATGGCGGCTCCTGCCGATTCTGGAATCTTCCACATGGCGAGTTGACGCACAACCGGCCGCAGCAAGAAGCTGAGAAAGACACCCAAGACCACCGGAAGGATGACGATGCGCCCAAAATAGAGCGTGTAGATAATGAGGAGGACAAAAATGCCGTTGAGAGCAAGGGAGTGCATGTCCCAGGCCCCTCGCAACAGTTTGCTGATGTCCGCGAACTCGCGACTTGCGGGCCGCCTTTTTCGGGGGGGCGGACCGGCGCGGGGAAACCAGCCGGGCGGCCTTATGCCGAGAAGATTCACGGGTCTCAAGTTATGCGATACCACCCAGTAACATCCTAAATCCCTTTTTCACTCCACTGACAAGCGCCCCAAATCGTGTCAACGAAGGCGCCAGCGCCTGACGGGCCAGCGCAACCCCCGACTCGACAGTCTCGGCAATGCCGTCGATTCGGCCGACGGTCTTGCGGACATCGACCAACACCTTTTCCGTTTTTCCGGACACCTTAGATACCCGGACGGACAGCCAGATCAGCAGGCCGGCCACAACCATCAGTGTCCCCGCGATGATGACCAGCAATATTTCCGTCAGCGTAAACGTCATCGACCTCGTCCCCTTTTAACCGATCCTTACGACGGCAGTCGTCGCCCAGCCGCTTATCTCATGGGAATATCGTAGACTGGAGGCGATCACCGCACAATCAGGGCAACCTCTCAACCTTCCATCAGGGGAATCCCGTCTGCAATAGCCGTTTTTGAGATGAAAAAGCCCCGATTCATCGTCTGAATCAGGGCTTTTGGCCTCTCTGTTGAGGCCTTAAGAGAGAAAAGTATGGGGTCCCTGCATTGAATGGTACCGGGTTCCGAGGGGACACGTTACGAAATTGGCGCGCCGACTAGAGTCTTTAATGCCCTACGATACGCCTTGCTGGACTTCCGCTTGGCAAATCGTTTGGTTAACCGCTTTGATCTTCCGTCGACATGATATCGCTCATCCAAGAGATCGGCATGATACCTGGCTGTTGTTTTATCCATCGGACGCATCAAGTAGCCCAGGTTAGCTTGCGATGATGTTCGGCGCAATCCCGCAAATAAATGTTAATCAAGCTTTGATAAGGAACGCCCATCTTATCCGCCATCGACTTGAAGTAACTAATGACATCCGTACCAAGACGAATCGTTACCTGCTTCTTTAACGCCTTGGCATACGGATTGCGCCGGCCTTTAAGCTTAGTCAAATCGTATTCGGTTCTCATATTTTCTCCTCCTCATAACGCTCGATCTCTTTTCTGGTTGCCTTCCGAGCCGAGATAATCCTGATTGTTGAGTCGCCCTCTCTAAAACAATGACATACGATCAAGACTCTCAGCCGATAGCTCACTCCGAGCATCAGGAACCTATCTTCGCGTTCCGAACGATCAGGGTCAGGAAACTCAATTGCATTTTCATCGTAAAAAACGGTTTTTGCCTCTTCAAAAGAGACGCCGTGCTTTCTCTTGTTGAGCCGATCCTTGCTCTCGTCCCAGGCAAATTTGATTTCAGACATTGTATTTACAATGTAAATATACCATATCTAGCTAGGCATTTACTAGCAGCCGCTTTGGAGATGAATCGGCCATTTTCAGAGGAAAACGGGCGCGGGTTTGGCTGGCTTTATCGGACGATGGCGGAAACGCGGATTCCGGAACTTCTCGACGCAAAACAATCGCGCATCTCTTGAGTTTTCTAGGAGATGAAAAAGCCCCGATTCAGCGAACGAATCGGGGCTTTTGACCTCTCTGTTGTGGCCTTAGGAGAGAAAAGATTGGGGTCCCTGCCATGTCGCAGACGAGGGAACCTCTCTGAATACGGCTTGCTAACCGGATGAACCTGACGCTTCCGGGAATGGTACCTATTGAATTACCGATCTGCAGGGAAATAGTCCGGTCGGCCGGTGTCCCGCTTCCCCTGTCGCAGATCTTCGATAGCCTGGCGGGCAAGATGGTTGTAGCGCACTTTGATCTGCAACAGCTCCTCCTCCGTCAGCTCCTCGATCTCAAGTAACGAGTTGTGAGCCCCCTCCGCGGACCGGATTAACTCGTCCAGTTTCAACTGGATGGCATAACTATCTCGATTCTGCGTGTTCTGGATCAAAAATACCATGAGGAACGTTACAATCGTAGTGCTCGTGTTGATGACTAGTTGCCACGTATCGCTGAAATGAAACAGGGGACCCGTAGTGGCCCACGCTAAAATGATCAACACTGCCACAACGAATGCTGCAGGATGCCCCGCACCACGCGCAGTAGACTTGGCTAAGTTTGCAAAAGCACTCCTGCGATACAACATGCTCACCTCCTTAACGAACGCCTAACCTAATTAGGTAATTAGGTACCGTTTCCAAAAGTGCCGGGTTCAACTTCGCGGGATAAAAGATAGAAAAATACGGGTCCCTGAGGACACACGGACGAGGGAACCTCTCTAAACATGGCCTATTATACACCCCTGCCCCTTCCCCCTATCCTAAAGGCTGGTGACGACAGAGAGGTCGTTTTGGGGCCAGCTTTTGTCCAATTTGTCCACTTTTTGAGAGGACAGAAATTCGTAAGTCCCAGCGTCCCTAAGACTTAATAATTGTCCCTCGCTCCTACCTGGACAATGGGGTTGCTTCAAACGTTATCCGCAGATACCCAAACGCCTTAATGATGTAAATGCCCTTCAGCTGTCCTGTCCCGCTGGGCCGGCTGATAACAACTTCGTTCTTATCCGGCTGAGACTTCACCTCGAAGACCTCCCTGATCCATTTTCCGTAGAACTCCCGCTCCTCTTCCTCCCAGTTATCCCAAACCGGAACCCGGCAAATTAGATAGTCTGCGCCCTTCTTCTCCGCATTCCGGCAGCGATTGATAATCCAGTCTCCAATTTTCCGCTCATTCATCGGATCAAAATGAATGATCCCCTTGATGCGGTGCTCGGACATTGTCTCCGCGCTCGAATCCTTCGTTTCGAAGTAGGATTCCTCATGCCCGTCAGAAGCTCGGAAATCACATGATTTATCGCCTATCCGACGCGGGGAAAGAACCGGCTGGTTTATCGCTTCCACCGCTTGGATGTGCAGCTTTAATTCCTTATGGGCAAACCCTACGGCATGTAGTTGAGTCAAAGAGTTGAGGTAGATTCTCTTCCCGTGGTTGCCGTCTTTCTGAATCCGCGCGAGATCTCTGAGCAGTTCTCCCATGCCGGAGACACTCGCCAGGTGTTCGATGGCGTATTCAACGTGGCGGAGTGCCCTGAAATTGTCGGTAGCAATGGCTTCTGCCAGAGGCCCGACAACTTCAATTCCCCGTTCCGAATAATAGGTTTGAATCATCTTCTTGCAGTGCTTCTCATCGACCTCTAGGAGTATGCTGAAAAACCCATCGAGGTTTCTTAAGATCTCCTCCGCATCAGCTTTTGCGATTTCTTTCCCTTCTTTTTCGGCATATTTCGGACCCCAGAAATCCATCGTGGACTGGATCAGCTTTTCGCTATAGGGGTGATGAAAGAGGCGCCCGATGGGATTATTTCCCTTTATTCTTGAAGAACGCTATTACCTGCCCCAGATCAAAACGAAGGTATTTACCAACCCGAACGAACGGAATTGCCTGAGGCCCGAGACGAGTCCGCTGGTAAATCCAAGAGGAAGGAACATTGAGCGCATCGGCCAACTGTTTTACGGTCAGGAGCTTATTGGGCTGGGAGCCGGGAGGGGGAGCCACCCTTTCGCTTAGGCGATTAGGTTGTTCTGATGCGAAAGGTTGCTGGATTTTTTTCCGCGCCAGATGGTCGACTAGCGCTTCGGCCACAAGGTCGGCAATCCGCTCGTCTAAAGCTTCTTTACTAAGGCGCTCACCGATATTTGGAAGAGCCAGTACCACGGAACGCCCATCTCCCAACTCTAGCTTCACTCCATTTTGCATCGCACCCTCCCTCAGACTTAAGAATTGTCCGTCGTCTTTATCTGGACATTCGACCAGGAAGATACCAGAACCGTTAACTTATAGTGGATCGGACAACGATGCAATTCGGGGCGTCGTCCCATACCGCGGGCTGCCTTCCCCCATCTGCCAATGTATATTGGGGTACTCCACCCAGAGGAACTAGCGGTGAAAAGGCGACATGCTCAGCGAAACATTCGCCCGGGAAGAACTCTACGGTCCCATCCGTCGCATTAAACATATTTGTAGCTTCGCAGCCGTCGATTGTCCTCTGGTAAATCGAGTCGAGCTGGTTCGGCCAGTGAATTTTCCATCCGCATAACAACTCGCTTCCATCAATCAGAAACTCTAGCAAACCCTTGAGCTCTCGCTGTCCAGGGAAAAACTCACCTCTGACACATTCTCCCTTAAAATCACCAAATCCCGCCCGCGCTTTATGTGTAAACTCGAATAAAGCCCGATAGAATACAATGGCGCGAGCGAAAATATCCTTCAGTCTATTTAACGGAATGACCGGGGTGAATGCCCTACTCCCAAGAGAATCCGGAATGAAACCCTTGAGCAATCTAAGTTCGTTCTGGCGAAGCACATAGTCCGAGTGGTCAATTGCATTGCGAAGAGGTGGGTAATAGAACTCGTCGAACGCCAATCCTACCTGCGGAACTCCTGCCGCCTGCGACAGCTCCTTTATTAGTCCGATCTTCTGGCTGGGATTCGGAGGGATCTCCAAACCGAGCAATTTCGGTTTTGATTTCTTTTTTTCTTTTCCCTTCTTGCTGCCATCTCTACCAATCGCCTGAAATGGAACGGAGCTGTAGCGGGCTCCCAATCTCACCCTCAGCAGATTGGCTAACAACTCGTAAGGAGCATCCATTTCTATGAGATGGGCGTAAGAAACCAGTCGCAATCTCCACTTAGTTTTTTCGGGATCACGTACTTTCCCGAGCTGGGCTTCAGGCTGAGTCAGGGCTGATAGGTCTTCTAGGAACTCGCTGGATTCCTCGACAGCATCCCAGCCTGCATCCGCCATCCCACCAACACGGACTAAGGTGGAAGCGTACTCAAACCCGCTGACCTGATGAAGATTGGTGAAAAGCGGCTTCAATATCTCTTTGTAGTGGAGTTCGTGTGGCTGCTCGCCAAGTGCCTCATTCATAGCCTTTACCAGATATTATTTCTTCGTCTCGACAGCAGAATAAGCAATCGCGAAGATTGCTAACTCGCTCTCTTTCATTATTTTTTTGAGGCCGTTGCTTCGCGTCTTAAATATTCCATCAATACATGATGAACAATACGTTCAAAAGCTCTTACCGGTGGAATGAGTTCCTTCTCTTTCCATTCCTTTTTCCCTACCCTTACCCCAAGACCCATTGGGCGTTCCTCTGGCGCCCCAGGCACGGAAGGCGGGAATGGTTCGCCTCGATGCAAAGCGTTTGAACGTGCATCGTAAATTCGACCCAAATACTCACGCAACTCAGCGACATCGCGAAACCGAGACCATTGAGGGTCCTTGGGTCTCGTAGAATCGTTCCAAAAATTATCCATTAAATGACTGGCGACAAATTCGACAAACCGACGCTTAATAAGAGGGGCCTTACGAAGAATCTCTGACTCAATTTGTTTATATGTATTGGGATCGATTACTGCGGCCTTAATTAGATCAGCAGCTTTCTCATTCCAATCCCCTAAACCCATCTCTTCCAATCCATAATCATGGAGCAATGCTTCTATCGCAGAAACGAGCGAAATATAAGCGAGGGTTTCTTCTTCTCTGATCAGAGGAAGGGCCACATGGTAAAACCTCGCCGCGAGCATAAACGGCTCTATCCTTTTGCGTCGGCTTCCATCACTATTGGGAGCCTCTCGCAATCTAAGTCCCTTAAGGAGTTGGAATAAAGGCTGTACGGCACCCAGATTGATGGCTCTCCCATCCATGTCACCAAAGGAAACATCCCCTTCATGTGCAAATTTCTGAAGAAAATGTAGGTTGCCACTAGACAAGCGCCGCGAAACAACAAAATGGGCTCTTGTGAATAAAGACATGAGTATCGCAATCTCATCGGCGATCCCGCCAGGAACGTAGTATTGTTCCTCTTTAGGTATATCTTTTAATTCGAATTCCGGCTCAGCAACCCTTAAGTAAGCAGCCCTAACACTACGCGGAGCATCAAACGATGGCTCTTCCCAGAAATGGAAGAGAACACAGCCGAAATCGAGCTCACCTGTTAGATGGACCCGCGATAATAATTCGTATTCTGACTCGATCAACTTCACAGAATCAGTTTTTGATTCAAATTTATCGAGGGCGTCTAAAAGATACATACATTCCCTTTCGAAATTCTTCTTTGCCTAATTCCTATTCATCGCAGAGTAAACCCACCCTTCACAGCAGGCAACTAATAGCTCTTCGCGGCTCAATCGGTTTAAATCTCCAAGGTCTTTCCGCGCCTGAAGGAATTCCTCCAATTTCTCTCGCGGGGATACTTTGTAGTTTTCATAAAAGAAGTCGAACAGTTCCAGAGGATCTTTTATCTTCATACCTTGTCTTAGAGGAACTCCAAAGAAGGTATCTGGATGGTTTCTGTAGGCAAGCAGCTCTTCTTCTACCAGGGGACAAGTGTAAATAACCTGCTTGCCATTCTCGAGGCGATACACTCCATACGCTTTCTTTTCTCCTTCAGAAACAGTCGCAGTGACCAAAACACCCACAACATCTTCCCCATCCTCCCCGGAAAGAAGATATTTTCCTCCGATGATCAGCCTGTTCTTCTGGAGTTCCGGATTGAATGCGAATTCGGGAATTTCGCCATCAAAAGTAGAAGGGATCTCACGGTAGTCACGAAGCGATTGCATCACGAGCCACATATCCTTGTGGCGTTCCCGGGAAATCCTAGCTTCTCGAAGGTTCGAAAACTTTGAGTCGAGCCTGAAATCCGAAATCTTAAAACCGTGCGCAAGCGCCGCCTGCTCATAGGACGTGCTGTCCAGGTTGTATGGGAACGAATAGTTCGTTACAAAGATATAAGCTGGAGCCGCAGGATTACCCTCAATGGTTAAAGTCTCTTCTTTTTTCTTCAATTCCTGGATGATGGCTTCCTGCCCATTGAACAGATTGGGAACATTTACATTAACAAACACAACCCGCTCACCAGTTGCTACCTTGCCCAACGCTTCATACAGCTGATTTCCTATAGCAAAATGAGTTTTGTTTGCTTCTCTTGATTTTGCCTCGACCGAATACGACTTTCCCGTTTGTGGCGATGTTGCCGTAAATTCACAGTGGGTCCGAGAGCCATCCTGTTCATTCTCAAACCTCAATGCAAAACCGGCCTTGATCAAGATCGCGGCGACATACGTCTCATAAAGCGCACCAAGGAACTGCTTCCGATCTTTCAATCGCCTGACTAACTGATCTTGAACCTCGACGTTGTGTTTCAGCAAGTAGAGGTTATAGGCAAGACTGAGCAAGGCAAAAACAGCTCCTGTCATTGGAGCAGACTGCACTTTTCGGCCAGACTCTTCGTGCTTCTTCAGATACTCGCCCACCAAAGAAAACCACTGAAGAATCGGGTGCTGATCCTTAACCGGCTTTAACTGCTGCTGTCTACCCCACTCAAGCGTTAAGGTGTTTTTCAGGTTATCAAAGAGAAACTCGTGAAAGGTGACCCACTTCTTGGCGTCGCGCCAATTAACGCTGTTACCAACAGCCACAAAGCGCTTCCCCGCAAATTCTGTGGATATGATTTGGCGACCCATTCCTTGCTGTCTCTGGGCCTGCTGTTGACGAGCCTGATTCTGAGCTATTCTCAACAGAATTTCAGGGTTTAGGGTAGGGTTGGGAACCCCACCATTGTCCAGACAGCAGCGTTTGTATTTTTTTCCGCTTCCGCATGGACATCGATCATTCCTTCCAACTTTGTTCATCACAATACGCTTCTAGGGAGGTAACTCCTTACGGATTGGGTTTAGGTAAAGCTTTCAGCTCCGCTATCAACCGTTGCCCTTCACCTGGATGCAGCCCTTCCAACTCCGCTACGCGCCCACGAACACTTCGATATAGTTTTCCGTAGCCAGCATTGGCTGGTGCCATACCGGATAACTGATCTAGCGCCGCACGGACTTTTTTTCGTCGCTTCACTGGAATAGCTGCCCGAGTGTTCACTGTTTTTCCTGTAACCACCTGCGCCTCCCCCGAGCGCATTACCCTGATCTTCTCCCGCCCGATTCGAAGACCATGCCGCGAGAAGATTTTTATGGTTTCTGAAACCAGCTGATCATCTAGGTGATCTCCGGACATCGCAGTATCGTCCACAAACTGAGAAGACCCAAAACCACGCTTAGCGATTAATTGTTCGATCTCAAGAACAATCGGAGCGATCACCAAGTTCGCCAGAGACGTGCTGGTGGGGGCGCCGAGGGGGAGGTGCTCTTTATAGGTCGTCAGTCGAGTCAAAAGCTTCGCCACTGTCGGAGAGCATTGGACTTGGTCTCTGAAGACCTGAAATACCTGATGGTGTGTAATGCTTGGAAAACACTTCTTCACATCAATGGTGACCACCACGTTTTTTCCAACGTGGTACCGTGGGTGATCGAGGGGGTCCTTGCCACGAACCCCACCAATCATACAAGGTGGTAACGGAAGGTTCCTCAGGATGACCACATTCAACCGTGCCTGGATTGCCTTCAGCTCTCCCATTGGATTATCGATTGTTCTCGGCTCGCGACCGGGCTTTCGCTTCGAAAAGGGCTTGTAGAACCTCTCCGGGTCCTTCGCGACCTCCTCTAGCCGATCACGATGTATTCTGAGAGTCCAAGCAACCTTGTTTGGAGATCCGTAAACGACGCTCATTTTCTTAATGGCGTAACCTCGGAAAGAATGTCATTGATAAGCGCTGTGATGCGGCGAATCTGTTTGGAATGACGCTTTGCCCTTGACGTTTCACAACCCATCAGCAAGAGAAGTTCGGGCGGCACTTCCAAAGCATCCGCCAATCGCTTCGTCATTTTGAAGCTCGGCACACGCTGGCCCTTCTCAACCAACGATAAAAATCCCTGGCTGATCTTGAGCTCCTTCGCCAGCTCTTGTTGGCCGATTCCGCGTTTCTTGCGAACAATTTTCACAGCTTGTCCGATGGACATTCTCGATGTTCTAGCCCCATAAAAAAACAGATCCCCGTCTCCGGGGATCATTGTCGCGATCAAAAGATGTTCGGAATTTGGAAATGAGTGTCAATCAGTCCTTCTTTACCCACCCGTAGATGAGGCGAACTGCCTGGCTTACCACAAGGAGTATCTCTGCACCGCTGATAACTTCACCGGGCTTGGATACTCGCAGGTGCTCTGCCAACTGCACCAGTTTCATCCTACACCTTCGGAGCTGCTGCTGACCAACCGCCGGCTCTCCCTCGCCGTCAAGGATCTCATCAATTTCTGAGATCACCTGTACCACCGTCCCTTTCAATTGTCCTTTGTTGATAGGACACCTCCTGTCGGTTTACGGCCGGGCGCATTATTGCGCTCGGTTGCCCGGTCGAGCGAACACCGCGCCGTGAAGGGAGAGCGGCCTCATTTCCATTCCGAAGCGCTCTATGGCACTAGTTGCCCCTTCCCTGGGAGGTAGCCATACAGCGCGTAGCCATAGAGCGCACGTGTATGCCCCCAGAAAAGGTTACGACGGCCCCGAAGAGCGTCGTTGCCCTCGCCCTATTCGGACGAGCGCTTTTAACAGGCCCCTTATTGGCGGCCCTTGCGGGTTCACTCTGGTGGAGGTGCCTGGACAATTGTCAAAGACCGGCGTCCTGCGGATCGCAGGATCGCTTCTTGTATATCATGCCTCCCGGCCCCGGTCAATAAATATTTCTTAAAGAAATATTATTCCCGTATGGTGGTAAAATAGGTCCCGGCCGGATGAATTAAATCCGACGGAAAGGAGGTAACTCAACGTTGGGGAAAAATCAGCACGTTGTCCCCCATGACGGAAAGTGGGCTGTGCGAGGAGAGGGAAATTCCAGGGTTTCTTCCGATCACAGAACACAAAGTGCCGCCATCAACACCGCTACGAAGACCGCCAAGGCCGAAAAGTCTGAAGTGGTTATTCATGGCAGAGACGGCCAAATCCGCGACAAGGACAGTTACGGTAACGACCCCCACCCGCCCAAAGATACCCGGCATTAATTGGGTGGTGGAATAGCGTAGAGGCACCAGGCAGTTCGTTGCTTGGTGCCTTTGCGTTTTTAAAGGAGGATGCCTACTATCCCAGATCATGCCATCGGACGCCGTCTTCCCAGGAATAGCCGTCATATCCTCGAACGGGAGAAACGTCGTGACCCACAGTGAGAGCGGTGATCCTGCATGATGGCTGCTGGGCAAGCTGGACAGCCATCTGCAGGGCGTCTGGACCGTCATCATGCTTCCCCACCGGAAAGTACCGCAGCTGCTCCAGCAGAAGAATCTGGCTGTGGTGCAACCGGACCGCTCCGCCCTTTAAAGACGGGTGGAGCGTCTGGATGCGCCGGACCTTGTCCCCTGTATTCTTGATCGGCTCGATGGGCGGGTAGATTCCCTCCTCCCCACTTCGACGCTCCACCTCCTGAACCATAAGCTCCTGGAACTGGTTCGCTTCGATGGAAAACTTCCTGAAACTGAACCGCCGGTGATAGGCGAAGATGGCGTCGATGGTCTGGGTGGGCGTACAGCGCCGGATATCCGTCAGCACCACGTAAAACCGATTCTCCTTGGTATCTTTAGCCAGGACGATGATTGCCGTATAGTCACCCCGCATCGTGTCCAGGCCCATGCTCGGATCGCACGCGCCATAAAACTCCACATCATCTCCCAGCGCTCGCAGGATCGCCTCAACCGAGCCGTAGTGGTCGTCCCAGTAGGAAAGCTCCTCCAGGTTGAAGATAGCGTCTTTGGGGTTATGCGGTTCGTTCTGAAGCTCGCTGTTGAAGCTGATCGGGTCGTCCTCGTACTGGGTCATGAGGTCGTAGTAACTCCACCGCTCCGGCCAGAGTACCTGGGCACCCTTATCCATCTCCGTGCGGTGGGATTCGTAGAACTTCTTGGCGGTCTCCGGCCCGAAACCCTCCTCCCACAACTCCCGACCGTTATAGATCTGCGACCACTTGCCCCACAGGTCCTCACGTACAGCCCGTGAGCAGACCGCTTTATGGACCGTTTTCTTCCATTCGGGGTGGGCTTTCGGGTCGACGTACTCCGCCAGGAGGCAGTGTGGATGGTGGAGAGTTCCCAGAAAGAGGAAATTCGTCTTCTCGCTCCCGGCCTTCAGGATCGAACTGGTGAACCAGCTCCGGAGGTGCTCCCGAGATTCCAGCGAAAAGGCCTTTTCCGCATTCTCCAGGTCATCCGCGATGATCAGCGTGGGCCGGTCTGTCCCGTGCTTACGGCCCCGGATAAGCTGGCCACTTCCGAGCGTCAGGACGCGGATGCCGGTGGGGGTGAGGATTTCCGCTCTCGACCAGGGCGCGGGCTTCGATCCGGCCAGCTCTGGGAAATCAGCCAGCAGCCGCTCGTTCTCCTCCAACTCACGCCGGATGTCATCCAGAAACTGCTTGGCCTGGGACGACGTGGCTGACAGAATCACGATGAATTTCTCTTGCTGGTAGCAGATGCTGTAAAGCACGTACAGCAACGTCACCAGCGTCGACTTCCCAAATCCCCGAGGTGCGGCCACCGCCAGTTTCCCATCCCGCTTCCGGGTGAATTCCAACAGTAGCTGGTGGATTTCATCATGGGCGCTCGACGGCTTCTTTCGGACATACCTGGACAAATAGAGCCGGGCAAACGCCTGGAGGGATTCCCTTCCCTGCGCCCGCCGGAGCGCAGAGACTTGTTTAAGCAGATCGTTCCCCATCGGATTCCTCCCGCCCTTCTTCGGCCTTTTTCTGTTGCTCCAGCAAGCGCTCAGCATGTTCCTTGAGTTTCGCCCGGTCGATTTTCTCCTGAAGATCGGGAAGCTGCTTGGCGACTTCTGGAGAGAGACCTCCCGTCTCCGCGGCGATCTCCAAAATCTCCAGAACCGACCGCTCCGCCGCTTCAATCGGCCGGTCGTCCCCCTCCATGTCGAGGTGATGGACAACCTCCGCCTGGGCAGGGCGCTTCGGCAAATAGCCGAGCGACTGCAGGAGCTCCGTTCGCTCCCGGATGACCCGGAAAGCCAGGAACGTCGCCTGCGCTTTCTCCGCCGCAGAAGCATCCGAAGAACCGGCGATCCGCGTCAAGCGGGCGTGATGGGCCTCCGTCCGAACGATTAGGTCACCGATCAACTGCTTTGCCAACTCCGGGCTGGGATTCAGGGCATTCTTGACGCGAATGTCAGCCATGTCCCGCTGGATGGTTTTCTCGCTCTTCTCGACCACCTGTGCGATCTGCGGGACGGAATAGCCCTCCAGGAACAGCGCTTCCACGCACTGTCGCCGCTGTTCCCGAGTCAGCGTGCTGGGGTTGACCGAGCCGTCCTTCAACTGTTGCAGCAGGGTCAAAACCGGCTTCTCAGGCGGCTCAGGCATGGGGTACCTCTTGGAAATAGCGATGCCGTATCTCCTCGGACACCCGGTCTTTGCCGACAAGCGCGATGTACCGCCGGACGATGGCATCGCAGTATTTTGGGTCGATCTCGATGCCATAGCACCGGCGACCTAAAACCTCCGAGGCGATCAGCGTGGACCCGGAGCCGAGGAACAAGTCCATCACCAGCTCATCCCACAGAGAGCTGTTCCGGATCGCCCGCTGGGCCAGCGCGAGCGGCTTCTGGGTGGGATGGACGTACGACTTGGTGGGGTCCCGCTTAACTTCCCATAAGGTCGACTCGTTGGTCGGGCCGTACCATCGGTGCGAGCCGTCTTTCTTCCAGCCGTACAGGCAAAACTCGGTCTGCTGGTTGTAGTTGCCGTACCCGATGGCGAAGTTCGGCTTGGCCCAGGTGATCACGCAAGAAATATGGAATCCCAGCCCGGTCAGCATCTGGTGCATGGGACCGAACTGCCGGTGGCCGTTCCAGATGTAGCAGGCCGCGCCGGGGGCTAGGTGCGCCGCTGCGGCCGTGAAGATCCCCGCCAGCCAGGATTCGTACTCAGCCTGACTGAGGTTATCGGAGTAAATGCGGTCCCACTGTTTGGAGGGTTTTGGTCGTCCGTCCGCCTTAGGCCGGTTGCCGCCATAGTAATTCACGTTGTATGGCGGGTCGGTGTGGAG
>JGI1358J11329_10000228_pt1 | contig 51725 bp, 53 predicted proteins | sample Subgroupgradi54m_FD_11329 | JGI IMG/M metagenome (IMG submission 11329)
CAGCCGGAGGCTTCATTTCCGTGGGCACCAATTTTAACGGCCAAGCGGATGTTGATTGGAAGTGGTCCGGATCACCGATTTTCCAAGCACCTTTGACCGTTCTATAGAGGGAAATCGGGAATTCAACTTCAAAAAACGGGCGCTTTTGAGTGTTCGCCGGGGAGCAGTTGTTTTTGAAGGACGTTACTGTAGACTGTATAAAACAGTAACGTCCTTTTTTATTATACTCGGACAATCATGAAAAAATTTCGTATCTACATTTTCTTATTAGTCTTCTCCCTTAGCTTTTCTGGGTCAGCGCTGGCGCATCGAGATGATTACATCGATGAAACATTGGTTTACTTGACTCTTGATAAAAAAGAAATTGAGCCGGAATACTGGTTCGATGTTGGCTATAAGCACGATGAAGATTCCAATAAAAACATAGGTTTTCTCCGTCAGAACTTTGCTGTTGAATACGGCATTACCGACCATTGGATGATTGATGGACGAGGCACAATAAAAAATATCCAAGATAAAAAAACGATCTTTGATACAGGGCGTTTTGAGACCCGGTACCGTTTTTTTGAGGAGGGAACAAAGCCGATCGACCTCGCCATTTCTGCAGAGGTTAATACGGAACGAGACGAACACGGGAAAATGCAGCCTGCTGTTGAACCACGGCTCATTCTCTCAAAAGACTACAAAGACCTCAATCTCACAGCAAACCTTTCCGAGAAAGTCTTCTTGCGATCGGGCAAGCTTGCATTTGTCCCGTCCTTGGGAGTCCGATACAATCTACCCAAAGTTCTCAGATTGGGTGCTGAGATCCGGTTCGATACACATAGCCATGATGACTCCGTGATCCCTCAAATCTGGTTCGCCTTACCTCATGAAATTACGATTAAACTAGGATACTCTTTCGGTTTCAATCGTAATGAAGAGAATTTTGGACGACTGGCGATCGAAGTAGGATTTTAGTCCTAAGTAGGAAAGTTCTTGTTTCTGACCCGTTCGGGGAGCAAGTTGCTAGAAAAGCGTTGTTGTAGCAACATCTATTTATTCGTTCAGACTAATAATGCCATCACGAATCAAAATATCCAAAATGAAAGCCGCTCAACGCCAGCTTGAAATGAGTATCAGAATGTTCTTCAAAAACGAAGACCCGATTCCTACCCACACGTTAGCTACCGCTGCTCACGAAGTCCTCTGGAACATTGGGAAAAAACGAAAGATTAGAAGTATCTTGAAAGACAACCCTTTTATCAAAAAAGAAAAGAAGGCAGAATTTGATGATATAGTGAGAAGCGCCTCCCGTTTTTTGAAACATGGGAAATATGATTTTACGGAAACATTGGATTTTAATCCGGAGGAGAACGAGTATTTTCTGATTGACTCTATTGAGATGTTTCAACAGCTTAATTCTAGCCCAAAAATTCCTCCTATTATGTTGCTTATGAAGGCTTGGTTTCAATTAGCAAAGCCCGATCTCTACGCCGATTCACCTGAGAGTCAAAAGCTGCGAGATTTTTGTCAACAAATCGATTTAAAGCCTGAAGATAAAAGTCGTTTCCTAGCGTTCGAAGATGATTTTAAACGGATTCAACTTGGTTAGGATTTTCTCGCCCCCTTCCCATTACTTCAAATCGGATAGTTCGCAAATCATACGGTTCGGGGAGAAGTTGCCGGAGAAGCCGAAGAAAATTCGACTTTGCCTTTTACATCTCAATTTCTAAATGCCAGATCTAGAAGATTTAACACATCAGTTTCATTGTACGCCGCAACATAGATCCTCAAAGGCTTCTTCATCCATATACCAATAAAGCAGTCCGATCACGCCGCCTATCAAGGGGGCGACCCAAAGGCGAAATCTTATTTTTTATAGGGTTTATCTTGCCCGACAAGCATCCGACTAAAGCCGGATTGGTTTTATTGATCAATTATGGTATTGTTACGCCCTCAGTAAAAACGCCTTTCAACATGAAGAAATGCTAAGGAATATTGAGTGCAAGATTTGATTCAACAACCGTTTAAAGCGCCCGAGAATGAAAGGCCGAAAAACTACGAGTTTATCGGCTATCACCTCATGGCCAGCTACTGGGGGTGCCAATACGAAGCGCTGAATAATGAAAAGACGTTAATCATCGCCATGAAATCAGCCGTCGAAGCATCCGGGGCTACTCTATTAAACTACATCAAACACGCATTCCCTCAAAGGGGAGTCACCTTGGTCATGTTGTTGGCAGAAAGTCACTCCAGCATTCATACCTACCCCGAACACGGAGCCTGTTTCGTTGATTTGTTTACCTGCGGACGTTCCTGTAGTAGTGAGGAATTTTCGAAATCACTGCAAAGTTACCTCAAACCTGAGAAGGTGGACTCTCAGGTGCTGGTCCGGCGTTAAAACTTTTTTATGAAAAATTCGCGTCAATCCGATTCAGTCGCGAAACCGTACGCTCTGCCGCCGCTCCCCCCCAATAAGTATTATCAAGAAGCTCCCGGTGCGGAATCCGTCGGGGCTAACGAATTGGTCTTTGTTGAGAAATCCGATCCTTTTGACCGCTACATTTACCGCTTATCTCAAATCATCTATTCCGGAAAAACCCGTTTTCAGGAGGTGTTGATTGCCGATACCTGCAACTGGGGGAGAATTCTTGCGTTGGACGGGGCCATTCAAAGCGCGCAAGAGGATGAGAAACTGTATCACGAAATGTTGGTTCAGCCGGCGATGCTACGCCATCCGGATCCCAAACACGTTTTGATCATCGGAGGCGGCGAAGGTGCCACCTTGCGGGAAGTTTTGGTCCACCGGGCGGTGGAGTCGGCAACGATGGTTGATCTTGACCAAGAAGTGGTGGAATTGTGTGGCCAGTACCTGGTTCCGTGGCATCGCGGCGCTTTTGACGATCCCCGCGCTCAGGTCGTTTATGAGGAGGGACGGAAGTTTGTCGAGAATAAAAAAAACGTCTATGATGTCGTCATCGTCGATGTGGTGGATATGCTCGATAACGGCCCGGCGCAGTCTCTTTACACGCGTCAGTTTTATCAAAAATTGCGGACGCGATTGCGTCCCAATGCCCTCGTGGTGGTCCAGGGGCTGGAGTTTTCATTTCTGGATGATAAATCTCATGCGGCCTTGGCCCGGACGCTTCGCACCGTTTTTCCGGAAGTCCACAGCTATCGGGTGGATATCCCCTCGTTTCTATCCGCGTGGGGTTTCATCATTGCTTCCGACTGGTTCCATCCGGAAGAGTGGAAGCCTCGCGAAATCGACGAGACCATCCAAAATCGTCTGGGGGACAAATGGCTTGATCACCTCGACGGCAATTTTTTGAGAAGTGCCTTCACCCTGTCCGTGGAAACGAAGGAGGTTCTTTCCAAGCCCGGTCCCATCTTGGAGGACGGTCGGGACTTCGTGATGCCGCCCGAAGAGGTTGAAGAAACACCCGGCCGAATACAATTTCCTATCCGTCCCGAGAGAAAATCATGAACTCTTCCATTCTGCCCCGCGCCGATCATCATATCAACGCCTATCAAATTCGTTTTGTCTCTGAGATGTCAGGCCACTCCCATGCGCTCATCCAATTTACAGATCCTCGGCCGCGTCTGGCCGTCTTGGAATCCCTGGCGCCCGAGAAGCTTTTGGTGGGCGGCAGTGAAATGAATTCAGCCGATCAACTCCGCGTTTTGGTTCTTCCGAGCAATGCGTCTGAATTGCTTGATTGGCAGAAACGTGCTGAGCAATGGATGGGGGACACCTCGTCCGTCAAAACGGCTCCACCCATAGAATTGCGAGTGAAAAACGGTTGGATTATTTGGAAACCGGGTCAGGCCGTGGTGCGCGCGAGCGAAGAAGATTTAAATGAGTTGTTGATCGCCCTTGCGGATTTTTCCTTTTATGAGGCCGAACTCCGCGAGTTAGAAAGCCAAGTGCGAGCGGATTTAGCATCGGCTCCTCAAGATATTCGATTGACCCACGCGGTGAATGCGGCGGATCTGAAACTTCAGTCTCACATCAATGAAATGACGTCCAGGACGACGTTGGCCCGACTCAAGTTTGCCCGTCTGGAGCCTCAGCTGGAAAATCCTTCGAGGTTGTTTGGCTCCGCCAAATTGGTTGCTTCTCAAATGATGGAAAGGGCACGGATTTCAGAGCGGATGGCAGCTTTAGACAGCCAATTGGAGGTTTTGCAGGATCTATATGAGTCCGCCAATGACCGCCTGACGGAGTTTCGTTATTTCAAGGAAGAGGCGGCCCTTGAGCGTTGGGTGATATGCCTGCTTTGGCTTGAAGTGGTTCTTCTGCTTTTGGAGTTGTTCCTGCTCCAGGTCCCCCGGTAGTTGATTTCTTCCGTTTCCAAAACAAAATGAAGGTGCCAGTCACCGCTGAAGGGGACACTCACAGCGTTCATTTTGTGGATGTCGCATTCTCTCTCTATTGCGACATTTAGTTCGAACACCTTTTTATTTGGCCAGATTGCGATTGGTGATAAACTAAAAAGCTCCTAAAGGAGATTTAAGATGGGCTTGCTAGATCCGTGGGATTGGCTTGTGATTTTGGCAGTTGCTCTGCTTGTCTTTGGACCCAAACGTTTGCCGGAAATTGCTCGAACTCTGGGTAAGGGGATACGTGAATTTAAAGACGCTTTCAAGGGTTCCTTTACCGATGAGGGTAAAATTAAAGCAATCGCAACGGATCCCCCACCGGCTCAATCTGAGCCCCCCAAGCTATAAAAAGTTACAGTAAAGAAATAGGAACGCGGAAAACAGCCCCCTCTTCTTCTGGTAACCAGTTGCGAAAGTTGTTCAATAAAGAAGAGTATAAATTTATGCAGCTACGAGGCACGCTGCTTCGTTTAGCATAGGCACCACTTCCGGCGAGTAGAAAAAAGTTCTAAACAAGTCCGGTACGGGGAGCACTTGAAGGAAAGGCGTTGCAGCGTGATAATGTTGCACGCCTTTTTTATTCAAGAAAACCTGATAGTCGGATATTTCCTATAAGAAATTTCATGGAACACGAGCATCACTGCGATCACGATAAGGAAGCTGGAGTTTTGACTGAAAAACCCAAACAAGGGGCGGTTTATACCTGCCCCATGCACCCGGAAATTGTCCGTAACAGCCGCGGCAATTGTCCCCTTTGCGGTATGGCGCTGGAAATGAAAGAGCCGCAAGAATCCGAAAGGGATGAAAAAAATCCGGAACTCGAAGACATGTCGTGTCGGTTTTGGGTTTGTCTTTTCTTAACACTCCCGCTTGCCATAACTGCAATGGGAGAAATGTTTCCTCCTCTCAAAGCTATTGCTCACGCTCCTTGGCTCCGCTGGTTACAATTTATTTTAGCAACGCCTGTCATCCTCTGGGGCGGCTGGCCTTTCTTTGAACGGGCTTGGCAATCCGTGACTCACCGCAGCGCCAATATGTTTACCCTGATTGCGATGGGGACCGGCGCCGCCTACTTCTTTAGTGTGGTGGCCGTCATCTTTCCTCAAATCTTTCCCGATTCTTTTCGATCCGAAGGCGGAGCAGTAGGCGTTTATTTTGAAGTCGCGGCTATTATTGTGACGCTGGTTTTATTAGGCCAGGTGCTGGAATTAAAAGCCCGGAGTCAAACCAGCTCCGCCATCAAAGCCCTTCTCGGCCTTCGTCCCAAGACGGCGCGCATTGTGCGCGACAATGGAGATGAGGAAGATATCCCGCTTGAGCAGGTGAAAGTCGGAGACAAACTGCGTGTCCGGCCAGGAGAAAAAATACCGGTTGATGGAATGGTAGTCGAAGGCACAAGCTCGATTGATGAATCCATGATTACGGGCGAACCGATTCCGGTTGAAAAGGAAGCGGGCTCTAAAGTAACAGGAGCCACGGTGAATGGAACCGGAAGTTTGATCATGAGAGCCGAGAGAATCGGAAAAGATACCTTGCTTGCACAAATTGTCAAAATGGTGAGCGAAGCGCAAAGAAGCCGCGCGCCGATCCAGCGGCTTGCGGATTCAGTCTCAACCTATTTTGTCCCTGCGGTGATTCTCATTGCGATTCTTACCTTTGTCATTTGGGCATGGATCGGGCCCGAGCCGCGACTTGCGCATGCGCTTGTGAACGCCATCGCCGTCCTCATCATTGCTTGTCCTTGTGCCCTCGGGCTCGCAACGCCCATGTCCATTATGGTAGGCACAGGCCGCGGCGCTACCGCAGGAGTACTTATCAAAAACGCTGAAGCGCTCGAAACTTTTGAAAAAATTGACACGGTTGTTGTAGACAAAACCGGAACGCTCACAGAAGGGAAGCCAAAATTAATTTCAATTGTCACATCAGGATTTCCCGAAAATGAAGTTTTGAATTTAGCCGCCAGTCTTGAAAAACAGAGCGAACATCCACTCGCAGAAGCGATTGTTCATGCGGCTAAAGAAAAAAAGCTCATCTTGAAAGAAGTGAAAGAGTTCAAATATGAAAAGGGGAAAGGGGTCACCGGCATGGTCGATGGCAAACAGGTTTTAATTGGCAGCTCGGAGATCATGGAAGAAAAAGGAATCAATATTTCCAATTTCACAGAAAAAGCAAATCAGCTCCGTAGCGAAGGACAAGGAGTAATATTCATTGCATTAAATGGCAAGGCGGCTGGATTTCTGAGTGTTGCGGACCCAATCAAAGAATCAACCTATGAAGCTATAGAATTGCTTCATGCCGAAGGGATTAAAATCGTAATGCTCACAGGTGACAATCGCCAAACCGCGCAAGCCGTTGGCAGGAAAGTCGGCATTGATGAGATTCAAGCGGAGGTTTTACCTGAAGATAAAGAAAAGCACGTCAGAGGACTTCAAGAGCAAGGACGGAAGGTCGCCATGGCAGGTGATGGAATCAATGATGCCCCCGCGTTGGCAAGAGCGCATATCGGAATTGCAATGGGTAGCGGAACCGATGTGGCGATGCAGAGTGCAGGAATCGTTCTTGTCAAAGGCGATTTGCGCGGGATCGCCAAAGCGAGAAAACTAAGCCGGGCCACCATGCGGAATATTCGACAAAATCTCTTCTTTGCTTTTATCTATAACACCTTCGGTGTGCCCATTGCGGCAGGGCTTCTTTACCCCCTTTTCGGAATCCTTCTGAGCCCCATTCTCGCCAGCACCGCTATGGCGTTCAGCTCAGTGTCGGTTATTGGAAATTCATTGCGGTTAAAGAACATCCGCTTATAGGCTCTAGGTTAATCCTTACTCGAAAACGGAAAGTTCTTGTTTCTGACCCGTTCGGGGAGCAGTTGCCGGAAAGGCGTTGCTGTAGTGTAGCTTGGAGCAACGCCTTTTTTCTTTACCAGAAGACCTCAACGAAGAATTATTTTTTAAGAAAAAAATAAGTGACAGCCTTCGGAAGATTGTGTATAAAAAGGTTTTGTTTCCAATGAATGCTTACTCAAGGCTAGGTTCTTCTTCAAGAAGATTATTAAAAGGAGCCTACCTTTGCTCTCTCGCCCTTCTCCTTTCCTTCATCTCGTTCGAAGTGCTTGATCTGGATGGTTCTAATGTAGGAGGTGAATGGACAGTGGGGAACCGCATTGGAGGATTGTCAATTCCCCCCCTCCAAGACTCAAGCTCACCCTTATTTGAGATACCAGACCGACTGGCCGACTATTTCCGATATTGGGCATCCTTTCTTCAAAAGAGGCTGAACTCAGACCCCGTGATTCCGTCTGAAAGTCAGACCCCCCCGCCCGAGTCACGCATTTGGGGGGCCTTTGTGCCCCTTCTCTTTTTTAGCTCTCTCCATCACGAGCCTATCTTTTTACTCCCACGGGCTCTCCTTCCCTAGAAAAACTTAAAGTAAATCGTCAATTTCTCTTTTTAGGTTAGAGAACCTTCTCTAACCAAAGCCGCCGTCTCTTACAAAAAGGAGTTTGCTTGACGCTAAAATAATTCTGTTTCGTTGAGACCCCATGAGCTATCTTTGTCAATTTTATGCAATCCAAGCCCTCGTTTTTCTTCTCAGCCGGCTTCCCTTTTCGTTTTCGAGTTGGTTCGCAAAACGCGTGGGCGATATTTTTTATTTCTGTGCGTTCAAAAGAAGAAAGATTGCTTTAGGCAATCTTCAAAGAGTTTATGCGAATACCCTTTCCACAGCTCAAAAAAGAACCATTACCCGAAAATCATTCGAGAATACGGCTCTTTCCATCCTGGAATTATTTTTGATTAAAAAAATAAAAAAAAATGCGGCCCAACATTTTGTAATTAAGGGACAAGAAAATCTAAAGGCGGCTTTGTCTCATGGAAAAGGTGTGATCCTAATCACATCCCATCTAGGTTCCTGGGAATATTTGGAATTTTTATTTTACCTGACCCATACCCCTTGTTTGGTGATTGTAAAAAATATCAAGAACGAATATCTAGATAAAAAAATTGACGACTTACGAAGAGAGACGACCGTTACACCGATCCCAAAGAAGAATGCCATCCGAGGAGTGTTGGCAGAATTATATAAAAATCATGTGGTCGCGGTTCTAATCGATCAGTGGGGCGGGAAAGATGGACTTTGGATTGATTTTTTTGGGTCTTCCACATCCACCACGTCTCTTCCGGCACGCTTGGCTAAAAAAACCGGTTGTTTGTTGGTGCCTGCTTATTGTTTGAGAAAAGGCGCCGGTCAATATGAAATTCAAGTGCTTCCTCAACTCCCTTTGCCCCATGATGAGAAAGATTGGGAAACCAGCGTCACCAAGCGTCTGAATGAAATGTTAGAGCTTCATATCCGGCAATATCCAGAACAATGGTCCTGGGCTCACAGGCGCTGGAAAGCAAAGCCCGAAACCTCCCGGCAAGCCTAATGCCGAGCCTCTTCAGCTTGGTAGCCGGCATTTCACTTATGTCTTGGCCGAAAAGCCGACGGTATCCAGAAAAAGTCTACTCTGCCCAACGGTTAACCAGTTGCGAAAAAGGCGTTGTCAGAACATAATCGGCAGCGCCTTTTTGGCTTCTGTTTGTTGAAGAGACCACGCTTATGACAGCCGCCAACATTTTCGCAGGGATTATGTTCGGAAGCATTAGATTCGGCGCTTTCACTATGGTCTACTCCCTCCTTCTTAACATTGAGGTGAGTGGGTTCAATGAAGGCCGTTAGTGTGTTTCCAGGAAGACGCGAGTTAAGACTGGTTGATTGTCAGGAACCCCGAATCGAAACTCCCACGCAGGTTAAAGTCCGAATGCTGGACGTAGGCATCTGCGGAACAGACCGGGAGATTTGCGCGTTTCAATATGGAACACTCCCACCCGGTTCTGATCACCTCGTGATCGGCCATGAATCGCTGGGTCAAGTCAGTGAAGTTGGATCCGGCGTCTCGCGCATCAAGATGGGAGAGTTAGTTGCGTTGAGAGTCCGCCGACCGTGCATTCATCCAAATTGTGTGGCCTGTCGTACGGGCCGTCAGGACTTTTGCTACACGGGAGATTTTAAGGAGCGCGGAATCAAGGAACTCCACGGCTTTATGACCGAATTTGTCGTCGATGAAGAACTGTACATGAGCCGGGTTCCGCGGGAACTCCGTGAAGTAGGAGTGCTTGTCGAACCGCTTGCCATTGCCGAAAAAGCCCTTCTCCAAATATGGGAAGTTCAGCAACGTCTTCCATGGGCGTGTCCGCCTGTCCGGGGAAAGAAGCCGGCCTATTGTCATCGCGCTGTGGTTTTGGGCGCGGGACCGGTGGGACTCCTTGGCGCGATGGTGTTCGTTGCCGCTGGATTCGACGTCTTTGTTTATTCCCGGGAAACTATGACAAGCGCTAGGGCTATGTTAGTCAAATCCTTGGGAGCCCGCTACCTTTGCTCCGAAACTGAACCGGTCGAACGCCTCGCCGAGCAGATTGGAAATATTGATCTGATCTATGAAGCCACCGGTGCTTCACAAATTTCCTTTGAGCTCTTAGAAGAACTCGGCACAAACGGTGTCTTTGTCTTCACAGGCGTACCCGGCCGTAAAGCTCCGATCAAAATTGACGCCGACCTCATCATGCGGAATCTGGTGCTTAAGAACCAAATGGTCTTCGGGACCGTGAATGCGGGACTCCGTGCCTTCGAGGCTGCGATCCGCGATCTTGGAATCTTCATGAAGCGGTGGCCCGACGCGGTCCGGTCACTCATTACCGGCCGCTTCCCCATCGATGCCTTCCGGGAACTGCTTCTTGGCAAGCCGGAGGGAATCAAAAACGTGATTGTGTTTGATCGAGAGGCGCCATGAGCCCTTCTCAGAGAAGATCCCCGGCTTGGATCGATGTCTCAATCCCGCTTCAGAGCGGAATGACTCACTGGCCAGGTGATCCTCCCGTGGCTATTGGGCGGATGCTCGACATGGAGCGCGGCGCTTCATGCAATGTCTCCACTATTTCAATGGGTTCACATACGGGTACGCACATCGATGCGCCGCGGCATTTCCTTCGGTCGGGAAAGGGAATAGACAAGATGCCGCTTGAGACTACGATGGGGCGTGTCCGAGTCCTTGAGATCCACGACAGAAAATGGGTGACCCCCCACGAGTTGGAACAGCATCGAATCCAACACGGTGAACGCATCTTTCTCAAGACCCAGAATTCCGTCCGTTGCTGGCGATCTGACACATTTATCACAGACTTCATCTATCTCTCGACCGAGGCGGCCGAGTGGCTCGCCCAACATGGCGTGAAACTTATCGGCATTGACTATCTCTCAGTCGGAGGCTACGAGAAAAATGGAGTTGAAGTGCACCGCTTGCTTCTGGAAGCCGGAGTTTGGATCTTGGAGGGATTAAACCTCTCAAAGGTCCGGGCCGGCACGTATGAGCTTCTTTGCCTTCCACTCAAGATCGTCGGAGGGGATGGAGCGCCTGCTCGAGCGATCCTCAGACCGATTGTGGCAGGGTTACGAAGAAGAGGGATCAAGAAATGAAACTTGAAAAGAAAGAATTTGGAATGATCGGATTGGGCCGGATGGGAGGAAACCTTTCCCTTCAGGCTCTTGAGAAGGGTATGCGGGTGGTCGGATTCACACAGGATGGGGCATCGAAAGATTTGGTTCAAGCAGGGCTCGTTGAAATCCACCGTATCGAGAATTTTGTCGGTAAACTTCATCCTCCGCGCGCAATCTTCATTTATATCCCCGCGGGCCCCGAGATAGACAAGCTTCTTGACCGACTTAGTGCGGTTCTGGAAAAGGGGGACATCTTAATCGACGGAGGCAACTCATACTGGGGCGATTCGATTCGTCGGCACGAGAGGCTTCAGAAACGCGGTATCCACTTTGTCGATCTCGGGACAAGTGGTGGTGTTGAAGGGGCGCGCCACGGCGCTTGCTTTATGATCGGCGGAGAGAAAAAGGCGGTCGCACGCATTGAATCGATTCTTTTGAAACTCGCGACACCCGGAGGGTATGTACACGCCGGACCGCCGGGCGCAGGCCATTTCGTGAAACTTGTCCATAATGGAATCGAGTTTGGAATGCTCCAAGCAATCGGTGAGGGAATGGCGCTCCTCAAGGGTTATCGCAATGAACTTCCTCTTACTGAGATTCTTCGTTGTTGGCGGCATGGATCGGTGATTCGTTCCTGGCTCATTGATCTGATGGAGGAGACTTACCGAAAAGAAGGAGGAATAGAACGCATTCCCTCTTACGTGGAGGACACCGGAGAAGTGAACTGGTTGGTGGAAGATGCCCTGCGGATGGAAGTGTCCGTCCCCGTCATCGCTCAATCGGTGATGCAGCTTTTCGCCTCGAGGGACGAAAAGCAATATTGGGCCCGAGCCATTGCGATGATGCGTCACGGCTTCGGTGGGCATCCGTACGGCCCCTCCGAACCAGTCCGTCGGGAGCGTCAAGAAGGACGTGTGGGCGGTTTTTTTGGAGGCGAGAAAATTCACCCGCCTCAAAAGAAACTTTTGAGACGTAGACCTCCGAAGGCGGTTCGAAGCCATGCCTAGAGATATTCCGATTGGAAATGGCTCGATGCTCGTCGCCTTTGACCACGAATATGTGATCCGCGATCTCTTTTTCCCACGAGTGGGTGGGGAAAACCATGCTCAAGGCCACCCTTTTCGATTCGCCGTCTGGGTCGATGGAAGTTTTAGCCCGATGGGACCGGAGTGGCAGAAGACGTTACGTTATTTCGATGAAACGTTGGTCACTGAGGTGAAGGCCAAGAATGAACGTCTCGAACTCGAGTTGACCTGCCGTGACGCGGTGGACTTTCATTTAAATGTGTACGTCAAAGAGATTCTCATCCGGAACCTAGCCTCGCGGCCCCGCGAAGTTCGTCTCTTCTTCAGCCATGATTTTCACATCTCGGGAACCGAGGTGGGGGACACGGCTTATTATGACCCCCGCACTCAATCCGTCATTCACTATAAGGGGAAACGGTATTTTCTTATGAATTGTTGTGACCTGACCAAGTGCGGGGTGGAACACTTCGCCTGTGGGCTCAAGGAGACCCAGGGACTGGAAGGGACGTGGAGAGATGCGGAGGATGGAACCCTTTCCGGTAATTCAGTGGCGCACGGCTCAGTCGATTCCACCGTGGGGATTACAATCCCCCTGTCTGCCAGCGGCGAGGCGATCGTGCATTACTGGATGTGTGCCGGAACGACGTATCATGAGGTGGCGAAACTGAATCAGATCGTCCGGGAAAAAACCGCCGAAGAACTGCTGAAACGCACTGCCAATTACTGGAAGCTCTGGGTCAATAAAGAACTCTGCTCAGGCTGCGAAACTCTGCCACCTCAGTTGCTCGATCTATTAAAGCGGAGTCTCCTGATCATTCGAACGCAGATTGATAATGGCGGCGCGATTATCGCGGCCAACGACACCGATATTTTTATTTTCGCCCGAGACACTTACTCCTACATGTGGCCTCGAGACGGAGCTTTTGTCGCGGCTTCGCTCATCGAGGCCGGATACTCCGAAGTTTCGCGTAGCTTTTTCCAATTTTGCCGTAACGCGATCGATCTGGAAGGATATTTCCTCCATAAGTTCAGGCCGGATGGTTCGGTCGGCAGTTCCTGGCATCCTTGGTGGCGCGACGGTCATCAAGAACTTCCCATTCAAGAGGATGAAACGGCGCTGGTCCTCTGGGCCCTCTGGCAACACTTCGAACGGTTCCACGACGTGGAGTTCATCAAGCCGCTTTACCGTGAGCTGATCATCCGGGCGGCCGAGTTTATGGTGCGCTACCGTGATGAAAAAACCAAACTCCCCAAGCCATCCTACGATCTCTGGGAAGAGCACCGAGGGATTCACACCTTCACGGTATCGAGCGTTATCGCAGGGCTCCGTGCCGCGGCAAACTTTGCCGAGGCTTTTGGCGAAATCGAGGTGGCCACCAAGTACCGCACGGTGGTGGAGGAAATCAAGCAAGCTATGTCGCGTCAACTCTTTCATCGAGACCTCAACCGTTTTGCAAAGACAGCCTATCCTGAATCTTCCGGAGGGTACCGCCTCGATATGACGATTGATGCGAGCCTCTCAGCACTTTGGTATTTCGATATTTTCGCACCCGATGATGCGCTTGTTGTATCCACCATGCAGGCCGTCTATGATCGGCTCTGGGTGAAAACCAACATCGGTGGTTTAGCTCGGTATGAAGGAGATGCTTACCAGCAAGTGGAACACCAAGATATTGAAAAGGTTCCTGGCAATCCCTGGTTCATCTGCAGCCTGTGGTGGGCCCAATACCTGATTCGTAGGGCGCGCACAGAGGACGACCTTAAAGAACCGCTTCGTATCCTAGAATGGGTCGGTGACCACGCGTTGCCTTCGGGTGTGCTAGCGGAACAGGTCAATCCCCATAGCGGGGAACCGATCTCTGTCTCGCCACTCACTTGGAGCCACGCTGCATTTGTGGGGGCGATCCTTGAGTTTCTGGAGAAACGGTCAACAATTTAAAAACTTCCCGTCAAATCCCAAAGAAGAAAGTGAATTATATAAGGGGTCTAAGGGCTCTCGACCCTAACCCGATCGGGAGTTTTTGGGTAATATTCAATCTTTGCAGTGAGTCGAAAAGTTCTTATTTCTGACCCGTTCGGGGAGAAGTTGCAAGAAAGGCGTTATGGGAGCAAAATCCCTCAACGCCTTTTTGTACTTTACGTGTCCCTTGGGTACCCGGTACTATTTTAGTTCTAGATGCTCTCGTAAAGGGCCTCTGATGGACAAATAAGGAGAAACATGACATGAACCCAACAGACAGAAGACGTGATTGGATTGCTGCCATCGGGCTCGGGTTCGGTGCGGTGTTCGGCATGGCAGGGACGGTTGTCTCACAGACGCCTATTCGGCAGGTATTCTGGTTGATTGATGGCATCAGCTTGGTGGTCGCGAGTGCGTTTTTGACCATGAAGTTCTTGCGAAAGGGCTGTGACTGCGTGGCCGCCGGCTTTCTTGTGTTTGCGATCGGAGAAAGCTTCCTTGTCTCAGGTGTAGCTGCGGGCCTCGAGGGCGGCATTCCTTCGTTTGGTAGTGGCGTCGCGCTTTGGGCCGTTGCACTCTTGCTCATAAGTGTTCCGAAAGAATTCGCTTTGTGGGTTCGCCTCGTCGGGATTTCCACAGCTATACTTTTTGGCATCGTAGCAGCTCGAATTTTCTGGGGTGACGGGTTGATGGCGACTTCGCGGCCACTTCCATTCTTCGCCTATCCGTTTCTTGTCATCACCTTTGTCGGTTGGATTTGGTCGCTTGTCAAAAGTCAGGGCGTCGTTGCATCAGATCTGTAGCCAATCAGCCCAACAACCGAAAAAATGAAGGGATAGTCCCCCGTGGGGACAGGTCATGTAGCGTGACTGTTGGGCTGGTTCAGACCCGCAGAGCAGGGTTACAAATCAGGGGTTGGTGGCAAGTGGGATGTGACGAGATAGAACCCCTATTTCACAGAGTTCCCGATACAGCAACCAGTTGCCCCACGGGGGCTGCTTCGCTGCGAAAGTCGTCCAATACGGGGAGAACTTATAATTTTTTATTTTGGGCGGAGTCGAATGATTCGACCTCACCTTCTTTGTATTGAAAGACGCTTCAAAATGCACTTGGAGGGAAAAGCGGCGCGTTACACACGAACCAGGCGGCTGCTTGAGATAGTTTATCAGGAAACCTGAAAAACGAGAACCGAAGCCCTCACCTTCCACCACGGAAGAGAGTCCCGTTAGCATTGCCATCGTTGGCGCGGGTGCGGCCGGGCTCATGACTGCGATTGAGGCGGGGAGAACGGCCCGGGCCCACCGCTCTTCGCTCTCCATTCTTCTTCTTGATTCACGCCCCGTGATTGGTGCAAAGATTCTCATGTCGGGCGGAACGCGTTGTAATGTCACCAATCAAGAAGTGAAACCCTCTGACTTCCAAGGAGGCCCCGGCCACTTTACAAAACATGTCTTCGAAGCGTTTACTCCTCAAGAAACGATTCGATTTTTTGAAGAAATCGGTGTGAAGGTCGTTCTCGAACCGGGCGGGAAGTATTTTCCCGCGACCCATTCCGCCAAGACTGTTTTAGAAGCGCTCATCAAAGAAACGGACCGAGTCGGGATTGCATTAAAGAAGGGTGTTCGTATTGCGGCCGTTAAAAAAGAAGGCAATTTGTTTCATCTCAGAAGTTCGGATGGCACTTATACTGTTTGGGCGAGGAAGGTTGTTTTGACGTCGGGAGGTCTTTCTTATCCGACCACAGGGAGCGACGGCACGGGTTACGGGATTGCCGAAAGTTTTGGGCACACGATTTTGAAAACATTTCCTGCGCTGACACCGCTTCTAACGAATGATCCCAACTGGAAGAGTCTCAGTGGTGTGGCGCTCGCCGCAAAACTTTCATTTTTTAGAAAAGGCAAAAAAGTTCGTGAGTGCCGTGGCTCCTTTTTATTCACGCATTTTGGCTTCAGCGGGCCCGCGGCACTTGATATCAGCAGGCATTTAGCAAGCGCCGCGAGGGAGGACAATCCCGAGATCATAGCCAGTTTCCTTCCGGATGAAGATGAAGGGTCGCTTAAAGCTGTTTTTCAATCGGTGCAAGAGACAAGTCCGAAGAAACTCGTGAACAATCTTCTGGCCGAAGAACTTTCACTCCCCGCACGGTTTGTAGAAGCGCTTCTTAAAAAAATCGGCGCGAGCGGAGCCCAGCCGATTGAAAATTTTTCAAACGAAAATCAAAAGCGGCTCACCCGTTCGCTTCTTCATTATCCGCTGGAAGCGGCAAGCGTTTTTGGCTACAAGAAAGCGGAAGTGACTGCGGGAGGCGTGGATCTTAAGGAGATAAAAGCCTCGACGATGGAATCCAAACTCGTAAACGGACTTTATTTTGCAGGTGAAATTCTGGATGTGGACGGCCGCATCGGCGGATTTAATTTTCAGTGGGCCTGGAGTACAGGCGCCGTAGCCGGCCGAAGCGCAGCGCGGAGTCTTATTTCATGATTTACCTTGCTTCCACTTCTCCGAGAAGAAAAACGCTTCTTAAAAAAGCAGGAATCACATTTCGTATTTTGAAGCCGGCTTATGAAGAGGATAATGATTTAAAAGGGCCTCCTTCTAAGATCGTTCAAGTTCATGCGGTTAAGAAAGCGGAATCTTGTAGGGAGCAGGTTAAAGACGGAACCATTCTTGCGGCAGATACCATTGTTTACCTTGAAGGTGAAATGATCGGTAAACCGAAGAATATGAAAAAAGCACGTCTTATGTTGGGAAAACTTCAGGGCAGATGCCATTCCGTTTACACAGGGGTAGCGATTTTCAAAATTGCTTCTGGCCGAATCGTGAAGAAAACCATTTTCTTTGAAAAAACCAAAGTGTCCCTTGAGGGGCTCACTCCAAAGGAAATCGAAAATTATTTTAAGAAAGTGAATCCGCTGGATAAAGCAGGCGCTTATGCGATTCAATCCCGTCGGGGCGGTATCGTTCAAGAGGTAAGGGGTTTGTTCTCAAACGCCGTAGGGCTTCCCATCAAAAAGATTCTCAAACAACTTTTAAGAAACCCATAGAGGGTAAAGCGGCACACTTTATAAATAAAGGACGGTTATGAGACAAAATTTTAAACGTGATAAAATGAGAAAAGAAGAATTAAGAAAGAAGAGAAATGAGGAGAAAAGAAATAAGCGTTTGAATAAAAAAGAGAAAGGCATCCCGCCGGATCAAATGGGTTCCGGCAACTCATGTGACGTAAGCTGATTTTCCGAAGCGTTCATTTTATTGTTCAAATACCTCAACCCGCTTTGCTTCTTCTGAATACAACCAGTTGCCCCACGGGGGCTGCTTCGCTGCGAAAGTCGTCCAATACGGGGAGCGCTTGAAGGAAAGGCGTTGCAGCGTGATAATGTTGCGACGCCTTTTTTGTTTCTGTTCACCGGAAAGGCTATGCTTATGACAGCCGCTAACATCTTCGCAGGGATTATGTTCGGAAGCATTGGATTTGGCGCATTCATTTATGGGAAGAAGCAGTCCAACTTCAAAGCATTGGGAATCGGCATCGCCCTCATGGCCTACCCCTACTTCGTGCCCAACACCATTGCAGTTTATGCGATCGGTGCCTTACTCACCGCGGCCCTCATTGCTTTTCGGGATTAGTTGAAAAAGTCATCTGTGGAAATAGCCAGTTGCGAAGGTCGTCTAGGCGGGGGAGCCAATTCAGGCGAAGCCAAGCAATTCAGCTTCGCCTTTTGCTTTCCCCAAAGTGGTACAATAAACTCACCGTGATTAGAGCAGGCTCAAAAAAGCGGTTTCATGTCATTCTGATCAAGCCTTCCAAATATGACGATGAAGGTTATGTCATCCGATGGGTGATGGGTGTTATCACGAGCAACTCTCTGGCCTGCCTCAATGCCCTCACAAAAGATGCGCTGGAGCGGGGAGTGCTGGGTCCTGAAGTGGAGCCGGTGATTCATATTTTCGATGAGACAGTTCAAAAGGTCCCGGTCAAACGGTTGAGTCGCCAAATCCTCGGGCGGGGAGAAAGGGGAGTCGTTTGCATGGTAGGGGTTCAGACCAATCAATTCGCCCGGGCGGTGGATCTTTCCCTGGAGTTCAAAAAGGAGGGGTTTTCCTGCATGATCGGGGGTTTTCACGTGTCGGGTTGCCTGGAGATGTTGCCCGAGATCACGCCCGAAATTCAGGAGGCGGTGGACCAGGGTATTACGATCGTGGCCGGGGAGGTCGAAGAGCGCTGGGGAGAACTCCTCAAAGCCGCCCACGAAAGCCGGCTCGCGCCGATTTATAATTTTGTGGATGACAAGCCGGATCTTGTAAACGCACCCGGTCCCATCCTTCCCAACCGGATCGCCTATCGTTTCCAGAACAGACAAACCAGTTTTGATGCGGGACGGGGATGTCCCTTCAAATGTTCCTTCTGCACCATCATCAACATTCAGGGAAATACCATGCGGGGACGCAACGCTGATGACATCGAGCGGATCGTCCGCGCGCACCACGCCCAGGGAAACACCCACATCTTTATCACGGATGACAACTTTGCCCGACACCCGGACTGGGAACGCATCGCAGACCGCTTGATCGATCTCAAAGAAAATCATGGCATCCGACTCTCCTTAAAGATCCAGACGGACACCGCGGCTTTCCGGATTCCCCGATTCATCGAAAAAGTGACCCACGCCGGGGTGCGGCGCGTTTTCATCGGCTTGGAGTCGGTCAATCCGGTTAATCTCAGGGCGACCGGGAAATATCAGAATCAACTTCGGGAATATCGGAAAATGCTGCAAATGTGGCGGGACCACGGCGCTTTAACTTATGCCGGCTACATCATTGGTTTTCCCGATGACACTTATGAATCGATCATGAGGGATGTGGAGTTTTTGAAACGCGAGCTCCCTCTCGATCTTCCAGAATTTTTTATCATGACGCCCTTGCCGGGCTCCAAGGATCATCAACGATATTATTTGGACAAGGTCCCCATGGCCCGCGACACCAATTTGTATGACACCGCCCACGTGTGCATGGATCATCCCCGGATGAGCCGGGAGGAACTCGCGAGGGCCTACCGGGATGCCTGGAGGTCCTTTTATTCCAAGGAACACCTGAAAACGCTTATCTTTCGGCGGAAGGGCCCCCGGCGCCGGATCCTGATCCATGGTTTAATTTGGTTCTGCTCGTCGATGTTTCTCGAAAACGTCCATCCGCTTCTCGGAGGATTTATCCGCCTGAAGGGCCGGAAGACCCGCCGGCGCGGCATGCCTCGGGAACCTTTTCTCTCCTATTATTGGCGGCGCACAAAAGAAATACTGGCTTACGGGGTGGGGCTCCTCAAAATTGTTTGGATGTTCCGGGGGATGAAACGAGAGGCCGCCCGAGCGGAGAATATGGATTACGTCGATACGGCAACGATGCCGGAAAGCCACTCCGTAGAAAAATCGCCTGAAGAAAAAGAGGAGTGCGCGCAATTAAAACTCTAATATTTTGAAGAGGACATGGGCATCCACCTCGCCTTCTTCAGCGATCCGGGAAAAACCCGCTCTCCTTCTTGGGAAATCCGAATTTGAGCTCGCCACTTTAAACGTTCTTGTTTCCGCCCTTGAGCTACAGGATTAACTTTAATGGGAAGCTCAAGGACTGTGCTGACTACCTATCAATTTATTAATGGAAGTCAGCCCGACCCCCCTCGGGGAGTTTTTCAATTTTGAACCCGGCACTTCAGCGAAGCAGCCCTTTAGGGTTAGAAATGTTCTAATCTCTGCTAATCTCTGGAAAGGTATTGTTTGATGAAAAAACTTCCGCAGGTCACCCTTCTTTTTTGGATCATGAAGATCGCCGCGACCACTTTAGGCGAAACGGCGGGAGACCTTTTGTCCATGACCTTGAATATTGGCTACGCGTTGAGTTCGATGATTTTGATCGGTCTATTTTTTGTCACTCTGGTGACTCAATTAGGATCGAAGAAATATCACCCGCTGCTTTATTGGACCGTTATTCTTTCTACCAGCACAGCCGGCACCACAATGTCCGATTATATGGACCGCACCTTAGGGCTTGGGTACGCCAAAGGCACGCTCATTTTAATGGCCATTTTGGCGTCCATTTTTGTGTACTGGCGCTCGAGCGCTCATTCTTTTTCCGTTCAAAATATTACAACGTTTAAAGTCGAGATGCTTTATTGGACGGCCATTCTATTTTCAAATACTTTGGGTACCGCTCTGGGTGATTTCTTGGCTGATAATTCCGGTCTTGGATTTGCGGGAGGAGCGCTTCTGATTGGCGGCTTGCTGACGCTGACAGCCCTTGCCTGTTACTTTACCCGGTTTTCTAAAACCCTCTTGTTTTGGATTGCGTTTGTCCTGACCCGTCCCTTTGGCGCAACCATGGGAGATGTTCTCACAAAATCAAGAGAACGAGGCGGTCTTAACTTTGGCACCATCGGCTCATCAATCATTCTCGGATCGATCCTTGGAATTTTGATCCTGTACACAACGTACAATGAAAAAAAGCAAGCGGAAGGACCCGGCACTCCTCCCGCAGGTTAGGAGTAAGGCATGAAGGACTATTACGAGACTCTGGGGGTTCCCGAGACGGCTACGCCGGAGGAAATTAAGAAGGTTTATCGCAAGCTTGCGTTCCAATATCATCCGGACAAAAATCCGGGGAACAAAGGGGCGGAAGAAAAGTTCAAGGAAATCTCCGGAGCCTACTACGTTTTAATCGACCCAAAACGCAGAGCCGAATATGACCAAATGCGGCAGCTCGGCGGCTCCTCCACGGGCGATTTCGCAGGCGCGCAGGGTTTTGATTTCGAAGAGCTTTTGAAACAGTTCAGTGGACGGAGCCGTTCCCGGTCTGCCCGGGGCCCGTACTCAGGATTTAGCGACATCTTTGCGGATCTTTTCTCCGGGAGTGGTCCCAAGAGTTTCACGCAAAGCCGCGGGCCCGGCGGAACNGTTTATCAATATTATTCATCCCAACCTGGGGACTTGGAGCTTGGCGCCGAAGAAGAGCCGGCCAGGGTTGACNTTTATGTGAATCTGCGGATCTCGAGCGAGAAGGCGAAGAAGGGCGGCCGCGTCGCATTCCGAACGCCCAAAGGAAAAACCATTTCCGTTGCGATTCCGCCCAACACGCGCCAAGGACAAAAGCTAAAGCTAACCCGACAGGGTCGTCTTTGCCCCACGTGCCGGCACGAAGGGGACCTCATTCTTCAAGTCGAATTAAAATAGGCCACCCCGCATTTCCTTCCTCAGAAGTTTTTAAAATCCGACAGCTCTTTGGGCGGCAGAGCCGCCCGGAGGGCGTTTAAAACGGAAAGAAGATCGATCCCTTCCTGCACGATGGCCCCCGCGACCGGAGTCAAATGGCCGCTTGCCGCAACCAGCATTCCGACAAGGCTCAACGCAATGCCGCCGATTGCACTTTGCAGGGCGATCGAGCGCATCCGGCGGCTGATATGCATCAGTTCGTCCACTTTCGTCAGAGAGCTTTCCATCACGACCGCCCCCGCCGCCTGACTCGTGATATCACTGTTCCGCCCAATGGCGATTCCAACGGTCGCCGCCATCAGGGCCGGGGCGTCGTTGGCACCGTCTCCCACAAAGAGGGTCTTTGTTTTTCGGGTTTCAGCCTTGACGATTGCGAGCTTTTCCTCAGGGCTTTTCTCCGCGTATACTTCAGAGATCCCCACTTTCTCGGCTAAATAACGGACCTCGGACTCCCGGTCTCCCGAGACCACGATGGCACGATGCAGATGATGCTTGGGGCTGAGGTGCTTGATGAAGGACACCCCTTCGGGGCGCAGGGTGTCTCGGAATCGGAAAGTCGCTGCATAGGTCCGGTCGACCATCACGGCGCATTCAAGACCGGCAGCGGTGGGAGGTAAGTGTTCCGAACCCGCAAAAGACGTTTTCGTTAATAAGTTGCGGCCCACAATCTGAACCCAGTGCCCGGAAACCACTCCTTTTAATCCTTCGCCCGGGACCTCGTGGATTTCTGACGCCTCGTGCAACGCAATGCCCTCCTTTTGCGCTGCTTCCACGATGGCGCGGGCAAGCGGATGCTTAGAGTATCGCTCCAGGCTGGCCGCCCAACTCAGCAGTTCTTTTTCTCCATAATCGGGCGCACAAATGATTTCAGAAAGCTGAGGTTGACCGTAGGTCAGCGTGCCCGTTTTATCGAAAATGGCGGTGCCGCACTCTTCGATCTGCTCAAGGATAGCGGGATTCTTAATCACGATTCCCCGCTTGGCGGCAAGCGAAATGGAACCGATCACCGCCACGGGGATTGCAATGAGAAGCGGACACGGTGTCGCGATCACAAGCACGGCAAGAAATCGAATGGGATCATGACTGAGGGCCCAAGCCGTGCATGCGGCCGCCAAGGCCAGCGGCGTATAATAGGCTCCCAGCCGGTCTGCGAGTCGTCTTAACCGGGCTTTGTTTTGCTCGGAGACCCGCAAGACCTCTACAATCTTGGCATATCGCGAATCAACCGCCCGCTTTGTTGCATGGATGACAAGCGCGATATCGCCGTTGATCGCCCCTGAAATCACACTGGAGCCGGGAGTTTTGTCCATCTGAAACGGTTCTCCCGTCAGATAGGATTCATCCATCATGCCGTGCCCTTCAACGACTCCCCCGTCCACCGGGCAAATCTCATGGGGAAAGACAACCAGGGTGTCGCCAATCGCAATATCGCTTACCTGGATGTCAACCACCTGCAAGCCTTGACGGCGGTGAGCGGTTGAGGGCATGCGTTTGGCCAGCACGCCCAGTACGGATGAGGCATTTCTCACGGCGTAGTCTTCAAGCGCGTTGCCTCCCGAAAACATGAGGACCAGGATGGCTCCCGCCAGGTACTCTCCCAGAAGGACGGAAGCAACGATGGAAATTCCGGCAAGGAAATCGGAACCAAATTCGCGTTTCAAAAGCCGTTGAGCCAGTTCGTAGAGCAGCAGCAGGCCCCCCACAAAGAGTGTCACAAGAAGCGGAAAGCGATAGATCTGCGCGTCTGTCCGCAGGGCAAACCGGAATAAAAGATGGAGCGCGATTGCCAAGAGGGCCAAAGCGGCGATCAAGCAGTTTCTTTTTTCCCAAAGTCCAACGAATGATTTTTTCATGGAGGATGGCCCCAGCAGTAGTTTTACCTGAAAGATAAAAAATTATCAATCCGCGTCTCGGAAAGCCGATTCAGGTTGTGATAAAATAGAACCCCGTTGAAAAAGGGAAACGCAGCCATGAAACAGTTTCTGTTTCTAATCACGGTCTTGATTTTCCAGCTGGAAAGCGCGCTGGGCGCAGCAACCACCGAGGGAAAGAAGGGGCTTTTGCCGTTGGGGAGCCCGATGCCCAGTTTCAGTCTGACCGACGGGGTCTCCGGCCGGACCGTTTCAAGCGAAGGGCTTCCGCAGAAAAAAGTCACGATGGTAGCCTTCATTTGCCGGCATTGTCCTTACTCGCAGCACGTCAAAAAATCGCTGGCCCAGCTTGGGCATGATTACGCGGATAAAGATGTGGTCCTCGTGACCATCAGCTCCAATGATCCCGCTGCTTACCCGGACGACGTGCCGGAGAGCTTAAAAGAAATGGCTCAGGAAGAGGGCTTCAATTTCCCTCTGCTTTTTGATGAAAGCCAGAAGACGGCCCAATCCTTCACGGCCATCGCCACACCGGACATTTTTGTTTTCGATTCAAACCGAAAGCTTGTCTATCGCGGGCAATTTGATGACACGAGGCCCAATTCCGGCGGGGAAGCCACGGGCAAGGATGTGCGGGAAGCCATCGACCGAGTGCTTTCGGGCAAACCCGTTTCGACACATCAAAAACCTGCGATCGGCTGCTCGATCAAGTGGAAGCCCGGCAACACCCCGGCCTACGCCCGGTGAGTCTCCCCTGAAAAAATCCCCGCTTTTATCCATTTTCCTGATCGTGCTGGTGGATATCCTGGGGTTCACGATCATCCTTCCGCTCCTTCCTTTTTATGCGGAGAACCTCGGGGCCACACCCTGGGTGGTCGGTTGGCTGCTTTCCTCCTACGGCCTTTGTCAGCTCGTCGCGGGCCCCGTCCTCGGTCAGATTTCGGATCGAGTGGGGCGCAGACCCGTGCTTTTGGTGAGTCAGATCGGGACATTCGTCGGCTTTCTGATTCTGGCTTTTTCGAAAAGTCTGATCCCGGTTTTCATCTCGCGCGTGATTGATGGGCTGACGGCCGGCAATATTTCGGTGGCCCAGGCCTACATCTCCGATGTGACGGAACAAAAAAACAGGGCCAAGGCCTTTGGGTTGATTGGAATTGCTTTTGGTTTTGGATTCCTGGTGGGGCCTGCCCTCGCCGGGTTCCTCGCCCACTTTGGCCATCAATGCCCCATTTTTATGGCCGCGGGTCTTTCCCTCACGAGCGCGCTGGCCACTTACACCCTGCTCCCGGCTTCCAAAATCCACGCACCCGATTCTCCCACCCAAAAATGGGAATGGAAAATCTACTTCCGATTTTTTAAAGACGCGGCGCTCGGGCCCCTCTTGTGGCAATTTTTTTCCTTTGTGTTTGCGTTCGTCCTATTTTTCTCCGGGTTCGCGCTTTTTGCCGAGCGACGGTTCATGTACCACGCGGTTCCCTTTGGGACCAAGGAGGTGAGCTCTATTTTTGCTTACGTGGGACTTCTCGGGATCATCATTCAAGGCGCTCTCATCGGCCGTCTGGTAAAAAGGTGGGGCGAGGCGCGGCTTGTCAAAATTGGGTTTCTCTGCATGGGAATCGGCTTCCTTTATCTCGGAATGTCTTTTACCCTCCCGCATCTGGTCGCCGCCGTGACCCTTGGCTTCATCGGGATGTCCGTCCTTCGGCCCAGCCTGACCAGTCTCGTCACCCAAAAAATCGGCCGCGCCCAGCAGGGAACCGTGTTGGGGCTCACCCAGTCTTTAATGTCCATCAGTCAGGTCGCCGCCCCTCTGGTCAGCGGTGCTTTGATTCAGCATCAATTCTTGACCCTTTGGACGTGGATCGGGGCCTTGTCCTCCGGATCAGGATTACTTTTCTTGCGATTCGATTCTTCAAGAGGTAACCTGTCAAAGGTTCTATGAGTAAACACCTTGAGGTGTGGAGCTTTTTAAAAAAAATGTCTTGGCAGGACGCGCTCCTTGTTTTGGGGGTGCTCGTTCTGGCGCGGATTACGACGTTCATTCTTCATTGGCTGACCTACCGTCTTGCGGAAAAGGCCCCGCCCCGTTTGCGTCTTTCGATCCTGCGCATTCTTCCCGTCGCCCATCTTTTGATCGGAATCGCAGCCGTGGTGGTCATCGTTCCAATTCTCGTGGAGCCCACGTTCCGGAATGTCGCGACTCTCCTGGCCGGCGTGGGTTTGATGCTGTCTTTTGCGCTCAAGGACTATGGCTCGAGCCTCATGGCGGGGCTCGCGACCGTGTTGGAGAATACGTATCAGCCAGGCGATTGGATCGAAGTGGACGGCGCCTATGGGGAAGTCAAGTCCATCGGAACCCGGGCCGCGCGGATTGTGACCCCCGATGACACCGAAGTCATCATCCCGCACGCGCGGCTTTGGTCGACCCGCATCTTCAATGCCACGAGCGGCAACCGGAGTCTCTTGTGCGTCGCCGACTTTTATCTTCATCCGGATCATGACGCATCGGCCGTGCGCAAATGCTTGGCGGAAATCGCGGACCGGAGTTCCTACCGGAAGCCGGAGTCGCCCGTCACGGTGATCATTGCCGAAAAACCCTGGGGCACCCACTACCGTCTCAAGGCTTACGTGAAAGAGAGCCGCGAACAGTTCCTCTTCATCACGGACCTGACGGTTCGGGGCAAAGAAGCGATCCGATCTCTCGGGATCCGCTTTGCTCAGGCGACGTACGCAGAGACAAAAGCGAGTTAAGGAATTCTAACGTTCGAGGAGAAAAAATATGAAAGTCAACATCGGTTTATCCGATAGGAATCAAAAGGGCGCCGTTAAAATCCTGAACCGCCTTCTTTCCGACGAGTACGTCTTATACACGAAGACCCGGAACTATCACTGGAACGTGACCGGGCCTGATTTCAGCGAGCTCCACAAATTTTTTGAGACTCAGTATGAAGAACTGGACGACATCATTGATGAGGTGGCCGAGCGGGCCCGGTCCCTGGGAGAAAACTCCCTTGGGACTTTAAAAGAATTCCTCGAGCACAGCAAGCTCAAGGAATCCCCGTCTCACTACCCAAAAGCGGGGAAGATGATCGCCAATTTGTTGCACGATCACGAAGCCCTCATCCGAAATTTAAGAGAAGACCTCCGCACCTGCGATGAGAAATTGAACGACATGGGTACGAGCGATTTCCTCACCGGTCTCATGGAGCGGCACGAGAAGATGGCCTGGATGCTCCGGGCTTACCTTGAATAAAGAGACCGGATTTTTTCATTAAACCTTTTTGGCTGAATTACGTCTAAGAGGGAAAAAGGAGCAACTCAAATGAATCGAAAAATCGTGATACTAACAATGAGCGTTGCCTGGGTGACAGGGATTCCGGTTCTGGGCTTGGCTCTAGACAGTGATACCGGAAACCCTTGGCCGGAGAAACGGGAGATCCGCGAGGACCGGCACGACTTGAAACAGGACCGCCAAGACATTCATCAGGACAAGAAAGATTTGGGAAAGGATTATCAGGACGTCAGGAATGACAGAAAGGATTTGCGGCAGGATGGGGGCGACCTGCGGCAGGACTATCGCCAGCTTCGCCAGGACCGCAAGGCGGGAGTGGATTCGACTCAAGACAAGCAGAAGATTTGGAAAGACCGTCAGGAGCTTCGTGGCGATCGGGGTGATTTAAGGAAGGATTACCGGGGCACCCATCAGGACCGGAAGGATTTGCGCCGGGATTTTCACGATCGTCGAGGGGACCGGCACGATCTAGGTCAGGATCGCCGGGAATTGCATCGGGAACACGGATGGAAACACCACGGCGCCAGGCACAAGCAAACGACTTAGGCTAAGGGCGAAACGATCCGATAATAGTAACGACAACGGCCTTGTTCTCACTTTTTTAGTCGCGCTGAGGCGGGCTGGGGCAGTATAGTGGTAGGGCCCTCTCAAGGAGAGGGTGTTCGGTTTTAAGGTGAACCAACAAGGAGGAAACATGGGATTTCAACAAGGCGGTGGTGGAGGGGGATTCGGCGGGCGGCCCCGGCAGCTTTTCAAAGCGACCTGCGCAGATTGCAAGAAGGAGTGCGAGGTCCCCTTCAAGCCCAGCGGAGATCGTCCGGTCTACTGCAAGGAATGTTTCTCAAAGCGCAAAGAGAGCGGCCGTTAAGTAACCCGTCTGGAAAGCCGTAAAACCACCAAGGCGAAGTCGAACCATTCGACTTCGCCTTTTTTTCTAGGAAGGAAGAAAACTTGAATCCAGAAGAACATCCGGTTCGAAGGCACCACTATCATTCGGTCGCCCATCGTGCGATCTATTGTTTCAGCCTGGCCTCTTCGGTGCTGCTTCTGGGAACTTTCGGGATGCACCTCATCGAGGGATTCAATTACATCGATGCCTTTTACTTCACCTGCATGATCGCAACCGGCCAGGGGCCGCCACCCCTGATTTCGCCCGCCACCCCGCTCGGCAAGCTCTTTACCTCTCTTCTCGCGTTTGTCTCGGTCGGCGCCATGGTCGCCTCGCTCGGATTTCTCTTCGGCCCCTTCCTCGGAAAGCTTTGGAAGATTGGGATCATTAAATTCGAAGAGGAGCTCGAGGTCCTTCATCTGCGCCGAGACAAAAAATCGAAGTGATTAAACGCTTAGCCCCCCTCCTCGGGGTTTTTCTCTTTGGTTTTGCCCTTTTCCTCCTGCACCGCGAATTGAGGGACTATCATTACCGCGATGTCATTCGGCAGTTTGGGTGGCTTTCCAGACGCCAGGTTTTTGAAGCCCTCCTGCTGACCCTCGTGAATTACCTGGTTTTGACGGGATACGAAAAACTCGGTTTCGAATACATTTCTCGTCCTCTCAAGTTTCGCAAAGTCGCCGTCACCTCCTTCATCGCGAATGCCTTCAGCAACAACGTGAGCCTGGCCATGCTAGCCGGGAGTTCCGTGCGTTACCGGCTTTACTCGGGATGGGGACTCTCCGCAACTGAAATCACAAAAATCATCCTTTTTTACACGCTGACGTTTTGGATCGGACTCTTTGCGTTGGGAGGAACGGTTTTTTTACTCGAGCCTGTGAACATCCCGCGGCTGCTCCATGTTCCGTTTCACTCGGCGCATCCCATCGGATGGATTTTCATTTTCCTCATCCTGGGTTATTTGGCCTGGGTGATTTCCAGGAAGGGCCTCCAGTTCCGGGAATGGGAACTTTCTCCCCCCTCGCTTAAAATCGCTCTTCTCGAGATCGTCATCTCTTCGCTGGACTGGGCGTTGGCCGCCGGTGTGCTCTACGTCCTCTTGCCTGAGCAATCGACCGCTTCCTTTCCCGTGTTTCTTTGTGTCTTCCTGCTGGCACAGGTGGCAGGCCTGGTCAGTCAGGTGCCGGGGGGATTCGGAATTTTTGAGACGGTGACCGTCGTTCTCTTGAGCTCGACCGCCCCCACTCCCTCTCTTCTCGCCTCGGTCTTGGCTTATCGGGGGATTTATTACCTTCTTCCGCTGGGTCTTGCCTCTACGCTCTTGGGGACCCACGAAGTTTTGGAAAGAAGTCCCTCCATCAAACGATTCGCTTCCCTTTTTGGCCAATGGGTCCCCACGCTCGTGCCCTATGTCTTTACTTTCACCACCTTCGTGGGCGGCTGCATTCTTCTTTTCTCGGGCGCGACTCCGGCGGTCGGATCGAGACTGGCGTGGATCAACGATTTCCTTCCCCTGCCGGTCCTGGAGGCCTCCCATTTTCTGAGCAGCCTCGCCGGTGTGGGTTTGATTTTTCTGGCGAGCGGTCTCCAGCGAAGACTCGATGCGGCTTATTTTTTCTCGGTCTCACTTCTGGGCGCCGGGATCCTTTTTTCCCTTTTGAAGGGTTTTGATTACGAGGAAGCGATTGCGTTGACCGTCATGTTTACCGCGCTCTTGCCGGCCCGGAGGCATTTTTACCGGAGGGCCTCGCTTCTGAATGAACCCTTTTCTCCGGGGTGGGTCCTGGCGATCTTGGTTGTCCTCTCCTGCACGCTTTGGCTGGGGGTTTTTTCTTACAAGCACATTGAATACTCTCACGACCTGTGGTGGCGCTTCACGCTTTCGGGCGATGCCCCCCGGTTCTTGCGCGCTTTCGTCGGCGTGGTCGGCGTGGCGCTCTTTTTTGCCTGGGCCAAGTTGATGCAACCCGCTCAAACGGAACCCGCGCTGCCCATTGAAAGCGATTTGGAAAAAGCGAAAAGCATTATTCAAGAAAGCCGGGAAACGTACGCTCATTTGGCCTTGTTGGGGGATAAGTCCCTTCTCTTCAATGGAGCCGGAAACGCTTTCATCATGTATGCCGTTCAAGGCAAGAGCCGGATTGCCCTGGGTGATCCCGTGGGCCCCGCGGAAGAGGCCGCGGAACTCATCTGGCAGTTCCGCGAGATGGGGGACCGGCACGACGCTCGAACGGTTTTCTATGATGTCCGGCAGGATTACCTTCATCATTATCTTGACGTCGGGCTCACGATGGTCCGAAGCGGTGAGGAGGCCCGGGTTTCGCTTCCCGATTTTTCCATTGAGGGAGGCACTCACAAAAAGCTAAGATATTTCCGGAACCGCCTGGAGAAAGAAGGTTGTGCCTTTGAAGTGATCCCGGCCCGAGAGGTGGGTTCTCTCCTGCCTTTCCTCCGGCGAATCTCCGACACCTGGCTGGAACAAAAGAAAACGAAGGAAAAAAAATTTTCCATGGGTTTCTTTGATCCCAGGTATCTTCTTCATTTTCCAATCGGGGTCGTGCGGAAGGGAGGGGAAACAATCGCTTTTGCCAACCTTTGGCCGGGCGCTCAGAAAGAGGAGCTTTCCATTGACCTCATGCGGTATCTTCCCGAAGCCCCTCCCAACGTGATGGAATACCTTTTCGTGGAACTGATGCTCTGGGGCAAACAGGAAGGGTATCGATGGTTTAATCTGGGCGTCGTTCCGCTTTCCGGTTTGGAAAACCGGGCCTTCGCCCCGTTCTGGAACCGCATCGGCGCCTTCGTCTTCAGGTACGCGGAGAATTTTTATAATTTTCAGGGACTGCGGGAGTTTAAAGATAAATTCGACCCGGTCTGGGAGCCCAAATATTTGATTTTTCCGGGAGGGTTTTCGCTCGCGGGCGTTCTGACCGACCTGGCCGTGCTGGTTTCGGGCGGGGTGAAAGGGGTTTTTAGCAAGTGATGACAGAAAGCAGAATGCGATTCGGGGTCTTGCTTTTATTCGCTCTGTTTTCTTTCCAAATTTTGGACATGTCTCCTTCGAGAAATGGGTCCAATCCCAAGACCTGCTGCGGCCGCCCGGTCTGTCTTTGCACGCATGTCCCCGGTGCTTTTTGCCCATTTAAACACAAACTGATGCCCCCCACTCCGGAGGCATCCGCCACGCCCCGATTCAACTCGGCCCCTTGCCACACGGATACTCCAACGATCGCCTTGCCTGGGTATTCGAAGGATTTCGAGGCGGCTTCTGGAAAAGAGTCGCCTTTGGACTTGAAGACAGAATTTTTATTTGGACCCGTCCTCCAAATCCCAAACTCTCTTTCCCTCCCCGCCATCGAGCCTCCTCCCAAGCTCATCCGACCCATTCTCTAAACCTCCAAATTTTATTTTGTTGGTCAACAATTGGCGGTTGTCACTCCACGCCACCACAAGGAGAATTTTATGAAGCGATCTCTTTTCTTTCTTGTCCTGGCAGTCCTTTGGGCAAGTCCCTCTTCTTTTGCCTGTGATTCGTGCGGTTGCTCTTTAGCCAGGGCGGATCGGGAACCTTTCTTTTTCGATTTTAACTTTGAACAACAGGTTTGGCACAAGCGCGAAGTCGGATTGGCGCACCCGCTTCACGAAGAAGGGCACGATGCCCACGATAAAACCCACGAAGAATTTTATCACTTCACGCTGGGGATGAGGCCCCTTCCAGACTTCACGGTCCTGGCTGAAGTGCCCTATACGGTTCGGCATTCGATTGAAATTGAGGATGAGGATCATTCGGGTGAGCGGCAACTCTCGGAGGGGTTTGGAGATCTTCAGTTGACAGGGATTTACCGGCTCCTGAAGGCGGGAAATCATTTTTTAGGGCCGCTGGCAGGGGTCAAGTTTCCGATCGGCAAGACCACCGGAAGAAACAAGCAAGGTAAAAAATTCGAACCCGAACTTCAGCCCGGCTCCGGCTCTTACGATACCCTTTTGGGGGGAGCTTACCGGGTTCAATTGAAATCGGTCACCTTGCATGGGAATGTCCTGTGTGCCATCCGCACAAAGGGAGCCCAAGAATTTAGGTTTGGAAATTTGTTTTCCACCTATCTTTATGCCGATTATCGGGTGAACCCCCAAAGCCAGTTCTTTAAAACAAAAATAGGGCTGGACATGACGCTCCAGCACGAACGAAAACAAACCCACCGTGGCGTGAAAGTCAAAGACAGCGGGGGCACCACTTATCTTTTGGGCCCGGAATTTTCAGTGCAGGGGAACGACCACCTTCTCCTGTTTGGAAATATTCTCTTTCCGGTTTATCAGAATTTGGGAGGAGTCCATCAGGAAGTCCGATTCATTTGGAACGCAGGTGTTAAGATCGTTTTTTGAACCCCTCCTTATCCGTTCATGGTGCGGGCCAGCTTTCAATTGACAGGCCCACACCGAATCCTTACTCTAACTGCATGTTGACAAAAAGGAGGAAAGAGTGGGATTTTTGTCTCGTTCCCTGATCTCGGGTTTGATCATCGCTTACGCGGGGTGGCTCGCCGGGAAAAAACCGGTGCTGGCCGGGTTTATCATCGCGCTTCCACTCATGTCCATGCTGTCAATTCTCTTTTCCTATCTGCAGTATCGGGACATGCAAAAGATCAATGAGTTCGCCGTTTCCATTCTCGTGGCCGTTCCGCTATCGCTTTTCTTTTTCCTTCCCTTTGTCCTGAACCGTTGGCTCAAATGGAACTTCGTGGCGACCTACACCTCGGCCGTCGGCTGTGTGGCGCTGGCCTATTTGATTCACCACCTCATTTTTAAAACCGGACTCTTTCGCTAAGAAAACCTTCAGGTCCATCACTCCTGCACATGACCCAGACAGTCGCTCTTGCATTGGGAAGTCTGGCCGGGGGATTTGCGCGTTACTACCTGGCGGGGTTCGTTTATCAGATCCTCGGTGCCGCCTTTCCCTACGGGACGCTCGTGGTCAACCTCGTCGGATGTTTTCTCATTGGATTTCTTTCCGTTCTTGCCGAAGAGAAGTTCCTCATCGGTCCCACGGCCCGGACCCTCTTGATGGTCGGCTTTTGCGGGGCCTTCACCACTTTTTCCACGTTCATGCTCGAGACCGGAAATTTGGTCAAAGCGGGCGAGACGTTGCGGGCCCTCCTCAATGTCGTCGCGAGTGTCGCCGCGGGATTTTTGGTTTTCCGGCTGGGTGTCTTCGTCGGGGAAATTGTTTAATGAAAGGGAGCGCGAGCGCATGAAAATACCAGCGGAGGGAAAGCTCTTACGAATTTTCATCGGTGAGCAGGACAAGTGGCACGGCGAACCGCTTCATGAAGCCATCGTGCATCTGGCCCGCAAAGAAGGGATGGCGGGAGCGACGGCCATCAAGGGTTTTCTGGGGTTTGGAGCCAAGAGTCACCTGCACACGACGAAGCTCCTCCGTTTGTCGGAAGATCTGCCCATCGTGATCGAGATCGTGGACAGCGAAGAGAAGATCAACCAGTTCCTGCCGCACTTGGACGAGATGGTCAAAGAAGGATTGATCACCCTTGAAAAAGTGAATGTGATCCTGTATCGAGCCGCTCAATAGGAAACGATAACCACTTCCGTTTCCTGAAAATCCAATGAACAATTTTCTTAAACAAAAATGGGGTGATGCAACTTCCTTTCTTGAGAGGACGCAGAAAGCCGGCTGGATCGATTTATTGGTCATCGCCGGGCTTGGAGGCATTCTTTTTGGCGTCATGAGCGTGGCCAGGACTTGGACCGGTGCGCATCGCCCTTCCATCGAAATCGATCTTGCCCCAATATCTCTTGTCAAATATACCTTTTATTCTCTGTCGCGCGGGCTATTGGCCTACAGTTTCTCTCTGGTTTTTACCCTCTTTTATGGTTTTTGGGCTGCAAAGGACAAACTTGCGGCCAGAGTTCTTCTGCCGCTTCTGGATATTCTCCAGAGTATTCCTGTCCTCGGTTTTATGCCCGGATTGGTCCTGGCTCTTGTGGCCCTATTCCCTGACAGCAATGTCGGATTGGAGCTTGCAGCAGTCATTATGATTTTTACAGGCCAGGCCTGGAATATGACATTCAGTTTCTATCAATCCTTGCGGTCAGTTCCCCAGGATTTACAGGAAGTGGCGACCATCTATCGGTTCAATTGGTGGCAACGGTTCCGGTGGACTGAGACTCCTTTTGCCACGGTGGGGCTTGTTTGGAACAGCATGATGAGCATGGCTGGCGGCTGGTTTTTTCTCATGATTAATGAGTCCTTTGTCTTGGGGAATAAAGATTTCCGGCTCCCGGGAATCGGTTCTTACATGAGTGTTGCGGTCGCAAAAGGTGATATCGCCGCCATGATATGGGCTGTGTTTGCCATGATTCTCATGATCGTCGCACTGGATCAACTGTTATGGCGGCCGGTTGTGGTGTGGGCTCAAAAATTCAGAGTGGAAGAAGCAGCGCAAGAAGAAACGATGTCATCCTGGTTTCTTGCCTTTTTAAACCGGTCAAAGCTCGTAAAAAGTGTGAAGAATTTTTTTGGAAAAATGATGAATCGAACCTCTGCGAAGCCGCGTTCCTTAACCTCGTTGCCTCTGCAAAGCTCAAAGATTTCTTCACGTCTTATGCGAACCCTTTCCATCAGTCTTTTTATTTTTCTTGTCGGTACTCTCATTCTGGGGGCCTTTAAGCTTTTGCTCATTATTCACAGGGTTGCATGGACCGAGTGGCTCAAAATATTCACTTCGGCCCTTTTGACCTTGTGCAGAGTTTTGTCTGCAACCCTTATCGGAACCTTATGGACGGTTCCTGTGGGTTTAAGAATCGGCCTCTCGCCGCGTTGGTCACGGAATCTTCAACCCGTTATCCAAGTTGCCGCTTCCTTTCCAGCCCCCATGCTTTTCCCCGCGGTGATTGTTCTTTTGAAGTGCTTTGGAGTTTCGCTTGGAATCGGAAGCATCATCCTCATGCTGCTTGGAACCCAGTGGTACATTCTTTTTAATGTCATCGCGGGTGCCATGGCGATACCCGCGGATTTGAGAGAAGCTGCTAGGAGTTATCAGCTTGGGCGCTGGCAGAAATTCACCAAGGTTTATTTGCCCTCGATTTTTCCCTATCTTGTGACCGGATGGGTCACCGCAGCCGGGGGCGCATGGAATGCGAGCATTGTCTCGGAATATGTCACCTTCAAGGGCCAGGTGCTCACCACGTGGGGGCTTGGATCCCATATCAGTCGTGCTGCCGAAACCGCCAATTTCCCGGCTCTCGCAGCGGGCGTGATTGCGATGGCCTCCGTCGTGGTCTTATTTAATCGGACCGTTTGGCGTTCTTGTTACCAGTTGGCGGAAAGACGTTTTTCTCTCAATAAGTGAGGGTGCGATGACCGAAATAATTTCCCCAAACGGTTTTTTGACTGCAACAAGAAATGTTTCTCATGATTTTGTTCTGCCCAATGGGAAGCCCCTGCGTGTGTTGGAAAATATCGATCTCGGAATCCGGGTCAATGAAGTGATCGCGATCCTGGGCCCCTCCGGATGCGGAAAATCAACTCTTCTCAGGATATTGGCAGGTCTGATTTCTCCGACAAAAGGGGACGTTCTTTATCACGACAAACCTCTGAGGGGACTGAATCCCGGCGTGGCGATCGTTTTTCAAAGTTTTGCGCTCTATCCATGGCTTACCGTGACTCAAAATGTTGAGATTGTCTTAAGGGCGGCCGACACGCCCAAAGAGGAAATTCAAAAAAAGATTGCCGGTGTGATCCGACTGGTGGGGCTTACCGGTTTTGAAGCCGCTTATCCTAGGGAACTCTCAGGCGGCATGAAACAGCGTGTGGGCATTGCACGGGCCCTTGCGGTGAATCCCGAGATTCTTTTCATGGACGAACCCTTCAGCCAGGTGGACGCCCTGACGGCTGAAGGACTCCGGGCAGAGGTGCTTGACATTTGGAACTCTACCCATCAAAACCCCTCCTCGATTGTCATAGTCAGTCATGACATTAAAGAAGTGGCCTACATGGCGGACCGGATTGTACTTCTGGCGGCAAATCCGGGGCGCATTCTCAAAGTGATTGAAAATAAACTTCCTCGGCCGCGGGATTACCGCTCATCCGAGCTTCTGAAATTGGTGGATCAGATTCATGACGTGATTACGGGCCATGAGATGCCGGATGTCCCGGCCCCTTCCCGCAAAATCGCTTTTGAGCCCTTGCCGGATACCCCGGCCGTCGAAATCGTTGGTTTATTGGAATATTTGGATGCCCGCGGCGGAACCGACGACGTTTTCAAAGCCGCTTCAGAAATGAACCGCGAGTTCGGAGAAGTCATTAAGATTGTCAAGGCGGCTGAGATGCTGAATTTTGTCGACACGCCCAAAAAAATAGTGGTCTTACAAGACGTGGGGCACTTGTTTGTACGCGCGAATGCGGAAGAGCGCAAAAAAATCTGGCGGGAACAAATCCTTAACCTACAGCTTTTCCGAGAGATTTACGAAATTCTTAACAAGCAGTCCGAAAAAACGATTGACGCGGACTTCATTCTTGAAACGATCGTCATCAGAATTCCCCATGAAAATTACAATAAGATTTTCACCACGTTCATTAATTGGGCCCGTTTTGCGGATCTTTTCTCCTATAGTCCCAAGGCGAAAAAAGTCTCCCTATTGCCTCAGCCCCCTTTGTTGCCACTTTAGTCGAGATTGTTAGATTGGTAGAGGAAGAGAAAGAAAGGGTGCCGCGCCGTCCTCCCCTCTCGGGAGGGCGGCGCGGTGTGGAACAAAAATCAGTTGGTCTTGTTTACGTTGGCGCTCGACGGTAATCCGGTGAGCGTCGATGGTTTCTTGTGGTGCTTCTTGGGGTGATGATAACCCGTAGACGTGGTCGCACCCGGTTTCTTGGCGGGTTGATCGAGCTCGGCATAGGCCGTTGAGCAAAGACCGGCCACGATCAGGGCCAGCACCAGCACTCCTATTCGATTGAGCTTTTTCATTTCAAGTCCTCCTTTTGGATTTAGCTCCCTGTTTCATTTCCAAGGATAATCGAACGGGCCTTAGAGGAGGATTAGAAGAAGATTAAAGTTTTTTAATTCAGGGCGAGGGGAGGACGACGGTGAAAGTGGCCCCCTGATCCGGCTGGCTTGCCACTTCGATGGTTCCGCGATGGGCCCGGGCGATAGACTGGGCGATCGCAAGACCCAGACCATTTCCCGCCACGGCGCCGTTCCGGTCCCGGTGAAAGAACTTGTCAAAAATTCTCGGAAGGTCCGCGGGGGCGATCCCTGCCCCATTATCGGAGACGGTCACCTCGGTGCAGGAATCTCTTTTTGAAATTCGGAGATGGATTCGTCCCCCGGACGGCGTGAATTTGATCGCGTTGTCAATCAAGTTCAAAAACAGGCGGCGCAGGTGAAGCGGGTCCCCTTTGAGGAAAAGAGGCCCCGCGGACGGTTCCAGTGCGACCTCAATTTCTTTGGAGGCGGAGAGGATTTCGCTCTGTTCACGGATTTCTTCGAGGAACTTCACGAGATCAAAGCTCTCGAAGCGATAGACCTCGGACTCATACTCAAGCCGGGAAAGAAGCAAGAGGTCCTCGATGACCTTGATCATCCGATCCGTCTCCTTCAAATTGCTCTCGAGGGCCCGCCGATATTCCGCCGGCTCCCGTTCCTTTCGAAGCGCGAGTTCGCTTTCTCCCCGGATGACGGCGAGGGGAGTCTTCAGCTCGTGAGCGACATGAGAACTGAATTCCTGGATGTGTTTAAAAGAAGTTTCGAGACGCGAAATCATCTCGTTGAAGGCATTCACGAGGTGTTTCATTTCCTCGTCCACGCCTTCGGCTTGGACCCGAAGGGCCAGGTCCTCGTGGCTGATTTTCTCGGCCGTGTCGGCAATCTGGTGGACGGGCTTGAGGATTTGGACTACGAAGATGCGGCCGAGGAAACTCGCGAAGAAAATGATCACCGGAATGGCGGTCCCTATGAAGACCAGCCACTCCTGGAGGATGCGGTCAATGTCTTCCAGGGAAGTGGCGATCTGAAGAATGTAGGCCTTCTTGTCTTTGAGGACCACCGGCATCCGGATCAGCCGGAAGTTCCCCACGGTTTGATAACGGGGCGAGCGGAGTCCTCCTTTTTTCGAGACGGCGTTCTGGACCCGGAGAAACTCATCGAGGAGCTTGGTCCCCTGGTCTTCTGAACGAACAATCGTAACACCCTTGGCATCCGTCAGTTGGGCGTAGTCCTCCTTGAGTTCATACTTGTCCACCACCTTGAGGAGCCGCTCCTCGATTTCGTTGCGGGTCCGGGGCGAAAGAGAAACTCCTTCCAGGCGGATCACTTTTCGGGAGGCCGCCTTGACGGACCGGGAACCGGGCCCCATGACCTTCACGTAGGCGTTGATCATCTCGGTGATTTCATGGGCCTTGTCCCAGAGCTCACGGTCGAGATTGCGGTAGAGGATGTAGCGGACGGAACCGTAGAGGATCCCGCTGAAAAAAACGAGGATGAGACCCAGAAGAAGCACGTAGAGAACGCTGATTTTGAAATTGATGGAGTTGAGTTTGATCAAGATTCAATCCTTCAGGAGGTAACCGGTTCCCCGGATCGTGTGGATGAGCGGTTTATCCGAACCCTTGTCGATCTTGTTTCTCAGATAGTTCACATACACGTCGATCACGTTTGTGAACGTCTCGAAACTTTCATTCCAGACATGTTCGGAGATCATCGTCCTCGTCACGACTTGACCGGCGTGAAGCATCAGGTATTCCAGAAGCGCATATTCCTTGCTGGTGAGTTCGATTTCTTGCTCTTCCCGCCGCACCTTGTGTGTGAGCTGATTCAGTTCGAGGCCGTCCACTTTCAAGACGGGGGATTTCTCAGAGCGTTTCCGCCGGAGAAGGGCCTGGACGCGGGCCAAGAGTTCTTCAAAGGCAAAGGGTTTTCCGAGATAATCATCCGCTCCGGCATTCAGACCCAGCACCCGGTCTTTGACACCGCTCCGGGCCGTGAGCATCAGGATGGGGACGTCATTCTTACGGCTTCGGATTTCCTTGCAGACGGCGAGCCCGTCTCGTTCAGGGAGCATCAGGTCCAGGATGATGAGGTCGTAAGAAGAGAGGGAGGTCATTTCGATTCCCTTTTCTCCGTCGTGGGCCACGTCCACGGCAAAGTGTTCTTCCTTGAGCCCGCGCTGGATGAAACTAGCCACTCTTTTTTCGTCTTCAACGAGGAGAATTCGCATCGTCAGTACTGCGCTTCATTATCCAGCACAACGCCCCGGAAGTCCATCCCCTGAGGTTCTAATTCACTTGCCATTTTTGGGCTGAAATCCATACAATGTAGTACCCATGAAACTCCCCATCGATTCCCGGGCCTGGCCCGTGGCCGCTCTCCTGTTTTCGATGGCCCTCGCTTTGTGTTTCGTTTCGCGGCCGGCCGGGGCCGTGGGGCTCTTCCCCATGGGTTTACACTTGGCCTTCTTCCGGGATCCGAAAAGGAAAATCCCCCCCGGCGACGGCCCCGTTTCTCCGGCGGATGGGACCGTCGTGGAGGTGTCGAGCGTCTTCGACGGACGCTTTTTGAAAGAAGAGGCGGTCAAGATCGGGATTTTTCTTTCCCTGTTTGTCCCGCACGTGAACCGTGCTCCAATCCCTGGAAGGGTCAACTATCTGAGCTACGAGCCGGGCCAGAGGCTCAATGCCTTGAGAAAAGAGTCCGTTAATCGAAATGAATCCAACTGGATCGGGATCGGGGAGGGCACCCGTCGGGTCCTGGTCCGGCAGATTGCCGGTGCGATCGCCCGCAGGATTCGTTGTGACGTGCGCTTGGAAAAAAAAGTGGAAAGAGGTGAAAAGGTGGGCATCATCTGTTACGGGTCCCGCGCGGAATGTTATTTCCCCAGAAATCGTTTCCGCCCGGGTATCCAGTTGGGCCAGAGGGTGAAAGCCGGCCAGACCGTGTTGGGAGAATGGCTGTGAACCGGATGCGTTCTTGGATTCCCAACGCTTTGAGTTTTTCAAACTTGTTTTGCGGATTCTTGTCGCTCTTGGCTGTCTCGCAGGGCCAGCTCGGCCAGGGGGCATGGCTGCTTTTTCTGGCGATGTTCTTCGATGCGATGGACGGAAACGTGGCCCGGATCCTCCACAACCCGACCACGTTGGGCCGGGAGCTTGACTCGCTGGCCGACGTCGTCTCGTTCGTCGTGGCCCCGTCGTTTTTCGCCTTGAGTCACCGGAACCCGGCCCAGAATCCTTGGATCTGGCTCGGTGTCTTTTCCTATCTTGCTGCCGGGACCTACCGGCTTGCCCGCTTTAACGTGGGCCGCCCCGTGAAGGGTTATTTCCACGGTCTTCCTACGCCGGCCGCCGCCCTGTTCATCGTGATGACGATCATCGGTATTGAGAAGGGGGGGAAGTTCGAGCCCCGGCTTTATGGTTTTGTGGTCCTCGCCGCTTTACTGTTTGTCAGCTTCCTGATGGTCAGTCGGATTCTTTACCCGAAAATTTCAGTGGTGGGGCCCCATCGGTGGAGGGGGCTCTTTTATTTCACTCTCCTCATCTTTCCCGTGATTTGGCTCGCCTTGAATTTAGAATCCGCTCTGGCGGTTCTCTTTCTGGCCTACATTGTCCTGGGGTTAGTGCGATTTCATCCGCGTCGGGTGGAAGCCGGACTGGTGACCCCCTCGGCCAAATGACGCTGCGTTTTCTTCGCGCGGCCGAGCTCGGCACCCTCACCGGTTTCGTTGCCTCGGTGCTGGGGTGGCAGATCAATCTCGTGGCGATCCAGCAGGGCCTTGAGCGGGGCCGGAGAGCCGCTTTCTCGGTGGGTTTCGGAGCCGCAACGGGCGACTTTCTCTTCCTCGCGGCGGCCCTGGCCGGAATCGCACCCCTCGCCTCTCATTCCTGGATCCAACACGGAATGAAATGGATCGGGGCCTCCGTGATTCTCCTCATCGGGATCCGCTTTCTCCTCCAACCCGGGGGTCCGGCTTCTCCCAAACGGGCGAGGCATCACCCGGCCAAGAGTTTTCTCTTGGGATTTCTGATCGTAATCACCAATCCTCTTCTTTTCTTCGTTTGGGTGGGGGTGATCTCGTTTCTGGTCACGCATTTTCAGGAGGCCTCCCTTCTTGAAGAGCGCCGGGTTTTCCTCGGAACCTTTCTCGCCGGTGCGCTGGTTTGGTTTCTTTTTCTTTCAAGGGCCCTCCTGCACGGAGTGACGAAGTGGGGGAAAGAACGGCTGGAGCTCCTTTCCCGGATTTTTTCCCTGTTGTTGATCGCCGCCGGAATTTTTTTGATTCTGGAAAATTTTTGGTCTTGAAGAAGATGGCCGGCCGGGACTCTCTGGCCGAACGGATGGACGACCCCATCCTTGACCCCGTCCTCCACCGGGAGGCCTTGCGCGGTCTGGAACGGATCAACGCCTGGAGCCGAGTCGTGGAAGCCGTTTGGGGTCCCCTCCGTGTTTTGGCCCGAGAGGCAAGGCGGGGTGAGCCGCTCCGAGTCCTCGATATCGCCACGGGGGGCGGGGACTTTCCGATCCGGCTCAGGCGAAAGAGTCTGGAGGAAAAAATCCCGCTCGGGGTCGAAGGCTCTGACAGGAGCGAGACCGCCCTCGAGTACGCTCGTCAAAGATCCCGGAAAAAAAATCTCGATCTCCATTTCTTCCGGCTCGACGTGCTGGAAGACCCCCTTCCCGATTCCTACGATGTTTTCACCGCGAATCTTTTCCTTCACCATCTCCGTCCTGAAGAAATTTTAGAGTTGATGAGACGTTTCAAAGCAAGTCAAGCGAAGCTTGTGATCGCAAGTGACCTCGAACGCTCCTTCGCCGGACTCGGGCTCGCTTATCTGGGTTCGCGCTTTCTGACCCGTTCTCCGATCGTTCATTTCGACGCCGTTCAATCGGTCCGAAATGCTTATCGAATCGAAGAAGTCCGGGTGCTCGCCGAGGAGACTGGCTTGAAGGGGGCAGTGATCCGCCGGGTTTGGCCCTTTCGTTACGTTTTCATCTGGAGGCGTGATGGATTTTAAGAATCTTGACGCGAGCGAATGGGAGGCGGTTGTGATCGGCGCCGGACCCGCGGGGAGTGTCGCAGCCCACCAGGTGGCGAAGCGGGGTCTTTCGGTTCTCTTGGTGGACAAGGCCCGTTTTCCCCGCACGAAGGTTTGCGGCTCGTGTGTGAGCGAGCGGGCCCTTGGAGCGCTCGAGGCTGCAGGCCTGAGCGGACCGATTCGCAACCTGAATCCTCCCCGGCTTTCCGAATTTAGGCTGACCTTCGAAAATCAAACCGTGAGACTTCCCCTCCGGGGCGGAATTTCCCTGTCGCGTGAAAAACTCGATTTCCTCCTCGTTGAGCAGGCAATCGGCGCGGGCGTTTGCTTTCTTCAAGGCACGCGGGCGGCCTTGGAGGGAATCGAAGGAGGGAAGCGGTGGATCCGTCTTGAACAATCTTCCGGCTCCGTCCGCGTGAAGGCCCGCGTGGTTTTGGTGAGCGATGGCATTGGAGGCGAGAGTCTAGGCCCGGAGACCGGCTTTCAGTCTATGGTCCGGGCGGGATCCCGGATGGGTTTGGGGACCGTGGTGGAGGAAAATTCTCATGATTATCCATTCGGAACTATTCACATGGCCGTGGCCAGGGAGGGTTATGTCGGAGTCGTTCGACTCGAAGACGGGCGGCTCAACGTGGCCGCCGCGCTGGATCCTCTGCTTCTTAAATCAAGAGAACCCTTCGAAGCCGTGGCCGGAATCCTCGAGGAGGCGGGCCTTCCGGAAATTTCAGCTCTCGCGAAGGCACATTGGCGCGGCACTCCGCTTCTCACGCGCCGGCCGAAGGCGGTCTCGGGAAATCGCTTCTTCATTCTGGGTGACGCGGCCGGTTACGCTGAACCTTTCACCGGAGAAGGCATCGCATGGGCGGTTGAGACTGGACGCGCCGTCGCTTCCTTTGCCCAGGAAGGTGTGAGAAAATGGGACCCTTCTTTGGAAAAACGCTGGATGAAAACTCATCAGGACCTCGTATCGAGCCGGCAGCAATTTTGCCGGCTTCTCACGCTCGGTCTCCGGCAACGATTCCTTCTCCGGATCGGGATGAAAATTTTATCGCGCGAGCCCGGATGGGCCGTTCCCCTCGTCTCGCGGATTCACGGAGCGTCTCCATGGTCCGCCTGCTAGGTCTTGGGACCGCCGTTCCAGAACAGACCGTTTCGCAGTCCCTCGCCGCCCAGCACGCCCTTTCCCTTTATCCGCATTCCGAGGAGGAAAGGCGGCTCCTTCCGATTCTTTACGGGCGCACCGGCGTGAAGGAGCGGGGTTCGGTTCTCTTTGAAGAAAAAGGGGAATTCTCCCTTCCTTTTTTTCCGCCCGTCAAGGAGGAAGGGGAGCGGGGGCCGACCACGGAAGAGAGAATGAAACAATTTGTTTTGAAAGCGCCCGCGTTGGCCCTCCAGGCCTCGAGGAAGGCGGTCGAGGAAGCAAAAATAACTTCGGATACCCCCCGTCATTTGGTGACGGTCTCGTGCACGGGATTTTCCTCACCGGGGTTTGATCTCAAGCTCATCAAAACCCTGAACCTCGCCCCCGATATCAGCCGGACCCAAATCGGATTCATGGGCTGTCACGGCGCCGTGAACGGCCTTCGTGCGGCCCACGCCCTCGCTTCGACTTATCCGGGAGAATCCGTGCTTTTGTGCGCCGTCGAAATTTCTTCCATTCATTATGCCTACGGCTGGAAACCGGAACAAGTCGTGGCCAATAGCCTCTTTGCGGACGGGGCCGGGGCGGCCGTGATCTCCACCCGCGGACCGAAAGGGTCGTGGGCGCTTCAGGCGACGGGGTCCTGCATTTTTCCTGATTCGGAGGACGCCATGACGTGGCGGATCGGCAATCACGGATTTGAAATGGCTCTCTCGGCTCGAGTGCCGCAGCTCATCGGAACCCATCTTCGCGGTTGGCTTCGGGAATGGCTTTCCAGTCAGAGTTTCTCGATTCCCGACATTCGCTCCTGGGCCGTTCATCCCGGGGGCCCCAGGGTTTTGGATGCGGTGGAATCCGCACTCAAGCTTCCCCCCAATCCCTTTGCGGTCTCGAGAAAAATTCTGGCTGAACACGGGAACATGTCCTCGGCTACGGTCCTTTTTCTTCTCGAGGAGCTCCGTCGAATGGACGCCCCCCTTCCCTGTCTTGCCCTCGCCTTCGGGCCTGGCCTCACCGCCGAAGCGGCCTTGTTCATCTCATCATGAAAACAGCCCTCATTACTGGCGCTTCGACTGGAATCGGACGCGAACTGGCGAAAATTTTCGCACGCGAAGGTTATCATCTTGTCCTGGTGGCCCGGAACGCCCAGGCACTTTACGAGCTGGCGGGTTCTCTCCAAAAGAAACACGGCATTTCCGTTCGGACGATACCCAAAGACCTTTCCCGGCCCCAAACCCCGGAAGAGATTTACGAGGAACTCGGGCGAGATTCTCTGGCCATCGACGTCTTGGTCAACAATGCCGGCGCGGGCGTGGGGGGTTTATTCAAAGACACGGACCTCGGCGCTGAACTCTCGACGATCCAACTCAATCTCGCCAGCCTCACGCATTTGACTAAACTGTTTCTCCGGGACATGCTCAAGCGTGGATCCGGTAAAATCCTGAACGTCTCTTCGACCGCCGCATTTCAACCGGGTCCGACCATGGCGGTTTATTACGCCACCAAGGCTTATGTCCTTTCTTTCTCGGAGGCGCTTGCGGAGGAACTCCGCGGAACAGGCGTGACCGTGACCTGTCTCTGTCCGGGACCGACTGAAACTGAATTTCAGGCGCGGGCCGGAATCTCCGGAATTCGCCTGCTTCAGTTTCGCACGATGGATGCGGCCACGGTGGCGCGCAAGGGGTATGAGGGATTGATCAAAGAAAAAACCTTGGTGATTCCGGGGATTTTCAACCGCCTTTTTGCTTGGGGCGTGCGCTTCGTTCCGCGCCGGCTCGTGACTTGGGGCGTTCGATGGCTTCACGAGAGGGGTGAAGGTTCAAAAAGTTAACCTGTACTTATCGGCATCAGTTCGAAGTCCTTTAGTAGAAATTTACTCCTTTTTTTATTCGTTTAATAAAAATATCGTATCTTATTTAAATTAATAGAGTTATAGAACATCCTTCCAGGGAAACCCCCCGCAATTTTTTTAAATTTTGTTGACACTCGGCACGCAAAACGATACCTTACGCCCCACATCCACATTTTAATTTCCATAAATTCGAAGTTTATCTGAATTAAACCAGACGGAGAGGTTTCTTGAAAATGCGATATCCGACGGTGGTCCTTCGACCCGAAATGCTGACTTCGTGGCTGAGTCTTTTCAATTACACCCGGTCTCAACTGGCGGACGAACTTGGAATCTCAAAGGGAAGAATGAGCCAACTCTTGAATTCCACGGGAGAGCCTTCAGCCCACCTCGTGGCCAAATTGATGGTCCTCACCGGTCTTCCCTTCGAGCGACTCTTCAAGGTGATTTCCGGAAACGGTTCCGCGAAGAAAACGAATCACCCCAAGAAAATCTCAAAGGAGCCCCTTCTCAAATGATTCAGGAAGAACGGATCGGGCAAGCGCTCGTGGGGCAAGGACTCCTCAATGAAGAACAATTGAGTCAAGCCCTCACGCTCCAACCCAAACAAAAACAGCACTTGGGCGAGACCGCGGTCTCTTTGGGCTTTCTCAAGGAAGAGGAACTGGCAAAATTCCTGGCCCATTTTTTTCACCTTCCTTATGTCGAACTCGTGAATGAAGAAGAAATCGACTTGTCGGCCGCCGAGCTTGTCTCCGAACCTCTCGCCCGCCGCTACTGCTTAATGGCCCTTCGAAAGAAGGGGGATTCCGTGGTCGTGGCCATGGCCGATCCCCAGGACATTCGGGCCATTGATGCGGTGCGCCTCGAGACGAAGTGCCGTGTCTACAAGGTCGTTGCAAGCCGCGCCGCGATCCTCCGGACCATTGACCGCTGTTATCACACCGCGCTTCGGATCTCCAAGTCCATGGATCAGCTGCTGGCAGAAAAAACCTCACCGGAGACGGGCCTTCAATTCCAAACTTCGCCGGAAGCGGAAGTCCAGCTGGAGCAACTCCAGCACGAGGCCTCGGACGCGCCGGTGGTCCAGTTCGTGAACCTTCTTTTAATGCGAGCCCTTCAGGAAAGGGCGAGCGACATCCACGTGGAACCGGAAGAACACTCGGTCACGATTCGGCTTCGGATCGACGGCCAGCTCCGTGAAGTGGCGGCCCCGCCGAAAGCGATGCTGCAAGCCGTCACGACCCGCATCAAACTTCTTGGGAATTTGAACATCGCGGAAAGAAGGCTTCCTCAAGACGGACGCTTCAAATTCAAGTTTTTTGACCGCACAATCGACGTCCGGCTCTCTTCCCTCCCGACGGTTTATGGAGAGAAGATCGTCCTCCGCCTCCTCGATCGCGGCGCCCTGATCCTCGACATGTCATCGCTCGGTTTTGAGCCAAAGATGCTCGAGAACTTCCGCCAGGCCCTTCAACTTCCCCACGGCCTTCTCATTCTGACGGGACCGACCGGTTCCGGAAAGACCACCACCCTTTACGCTGCGTTGAATGCCATCAAGACGCCGACGAAAAACATTGTCACGATCGAAGACCCGGTCGAGTACCAATTGACGAAGATCAACCAGGTCCACACGCGATCCGACATCGGGCTCACCTTTGCGGCGGGCCTGCGTTCGATCCTCCGCCAGGACCCGGACGTGATCATGGTGGGAGAGATCCGCGACCGCGAGACGGCCGACATCTGTATTCGCTCTTCGCTCACCGGCCATCTCGTTCTTTCTACCCTTCACACCAACGACGCCGTCTCGGCCGTGAGCCGCCTGATCGATATGGGACTCGAGCCCTACCTGCTCGCCGCCACCCTGACCGTGGTGATGGCGCAGCGTCTCGTGAGAAAAATTTGCATGGAATGCAACGAAACCTACGAGCCGCCGCAAGAACTTCTCAAGCGGCTCGAAGCGGTGGACCCGGACGCCATCCTTTGGAAATTCCGACGCGGCCGCGGGTGTCCGCGCTGCGGCGAGACGGGTTATTTCGGACGCATCGCGGTTTACGAGCAATTCGTCGTCACGGAAAAGATGAAAGCGTTAATGGCTGAAGGAGCGAGCCTCCAGCGGCTCAAGCGCCAGGCCCAGGAAGAAGGCCTTCAAACTCTCTTTCAAAGTGCGCTTCACAAGGTGCGGGATGGAGTGACCACGTTGGATGAGGCTTTTAGCATCTGTGCCACGCAAGGGGAGGTCCTCGAGTCATGAATTCAATTTCCCCAGAGCTTCGGCCGCTGATTGATTTGATGCTGGAGAAAAAGGCCTCGGACCTCATCCTGACCCAGGGCCAGCCGCCGATCCTCCGCATCGTGGGCGATCTGGTGCCGGTGGAAGGAAAGAAGCGGCTAACTTCCGAAGAGGCGAAGCGATTTGCTTATAGCCTCCTCACCCCGGAGCAGCAGAAGACCTTTGAACAAACGCTCGAGATGGACAGCTCTTTCGGGATCGAAGGCATCGCGCGTTTCCGCGTCAACGTCTTCCGTCAGCGGGACGCCGTGGGAGTGTCGATCCGGATGCTTCCTCACCAAATTCCCACTCTCGAGTCGCTCGGCGTTCCCGACATCATCAAGAAGTGGCTCAGGGTCCCGCACGGCATCTTGATCACCACCGGTCCCACGGGCAGCGGGAAATCCACCTCGCAGGCCGCGATGATCGGGCACCTCAACCAACACAAGCGTTATCACGTCATCACGATTGAAGACCCCATCGAATACACTCACTCGCACGGCACCTGCACCATCGAACAGCGCGAAGTGGGACGCGACACCCATTCCTTTTCCGATGCCTTGAAACGCGTTTTCCGCCAAACCCCCGACGTCATCATGGTCGGTGAAATGCGCGACCGCGAGACCTTTGAAATTGCGCTTCAACTGGCCGAAACAGGTCACCTCGTCCTTGCGACCCTTCACACGGGCGATGCCGCCCAAGCCTTGAGCCGTATCATCGATGTTTTTCCGGCCGAGCAGCAGGAGCAGACCCGGGTCCAACTTTCGCTTTCGCTGATAGGCGTTCTCGTCCAGCAGCTCGTGCCGACTCTCGACGGCGAGGGCCGGCTCCTTGCCACAGAAGTCCTTGAGGTCACTCCGGCGGTCCGGAACCTTATCCGCAAGGGCGAGCTCCAGCAAATTTATTCCATTCTTCAAACCAGCACGAACGAGGGGATGACGACGATGAACGCTTCCCTCCTCAATCTTTTCAAGCAAGGCAAGATCTCTCTCGAACAGGCCAAGCTTTTCACCACGCGCCAGAAGGAATTCGAGCAGCTCATCACACGGGAGACCAAGGTCTATGCCTAAAAAATACACCTGCGTTTCCAGAAATGCCCAGGGCCAACGCGTGACAGCGAGGGTGGAGGCCGAGACGCGTCAAGGACTTCTCCTTCAACTCAAAGAGCAGGGGCTCACGGCGGTCGAGATCAAGGAATTCGACGGCCAGCCTTTGGAAGGGAGCAAGGAAAAGAAATTTTTTTCCCTTGCCAGTTTTTCATGGCGCCCGGTCGGAACCGAGGAGCTTGCAGTCTTCTGGCGCGAATTTGCCACGATGGTCTCAGCGGGCCTTCCCATTGTGGATGCACTCCAGTCGATCACCGAGGAGCTTGAAAACAAGAAATTCCGGGCCTGCCTTCAAGATGTGGTCTCCCACATTTGGGAGGGCTTCAGTTTCTCGGAAAGCATGCAGAAACATCCGCGGGTTTTTTCACTGATGACCATCGCTTTGATCGGCGCGGCGGAAGAGAGCGGAAGCCTGCCGCTCGTCGCAAGTCAACTGGCAACCTTCCTTGAGAACCGCGACCGGCTCATCCGCAAAGTCTGGGCCGCACTCACTTACCCGATCGTTCTCTCCATTGTTTTTTTGGGCGCGCTCACCATTTCAACCTTCTGGATCATTCCGAAATTCCGTGAAATCTATGCCGATTTCCACGCGAAACTTCCCTGGTTGACGGAGAANGTCTTCGCCGTGAACGCTTTTATCCTGGCCTATCTTCCNTGGATCCTTATTGCCGGCGTTCTATCAATCCTGGCACTCATTTTGTGGGTCCGCAAACCTTCGGGCCGCCAAGTGATCGACCGCATGCTTCTGAAACTTCCCCTGTTTGGAAGATTGGTCGGGCAGGCGTCCGTGGCGAGACTTTGCCGGAGTCTCGCGATTCTCCTGGGGGGTGGGATTCCGATCAATCGAGCGCTCGAAATGGCTGAAGCGACTTCCGGGAACAGTGTATTGGCAAAAGCGATTCAGTTGTCCCGTGAAGAAATCCTAAAAGGCGGCAAGATTGCAGCCACCTTGAAGCAGCACACGATTTTCCCGCGGATGGCCATACGGATGATCTCGGCTGGAGAAGAGACGGGGGATTTAAACGGACTTTTGGAAAAGGTCGCGGATTTTTATGAGTCCCGTGTCGATGCGGCCCTCACCACGATCAACACCCTGATTGAACCCTTTTTCATCATTGTCATTGGAATGTTCGTGTTGGTCCTGGTTTTATCGTTGTACATGCCGCTTTTTAGTTTGGGCAAGTCGATGAGACTGTAACAACGATAAATGTGAAGCAGGCTGTGTGGCCTGTAAAAATTAAAACTCCAAGGAGGAAGTAAACAATGAGAAGTTTAAGAAAAGATCAGTCAGGTTTTACCCTGATTGAGTTATTGATCGTGATCGTGATCGTTGCCATTTTGGCGGCGGTGGGTCTCTCGCTTTTGACAGGCAATACCGATGCCGCCCGTTTAAGTGAAGGAGTCTCAGGATTGGGTACGGTTCGGACGCAGATGCGTGCGAGATTGGCTCAGGATGGTAAGTATCCGTCTGGTACCGGATTTGCCGCGACCGATCCCATTGTCGCATCCGGAATCGGTTTTAACACCGGTGATTTATGCGGACGATATTTTGGTGACGCGTCCTATACGTGGGGCGTTTCCGTTCCCGTAGTCGGCACTACTTTTTGTGCCAAAGTCGCGGGGCTTGGTGCAGATACCGTTGCCGGCTGCCCGACTGGCCCTGTCAAGGGAAGTGCAGTCGCCACGACTGTCACTCGTTCAATGGATCAAAACGGGGACATATACCCCTGCGCAACCTGTTCGGCGGGTTGTGCCCGTATTAATTAAAGGACCCTGCCACCTCAGAGCGCGGGCCCGTTCAATCCGCAAGTTCGCTCTATTGAGCGGGGTTCAATTTTATGGGTGATCAAAAAGGTGTCACTCTGATCGAAGTGCTCGTGGGGATTGCGCTGATAGCCGTGATTTGCATCACCACGCTGAATTACTTTTCCTACGGCGTGGGAGGGATTGGGAGGCAAGGCAACCGGCGCGCGGCGTTGGAGCGCGCCCGACAGCGGCTTGAAGAATTGGCAGCGACCAACGCCACGAGCATCCAACCGTCTGACACCAATCCCCACTGGCTGACTTGTGCCGGCAGTCCGTGTTCTTGGACAATAAGGAATAGCGTGACTCCGGAAACCATCCAAGTAGGGACCCTGAATCAAAGGATGGAAACGACTGTGCAGTGGGTGGATGATCCCAGTGTGACTCCGGGTATTACTACCGATACGTTGGCGATCGGTGTGAAGGTTTGGTTCACCTCCGACACGACTGACGATGAATATCATCGCGTCTATTTGAGGACGCTACGGACTCCGTGAAGCTCGTGAACCATCAACGAGGTTTCACATTGCTCGAGCTCTTGATTGCGATCATCATCAGCTCCATTGCCCTTTTGGCCGCCACGATGCCTTTCATTGCCGAGAGAGTTTTCTGGAACACGGGCAGGAGACAAACCGAGGCCCAGCGCGATGCTCAAATGGTCTTTCGGTCGATGGCAAGTTTTGCCCGGGAAAGCAGCAGCTTCACTACGGGCGGCAGTTCTGGCGATGTCACCCTCGCTTTTACCCGTGCGAGCGGCAACGTCTGTTTTGAAGGAGGATGTAATCCCTTAGCGGGAGGGGAGAATAGATAAGAGTGGGACGGGATTTTCCCGGCGGTGGCGGAGGTAGGCGGTTTTGAAAAACTCAATGGGATTCTTATCCTGAAGCCGCAAGGTTTGCAAAAGCGACATCAGCACTTCATGAGCGTCCGCGCCTTTTCGAGACATATTCTGGAAGGAAATCTTACGAAAGATCACATTGGGACGAATCATTCTCTCGGCGTGATTGTTGTCCTGGGGCAATCCGGGGACTTCCAGAAAAGTCAGGATCTCTTCATAATACTTCAAGAGTCTCTTGGATAATCGCCTCCAGTTTTTATTTTTGAAAGGCTGGCAGGCAAAATCCAAAAGCCGGGCCTTGATCAAACTCACCCGGCGGGCAAAGGTCCACGGTGCAAGCTTCCCACGTTGGGAATCCAATCTTTTGGCATCGTTTAAGATTCGTTTAAGTTTCCGGTAAGCCAACAGGTATTCCACGCTCTGGTCTTTTTCTCGACATTGATTCATTTCTCGAATCAAATGCACCAGACAACGCTGCCGTTTTCGGCCCAACTTGTCATAAGCCGACAAAAAATCACTGAGCACAATCCCTCGGTAGTCTTTGCCCAGCACCTCTTGAGGAATCTTTTGACCGCGGCTTCGGGTGATTTTGTAAACGGCCAACTTCTGGTTCACAAAATCCCAGAGCCAGTGATTTCCTCCGGCAATCTTCCAGCCCGTCTCATCCCCGTGTATCCAGGGACTGGCTCTTACTGCTTCCAGAATCACCTGCTTTTCGACTTCCAGGAAGCGCGCCAAACGCTGGAGCGCTTGGGCCAAGGCAGAGTCAGTGACCGTGAGGCCGCATAACTCTTGAAACATCATTTGAATCTTCGAGTACGGCAGGCCGTGATGATATTTCATGAGGATCGTCTGCACCAAGACATTCGGCCCAAGGTACCCATAGGGCACCTCCTCAGCGGCATAAGGGGCGGTCTTCTCCTGCTTGCACTGGCGGCACCAGTAGACATGACGGATAAATTTTGTGGCCTCGACACGGGAGGGGACAATGTCTTCTTGAATGTGCTCTTCAGCCTCGGTGATCAATTCGCTCAATGTTTCCTGCCGACAATCGGGACACCGCTCAAGCCTCTGCTCGACGATACGATCAATCACCTCAGGCTTGGGGCGAGTACACCCCGGATGCCCGACGGGCCTTCCCAGTTTCTTCCAGCGTTTCTTGGGCTTCGAGACAGGGACTTTGATGAAGGCGGGTTTGACTTGCTTCTTTAATTCTTCAAGCTGTTTTTCGAGCTCTTCCTTCTCTTTACGCAGCCTGAGAATTTCGTCAATCAATTCATCCTTGGATTGCTCGGCGAGAAGAACTCGAAAACCTTGAAAGATATCGGCGGCTGCCATCTTGATTGAAACATCGGCAGCCGTGCCGAAAAATCAACTTTTCTCCCCTCCCGCTAAGGGATTACAGGAGGATCGACCTTCAACAGTGGTCAGCTCCGTCGATTTGACGGGGCCTGCGGGGGTCCCGCACCGACTATCTTGATTGACGGCGTCC
>JGI1358J11329_10000230_pt1 | contig 51426 bp, 50 predicted proteins | sample Subgroupgradi54m_FD_11329 | JGI IMG/M metagenome (IMG submission 11329)
CCCGTTTAGCGGTCAATAGCTTGGAATAGTTTCGGCGATTTTTTTGAGCGGCGTGAGAAGGGAAATACCCATATGCAGCCGCTCTCCGTTGTAGTAGCGCAAATATGCTTTGAGCACCTTCCGATAGGATGCGATGTCGTCCGCGACGCGGTCGAAGCACTCCTCTTGAATCGTGCGATTGAAACGTTCGATATGGGAATTGTCGTTGGCCTGCCGCACCCTCGAATGGCGATGAGCCATTCCCATAACCCCGATGTTCTCCGTGAACCACGCTGAAAATTCTGATCCGTGATCCGACTGAATGACGCGGAAAGAAAATCCGGCTTTCTGTTCCGCCTCCCGCACAAACATCAGACTCTCGTGAGTGTTGATCCGTGAGACGACTTTCGCGTACGCGAATCGGGAATAAAGATCGATGAGTGTGTAGATGTAGAACTTTGTCTCGCCTCTCGGCTGGATGTGGATAGTGTCAATTTGCACGAGATCACCTGGCTTTTCTGCTATGGGACGGGGAAATGTGCTGTGCCATCGCTTCCAGGGAGAACGCTTTGCGATGAGTCCTTGCCGCTCAAGCGTCCGCTTCACCGATGAGAGACTCACCATGATGCCACACTGCTTGAGTTCCTCATGGACGACCACGGCGCATCGGTTGTGCCGTTTGCGAACGGTAACGATGGCATCAACCATATACTTGGATAATTCCTTCGGATGATGCTTGGGCCGCGAGCTTTGTGTCGGAATCGTTTTTCGCATGTCATGCGGTGCCTTCCTCACCCACCGCGAGATCGTCCCTTGCGGGTATCCCATGTGTCTTGCGACCTTTGCTTGCGACATTCCGGAGCGTACGAGTTTTACCGCCGCCATTCTGACGCGGGGCATCTTGGGGTTTGTATTATAGGGCATATACATAGCGTGGAATATACCGAGGGGTATTCCAAGCTATTGAACCATTACGAGGGCCTTGACAGGTCTTTATACACTATGCTATACTTGTTGAAGCAGAAAGGTTGGAAGACGGTGGGCACAGGGCGGGTCACCAGGTCCCACATGTCGTGCAATGCTGCCAGCGATTAATAAAAACCCACTGGGGGTGGGAACGAATCTCACCCCCCAGATCACTTGTTCTTTTTCTTTGTTCGAAAAGATCCACTCTACTACTACTTATGGATAGGAGCAGTGTAAAACGGTCAGAGCCCACGGGCCGATTCCGTAGCCAGGTACGTTAACCTCTGGCACCCCACTCTTCGGAGTGGTTTTCTGTTTTTAATACACCGCCTCAGATTCTGTGTTGACAGAACGGCAATCGAATAATAAGATCGTAGTACGGACACGAAATAAGAAGCCCAAGGAAAACCATCACTAAACCTAGAATCAACAGCCAAATAACTGCGCCGGAGTTGCGCGTGATAGGGGAGGACGGCAAAAACCTCGGCGTTTTGAAACGCGAGGAGGCGCTCAAACTTGCGCGGCCGGAAGAGGGGCTTGATCTTATTGAGGTTGTGCCCACGGCAAAACCTCCCGTGGCGCGCGTGATCAGCTTCGACAAATACCGCTACGAAAAAGAGAGGCAAGAAAAAAAAGAGCGCCGCATGCAAAAAACGGGGGGGCTCAAGCAAGTCCAGATCAGCGCTCGGGCGGCGGTGAACGATTTGATGATAAAAACCAAACAGTTAGAAAAATTTTTAGAGGAGGGGCATCCGGTGGAAATCAATATGCGCCTGCGCGGCCGCGAAAAGTATAACAAAGATTGGGCGCGTCAAAAACTTGCCGACTTCATAAAAATGATCACAGTGGAATATAAAATTATGAGTGAGCCGAAATTCGGCGGCAGAGGAATGACCGCACAAATAGTTAAAAAGTGAATCCCGTTAGAAGCCGCGATCGCTTTACTAAATAACATAATTTTACTTAATGTATAGTCATTGCCATAAAATAATTTCGCAGGTCCGCGTTGATCGCAACCTGTGCTTCTAACGGGATGAAAAAAAGCGTACTAAAAAGAATAAAAGTCACCAGAAACGGCAAGCTCGTCCGGCGGCCAATGGGGGTTAACCATTTTCGCACCAGAAAATCCAACAAGAATCTTCGGGGCAAACGCAAGACGAAATCTGTTGACTATCCGGCGAAAGGGATATTAAATTACTAATAATTTAATCAGCATATCAAGTTATCATGCCACGCGTTAAACGAGGAACAATTGCCCACAAAAGACGGGAGAAAACTTTAAAATATACTAAGGGCTTCCGTTGGGGTCGTAAATCCAAAGAACGAGCCGCCAAAGAGGCCTTGCTTCACGCTTGGTCGCATGCCTTTCGCGGACGCAAAGAAAAAAAGCGGGTTTTCCGCAAACTCTGGAATGTGCAAATTAACGCCGCTGCGCGCGAAAACGGAACTAAATACAGCCACCTGATTGCGGCATTGCAAAAAAAGAAGGTGAAGTTTGACCGGAAAATCCTTGCCGATCTTGCTCAAAAAGAACCAGCGGTGTTTAAGAAGATAGTGGAATTTGTAAAATAAAAACCGTGACCATGGGGAGTCGCGGTTTTTTGTTTGCTTCGGAGATTTTAAATAACGATGCGGTTTTTAACAAAATCGTCTTTGGTTTATTACATGCAGGATGGTTGCGGAATAATAGCCCATTCAACTATTGTTCCGTCTTTAACTCTGAAAATTGGCCTACCACGAAAGTATCCATACCATCCATCATAGGCGTTGCTTATTGTGAAAATACCGTCTTCGCTTCTGCAAACTTTCGGTTCATCCGGCTCCAAGAGAATGCATCGTCCAACAAACATCGCACAACCTCTCGTTGCATCATTTAAGATCTTTTTTAATTATAGCATATAGCACAGAGCAATCCGACTGTTTGGGGTTTACGACAATTTCTGAAGTTTATAAATCTCCTCCAAGAAAACTCGCGCCTGTCGAAATGCCTTACCTCGGTGTGATATTTCGTTTTCCTGTTCAGCGCTCATTTCTGCCCACGTGAGATCGGTGCCTTCGGGCACAAATATTGCACTGTAGGGCATTTTCGGTTGAGACGCGACTCGAGGTGCGGCAAGCAGACATCCGCTAACTTTGCCATTGAAAAAATACTCTTTGCCGTCTGGCGACACCACCGCCACCACCGTTTCGAATGTTGCGGCCCGATTGGACACCCCGTCCATTCGCCCTAGACAATACTGCATGATCTCTTCCGTAGAAGCGCTTTCGCCTGCCCAGCGCGCGGATCTGACGCCCGGAGCACCATTCAAGGCGTCAATAAAAATTCCAGTATCATCAGCCATGGCCCAACTTTTGGAGATGCCCCGTTCATAAACAAATCGGGCTTTCTTTAGGGCGTTATCACCTAGCGTCGCACCGTCTTCAACAGCTTCGCCATCAACTCCAGCATCATTGAACGTTTGTATTGAGATAGGTGAATCTTCAAATATGGCTTTGATTTGTATGGCCTTACTTTTGTTTCTTGTGGCTAGAATGACGTTCATGTGTTTCTCCGATTCAAACTTCAAATAATTTCTGTTGTAAGTCTATACCTTATCAAGACACATGTCAAACATTTGTTAGTTTTTGGAAGTTTTACGAAAAGAAAGTAAAACTTGACCGAAAAATCCTTACCGAAAAATCCTTGTCGGTCTTGCCCAAAACGAGCCGGCGGTGTTTAAGAAGATAGTGGAATTTGTGAAGTAAAATAATTATCTTTTAAGGCCTCCCCACTCAACCAGGGTAAAACCCTTTCTTACTAACTTTCCTAAATATTGCGGTTTCAAGTCTGTAATTGGTTCCGCTAACGGTACGTAGTCCAAGAATAGACGAAAAACTGTGTCCGGCCGAGGAAGAACTGACATTGGTACCAGATGATCCATCTCTCGGGTTTGTAAAAAAGAGATCTTGTAGTATGGGACGTTTTTGTTAAGCATTTCAGGCAACCAATAAGAAAGCATATCTTCTTTTTCTTGTTTATTGAATCTCACTTCGTCTAATTTTGAGTTCATAAATGAACTCAATCCTTCTTTCTTGACTACCCAGCCGCCATCAATATCCGGGTAGGGTTTTTCCGAGCTACGCCCTGCCCAATATAAATAGGGGTATTGGTTTCTCTGGCATGCCTCCATGGCATATTCTGAACCAATTCTTTTATCATTAATCAAACTGCAATTAGTGTATTCTGGTTGTAAATCCTTGAGCATTCCATCTGGGTTAGCAAATACTTTCCAGCCATTGTTATAAGTCGGAATATCTATATCCAATCGCATCGGCGATGTAAATTTAACCGACACTTCTGTTGGTTTAGTTGTATAAAGATAAATGACCGGCTTACCGCACCCACCAGGCAATATGTAATCGTACTCTCCAACAACCACCCAGCGATCCCAATAATCTTTGAAGAATAGTAGAGGATGTTTGGCAAAATATTCATCAGGAGTTGGCTTATCTCTGCCATTTGCTCCTTTGAATTCTTTATTACCTGTGTAGGTTTGGTCATCTGTGTAAATTCCAATTTTACTATCAAACTCAACGCTTCTAAGTAGCCTAAGTAGCCCCGCAGTGTCTGAATTTGAAAAAATATCCCCTCCGTTCCAAGTACCAATTTTTACCAAATCATAATCAGCAACACTTTTTAAAACATAGGTGTTAACATCACTGCCGCAAACAGCTGGAAATGCAGAATCGTAGGTGTTATAAACATCGGTTCCTGTAGATAAGTCACTTTTTACTATTCTCGTGTTTGGCAAATACGGAACTGGTGGGGGCGCTGATTTGTTTTGTTTAAATTTTTCTTCTTGTTGTTTGTATAATGCTATGTTCTTAGTTGTTGTTAGATTATAAGAATAACCAAGTCCTTGAGAATCCACCACAATAACTTCTGTTGTGCCGTCAAAATACTCCTGTCCCGGATTATTTTTACTTAAAATTCCCGGTAAACTATTTTTATTTTCCTGGTTTTTCCTGTAATAGTATTTAAGATTTTTCTGGTTTGAAGTTAGCGGGGTGTAAGAAGAAAAATCTGTCACTAGTACATTTTCATAAATCGGGTAGCCTTGATTTTTCTTTGTGTAAATAGCGCCACGATATAGGCTGAAATTATTATTTAAAACAATAACTTCTGGGTGTTCAATTTTTAAATCGTCAACTGCGCTGATTTTATCTCGGTTAACAAAATAAAGTGGGTTCTTAAAATCCGTTTCTGGATATTTTGTGGTATTTTCCGGATTGCCGTCCAATATAAACCGCCTATCATCTTTAGTCGCCAAAATGAGTACGTCGGGTCCTCTTACGTCGGGTCCTCTTATTTCATCATCTGCTAACGCTACAATTCTCTTATACCCCTCATATTTGCCTTCTGGGATAAGACCAACCTGATAATATTTAGTGCTGCTTGCTTCTAGTTTAAGCAAGCCTAAATTATTTAAAGCAAGAGTCTGTGGCGGTGGTGGTTGAATGGCGCCAATCGGAGCGGAGGTCGATTCTTCGGTGGCGGTCGGAGATTTTTTAACAAAAATAAGATAGCCAACCGCACCAACAAGAATAATGACCAAAACCACTAAGGCCATATTAGCAAAATCCCTTCGGTTCATAATATTATAACTATAGTAAAACTTTCGTGTCCAGACTAGCACGGAGACTAACTTCAAATATTCTCGTAATGCCGTATTTTGTTTGCCGCATTCTCGCCGCCGCCCAGTCCATTTCCAATTTCGATAGCCAATAAGTCTATCCGCCAACCCCTTTTCTCATTAATTAACTCCAGATGTTTCGCGACAAACAATTCACAAATTCTCTTTAGTTTCCTTAACTTTGCAGATGTCAGATTATCTTCTGGCATTAAAGATTCTACATTCTCTTTGTTTTCCAATGTTTTTACCTCAAAAAACACAACGGTTCTATCCCTTGCCATGGCAATAATATCGATTTCTCCTACCTTTTCACGATAATTGCGAAATATAATCTTATATCCCTTCTTAACAATATATTCACAGGCCAATTCTTCGCCAATTTTTCCTATTTTTATGTTATCTGACATAGTTTAAATATTACCTAAGGATATCTTCAAAATTAGGTCTTGGTCAACTGCCACGGCCTAAAGGCCGTGGCTTGTTTTCGCCTCCTCCGCCCATTGCGATCTGATGTAGGCGCGCATGGCGGTTTCGTTCGCTCGGACGAGCTCACACTGAAGCACCCGCCTGCGTTACTTCGGCACAAATACTATATGGTACATCAGGCAATGGAACGCGCGTCCGCCTCTCCAGAAAACTGGTTTGGGCATACGTTCATTGTATCGCAATGGGCGGAGGGATTTGGCTTATCCCCCGCGCTAAAGCGCGGGGCTTGCGCTTTTTCTGTCAATGTTTGTCGCAAAACATGATCTTAATAATATATAAACTTATTGATAAGTATTTTGATTATTAGCTATTTATAAAATAATAATATATCTATATGACAAACAAAAGTGTTTGTTATATCATACTTACAAGCTGATATTTAGAGCAAATATGGCAATTATTGGACTAAACCGGCAATTGCCATCTTACTTTAAGAAATTTGCCGGTTTTGGAGGTTTATAAAGATAAATCGGGCTAACCTAAGAGAATAATCTTTTTTAAAAATCATCTTGACCAACAATGACAATTGTTTGTCGGCCAGAATAAACCAATCAAATTTGATTGAAATCAGGGGGTTAGAAACTCGATTGACTTATAAATGACAAATCAATAACCTTAAGACAACTTAAGTGAATGCCGAAAAACTAAAAGAGTATAAAACGAGACTTGAAAAGGAACGCGCGCAACTGATTGAGGAGCTACTCAAGGAAGAGACCCCGGAGGATTTTGGCGGCGACGTAGATCATTTTGAAGAAGAAGCGAACGAGGCGGAAAGCTTTGGCTACAAACTGGCTGAAGCGCAGACTACCAAGAGTCGCATCAACGACATAGACAGAGCACTAGACAAAATTCTGGAGGGGAAGTATGGGGTATGTGAAAGATGCGGCAAAGAGATCGAGGCGGCGGTTTTAGACGTTGTGCCAGAATCGCGGCTCTGCCAAAATTGTAAGAAGGGTGCCTGAAAACAAACTTGTCGTAATTAATGTTAAAAAATCTTGCCCGAGTTTATTCGGCGGAACTTGAAGGAATAAAAGCAAAATTAATCGAGGTGGAGGTTGATCTAAATGTCGGCCTCCACTCTTTTAATATTGTGGGGCTTGCCGATAAGGCGCTCAATGAGGCAAAAGAGCGCGTTAATTCGGCATTGAAAAATTCTGGCATCAAACCGCCGAATCGTGAGAACAGAAAAATCACCATAAATTTGGCGCCGGCTGATGTTAAGAAAACCGGTTCGCAATATGACTTAGCAATTGCGATTGGTTACCTTCTAGCTACGCAGCAAATAAAACAATTTGATTCCAAAAATAAAGTTTTCGTTGGAGAGCTTGCATTAGACGGGAGATTGCGGCCGGCGAACGGCGCTCTGAATATTGCTGAGATGGCCGAGAAGGGGGGATTCGAATATCTGCTCTTGCCGCATCAAAACGCCAATGAAGCCGCGGTCATCAAAAATATAAAAATCATACCCCTAGAAAGTCTGCAAGATGCGATTGATTTTCTTGAAGAACGCAAGGAAATCAAACCGGGGTCTTTTATTCCAATCGAACCCGAAGAGATTCTGGCTCCGGATTTTTCGGAAGTTACAGGTCAAGAGAACGCCAAAAGGGCGCTCACAATTGCTGCTGCCGGCGGGCATAACATGCTGATGGTTGGTCCGCCCGGGGTGGGGAAAAGCCTATTAGCTCAAGCCATGATTGGTGTCTTGCCGGAGCTCGCCCTTGACGAAGCCATCGAAATTACTAAAATTTACAGCGCCGCAGGGCTCGCGCCCGGAGGACTTTTGAGACAGCGACCGTTCCGTTCGCCACACCAGACGGCGTCGGTGGTAGCTATTATCGGTGGCGGCACGGATCCGAAACCGGGAGAGATTAGCCTGGCGCACAGAGGGATCCTGTTTCTCGATGAACTGCCGGAGTTTCAAAAAAATATCCTGGAAGCCCTACGGCAACCGATGGAATCCGGCGTTGTCCACGTTGCCAGAGCAAAAGGAACCATGGCGTTCCCGGCAAAATTCACACTGATTGCCGCGATGAATCCCTGTCCCTGCGGCTACTACGGCGATCCGGAGAAAGAATGTCGCTGTTCGGCTTATGAAGTTATCCGCTATCAGAAGAAAATTTCCGGGCCGCTTTTGGATCGCATTGATCTCCAAATCAAAGTCGGGCGAGTAAAAATTGAGGAGTTGCGCCGGAAGAAAAATTTTGAGCCGAAAAGCCCGGCAATCAAAAAAGGGGTGGAGTATACGAGAAAAATCCAGGCCGAGCGCTTCCGGCGGACAAAAATAAAAACCAATGCCGAAATGAGTTCACGCCAAGCCGAAGAGATGATTAGGCTGGAACCAGAAGCGGAGGAGTTTTTGGAAACTCTCGATAAGGTGCGCCTCTCACCACGCGGCTATTATCGCCTACTAAAGACCGCGCGCACGATCGCTGACTTAGAACGCAAAGAAAAAGTCGGCGCGGAGCATTTGGCTGAAGCTTTTAGTTACAGATTGAGGGAGGAAGTATAAAATATGAAAAGAAAACAAAAATTTATTTGGAAAATTCTTGGTTCAAAAATTGTACTTAATAATAAGTGGCTAAGGGTGCGACGAGATAGAGTAGGACTACCGAACGGTGTTATTGTTGACGATTATTTCGTAACCGAGCTTCCGAATATAGCAACTGTATTCGCGATTACTAAAAACAACGAGGTGGTTTTTATAAAGGAGTATCGCCATGCTATTCGAAAAGTTCTGCTCGGACTCCCCGCGGGCACATATAACAAAAAGTTGGAAAATCCCAAGGGGGCGGCGGCACGAGAACTATTAGAAGAAACCGGCTACAAAGCGAATAAACTTATCCACCTAGGCACGTTTTACGTTTATGCAACAAAGATCGAAACCCAAATTGATGCTTATCTCACAAAAGACGCCAAATATGTGGGCACTACCTTCGGAGAGGCGACTGAAAATATTAAGCTTATCAAAATTCCATTGCGTAAAGTCCGGAGGCTCTTAGATAATAACACAATCAAGGGCGCCGGGGCGGTTGCAACTATTTCCCTTGCCCTCCAAAGACTGAAAAAATAAGCCCCACTGTCTACAGGGGAGGATTTATATACTATAATGCTATTATCTTGCCAGCGGATTCTGCGCGCCGTAAACCTCGAAGTGCACGTGGCAGCCGGAGGCGTCACCCGTCTCTCCCATCGTGCCGATTTGCTGCCCTCGTTTGACGTAGTCGCCGATGTCAACCAAAACTTTGGCCAAGTGCGCGTAGCGCGTACGCACACTGTCGCCGAACGGATGCTCGATTAAAACAAAACTCCCATAGCCGCCGTTCCAGCCACCTTTGCCATCACCAAAACTTTCATCGGGAACGACGAGCCCTTCGGCCGCAGCAACGACAGGGGTGCCGCAGGTGTTGGCGATATCCACGGCATTGTAGTGATGGAGTATGCCCCAGTTAAATCCGTCTGCCGGTTTCACAAAGTTATCATCGAAATTAGGAAGCGAACCCCTACCTAGTGCTAAGCCAGAATTTTTTACTCCTGGAATTACCAAGGAAACACCGGCTCCCAAAACTGCGAAATTAACCGATCTGTTAAATTTAGCAATATTATTTTCCGGAACATTAAAATATGAAGCTACGGACTCAAAGGTGTCACCGTCGTGGACACGATAAACAATTCCGGACGTCGGCAAAATGTTCAATTCATCTCCAGCCCGCAGGAATCTCGCTCGGATATTGGGGTTTGCATTAACAATTGTGTCCAGAGATACTCCGAAGTAAGAAGCTATGCCGGAGAGTGTGTCGCCCCTCCGAACCCTATAGACCAAAAGGCTCTCTCTGTCCGCAAGCCCGGACGAAACGTCGCCGTCGTTCAAACTGGCTGCCAGAATTCCTTGGTCGGCCTGATTTCCTGGGAAGGGGTGACCTTCTGAAGAATAATTTGACACGACTGGCTCTTCGCTAAAAGCTAGAGTTCCTAAGATCCCGCCCGATGGAGCGTGCAGTTCCCTTGGACCTCCCAGTATGCCCCTCACCACCGTCGGCTGGCCGTGTCGGGGAGAGTAAACAACCCCAGAGACCACAAGGAAAACCAACAAAAAAACGGCCATGGCAAATGGCTTTTTATCTTTATTTACTTGGCCTAGAATGGTACCTATAGACTTACTATACCCCATTTGGGCCATCTAGGGCAAGCTCGGGCTGGATAAGGCTAAAAAATCTAGGTTTTACAAGGCAAAATAATGTTATCCACTCTCAATCCCCAGCAAGAAGAAGCGGCAACGGCTGGGGACGGTCCTCTTTTAATAGTGGCAGGGGCAGGCACTGGGAAAACAAAGACGCTAACCCAGCGCCTGGCACACTTTATAAGAAGGGGCATCCAACCCACTAGAATATGTGCCATAACCTTTACAAATAAAGCGGCGAGGGAAATGGTGGATAGGGTCCGAACGATAATAAATGGCCACGACCACGGGGAACTCACCGGCCACAACCACAGTCCTCTTATCGGCACCTTCCACGCCCTGGGGGCAAAGATATTGCGTGAAGAAGCGCGTCTTTTGAAGCGGGGACCGAACTTCACAATCTTTGACGACCATGACTCGTTTAGTTTGATAAAGAAAATAATAAAAAGACGCCTGGGTGCCCATCAAAAAAATGGCGGCGGTGAGGATCGTCTCTTTAGGAATCTTAAAAAACCGGCTCTCTTCGCACAAAAAATTTCCGAAATTAAAAATGTGGATTCGGCTATCCCCGATCTTAAAAAGCTCGGGGAGGAAACTGGAAATTTGATTCTTGAAATATTTCGGAAATATGAAGGCGGATTGAAAGAAAATAATGCTTTTGATTTTGATGATCTGATAGAAAAACCTGTTTATCTTTTTAAAAAGTATCCAGGAGTCTTAAAAAAATATCAAAATAAGTTTGATGCGATCTTGGTTGATGAATACCAAGATCTAAATCCAAGACAATATGAGTTGATCAAATTTATTGCCGGTGGGCACAAAAACTTGAGCGTGGTAGGAGACGACGAGCAAATGATTTACGGCTGGCGCTACGCCGATCTAAGAATTTTTTTAGATTTTGAGAAAGACTGGCCCGGTGCTCAAATAAAATTTCTGGAAGAAAATTATAGATCAACGCAAAACATAATCGGTGCGGCATCGGCAGTTGCGAAAAACAATCAATACCGACGGCCAAAAAATCTGTGGACAAAAAATCCCAAGGGGGAGCTAATTAAAATTGTTGAAGTTGAGAATGATGGCGAGGAGGCGGAGTGGATAGTGTCAGAAATGCGAAAATCGGATGAGGGTTACAAAACGGCAATAACTTACAGGACCAATGCCCAATCGCGAGCAGTTGAGCAGGCGCTCATTCGCAGTAAAATTCCCTACCGTATCTTTGGCGGATTAAAGTTTTATGAAAGAAAAGAAATTAGAGACATTGTGGCCGCGCTGCGCTACGCGGTGAATAAAAAAGATGAGATCAGCCGCGGTCGCCTGGAAAAAAGTCTCGGTAAAAACAGATTCCAGGAACTCGCTGAATCTATGGCCGTCTCCGACCTCAAAAATATCCCACCAATTAAACTTGTGGAAAAGTTTTTGAGAATCACCGATTACTTAGAATATTTGGAAAAAAACTATTTAAATTATGATGAGCGACGCGAAAATGTTGCCGAACTTATCGATTTCGCTTCCCGCTTTACCAATCCCCATCTTTTTCTTGAAGAAATCGCCCTAGTACAAGCCCCCGATGCCCCGTCAAAAGGATCGGGGCCAAATCAACGATCTAACGAGGAAAATCAACGGACGGTTGACCCCATTAGAGGCCGCGAGGGCTCGCAGCGCGCCTCTGCCTCTAACGGGGTTGACTTAATGACCATCCACCTCTCAAAGGGGCTGGAGTTTGACCGGGTATTTATCGCCGGCTGTTCCGAGGGTCTCTTGCCGCACGCCCGATCACAGGGCGACCAGTACAAGCTGGAAGAAGAAAGGCGGCTGATGTACGTCGCCATGACCCGCGCCAAAAAACTTTTATACATCAGTTTTTATGATCTGCCTTCGCGTTTCTTGGGAGAAATACCACCGGAAACTACGGAAACGCTGCTCACGACTTCCGCGGAAAACGAAGACGCGGACACGGAGCGCTGTGTTGTATTAGATTAAAATGTTGTGATATTGGCGAGGCACTATGCACTATAGGCTTGTGCCGGCCATCGTAACCGCAGGAAGAACAAAGGCACAAAATGGAAACATATTGCAAGGAATCGGAGCGGGTTCGAAGTTACCAAGAATAAATGCTCCGATATGCGGCGCCTTAAATGGAAAGAAAAGTGGCGAAGCTATAAAGGGAGTAGTCAGATAATATACTCCGCCAATAGGGGGACCAACCGAGATAGCTATCCCAGTTGGCGGACAACTACAGGGAATAGTAACTGTTATTGGTCCCCCGAATGGGATTTGAGCAAAAACGATATCGGCAAGCCCAAGCAAGTTGGCGAGTTTATAGAAAAAATTATCTTTGTATTTCAACCCCAGAAGTCCGGATTTTTTGATAAATTCTTCGTGGTTTGACGTCGCAGTTGTCTGATATTTGTTATAAAAATCTTGAAGCTCGTCTTTCGATATTTTACCCTCGCTCATATTAAATGTTTTATCTATCAACGCAATGGTTAATTTATCAAAAGCAATCATCTTTTTGTTCAGACCGATAGTTTCACCATCAACTTTGATAGATTTGAGGAAATTTATTTTGGCAAGTAGAAACTCTTTCTGAATATTAAGACCGTCGCGAATATCAGCAAAATTAGTATTTCCCAGGACTCTGCCCACTAGTTCGTAAGACAAAAGAAGAATGCCGTTTTCGTCTTTGGGGACATTAGCAAATTTTCCGTAATCGAATTTAATGCCGGTGGTTTGGTTTGTAGAAAAATATTTCAAATAATCGGCTGTGCTCGTTACTCCGCCGGAATCAATCGTCAATTCCGCGTCAGATACGACCGGCAACTCAATAAGCTCGCTCCGATCGGGCTTTTTGCTCAACGCCGATTCCACGGCACTTTTCACGTCTTTAATGGAAGGAATGTTAGCCTGGAACTGCTGTTCGGACGGCTTTTTCGTCTTATCGCTCGAAGGACCTACAAGAAAACCCGTACTAGGAAGAGCATCTGGGGTAGAAGCTGGCAAAAAAGCATTGGTCGGCATCAACCCTGCGGGCCCAATCACCCGTGGAGGAGTCGAAGAAAGGCCCGCAGATCCTAGCTCCGCCGGCCTAGACACGGACCTAATAAGTAAAAAGGCGGTAAGCGCCCCCATTGTAACAATCCCTACAATTATTAAAATTTTTGGAAGACTCATCGTGAAAACAGTTTAAGAGTATTTCAAGTTATAATTATAACAAATCTTTACGATAAGAATTCGAGGGCGAACAAATTAGCCTACTAGAAAAGATGGTGTCTTGTGTCTCTGGTCCAGGACGCTGTGGGCCAGAATTACATTACCAAGTCTTAGTTATCCGCAACCCTCTCTATGTCCTTGGTTTCGTGTGGATTATAATCTTTAATATCACGCAAAGGTTAAATAAAAACAAAACAAATCCGCGGTCATGAAATTTCGTATCTCAACATTGATGTTTCCCGTGTTGCTCGCTGCCATCTGTTTTCCTTTCATTATCAACGCACAAACTTCTCCAACAGTCGCTATAACGTCTGATCGTCAGGCACAAATACAGCAGGTCCTAAACCTGATCTCAATTGGCTTAAACAATCTTTTGGCGACAGACCCAGCAGCCTTCGACAAACTCATAAATGTGTATCTCCAAACAAATACCCCCTCATCTTCCCAGCCGCTCACCACACAGATTACAAATGTGACATCGGGAACCGGGGGTACAACTAGCACCACATCATCACCACTCATAACCCTCAGCACTTCTACTTTGCTGATTCTGCCAGGTGGCGGTGGCGGTGTTAACATCTTCCCGGCAGCCGCAGGCACCATAAACCTCTCGTACTCCAGCCTGCCAAGCGGAGTAACTGCTGTATATCAAACCTTGTTCAAATCTACAGTTTCCACTGGATCGTACAGTAAATTTGCTTTCGCTGTAAATTCCAACGTTCCGCCTGGAACTTACCGGTTTAACATCATAGCAACAAGCGGGAGTGTGACTCAACAGTATCCGGTTACATTTACAGTTCCCACGTGCAGCGGCACTCCAACTGGCGGCATTAACGTTGAATTTTGTTACATAACCACCGTTTCCGGCTCTTCCGTCCCTGTCGGTTACTGGATTAATTACCCAAGCATGACAAAGGCCTCGTCTGATTACGTCTTTATTTATCTTACGGACAGAAATACTGCCGATTGGAAAAATGGAACGAACGTTTACCTATTCAGTCTGAATAATCTCGATGTCAACTCATCCGGGTTTGCAGTGGGTTTTGCTAATTTAAATAGCGCATATCCCGCTGGAAAATACTACATCTTAGCCCAATATTATTCGGGAACGCCTTTCTATCTAGTCTCTCAGGATTTTAGCGATACTACCTTTACCCTGCCGGCAATAAGCCTTGATCAAGCGGCCCAGATGGTATCAACTTCTCTGCCGTCATCTCCGACCACAACAACAAATCCCCCGTCCGGCTTCACCCATATTTGGAACAGCGATCTTTACTTCGGTCTGCGGGACGACCCAGACGTGCGGGCGCTCCAAACCGCGCTCACCCTTGAGGACACGTATAAGGGGCAGATGACCGGAAACTTCTTCGATTTCACTCTCGCCGGCGTAAAAGCTTTCCAGCAAAAATATAATATCCCGGCAACCGGCTACGTTGGAACTCTCACGCGGACGCAACTAAACGCGCTGTATTCAAAATAGGGCCGTGCTAGGGGAAGGGGCCAACTGACCAGTCTCGGTTGGGGAGTCAAAATAAGACATGAGAATTTCGCTGTCTCGTTTCTAAAAATAGAAGGTAAATAAAATGTGGTCCTTTGGGAATATGAAACAAATGCGCCTGGGCCAACATTTCCTAAAAAATAAATCCGCGATAAAAAGAATCGTCGCGGGGCTGGATTTTTACCCGGGCGATACAATATTAGAAATTGGAGCCGGACACGGGGAGCTCACAACAGAACTAAGAGTAACGAATAGCGAATTAAAGATTATAGCCGCAGAGAAAGACGGAGAACTTGTAAACTTATTGCGCGTGAAGTTTGCGCAAGATAAAAACATGGAAATTATCGAGGGCGACATCTTAAAAATACTTCCCGACATAGCGGGCGCCCTCGGCAGAAAAATTGAAAATTATAAAATCGTCGGCAACATTCCCTATTATATCACCGGAAAACTTTTGCGAATCGTAGGTGAACTGGAAAACAAACCGAGCATTTGCGTCTTAACCCTCCAAAAAGAGGTCGCGGAAAGAATTGCTGCCGCTCCACCAAAGATGAACCGCTTGGCGGCAAGCATTCAATTCTGGGCAAAACCGGAAATCTTAGAACGTCTTTCGAGAAAAGACTTTGAACCTGCGCCAGAAGTAGAATCGGCGATATTGAAACTAGCGACAAGCGACAAGCGACAAGCGACAAGCGGTGCAGAAAAATATTACCGTACCGTAAAAATTCTATTTCAACAGCCGCGCAAAACCATCTTAAACAATTTGATGGCCGGAGAAAAGCATTTGTCCGCAAAAAAGGATGATCTGGCCGAAAAACTTCGAAAAATAGGCGTTAATCCAAAAAATAGGCCGCAAAATTTGAGCGTAAACAACATTCTCGAAATAAGCAGGCACTTGTCGCGCTGGTAAACCTTGAACGGCATGATTGAGTTGGTTCGAACAAGTTGCCGGGAGAGTCGCTAGCTCACTAAATAGTTTTCGTGTATTCGAGCAGTGCTCATACCGACACCCGACAATATATATTTTGATAAAATCCATCGACTTTGCGACAGTCGAGGAGGAAGCTAGAGCTCCGGCGGGGCAAGCTTGCCCCGCCGGCAAAGCGGAGGGNGGGGATAACTCTGCTAATTTCAATGGGCTATAATTAGAGGAAATGGTTGACATCAAAAAGTTGATCACCGGCTTTTTGATTTTGGCGAGCGTTACAGGCTCTTTCGCCTTTGTTCTATCTAGCCTAACTCCAAACCAGCGCCAATTCAAAAACATACAAACTGCGAAAGGCACAGCGGGGTTTCAAGTTAAGCTTCCCGCCAATGTCTTAGTAAAGGCGGAGGCGCAAGGCGGCAACAATCTTGAAATCACTAAATTTAAAGACTTTGCGCAAACAGCCAACTCCTCAAATCTCACCGAAAACCTGGCCCAAAATCTGGCCCGTGAACTCTTACAATTAAACCCCTCTGGTCCCCAAGACATTTCCGGAGAGCAAAGCCTGATAGTGCCGGGTGATGAGAAGGTGGCAACGGCCGTAAAGCAAAGCCTCGCTGGTTTCGTCGCGCAAGGGGATTATAGAGGACCGAATTTCGATGAAAAAATCAAAGACGGGGAAATAAAAACTCTTGCGAGCTATGGATCGGACGACGTCTTGAAATACATGGGGGCGGTCAACGGAATCCTCAAGAAAACCGTCTTGAGCCCCGAAGTAAACGGTCTTGTCGAAGCGGAGCCGGGAATGGAATCTGTCTCGGCGATGCAATTAGTTTCTCTAAGGGCCTTAAATGAGATTAAATCCACGCCGGTCCCCGTCGTCTTGGCGTCCGTCCACAAACAGCTCATTACTCTCCTTGCCAACCAAGGAAAATTTATCAACGTCGTAGCTGACGCAGAAAAAGATCCTCTTAAAACGCTGGCCCTCACGCAGACAACCCAAAACAAAATCGAGGCAGTGTTGCAACGCGATTCTCAAAATCTTGAAAATGAATTGAAAAAAATTGATTTCCAAAAAATATCTAAGGAGAAAGATAGCGGTGAAAAATTCGCGGCGATGATAAGAAGTGTTTTCGGAATAGAAACAGCCGAGGCGTTCATCTTCGTTCCCATAGATTGCCTTGGACCAAGCTGTCTACATTTCCAGGCGGCGAGTTTAGTTATCCAGGCGAAAACTTCGGTCACAACTTGGGGCAACTTGCTGCGCAGAATTATGGAATGGGCGCGCAAATTCGCGACGGAAGTGTTGAAACAAAAGTTGGTCAATACTATTCAACAAAAAATTGTCGGTTGGCTCCAGGGCAAAGGATCGCCGCTCTTTGTGACGACCTGGACAACTTTGCTCACGAACGCATTCCGCAGCGCCGCTGGCGGAGCAATCGGGCAGATAACGCCAACGCTTTGTCCGTCATTTTCCGGCCTTGTTAGTTCCCAACTTAGAAATATTTTTCGCGGAGCATCTGCGGTTACGGGTGGAACAAGTCTCAGTGGAGCATTCACAACGCAATGTAGTTTAGGCCAATCCGTAGGGAGTATACAAAATTTTTACAATGACTTTAAGAGTGGTGGGAGCTGGAACGGCTATGCCGCCCTGTTTCAACAGAACAATAACCCCTTTGGCGCCCTAATTGAGGCCCACGACCAGACGGCAAGGGTAGCAGCTCAAGCCGTAAAGGCCAAGGAAAACAAAGCCATAGCCGGCCAGGGCTATGTGGGTACAGCCGTCTGTGACAATGGCTTCTCACTGACCGGCGATTGTCCTAATGGCGAGGAGCCGCACACAACTACCCCCGGCTCAACGGCGAGCAACATCTCGAGCCACGGCACAAAGGCGCAAATAGACAGAATCGTCAATGCCCAGGACGTCTTTGGACTCATTACCGGCCTTGCCTCATCTTATCTAACAAAACTCATAGATTCAGGAGTGAGCGGATTAACGAGCATAACTTCGTCCAGTCTGGATCAGAGCAGGATCACAGATAGCGCCACGACGCCAACCGTCACTCCCACGTCAAACTCTTCTTGCGACGGCCTGACCGAACCGGCGCTCACAACTTGTCTGAACAACGCTTCGCAGGGAATAGCGTCGTCAACCGCGGCAACATCAACAATCAAATTGGCTTGCGATCCCGCCTCGCAAACTGTTGCCATTGGTAAATCGGCGGCACTCTCCGCGAGCGGCGGGGACGGCGCAAACTACAGCTGGTCCTCCTCCGGCGGCTCCCCACCGAGCGGAACGGGTCCGTCGTTTGAAACTTCTTACTCAACGGTCGGCTCCGAAACCGTCACGGTTTCAAGCGGCAGCGAATCCGCAAATTGCAGCGTAACCGTACAATAAAGCGGCGCTACGCTACAAAAGAAAATGACCAAGCAACAAAAAAATAAAAATCGAATAGCAACTGCTGTCTTTGTTGTAAGTCTCGTTTTAGTCATAGCACCACACTTCGCACGTGCGGGATGGCTGGGCGATGTTCTTGGAATTGGCGATATAGCATCAAACGTTGTCGGCTGGATAGTGTACGTCATAACCTACATTATCTCCGCCATATTCGGTTTCCTCGTCTCAATTCTGGTTTACATAATAAGTTTCATCCTCCAGATCAGCGTAAACGTCGTAAATTCGCCAGCTGTCCAATCTGGCGAATCTGTCACTCTGGCAATTGCGAATTTGGGCTTCGTCTTGGCCATTATCATCATCGCCCTTGCCACCATTCTCCGGCAAGAAACCTATGGCGTAAAGCAAATTCTTTGGAAGCTGGTTGTTGCCGCAATTCTTGTTAACTTCAGCTTGCCAATCGCCGGTGTAATTATCGGTTTCTCTAACAGTTTCTCCACTTATTTCATGAAAGCGCTTCCCGGAGGCGGGGGCGCGGCTGGTTTTGCCGACGCGCTCGCCGGCGCCTTTTCGCCGCACAGACCGTTCTTAGACATCCAACTAGATCCTAATGCGACGGCTACGAGTGTGGGCGTAGATGCGGGCGCAACGTTAGCGTCCATTGTCACCCCACTCTATGGTTTGGTTTTTGCATTGGCAATGTTGACTGTCACAATCATCACATTAGCCACGCTGGTAGCCATGCTCCTTATAAGATATATCACCCTAAGTATACTTTTAATTTTGATGCCCTTGGTTTGGCTTCTTTGGATTTTCCCGGCGTTTAGCAGCCACTTTAGTAAGTGGTGGAGTGAGTTTTTGAGGTGGACTTTTTTCGCGCCTATCGTAATCTTCTTTCTCTACCTTTCAATCTCCACCGCCTCACTGATGAGCGCCGCCAATAAAACTGCAAGCGGAACGGGCGCCTCAAGGGCTGGTCTCGCCCTTGTCGGTTTTGATTCTGCCTCCGACAGTGGACTCCTGGCTGGGATAAAAGGTTTTGCCAAAGGTGCCGCCGCCGTATTGATAGGAGACCTTATGCAAATGATCGTTGTTTTGGGTCTTGCCATCGGCGGATTTGTCGCGGCCAATAAGTTATCCATCACCGGCGCGAGCGTTGGCATGGGCGCCATGAAAGCCGTGAGGGGTGCCGTGCAGGGCTGGGCCGTAAAGAAGGGCAAAAGAGCGGCTTCTTATCCTTTGAGGACGGAAATGGGCAGAAAACTAACCGAAAGGCTACAAACTGCCGGATTGGGGCGTGGGCGGCTTGGCAGGGCTTTGCTGAAACCCGTGCGCGAAGCGGGCACGGCCGCAGCGAAAGCCAGGGAACCTACGGAGAAAATGGTTTCTGAAAAAAATAGGGAGCTCGGCAAGCTCTCGCTTGAGGAACAAGCGCGAAGGATTGGAACGCAGGATGCACCAGGGAAGCTCGCCATCATGCGCAATCTTCAGAAGTCCATGAAGAGCGGCGATGCCCAGGAAAGCGCGGCTGCGCAGGCAGCTTTTGACAACCTGCCGGCTGACATCAAAGGCAAAATGGACAAGCTCAATCTACTCTATGGCAAAGGCGGCAAGGGACCGGGATTGCAAGAAACATTCGCTGGCGTGGGCGGAGGCGGCATCCACGATCGGCTAAGAGATGAAGCGGACAGAAGAGGGGCTGCGGGAGAAAACGTGGAGGACCTGAATAGAATAGCCGAAGCAGTAGAGGCGGGAATGAGAGAGGGCGTGGGCGAACTGGAGGAGGCGATAAGAACAAGAGAAGGACGAGGAGAAAACGTGGAAGCACTTAGAAAGATACATCTCGATTTAGTTGCTGCTCACCGCAGCCAGGAAGCACGGGAAGCAGTAGGGGCGGCACGAGCCCAAGAAACCGCGGGGATACAAGGAGCCGGGGAACCCGGGGCGTCGAGAACGCCCAGCGGCGCCAGAAATATTATAGGATTCGACGCGCAAGGAAAAGCCATCTGGGAAGAAGAGGGGAAAACTTAATGGTAAAATAAATTTATGCCGGACGTATTAGAAGAAGTATTAAATACCGCGAACGCCATCGCGCCAATCTGGAACAACGATGTTTGGGGCTCTCTTCAAGCAAGAAGATTTGATGAAGCGGAAACGAACCTGCAGGGTCTTCTCGCAAAAATGTCTGCATTGGAATGGACCGGTGTTTACTGGATGGGAATGGTAAAAGGCATACCGGCTTTCCGCGGCGAGCTCGACACATCAAGTTGGAAAAACGAGGTGCTCCCGAGAATCGGCGAAGCAATCATCCTTGCGGCCTCGCCTCTCAAAATAAGCGCCGCCTACTCGTCGGTAGGAAATGACGAACTTGCAACATTCCATAATTTCCTCTTAGCATCAATTCCGGAAACTGCTCCGGACAAGAAACTCGGATGGATAAAAATTCATCAGCCATCCATCTTGAATTTTTTCTTGGCAAATCCTTTGGGGCTGCACCTGACTGCTTCTTTAGATTTCCTTGCCGATAAATCACTGGTGAGATTAAAGACCCTGCCGGAAAATTTGAAAACAGCTCTTTTTTCTGCTCAAACCGCAGAAATCATCAAAAAAGTATCTGAGCAAAATAATGTGCCGGAGGGGAAAGTATCGTCAGTTGCCGGCGCAATTGGCCTCATTCTTCTGGGCTTCATTCATCCAGAAGAACTTCCTCAAGAAATTAGCGAGCGGACTGGCCTTGCCCAGCCGGTTGGGAAGGCAATATCAGATTCACTGAACAACAGAATTTTTGCGCCTCTGCGGGAGACGCTCGACGGCATCTACGCCCCGTTGCCGCACGAAGAACCGGGAGCGGCGCCGAAACTCATTGAAGAAATCAGAAAGCCCTTCGGCCAGGTTCAGGGCAAGCCCGAAGCCGCTACAGAAAAACCAATTGAAATCAAGATCGGCGAAATCTTCGGAGGCGGACCGCTCACAATGCCAACCGTACCCGGCAGCGGCGAGACGAGCGCGCCCCCCCCAGCCCCATTCCCGCCGCCTCCTGTAAAAATTTTCCCTGCCGGAGTGTTTGGTTCGTCTCCGCCTACTACAAGTGGCGCAAAAATCTCCGAGCCGCCTTCGGCTGGCCCAACAGAACCAGCGCCAACTATGATCCACGAAGAGACGGTCACAAAACCACTAAGGGCGGCCTCCGGATTTAGTATTGGAGTGCCCACGTCTAAGATGTCGGACTCTAACATCAAAAAAGGCGAATCTCCGCCGAGACCGGCTGTGTTGGAACTGGGGATGGAGCAATCCGCCGCCCCTCCTCCGCCGAAGGCTACGGAGGGCGAGACAAAACCGAGAGTGGTTCACTATACAGAATTCAGAACACCGTTAGAAAAAGATACGGCAACTCCGCAATCACAAACCCCCTCGACTACGCTCGGAGGTAAAGAATCGCCACGCGAGATGAAAGAAATAACAGCAACTGCGCCTCCCGCCAAACTTTCGCTAAGCGAAAATCAAAGGGGCTTGCCGCCGGGAGCGGCGAAAACCTGGACTGAGTTCGACCGAACGCCCAAAATCGAACTCTCGCCATCTCCAATACCACCGGCGCCTCCAGTGGTGGGCAAAATAGAACTGTCGGCAAAAGTCTCCCCAACCGAACTTTTTGGCTCTAAGTTCCCTCCGTCATCACAAGTTCCACTTGCTGAAACTTTTGGAGGCAAGCCACCCGAACCACCGAAACCAAAAACTGAAGCACCGGCACCACCCCCCATGATTTCGCAGGGCGAAATTGAGACAGGCCCCGTTAGAGACCGCGAGGGCCAGCAGCGTACCCCTGTCTCTAACGAGGCGGGCAAACCACCAATGCCGAAACCGAGAATCGAACCGCCGCCGATAAGGAAACCGGAGGCGCCACCAATTCCACCCAGCACTTTGATGCCACCAAGACCAGAGCCTCCGAGGAGGACGTAATTTGCAACTTACAATTTTCAATGAACTATGATCTCGAAAATTAAATTACATGCAATTCCAAGTTCCGCAATTTATAGAAACAGAGGATAAAGTCGTCGGCCCGTTCACCATACGGCAATTTATTTACATCGGCGCCGCCGGTGGATTAGTTTTTCTCCTCTACTTCATGGTACAAACATGGCTTTTTGCCATACTCTCGGTCCTGATCTTGGGACTGGGTGGATCGCTGGCCTTTGTCAAAATCGGCGAGAGACCCTTAATCCACGTGGCGCTAGCCGCTTTTAATTTTTACTGGACCCCCCAAGCCTATGTTTGGCAATCAGGAGTTTCCAAGACAGGGGGGGCACTAAAGCCGCTTGGGGCCGGGGGAATACCACTGGAGGACATAGTTGCCGGCAGGGCGTTGCGCAATGTTTGGCAAAACCTGCAGACCGGGGTAAAGGCGTCAAACCAACAATTCTTTGGCAAGATGCAAGATCGGTACCAAGTATTTGAGAAACTGACCGGCGAACGCCAAGCGGCAAGACGGATTGATTACCGCTAAGCCTTAAATGATTAAAGATTTATGATTTGCGATTTAAGATTATAATTAAAAACATGCCCTTAGGCAACAATCTGGGTAACACCCAGGACTTAGTGGCCATTGAGGAAATAAAGGACGGCACCCTCGTTCTTAAAGACGGCAGCTTGCGCCAAATAATCATGGTTGGCGGAACAAACTTCGCCCTTAAATCAGAAACGGAACAAAATATTATCACGCAGGCCTATCAAAATTTCCTAAACAGTTTAGACTTCCCGGCGCAAATCGTCGTTCACTCAAGAAAGGTCAACATCGAAAAATATCTGGAGGGCTTGGCCGAATATCAAACTCGCGAGACTTCTCCCATTCTCCAAAATCAAGCCGAGGAATACAGGGATTTTATACGAGGTTTTGTACAAAAAAATGCAATTATGGAAAAGGTCTTCCTTTTTGTCATCCCCTTCGTACCCCTTTCCTTGCCGAGCAAGGAAACGATGAGCAGGGCACTCCCTTTTCTTGGCGGTAAAAAAACAAAGGAGGAGGAAGCCAAGTCGCGCGAAGAAGTCCTGCGGCATTTTGATGAGGAATTGCTACAACTAAAACAACGCGTAAGTCAGATTTTGGAAGGACTTTCCGGCATCGGCCTCGAGGCCGCAGTTTTAAACAATGAACAATTAATAGAGCTCTTCTATAACTTCTACAATCCGGAATCTATAGAAAGGAGGGGTATAACTCTCCCCCCTAAATAGCTGCCATGCGACATGCCAAACGATAAAGAAAACAATTTCAGCAAGGAGGTCAAAAAAATCATAGCTCCGGCCGGGGTGCAAGTTTTGCCTTCGTACATAAAAATCGGCGATAAGCTGGCCAAAACGTTTTTTGTTTATTCTTATCCGCGCTATCTTTCGACCGGCTGGTTTGAGCCCTTGATTAATTTGCCGCATCTTTTCGACGCGGCGATATTCGTAAACCCAGTAGACACCGGCACCGCGCTCAAAAATTTGAGAAAAAAAGCAGCCCAGCTCGAATCCCAAATAAATGATCAGCAAGATAAGGGGTTGGTGAGAGATCCTGTGCTTGAAACGGCCCTTAAGGACGTCGAAAATCTGCGGGACACGCTGCAGCAGTCCGAGGAGAAGCTTTTCAACGCCGGCGTTTACATCACGATCTATGCTGACACCCTAGATGAGTTGGCGCGTTTGGAGTCAAAACTTGTTTCACTTATGGAGGCAAAGCTGATCTACGTGAAACCTGCGCTTTTCGAGCAACTTGAGGGATTATTTTCAATCTTGCCTTTGGCGGATGACAAGCTTCAGGTCTACTCGCCTTTGAACTCCGGTCCCCTGTCGTCCTTCTTCCCATTTGTCTCCGAAGATCTTTCTTCTAATCAGGGAATAATGTACGGAATCAACATGCACAACAACAACCTCGTCATTTTTGACAGGTTTTCATTGGAGAACGCCAACCAGGTTGTTTTCGCCAAATCCGGATCGGGAAAATCTTATACCACAAAACTAGAGATCATCAGATCGCTAATGGCTGGCGTGGAAAGCGTCATCGTCATCGACCCGGAAAACGAATACAAGCGTCTCTGCGATACCTTGTCTGGCAGCTATTTTAACATATCTCTGTCTTCGCACGAACACATCAACCCCTTTGATATTCCCTTAGTGCCGGAGGGCGAGTCCCCTTCGGACATCCTACGCTCACACATTGTGACCATGGCGGGTCTTTTGAAGCTCATGCTCGGTAAATTAACTCCAGAAGAAGATGCCATCCTTGATCGAGCCGTAACAGAAACCTATGCCTCCCGAGAGATCGTCCCCGGGCAAGATTTCGCAGGAAAAGAACCTCCTGTTTTAGAAGATCTGGAAACGGTTTTAAGAAACCTGGAGGGGGGGAAGGCTATGGCCGAGCGCCTTTATAAATTTACCAAAGGAAGCTTTGCTGGATTTCTCAATCAGCCGACAAACATCGACGTGGCTAACCGCTTAATTGTTTTCTCCATCAGAGACCTAGAAGAGGAGCTGCGGCCAATTGCAATGTTTGTGATCTTAAGTTACATCTGGAACCTCATCAGGGCGCAGCTCAAAAAACGCCTGCTTTTTATAGATGAGGCTTGGATCATGATGAAAAACGAGGATAGTGCCACGTTCCTTTTTGGACTCGTGAAGCGGGCAAGAAAATACTATCTGGGCGTGACAACCATCACCCAAGACGTGGAAGATTTCTTGCGCTCCCCCTATGGCCGGCCGATTATTACAAACTCCTCTCTTCAGCTTCTCCTCAAGCAGGCGCCGGCGACAATCGACATTGTGGCCAAAGCCTTTGATCTCACCGATGCCGAAAAGAGCTTTCTTTTGAGCGCCCAGATCGGCACGGGACTATTTTTTGCCGGCAAGCGGCATGTGGCCATCCAAATCGTTCCGTCCTACTTTGAGGATCAAGTAATCACCACCAACCCCGAGCAGCTCCTCGAAGAAAAGAAGGTGGCGCTTTAAGTTTTCGGCTGTTTTTCTGTCGTTCGCATTAAAAATTCCGCCGATAACCAACTTCGGACAAAAAGTTTATTATGGAAGAAGAGCAAAAACCAGAACCGAAAATTTCACTACCGGAAGTAATATTGATATCGATCGCTCTCGGAGTAATTGAAATTGTTGCTGCTTTCTTCCCCGTGGCTGGCCCCTGGATAGCAAATATTATAGCTGGCCCTCTTTTAGATTTTTATCTCTATATAAAAGGAATACCCCTGACGCGAGCGCTAGTTAGCCAGTTAGTGAAATTTGTGCCCATCATTAACGAATTACCGATTCTTCTCGGCGGTTTTTTGTTCACGGTGTATTTAGACCACAATCCTAAACTCGAGGCGGTGGTTGGCAAGGCCGCGGCGCTAACCGGTAAAGCCGGGGTGAAGGGAGCGGTCGGAGGCGAAGTTGCGGCAACGAAGGGAGTGGTAGCAGCAGAACGGGCAGGCGTAACTGCAGCAACAAGAACTGAAACCGCAGTCGCGGGAGCCGCTGGCGTGGAGGAGGCGGCAGCGAGAGGAGTGCCGTCAGCTGCCCAACCGGAAAAAGTTGAAGCAGAAACAGGAAGAAAGCCCAGCGAAAAACCAAGAAGGGCCGCTGCGGAGACCGAAGAAGGAACTGGCGCAACCGAAGAAGCCCAACCACCAAAACCGGAAATTCCAGGTGAGGCTCTTGGTGAAATGCCAACCCCAGAAGAAGAAGTGGGGAAATTATTCCAAAAACCGCCGCCGTTCGAAAAACCAGAGGAAGAAGAGAACGAGGAACCACCTGCTGCCGCTTAAGATCGGGCAAAAATCTAACTAAGCCCCCCACTTAATGAATTTGGTATAATTATTGGTATAATTAAATGATGAATCTCGTTAGAAGCCGCGATCGCTTTGTTAAATAACATAATATTACCCAATGTATAGTCGTTACCGTAAAATAATTCTACAGACCCACGTTGATCGCGATCTGCTTCTAATGGGATGAAAAAAGAACAAACCGCCAAAATACTGATTGCTTTTGTTTTAATCCTTGCCTCGTGGTTTATGGGCGCAAAAGGCCATGCCCAAAGTTCCAGCCCGCAATTTCTCATCACCTGGCAAGCAAAAAGCTACGCGCCACCGGAATACAGAGGAAGGATATTGGCCACCGCCGGCTCACCAATCACCGCTTCCTTTGATCTTATAGATGGCGGGAAGGTTGCTGATCTTACGAACCAGACTATCTATTGGTACTTAGACGATCAGCTCATAAGCAATGCTCCCGGAAAACAAACAGTAAGCTTCCTTGCGCCCGATACCGCGCCAAACATACTAAAATTAAGAATCCAGCTGCCATCTTATAACAACAACCTCCTTTTAAAAGTGGTGCAAATCCCAGTTGTGACGCCAGAGGTAGTTATTGAATCTCCATACCCCGATGGCACCGTGGGCGGTTCTTCTATTAGTCTCAAAGGCGCGCCCTACTTTTTCAACGTCCTAAATCCCCTCGCGCTTAGTTTTTCTTGGAGCGTGAACGGCCAAACGGCCGAATCCAAAGAAAATCCGGACGAGCTTATCGCAAGCATCAACCCCGATGCCCGAACAGGGTCAACCTTGAATATAGGCCTCGGCGCGCAGAACCCTAAAAATAACTCGGAGGCCGCGGATAAAAATCTTGTCCTAACTTTCGTTAAATGAAAAACGTGGGGCAATATCTACGCATCTACATTCCTGGGCTTTTAGTGGGGTTCTTCACTTTGGGCGCGGCAAGTATCGCTTTGGGCGTTCAAATTGCGACCAACCTTCCGGGTACAAATCCAGCAAGCGCTGGCCCGGAAGGTTTTGTATCCAACTTCTATCAATTTGCCCTGATGATCGGCGGTATCCTCGCCTTTGGCGCTATTGTCTATGGAGGAGTTAAGTACACGTTCGCGGCCGGTAATCCCGGTGGCCAAAGCGAGGGCAAAGAGTGGGTGAAGGGCGCGCTCCTGGGACTTCTGCTCCTAGTCGGAGCATACATAATTTTAAAAACAATAAACCCCGATATTGTTAAGCTTTCACTACCCACTCTAAAATAATCTATGAGACGCTTCCTCTATTTGTTTATAATAATTGCTGTTATCGCCCTGGTTGTCCTTATTGGTTACTTTTTGCGCGAACGCGCCAATGTGAACGAGGGGGGTGCTACCGGCAATCTACCACCGGTTCCCTCGGGGCAGTTCCCCAAACCGCCTCCAGGAACCTCGCCGGGAAGCCCGGCTAGCCCCGGTGGAGCATTGCCACCAACTACTTTCCTTGGCCAAAAGTTCGGCGTAATAGCCCAAAACAAGGTATTAAGCTTTTTTGTTGACGATCAAAACAACACAACCCTTGTCCAACCGGACGGGCAAGTAGTTAGGGTCGTGAGCGGAGAGGCGTCTGTCCTCAGCTCCTCGGCCATTGTGAACCTCCGCGAAGCCCGCTTCTCTTACGACGGCAAACGGATCCTTGCGGTGTTCGGCGATCAATCCAGTCTCCAGGCAAGCATTTTCGACGTTCCAAACAAATCATGGCAACCACTCCAGTCAAGTTTTCGATCGCCAGCTTGGTCTCCGAATAGCTATCAGATAGTCTATTTATTCGATAAAGGCGATGCTACTGTGCTCACAACCCTCGATACGGGGAACGCCAAAGCAAAGCCCCAAGAATTGATTAAACTTCATCTCCAAGATGTTTCCCTAAGCTGGCCAACTCAAAACAAAATTATTGTGAGCGACAAACCCAGTTCCTTCTCTTTTGGGTCTATTTGGGGCTTTGACGTCAAGCTGAAGACGCTAAGTCCGCTTGTCGAGAATAAGCTTGGTCTCGAATCCGTCTGGAGCGGCGGGGCCGAACTTGGCTTAATTTTCTCAACTGATTTGACCCGCCGCGGCGGGAAGTTGAGCCTCGTCGACAACAAGGGTAACACCCTGAACGATTTTGCCATTCTCACCCTACCCTCAAAATGTGCCTTCGATATCCGAGCCACACAACCGCAGACAACTAGTACGGTTAAGGCCGCAACAAACACAAAAACATCAACCTCCACCGCTGCGGCCGCCGACAGGTTCTTATACTGTGCCATACCCAGAGACCAAAATAAGTTCGCCGCAAGCCAGCTCCCGGACGACTACGAAAAGAGGGTGTTGTTTGCGGCGGACGATTTATTCCGGATCAATCTAAATCTCGGGGCTCCGGAAGCGGGCAGTATTGAGCCGGTGTTTTCTAATTCGGGTCAGATGCTCGATATCACAGATGTAAAAATCTTCAATCAAAATCTATTCTTTATCAACAGACTCGACCAGAAACTTTACGCCGTCTCGCTGAAATAAATAACCGTCCCGACGTACGTCGGGACGGTTATTTATTTTCTACGGGTTTTACAATCACGCATCTTTCTTTTCCGATCCCAACACTCTCTGTTGTCACTTCGGGGTGGACGGCCAATTCGACATGAATAAGCCGGCGCTCGTAAGAATTCATTGCTGGTAACGGAACTTTCTCTTTGGTCATTAAAACTTTCTTAGCGGCCGCCCGAGCTAATTCGGCAATTAATTTCTCGCGTTCTTGACGATAATTATTTACGTCGAAAAAAATCGGTGACTGATTCTGTTTTCTGGCAACCATCTGTAAAACATGATTCAGGCTCTCGACGAGAACCGGCAAATTTTCTTTAATCAGTGTTGGGTTGTCGTAAATAAAAACTGCCCCGCGCTTCTGATCCGGTTTTGTTTCTACTCGATAATCTTCAAATCCCATAAATTCAACTATCTTTTTGACCAATTGTTCCAAGTTTTCCATTGGCAATTTGTTTGTTGATGATCCCCTGCTGAAAGATCGAGAAGATTGTGGCCACAAACCAGTAAAGACTAATAGCGGCAGGCAGTCTGTAAAAGATAACAAGCGTGATGACTGGGCCGATAAAAACCATCTGTCTCGAAGCCCGTTCGGCCGGGGAAAGATTCTGCCCTTTTTTTGTTTGGGGCAAGCTCGTTTTGGCTTGAAAATACTGGGCTAAAGCGGCCAGGGCTACCATCAGAATACTCCCTTCTCTCAAATCGATCAAGCCCAGGAATGAGGTTTTAATTGATGCCGGCGCGGAAATAAATCCGTAAAGTCCTTCGAGGGCGCCGGGTCCGAGACTTTTCAAAAAAATTTGATAGATGGCGATCATAACGGGGAGTTGAACCAGAACCAAAAGAAGTCCCGAAAGGGGGTTGATCCCGTGCTCCTTGTAAAGAGCCATTGTGGCCTGTGTTTGTTTTTCTTTGTTTCCTTTGTGATCTTCTTGAATTTTTTTGACGTGGGGTTGAAGGCGCTGCATAATAATTTGATGCTTGGTACTCTTGTGAAAAAGGGGGAATAAGATCAACCGAATCAAAATCGTGAGAAAGACAATGGCCAACCCTAAATCTTCAAAAGCAATGGTCTTATAAAATAAAACTAAAATATTCAAAAGTGGCCGATATAAAACCGCATTATAAAGATATAAAACCGCATTATAAAGAAAAGTCATGCTTTTTCGATTTGTGGTTTTTTATTTCGCAATTTCCCGTAATGCTTTTTGAAACTCTCTTCCTAGAATGTCGGGGGGGGTCTCCTCAATCCGCGGAGAAACGATCACTAAAAAATCTTTTTTGAGGTTCGGCCACGTTTTCAAAAATTCAACAATCCTTCTCTTCCAAAAATGGCGTCTGGTTGATTTTTTAACTGCGCGGTTGGCAATTACGATGCCAAAGCGATTATGCCCAATTTTATTCTCGAAGATCTTAATAAGAAAATATGGTGTTGAGATATTTTTTGGGGGTGTTCGCTTCAAAACCGGCAATGGAAGGCGATATTTTTTGGCGAACATAAGGGCAATAATACCAATTTCTAAATCTCCGCGTCTGAACTCCGAACGATATCTAAACCTTAAATCCCAAACAACAAACCGTTTTGGGCTTCGGGTGTTTAAACCGTCAGATTGCGCCTTCCCTTCCCCCTCCTCCGGCTCAAAACCCTCCTACCGCTCGGCGTTCGTTGTCTCGCCCTAAAGCCGTGTACCCGCCGACGCTTTTTTTTCTTTGGCTGGTAGGTTATAGACATTCCGATTATACTATCATAGTCATTTTGCCATGCCAAGTTGTCTTAGCTGGTCTCGTCTAAAAAAGTTATTAACAGGCCATCCACAAAATTGAAAAATTTGCCTGTTTGACGAAAGAGAAATTAAAAATAGAATTAAGCTAACGTTGTTTTCTTGAGCTGCTTAAAAGAAAACTTACTAAAAATAATAAAAATGGATCTGGATCAACTTTGGCAATCAACATTGGGCGAGATGGAAGTTCAGCTCTCAAGGGCGAATTTCGCAACCTGGCTTAAAAACAGCCGCCTGGTGGATAAAAGGGACGGTACATACTACATTGCCTTCCCAAATAACTTTGCCAAAGAATGGGTTGAGAATAAATACCAGAAGAATCTCTTGGGTATTTTGAGAAACCACGATGACTCTGCCAAAAAACTGGAGTTTCTAGTAGCGGGAGGCAACTCCAGCACCCTAAGCAAGAAACCGGCGTTTCAAAATCTAAACAAATTGGAAAATGCGATCGACCTGGAGTTTAAGTTGGACCCTGAAACAAACTTAAATCCCAGATACACGTTTAGGTCTTTTGTTGTCGGTCCTTCAAATGAACTGGCCTTCGCGGCTGCGACGGCAATAGCTCAAGAAGTTGGAAATAAATATAACCCGTTTTTTGTCTACGGCGGCGTGGGTCTAGGAAAAACACACCTTATCCAAGCGATAGGAAACGAAATCAAATCTAGGTATCCGCAGAAAAGACCTAAGTATGTATCTTCGGAAAAATTCACGAGCGACATTGTTTGGGGGATTAGGAATAAAAGAATGGAGGACATGAAGAAAAAATATCGCGATGTTGACGTTTTAATAATAGACGACATCCAGTTTATCGGCGGGAAAGAGAAAACGGAGGAAGAATTTTTCCACACATTCAACGCTCTCTATGAAAGCAACAAGCAGATCATTATTTCCTCTGATCGGCCACCACGTTCAATACCAACACTTGAAGAACGTTTGCGCTCTCGTTTTGAAGGTGGCCTGATTGCCGATATCGGTTATCCGGAATACGAAATGCGGGTCGCCATCATTAAAAGCAAATTGGAAGAAATACAAAGACAACTAAGCGATGCCATTATAGACCTCATAGCCAAAAAAGTTAAGAAAAATATAAGAGAGCTCGAGGGTGTGTTGAAAAAAATTGTTTTCTACCAAGAGAAAAAGCAGTTGGAAATAACAGAGAAAGTAGCTGAGGAAATAATCGAAAAATCAATCCAAACCCTGTCTAAGCGCGTAACCGACGGTCAAATTTTGAAATCAGTAGCTGAATTCTTCAATATTTCCCTTGAGGACTTGGTTAGCCACAACCGGAGGAAAGAGGTTGTCGAGCCCAGACAAATTGCCATGTACCTTCTTCGGGATATGTCCGAGTTTTCCTATCCATATATTGGGGAAAAGATGGGCAGAGACCACACTACAGCAATCCACTCTTACGAAAAAATAAACAACGAGATCAACAGGAACTCCAACCTAAATCAGAAAGTTATCCTCATAAAAGAAATGATTTATAAGAGTTGATCAACAAGATAATCACCGGCTCCGTTCATTTTTAAGCAGGTATTTCAACAGACAAACAACTTATCCACTATTTTTTACCGACTAACAATAAAAGAATCAATAACAAGATTATATATAAAATGAAGTTTATAATTATTAGGGTTAATCTTAAGGATGGTATCTCTGTTGTTGAAAGATCGATCGGTGACAACCTAAACCTCCCAATTCTTAAAAATATTCTTATCGAGGTTAGTAATAACGGAATAAAACTAACAGCGACAAATTTAGAAACAGCAATTAATTTTTTTGCTACCGGAAAAGTTATTGAACAAGGAAAAATTGCGGTACCAGCCGGTATATTATCGAATCTAATTAGTAATTTAACCAGCGATAGATTGAACCTTGAAAGTAAGGGAAATAAGTTGGAAATAAAAACAGACAACTACGAGGCGCTGATTCAGGGGTTGCCAGTAGACGACTTCCCAATAACTCCAAAAATAAAAAATCAAAATGAGTTTTTAGAAATCAAGGCGGGGGTTATTAAAGAAGCGCTAGCTCAGGTGCTTATAGCCGCTCAATTTTCAGATCTACGGCCGGAGCTGAACGGCGTTCTTTTTGATTTCACCATAAACACACTAAAGCTTGTTGCCACAGACAGTTTCCGACTGGCCGAGAAAACAATAAGCCGAGATCAATTCAACACAAACCACAAAGAAAAATTCGGAGCACTTCTTCCACTCAAGGCCGCACAGGAACTTACTAGGATCATTAAAGACGCGGAGGTCCTCAAAATTTACCACGATGACAACCAAATACTTTTTAAAACCGAACAAACCGAGTTATTGTCGCGGTTAACAGAGGGTAGGTTTCCGGACTACGAGGCGATTCTCCCTAAGAAATTCAACACCGAAATCGTTTTAAATCGACAAGAGCTAATTGGCGCCCTGAAACTCGCAGGAATCTTTGGCGGCAGAAATAGCGAGGTAAAATTCAGGGTTCAAGAGAATAAAAAAGTTGTCGAGATTGCTTCTTCCGACCAGACAATCGGAGAAAACAACTACGTCTTAACAGCCAAGATTCAGGGGAAACTTAAAGAAATAATATTTAACTGGAGATATCTAATGGACGCACTCAAGATTTTGAATGGCGAAGATGTTTTTCTGGGAATTAACGGGGACAGTGAACCGGCTGAAATAAAATCTCCAAGCGACGGCTCCTATCTCTACATCCTAAAACCAATTGCCAGTCCCTAGAACCAGTTTGGTTGGAACCAGTTCTAACTATTGAGAGTAAACAATCACCCCGGTTTTGCTGGACAGGTTGTTTTGATCCGAAGCCGCGATCTCTAAAAGATTTTGAGGCATTGGGTTTGGCGGAATGAAGCTCCAGCGGAGGTCGTAGTAATTTCCGGAATCTACCGAGAAGTCCTGGATCAGCCGTCCGTTCCAGTAAACTTTTATACTTGATATGGCGCTAGCGGCCTTGACTTGAACCGCCAGATTGACCTTATCTTTAACAAACGTGCCCGGAGCTGGCTCGCTCAGTTCAACTTTGGGCGCGGAGGCCGGTGGTGAAACTGCGGGTGTTGTGGTCGCGAGTGTTGTGGGGGTGGAGGTTGTGGATTGGTTATAGTCATTAAAATTCGGCAGATTTTGTTTGGCCCAGGCGAGAACCCCGGTTTCCCAGTTTTCGAACTGGGAATCGTCTTGCGGATTTTGGGGCGGTGGCCCAGCAGGATCAGCGCGGTTAACATGGTAGAGGATAGAATGGAACTGTTTGTTCCAAAGATAATCTCCAGCTAAGATCGGTTTCTGTGGCACAACTGGGTCGGGCTTCACGAAAGTTTCGAGTGGCAAGTTTTTGATCGCCTCGGTCATAAAAGCATGCCAAATGGGTACGGCCGCCAAGATGCTTGAGCCGTGTTTTTGCATGGGTGAGTTATCGTTGTTTCCCGCCCAAACCCCAACCGTGAGCGATGGTGTGTAGCCGACCGTCCAGGCATCGTGGTAGTCGTTTGATGTTCCGGTCTTCAGGGCCACGTCATGATCGGGGAAAATAGTTAGATCCAGGCTGTTTTGGAAAAGGCCACTCCGCGCCTCGGCATCGGAGAGAATATTATTTATGAGTCGCGTCGGCTGTGGGTCAACAACTTTTTCGCTCTGATCTTTGTATGACTCAAGAATCAACCCATCGGAATTTTTCACCCCTAGAATCATAGTCTGTTTATGTTTAATTCCTTCTTGCGCCAGAACCGAGTAGGCCCCAACCAAATCTATTAATTTTACCGCTCCGCCGCCCAGGACGAGCGATAGTCCGTATAAGTCGGGACTCGTGAGTGTGGTCAATCCGAAATTGTAAGCATTTTTAACAGCATCTCGTAGGCCGACCAAATATAAAACCTTTACCGCGGGGACGTTGATTGATTGAGCGAGCGCCCGCCTAAAAGAAACCGGCCCTCGGAATTGGCCGTCAAAGTTTTCGGGATGGAAACATTCGCGGTTTTCGTCGTTGAAATCTTGCTCCAGGGGGCAGTCTGGATTCCGCGCGGCAAATTCTGTTGGGACGTCAAAAATTACAGTGTCGGGCGTATAACCTTTTTCGAAAGCCGTGAGGTAAACAAAGGGTTTGAGCGCTGAACCGGGCTGTCTTAACCCCTGAATCGCCACGTCAAAATTTCCCTCATTCTTAACATCGAAATAGTCCTTCGATCCCACGAGCGCAAGGATCTCTCCGGTTTTGGAATTCTCGGCAACCAGGGCTGCATTTTTGCCGGAGTAAAGCTTTTCGTTATTGGCTGCGCCCTCGGCAACAGCTTTTTCGGCCACTTGCTCTAGATTCCAGTCGAGAGTTGTTACGACCCGGAGTCCACCCTGACGCACAATGTCCTCGCCATATTTTTGCACCAAATAGTCTTGTACCGCCATTACGAAATGCGGGGCTTTAATCCCATGACCCTGCGGGGCGAAGACAATGTTGAATTTGTTGGCCTCATCCAACTCGCTTTTAGAAATCTTTCCGAGACCGAACATCTTTTCTAGGACTATTTTTTTCCGATTCAGTAGTTCTTTGGCATGGTTGCCCCACGGCGAGTAGTACGTTGGGGCCTTAGGCAGGGCGGCGAGAACTGCACTTTGGGCCAAATTTAGATCTTTCGCAGACTTTCCAAAATAAGCACCGCTGGCCGCCTCCACACCATAGATGGTCGGGCCATAGGGTATCTCGTTGAGGTAAAAGGCCAAAATTTGATCTTTAGAATAGTGGCGGTCAAGCCTCGTAGCGAGGATCAGTTCACGAATTTTTCGTGCCAGCGTTTGTTCCGGCGAGAGAAAGGCGTTTTTGGCAAGTTGTTGTGTGATGGTTGACCCCCCTTGGAGAACGCGACCATGGATGGCGTTAACGAGAACAGCTCGGATAATTGCCCGCCAGTCAAAGGCCGGCTCCCCGTAAAATTTTTCGTCTTCCATAACAATCGTCGCGTCCTTGAGGTGTTTGGGTATTTCTTCAAAAGGAACAACGGTTCTCTCTTGGCCGCCGCTTATTTCATATAAAAGCACTGAGCCGGTCCTGTCATAAATTTTTGTTGATTGAGCCACCTGGCGGCTCGCAATTTGCTCAATCGTTGGCAAGTCTTTTGATAAGTAAAGAACAAAAATAATCGACGCGAAAATAAAAACCAGTATAAAATAGAGCAGAATTAAAACCGCCCCCTTTAACCCCCCCCCTTTTTTTTGACGTTGAAAATTTCGCACGTTCAAATTTATCCCCGCTTTATTATTATCAATCAAAAACGGCCCCTCCGACAAGGCGAGCCGTTTTTGATTTGCTTAGGGGCCGGAAGCTACTCGGTCACGCCGCTTTCTTCCTCTTCTTCGCCCAAAGGCAAACCGCTCCCATCGAGATCATCGTCGTCTTCAAGTTCATCCCCGGAGCCATCTTCCGCCCCGCCGTCCTCATCGCTCAAGCCGCGGAAAGCCAGTTTTATTTTTTTCAATTCATCAACCATGATTGGCAAGGTTTTACGACCTTTTTGAGACCACGTTTGATTTTATAAAAAAAGTATATTAGAGCCAGATAACTTGTCAACCCGCGCACACCCATCCAATACAGATTATCCTAAAATTTTATCTCCCAAAAGTGATAGATCAATACGCTCTCCTTGTGGATAAGATAGCTACTGCCAAGGCATCGCTCGCATCGTCTATTACGTCAATTTCGGGCTTCTTAAGCAACAACTTGACCATCTTGAGGACGGCTTTCTTATCAGCCAGTCCGTAGCCGGTTATTCCGGCCTTGACCTCGTTCGGACTGAACTCTCGGATGGCGAGCCCCCTTTCGATGGCCGTGGCGAGAATGACCCCCCGCGCTTCGGCAACCTGAATGCCGGTTTTTTGATTTTTGGCAAAGTAGATTTTTTCGATTGCAAGGATCTTGGGCCGGAATTTCTTTATAAGCGCCGAAACTTGGTCTTTTGTTTCCTTGAGGGCCCCGAGATTATTTGCACTTGCGATTTTTAAAAGCCCAGCATCAATAAATTTAATACCATCTTTATTTTTTTCGATTAGCCCATAGCCAATGCGTTTTGTGCCCGGGTCGATGCCTAAAATAATCATGTCCGATTGCTGTTGTTATCGTGCGTTTGTGTAAACACACTGCACATCGTCGTGTTCCTCAAGTGCGCCGACGAGTGCGTTGAGCTTGGCATTATCCTCCCCGCTCAACTCTTGTGGAAACTTAGCAATCCACTCGCCACGCTCGTTTCCCGGTTCAAAGGCCCAGCGCACGCTGCCAACCTCTGCCCATTTACCACTCGATTCATTTAAAATTTTTTTGACTTCGGCCACGGTGCGGTTGCGATTGTCGCTCACGGCCTCGATTAAAATTGCAGCGCCGCCGGGACCATAGGCTTCAAAAGTCAATTCCTCCAAATCTTGTTCTGCCTCGGATGCGCGTTTGATCGCCCGTCCGATGTTCTCTTGGGGAACGCTCGCCTCCCCGGCTTTCTCTATTGCCGTGCGCAGGCGCGGGTTAAAATCGGGGTTTGGTTCGGACTTCGCGGCAACAGAAATCGCCGACAACAGCTTCGAGAAAATTTTCCCGCGCTTTTGGTCGGTGACCTCTTTTTTGTGTTTTATTCCCGCCCAGTGAGAATGGCCCGACATGAATTAGTAAATAGAAATTAGAAAATAATAGTAGTCGGTAAAACTGCAATAAGATTATATAATGCCCGTGAAAAAGAAAAAGGGCGGTACGATTGTGGTCGTCCGCCCCCTTGGAACAATGGCCGTCAGAGCCCGTAGATTTTCTTGATGGCTTTGACTGCCGCCAGCGTGTAGCCGTCGGAGTAGGAATAGCTCGACGGCGCCATCGTGAACCCTTTGACCGAGACCAAGGTGCTCGAACCTGAGTTGGTCTGAACGGTGATGGGTTTGGTCGTGCTCAACTCCCTCACCCTCAACCCGTCCTTCCAGGTGATGACGCTTACTAGGAAGGCGCCCGTCCCGGAACTGGGGTTGATGCTTACATTGCCCCAACGTTTGTAAACCGAGATCGGGTCGTACGTCTGGCCCTGCGTCACCTGTGTGAGCGCCAGATCAAGCACATACTCGGCGCCGGCTTGATTCTCGGCCAGCGTGAGCCCCTTTCTGTCGAGGCCTTCAGCGAGCATCTCCAGGAGCACCGCTCGGTTCCCCTGGAAATTGCGCACGTAGATCGTGTTCGGCGTGGGTGCATCCTGGCCCTGACCAGAGGCGCCGTAGAAATTGCCTATGGGTTGCTGCGCGAGCGCCTGGGGCGCGATCGCCAACGAAAGGATCGAGATCGAAATCAGAAGAAACTTCTTCATATTGCCTCCTCGCGAGATGGTATTTCATTAGTACTGTCTACATTATATACCCATTCCAAATCTTTGTCAAGTCGGTCTGCCCAGGGTGGGATGGGTATCCGATAAATCCCTTGAATATTGAGCGTTTAGGCTTTAAAATCAAGAGGAAATGGACCCCTCAAAACCAACGGATATTCAGGACAGGCTAATAAGGTTAAGGCGCGAAGGGGAAGAGCGCGCGGCGGAGCGTCTAGCCAAAAAGCTCAACCTTTCTTACGTTAACCTCGGTAAGACGCCAGTTTCTATGGAGGCCTTGAAACTTATTCCGGAGGCGGAGGCCAAAGACGGAAAAATTGCCGCTATCGAGCTCAAAGTTAAAAAAGTAGCGGTTGCCGCCGCGGACCCACAATTTCCGGAGACAAAAAAAGCCGTCGAAAAATTAGAAGCCCAAAAATACGAAGTTAAGGTTTTTGTCGCTTCTTTGTCTGGTCTCGCGCAGGCCTGGTCTATGTACAGATTTGTTAAGCAGGATGCGGAAGAGATTACGGGTAGAGTAAAAATTGAAGAGAAGCGGCTTGAGGGGTTGTCGAAACGCCTCACAAGTTTCAGCGCCGTCCAAGAAGAGATCAAAAAGATCGATTTCACGAAAGTTTCGCCCGTGGCGCTAGTTGAAATAATTTTAGCTGGCGCCCTTTCGATTAAGGCGTCAGATATTCATATCGAGGCTGAAGAGAAAAATGCCAAAATCCGGCTTCGTGTTGACGGATTGCTGCACGACGTTTTCACCGAGATGCCGCTCAAGAACCACGCATCCTTGGTCACGCGGCTAAAGTTACTGTCGGGATTAAAGATAAACGTGCATGACGCGGCTCAAGACGGCCGGTTTACGATCAATGTCGGTAAGAAAGAAATTGAAATCCGCATCTCTTTAATACCGGCGGAGTTCGGCGAAACGGTTGTGATGAGGGTTCTTGACCCAGAGGCAACCTCCATCGGTCTCGCCAAACTAGGTTTGCGCGAAGACGATCTCGTAATTGTGAGGCGTCAACTTGCCAAACCCAATGGACTGATCTTGAACACGGGCCCCACCGGTTCCGGAAAAACGACAACGCTCTATGCTTTTCTTCGGGAGGTGAATGACCCGGAGATCAAAATTATCACACTGGAAGATCCAATTGAATACCGGCTGGAGGGCGTTGAGCAGACGCAAGTTTCCAAAGAGGCGGGCTACACCTTTGCGAACGGTTTGCGCGCAATTGTTCGCCAAGACCCCGATATTATTTTAGTCGGCGAGATTCGAGATTTGGAAACTGCCGACATCGCGCTTCAAGCGGCTCTTACCGGGCATCTTGTTTTATCAACTCTCCATACGAACGACGCTATCGGTGCGGTCCCTCGGCTCGTGAACCTCGGGGTTAAGGCCGTGAGCATCGGACCGGCTTTGAGTTTGGTCATCGCCCAAAGATTAGTCAGGCGTTTTTGTCCCGACTGCAAGAAGCCGGTCGACATCAAGCCGGAACTCAAAACCAAGATTAAAAAGTTTCTTGCTGGTCTGCCCAAGAGAGTTGATAAATCCAAATATGCGAGTTACAAAATGTACGAGGCGGGCGGCTGCCTAAAATGCAACAACTTTGGCTACAAGGGCAGAGTGGGAATTTATGAATTTTTGGAAGGAGGCCTGGAGCTTGAGGGGGTGATTTTAAAAGACGCCTCCGAACTAACCCTAAAGGCCTTGTCAGAAAAACAAGGAATGGTTACTATGCAGGAAGATGGCGTCTTGAAGGTGCTTGCGGGAGATACGAGCTTTGAGGAAGTAGAGTCGACTACCGGTAAGATAGAGTGGTTCTGATCGCAATGCGCCCTTGGCGCGTAGCTGGCTCAAATCTGGGGGCAAATCCTTTGGAAAGGACGTGAGAGTTCTTTTATTAAAAATAAAAGAGGTTAGAATTATTTCGAGGAGTGGTCGAGCCGAAACTTGGCCATCCTAGGAGTCTGGAAAGAATTCCCGCCCCCAGATTTGAAACAGCTGGCTTGCGGCTTTCCTCGAAGGATCCTGACTCCCCAGGGACCCCTCTCGGGATTTAAAGCCTTAGGCATATGTTAGCATAAAATAATAAATCTGTCAAGTAGCCAATGAATCCCGTTAGAGACGACTCATCTGCGAACTAGATCTAATTTTTAAGACATGTTCATACGTCAATCAAGGGTCTTATTATGCATTAACGGAAACACCCGGCGTTTCCTATATCTAACGGGATGAAAACCTTAAATCGCGTCACAAATAAAGACGATTTAAGCGTTGATCAGGCCTTGCGTCCCACGCGATGGGATGAGTATGTCGGCCAGGAGAGAATCAAGACGAGCCTGCGCGTTATTATTGACGCCGCCAAGAAAAGAAAAGAATCGTCTGACCATATGCTTTTTTCCGGTCCTGCTGGACTTGGTAAAACCACGCTGGCTTATTTAGTTTCCAAGGAACTTGGCTCGCAAGTGAGAACCACCTCCGGGCCGGCGCTTGAGAAGGCGGGAGACCTAGCGGCGATTTTGACAAATCTGGAACCGGGCGAAGTTCTCTTTATTGATGAAGCGCATCGGATCAACCCTTTAATTGAAGAAGTGCTCTACCCGGCGATGGAGAGCCGCAAACTGCATTTGGTTGTTGGCAAAGGTCCGAGCGCACGGACTTTGAGTTTGGACTTGCCCGCCTTCACTTTGATTGCTGCCACAACGCGTGAAAATCTTTTGTCCCAACCACTGCGCTCGCGCTTCGGGGCGACATTGCGCCTCAGCTATTATGACTTTGCTGATATCAAAAAGATTTTGGGCCGCTCCGCGAAAATTTTAGGAGCGGGGCTTGCGCCAGAAGCAGTTGAAGTTTTGGCTCGTGCCTCGCGCGGCACGCCGCGCGTGGCCAATCGCTTGCTTAAGCGGGCGCGCGACTATGCCGAAGTCGGAGGAAAAAAGATTATTAGCGACGACGTTGCGCGGGAGGCGCTCGCCATGCTCGACGTTGACTCCATGGGTCTTGAGCCGCAAGACCGACGCTTGCTTGAGATTATTATTAAAAAATTTAACGGCGGCCCCGTGGGCATCAACACGCTCTCGGCCGCGCTTTCGGAAGATAAGGGCGTGATTGAGGATATCTACGAGCCGTACTTGATGACCCTGGGATTCCTGCAGCGCTCCGCCGCCGGCCGGATTGCCCTGCCCCCGGCGTATGAGCATTTGGGGATTCCTCGGAGAGGCGATTTATTATAATATGGATATTCCAAACGGAATGGACAATTCACAACTGGTAGTAAAGAAAAACAAGACCACTAGGATCGTAAGTTATCTTTTTATAACTTGTGCAATTATAATTTTTTATTTTTTAGTATCTACTGGTTTACGTTATTTGCCCGACTGGTTATGGCCGACATGTGGTACACAGATAGGTGAACTTAGTCCAATATGTGCAGATAGGTAATCAAGGGATTATTCTGAAATGATCTTCATCAACGAATGGTTGCCTAATCCGATGGGAACGGACGCGACAAACGAATGGGTTGAGCTTTGGAACAATGGGCCAGGGGCGGTGAGTTTGACGGGTTGGAGTCTGGCCACAAAAAGCGGAGCGAAGGCGAAACTTTCCGGTGAAATTGGCGCCGGTGAGTATCGCGTGTTTTGGCGGAAAGACACTAAATTAGCACTGAAGAATACCAACGAAGGTGTCGCGCTCTACGACAGTGGCCGCCTGGTTGATCAATCTTCATTTCTCGGTTCGGCGCAGGAAGGGAAAAGTTTTGCGCGTATTGATCAGAGCCAAGGGCTAGGACAGCGTTTTACCTGGAGTGACCCAACGCCCGGCGCAGTGAATAAAATTTCCTTAGACATGAACGTGGCGAAAAACGAATATCCATTCAATCAACCGCTGAATCGTCAGCTTGGCAACACTGAATTTATCGGACTCTTAATCGGAGTCGCATTAGCTTTAACAGCGCTTATAATTTTTGTCGTTAAAAAAAATGAAAATTTATCGAAGCTACTCTTCGGAAGAGACGAAATTATTCGCTAGGAAAATTGCCGAAAAAGTTTTAAGGGCTGGGCCGAAAAATTCCGGCGCGACAGTTTTTGCTTTGACTGGGGAGCTGGGCAGCGGCAAAACAACTTTTATTCAGGGCTTCTTGCGTGGCATGGGTGTAGTGCGCGGTGGCGCAAGTCCGACTTTTATTTTAATGAGGCGACACGCTATACGGGGAAAGTTCAAGAGCGTTTACCACATTGACACTTACCGGATCAAAAACCCTGGCGAATTTTTAAAATTGGATTTCAAAGAAATCCTGGCAGATCCGAAAAATATTATTTTAATCGAGTGGGCGGAAAAAGTAAAAAAGATACTGCCGAAAAACGCGATTTGGTTGCGCTTTCACCACGGAAGAGGAGAGGAAGACCGAAGAGTTTCATTTAAAATTTGATTTGTCGGGAAAATAAAAGAAGCGTCCTGCGGATAGGTTTTGGTAAACCGTTTCCGCAAGACGCTGGGTTGGCGAGCCGGAGCTCGCGTTACTTCTCTTCGGGTTTCTGGGCGATCTCCATGTTGATGACGATGCCGTGGACCACGAGCGGCTGATCGGAGATGTGAAGGATCTGCCCGCCGGTCACGTAGTGCTGGTGGTATACACCTTTCGCGGTCATCGCGCGGCCACTTCTGGCGCTCGAGCTTAGCGTAGCCCTTGTCCACCTGAGCGATCCGGCTCTCGTACACAGTGATGTCGGCGCGTTTCTTGTCGAGTTGAGCCGCCATGTCTTTGAACGTCTCGTACTTCTTGAGCATCGCCGCCGGACCGAATTCCTGCTGCGCAACCTGGGTGGCTTCGCCAAACCAGCCAAGGCCGAATCCGATTGCGCTCAGGACCACGCAGAGTATGACTACCACGAGGATGATCCCCAGGGTTCTCATTGCTTGATTCTCCTCTTGCTGCCCCACTTAGACGTGAAAAGCAGCTTTCCGAATGCCAAATTTGGGTTGGTTTGCGGGAAGCTACCCTTCACTACTTTTTCAAAGAACAACGACATCATACACCATTGATGTTTGGGCGTCAAGTGTCCGTAATGGTTCAATCGACTGTAATAATTCCCGTCGTCGCTTTCTGTTATTATTAAGCAATGAAAACTCTACTCCTTATTGACGCCAATTCCATCATTCATCGTTCATTCCACGCCCTGCCGCCGCTTACGACTCCCGAGGGCAAAGCAATTCAGGCGATCTACGGACTTTCAAGTATTTTTTTGAAACTCTGGCGCGAAGAGAGGCCGGATTATGTCGCGGCGCTTTTTGATCGGCCGGAGCCGACGTTTCGCAAAGAAAAGTTTGCCGAATACAAAGCCCAGCGGCCGGCGGCGCCAAGCGAACTTATTTCGCAAATCATCGAGGCCCACAATCTTTTTTTGAAATTCGGCGTGAAAGCTTTCGAACTTGCCGGCTGGGAAGCGGACGATCTCATTGCAACTTTCTCCGAGAAATTTAAGAAGACGCCGGATTTGAAAATCGTGATTTTAACGGGCGACCGCGACACCCTCCAGCTCGTCGAGGGCGATAAGGTTGTCGTGCGTACTTTTAAGACCGGCATTAGCGACACACTCACGTACAATCACGACGTCGTCGTTGAAAAATACGGTCTTGAACCGGAACAGATGATTGACTACAAGGCGCTTGTGGGCGATCCGTCAGACAATATCAAAGGTGTCCCGGGTGTTGGTCCGAAGACGGCAACAGAACTTATTAAAAAATTCGGCGGCGTTCAGAACATTTATAAAAACCTGTTCGGCGATCCGAAGCTACAAAAGAAGCTGGCGCCGTTTCAAAAAGAAGCCGAACTTGCGAAGGACTTGGTTACTCTGGATCGCCACGCTCCACTGGAGGTCGCCGGCCTCGAAGAGCTCAAAACAAAAGAACTAGAACCGCAACTCAAGCAATACTTTGAAAAAATGGGCTTCGCGACGCTTATCAAAAGAATGGAAGCGGATCGACGGGGCTCACCGCAAGCGGATCGGGCGAAGGCGCAGCAGATGTTTTGATTGTTTTTACAGTCGGGCGATGATATGATAAATCCCGTTAGAGGTAGAAGGCGCTTCGAGCCCTCGCGACCTCTAACGGGATAAATAAAATTGTGACGGGGCTAGCTTTATGTTTGATTTGAAAAAAATTCAGGATGCAGTTCGCTGGCCAGAATTGAGAATGGTTTGGTTTCTCTTCGCGCTGCTCATCGCGGCCATCGTTTTAAATTTTACATTTTTGCCGTTGCCGACATCTCTGATTACTCCCGGACTACTAATAATAGTTGGCGCGCTGGTTTTTGTGAGCGTCTATCGAGCCGCCAAAAGCGACAGGCAGAACAGAATCGAGCGTAACGAGCTTAAAGCCATACTTTTCAGCCTGGAAGATTCTCTGATTGTTTATGACAAAGATTTCCGGGCGATATTTTTCAATCCAGCCGCGGAAAATCTTTTTAAGTTGAATGCTGGAATGGTCGCGGGACATCAATTTTTGCCGCAGGACGTAGAAAAACCGGCCTGGAGACTTTTGGCACAGGTTGTATTTCCCTCGCTCGCCCCCACCGTCGTGAGCCGCTCCAGGGCCGGTGAGTATCCCCAGATAGTGGATCTATCATTTACGGAACCAGTTCTGGAGCTCAGAGTTTATACTTCTTCGATCAGCGACGAAAAGAGTGAGCTGGTCGGCTTTATGAAAATAATTCGCAACCGCACCAGAGAATTGTCTATGATTAAATCGAAGAGCGAGTTTCTGACGGTTGCCTCACACCAGCTGCGGACTCCGGCGACAGAATTATCCTGGGCGCTACAAACACTAAATAGCACCGAGCAAAGTTTAAGCGAAACCGGTAAGACGATTGTGGAAACGGCGCTAGTTTCCTCGAAACAACTCGTGCGCATTGTCGAGGACCTCTTAAACATTGCCAAAATTGAGGAGGGCCACTTTGGCTATAAGTTTGAGTCGAACGACATCGTCGAATTCATTAATAAAATTCTTGTTGAGGTTGTTCCCTTGGCGCGCAAGGCCGGCGTTAAAATTTATTTTGACAGGCCAAAAGAATTGTTGCCAAAATTGATGATTGATTCGCAAAAATTGTCGCTAGCACTCAGCAATATTTTGGAAAACTCGATTCGTTATAATTCAGAAAACGGCGAAGTGATCGTAAAAGTTGAGAAAGTTCCCGATCAGCTGTTCTTGGAGGTGAGTATTAAGGATACCGGCATCGGCATTGCCCAAGAAGATCTTGCCAAACTTTTTGCAAAGTTTTTCCGCACCGAAAATGCCATGAAATTGCAAACCGAGGGGTCGGGGTTGGGTCTTTATATCGCCAAAAACATTATTCAGGCGCACGGTGGCCGGATTTGGGCAGAGTCGGAGATCGGCCGCGGCAGCGTTTTTCATTTCACACTGCCCACAGACCCAAGCCTTATGCCACAACACGAAGTAGCCATTGAATAAAGTCATGCCCGAACTCCCCGAAGTTGAAACAATAGTACGGGAAATGCGCAAAGCGCTTGTTGGTAAAAGACTCAAGCGCGTTTTTATATTTGACAGGAAGTTGTCGGGGCCAGGTGTTGATCTTCCTCTCCAAGTCGAATCTGTCGAGCGTCTCGGCAAATACATTGTTTGCAATATGACGAATGGTGTTCGCTGTCTTATGCATTTGCGGATGACGGGCGAACTTCTTTTTGAAAAATTGCGGTTCACGGATGTACCCCTAGAACGCAAACACCAACGAGCCGTATTCTCTTTTGCGGATGGATCTCTTCTCCGCTTCATTGACGTGCGTCGCTTTGGCACCATCGACTGGCCAAAGGCGAAAGAACCCCTTCCTTCTTTGGGCTCAGATCCTCTCTCCCGCAAGTTCACCACCCAAAATTTCAGTATTGTTCTTAAGAAGTCGTCGCGGGCGATAAAAAGCCTTTTGCTCGATCAGCGCAAGGTTTCTGGCATCGGCAATATTTACGCCGACGAGAGTCTTTGGCGGGCAAAAATTAATCCCCGGCGAGAAAGCAGATCCTTGGGGCCCAAGGAGGTGCGCCTGCTGATTTTAGCCATAAAAAACGTGCTTAAAGAGGCGATTCGAAAAGGCGGTTCCACTATGCGGGATTACCGGCGGCTTGACGGCGGCTCTGGTCACTATCAAAAATCGCGCAAAGTTTATGACCGCGAGGGCGAACCATGCTTGCGCTGCAAGGCAAAAATCAGAAGAATAAAGACAGGAGGAAGATCAAGTTACTTTTGTCCAAAATGCCAAGAATAAGAGAGTGGTTAGAAAATTTAGGAGGCCTAGGAGCAAAGAAAAACGCCTTACCAATCGGCAAAGCCAAAGAGTTAGAAGCGAAAAAAGAAATACTGCCGGCCGTTGAAGTTGGGAATCATGTATTGTGGATTAACCCCGCCTTCCGAGAATTGCCGTTCAAGCTAGAAGAAGGAAAACCAACAAGATTGGGCGTGTTTTTAACGTCGGAACCTTCAGAAGGAGAAAAAACCTATCCCATAGAGTCCGGCTCGATGCACGGCAGAAGCGGGATCGTAGGAAGGGCGATCTTTAAGGATCAAGACGGTCAATTTTATCGTGATATTGATGCCAAGGGTTTAGGATCGGTGGGGGCGGCCGAGTTGAAAGTCTCTTCTGTAATGCTTCGCAACGAGAAAGAATCGAGCGGTATTTTAGATTTGGCGGCTGCGTATCACGACAAAGAGACGTCGGAAGCTTTTCATGCGGCGGGTATTGGGGCCCACAGGGTTATCGCCATTATTAGTCTCGAAGAAATTGTAGATGAAAATGGCAAAAAGATTAGCATTGAAGAGGCGCGAGCAAGAGGATTGATCGCAAAATCAAACAAGCCCGTCATAGAAATAAGATCTTTTGGGACAAGGGCCAGGTTTACTGATGCGGGGGAAACAAAAAATGGAAGATTATATTTGGACGACGCAAAGGCATTGGTGGCCCAAGAGTTGGGGTGCAAGCCCGAAAATTTCAGCGACCAGGACTATCTCAAGTGGCTAGTGGCCGTTATTGGCAAGAACCTTGGTCTAATGCACAAAAATTTTTGGTATCATGGATATTTGAATAATGAGCACAACGTTACCCTTGACGGGCGGTTTGTTGACTTTGATTCTGTGGTAAAACTGAATCCCGATCACGAAAAATATAAAGACAGAGAAAGGTTGTTTCAAGAAGACAACGTCGGCCTATATTGGTCATTTATTCATTTAGTGCGAGGTTTAACGCACAGACACGAAATTGATAGTTCGTTTCAAGAAATCTTTGGTCAAGAATATAAGAAGGCAAAAGGGGCAGATAACCAAGCCAAAAGCGCGTGGGCGTAATCTAATGCCAAAAATAAATCCTAAATATATTTTTGTTGTCGGCGGCGTGATGTCGGGGGTAGGCAAGGGCGTGGCGGCGGCCTCGATTGGAAAAATTTTGCAGTCGCGCGGTTTCGCGGTAACGGCAACCAAAATTGATCCCTATGTAAATGTTGATGCCGGCACAATGAACCCGACGGAGCACGGCGAGGTTTTTGTTTTGGACGATGGCACCGAATGCGATCAAGACATGGGAAATTATGAGCGGTTTCTGGATTGTAACTTAACCGGCACAAACTACATGACGACGGGCAGTGTTTACAAATCGGTTATTGAACGCGAGCGGAGCATGGGTTACGGCGGGCGCTGCGTGGAAGTTGTGCCGCACATTCCGCTAGAGGTGATCGAGAGAATCAACCGGGCGGCAAGTAAAGACAAAGCCGAAGTTATCATAATTGAAATCGGCGGCACGGTCGGCGAGTATCAAAATATTCTTTTCCTCGAAGCCGTACGTATGCTCAAGATTAAGCGTCCTCACGACGTGCTTTTGGTCCTTGTGAGTTTCCTGCCGATCCGCGACGAAGACAACGAACCAAAGACCAAGCCAACGCAATATGCCGTGCGCACCCTAAACTCCGCCGGCCTCCAACCAGACATGATTCTCGCCCGTGCCAAAGAACCGCTTGATAAAAAGCGCAAAGAGAAAATTGCCTTCAACTGCAATTTGCGAGAAGAAGACATTGTCTCGGCGCCGGATGTCTTGAGTCTCTATGAAATCCCAGTCAACTTTGAAAAAGATAAACTTGGTGATGTCGTTTTGCGGAAACTTGGTCTCAGATCGCGCGGGCGTGACCTTCGCGACTGGCGGCGATTTGTGGAGAAGATTCAAAAAGCGAGGACGTCAGTCCGCATTGGTATCGTGGGCAAATATTTCAGTTCTGGCAAGTTCGTTTTGGCCGATTCTTATATTTCCGTGATCGAAGCAGTGCGTCACGCCGCGGCCTTTTGGGGCGTGCGTCCGGAAATAGTCTGGCTTGATGCGCAACAGTTTGAGCGTGGTCGAGGATCTCTGAAGGAATTAGAAAACTACCATGGCGTCATTGTTCCTGGGGGTTTCGGTAGCCGCGGCATTAAAGGAAAACTGGCGGCGATTCGTTATTGCCGCGAGCATAAGATTCCCTATTTTGGCCTCTGCTACGGTATGCAGCTCGCAGTTGTAGAATTTGCGAGAAACGTTTTGGGTCTGGGCAGTGCCGACACAACAGAGATCAATAGAAAAACAAAACACCCGGTGATCGATATTCTTCCTGAACAGAAAAAGTTGATGATCGAGAAAAAGTATGGCGGCACGATGCGCCTCGGCGCTTGGCCGGCGTTGCTCAAAAAAAGAACGATCGCCCATCTGGCATACGGCAAAGATAAAATTTCCGAGCGTCACCGCCATCGTTACGAAGTAAATCCCGAATACGTGAAGCGCCTTGAGCGCAAGGGGATGATTTTCTCCGGGGTTTCGCCCGATCGGCGACTCGCGGAAATTATGGAGTTACCCCAGGAGAAGCACCAATTCTTTGTGGGCACGCAGTTTCATCCGGAATTAAAGTCGCGGCCTCTTAATCCACACCCCTTGTTCCGTGAGTTTTTGAGAGCTACCACAGAAAGATTGGAGCGATAGGACGGCTGATTGAGGCCCTGGGAAAAAGACAGTCCTCGCTCACGAGCGAGGACGAACTATATTTTGGAAATACCTTTTTGCAACCGCTGGGCGATGGCGTTCAAGAATCGCGATGGCGTCTACGAGTTCATCTTCCGAATCAATGGCTAAATTTAAGAAAAAGTATTTTTCGAATTCGGCGTCCTGTATTTCTTCCGTGCTGATTGCAGCAAGCTTGAACCTTTCCATCTTGGAGAGAGCTATCGGTTCACTCATAATCGTTTGCCTCCCGAAGCTTCTGTCATTTAGGGTATTCGTTTATAATAGTTGTGTCAAGACGCCATGATCATCTTTCTCTACGGCCCCGACGATTATCGCCGGGAAGAAAAAAAGAAATATTGGGTAGCGGAGTTCGAAAAGAAATACTCCGGATTGAGCATTGGCCACTTTGATCTAATCGAAGCCGAAGCACTTGATGAATTTAGGGGATTCACGCGCAGCCAATCAATTTTCGAAGATAAGAAACTGGCGGTTTTGGAAAACACCTACGAAATGGACGAAAAACAGCTGGCGCAAGTCCTCGCGCCGCTCGTGAACGAGAAAACAACGACAATTCTTTTTTCCGAAAAAGAAGCGCCCAATAAGGCCCTCAACTTTCTCCTTAAAAAACCGGCGACAACCGAGAAGTTCGAATATTTGAAGGGCCAAGAATGGAAAGATTTTGTCAACCGGGCTGCGCGCAAACTAAAAATCAGTCTGTCGCCCGAGGCGCTTTTGTTTCTCGCAAACGTTTATCAAAATAACACTTGGGGCTTCGTGACCGAACTTGAAAAAATTCGCGATTTGAAGCCAACGGCTATCGAGCGGCGAGATCTGGAAAATTTAGGTCTCGACGTTCTGCCCGATTTCTGGTCAACAATGAATGGCCTTAAAAATCAGGAACTAGCTCAGCGCCTCACGACGCTTGAGAAGATTTTTGCGAGGAACGAGCCGCCGCCGAAGATTTTTAATATTCTTTCCTCGCTCTGGCGCGAAAAAATTCCGCAGATGGCGGAATATGATCTCAAGATAAAATCCGGTAAATTGGATTACGAGGAGGCTTTGGTAGATTTAGTGCTTTCCCAGGAGTTTGGCAAGTCGGGATTTTAACCGCGCCGCCTTATTGCGGGCAATCACATTTGTCTTCGCCGCTTTGTCGAGCGCCTTATAAACCGCTGGCAAAAGTTTTTTAGCCTCGTCAATTTTCTTTAGAGCAATAAATTTGTGCGCGGCTTTCACCGCCTTCTTATAGGCCTCTTTTTTGACGAGGTTCCTTGCGCGCCGGCGGACATTCTGCCGCAGGGCTTTTTTGGCTGATTGAGTGATGGGCATGATTCTGGTTTCTAGTGTCTAGTTTCTGGCAGCTGGGTATTAATGAATTATTGCGGAAACCAAAATAATTTGCAAGGCCTTGCCCTTCCTGGGTCCACTATGCTAGTCTTAGGATAGTTCACTATGCGAGTAGGGAGGGATGAAATGAGAATACTCTGCCAGCATACCAACTGCCCCAAACACCACCATACAGTTGAAGTCGCCGATAATGCAACACATTGTGCATACTGCGGCAGACCGTATCCGACCGTTGATCTTGAGAGAGTAAAGGAAGTTGCGGCAAAGAATCGCGAGTGTTTAGCTGCGCGCCAGAATTATGCGTTTAAGTCTTTGCTATGGTTTATGTTCCTATCCGGCCTGGGTTGGGTTGTCGCCACAGGGATTGAGTTGCGTATACTTGGTCAACCGTCGCTAGCGCTAGCCGCCATATTTACTTTTACCTTGTGGGTGGTAGGTATAATAATCTGGGGATTTAGGACATTAGACGTTGTGTGGAAAAAATTTCCTGATCACGTTTCTTGAAAAGCCTGGTTTAGCCGCAGCCCTTGGGCGCGCGGCTTTTTTTTATTCTCCTTCACCGAATACCCCACAGCTCTGCTGCGCGGAGCTTCGTTGCTGTATAATTAGTTTATGCTCTACAGCATCTCCGGAAAACTTGCTTCTAAAGGCGGGCATTTCGCCGTGGTTGACGCGGCTGGATTGGGTTTGAAGATTTTTACAAATCAAAGGACTCTGGCCAGTTTGCCGCAGATTGGCTCGGGCGTTAAATTTTTCTGCCATCTCCACGTGCGCGAGGACGCCCTGGAGCTTTACGGGTTTTTAACGGAAGCAGAGCTCGGCTTCTTCGAGCTTTTGATTTCCGTCTCCGGCGTCGGGCCGAAGTCGGCGCTCGCTATTTTGGAAATTGACAAACTTGAAAAATTGACCTCGGCGATCAAAGAGAGCCGGCCGGATCTCCTCACGCGCGCTTCGGGCATTGGCCGCAAAACCGCCGAGCGGATTATTTTGGAGCTCAAGAGCAAAGTGCAGTCGGCCAAATCCGAAATGATCGTGGCCAAGATGGAATCGGATTCCGATTTAGTGGAAACGCTCGTGGGTTTGGGCTACCGTCGCGATCAAGCCCGCGCGGCACTGGGCCGCGTTGATGAGAAAATCGCAAAAATGGAAGACCGCCTAAAAGCGGTTCTGAAGATTTTGGGCGGAAAGGGGTGAAAATCTGTTATTATTTAAGGAGCTTGTCTAGAACAGCGCATACTTTTACGCTGTTTCTATGGCACGGCGCATCATCCCAAGAAGCAAGATTTCGAATCGGCAACTGAATGAGCTCAT
>JGI1358J11329_10000246_pt1 | contig 50230 bp, 48 predicted proteins | sample Subgroupgradi54m_FD_11329 | JGI IMG/M metagenome (IMG submission 11329)
CGCCGAAAATCTCATCGCCTTTTTTGAGGGGAAGGTACCGCCAGACAAAGTCTGACACGGCACTAATGACACGAATGACCGAGCGAATGACACTAATCAGGAAGCAGTCCCTCTTTTTTATTCGTGTCATTCGCTCTTCATTCGTAGATTAGTNTNGTTNTTACTTNNGTTGCATTTTTGGCNNGTTTTGGCTATAGTATCGCCCTATGGCNATCAGCNTNNNNTTTGAAAAGCGGGACCCGAAAGTGGCTCCCAATACCTTGAGGAACGCCGGAAAGATTCCCGCGGTGTTTTATGGTAAGAAGCAGACCTCCACTCCCATCACGCTTTCTACGCACGATTTTGAAAAGGTGTGGAAAAAGGCCGGTGAAAACACCGTCGTTAATCTCCAGCACGCAACCGAAGAGATCCCCGCTCTTATCCATGATGTGGATAAGCATCCGGTAACAGGTGAACCTCGTCATGCCGACTTTTACGTCTTTGAAAAAGGACAGAAGCTCAAGATTAAAGTGCCGATTGAGTTTAAGGGTGTTTCTCCGGCGGTTAAGGACCTCGGTGGTGTGCTTGTCAAAGTGGTACACAGTCTTGAAATTGAAGCCGAGCCGAAAAACCTTCCCCAGAAACTTGAAATTGATATTTCTCCGCTTACCGCGTTTGATAGCGTTATCACCGCCAAGGAAATCAAACTTCCCGAAGGCGTGACCCTCGTTATTTCTCCCGACGACGTTATCGCTTCGGTTTACGAGCCGAAGGAAGAGGTGGTTGAAGAAGTGCCGGTTGACCTCTCGACGATTGAAGTGCAGAAGCGCGGTAAAGAAGAAGTTCTTGGTGAAGAAGGTGCCGCTCCAGCCGAAGGAGGTGCTTCGGCAAAAGCTCCCGCAAAGAAGGAGGAAAAGAAAGAGGCGAAGAAATAATTTTCACTTCAAACCATACGAACTCATATCACCACAAGGCGGGGCACTCCCGCCTTTTGTGTTACCATAGAGGCATCTATGCAGTGGTCAGTTTTGTATCGACGCGGATATGTATTTGGCGCGGTGCTCTTTTTTATGACACTTCCGCACTTTTTATATGCGCAGAGTGCTGATGCAGTTGCCAAACGACAGGCGGAGCTCCAGGCAGAGCTTGATGCGACGAGTAAAGACATCGCATACTGGGCGGGCATTCTTGCTTCTAAAGAAACCGAAACTGCCTCCATTTCCCGTGATATCGCTATTTTGACCGCGAAAATCGCCGAAGCGAAAGCAACCATAAAAGCGAAGAACATTGTGATTCAACAGCTCGGGAAAGATATCGGTGAAAAAACCACCATCATTACCGGACTCAACCAAAAGCTTGACCGTCAAACCGATTCACTTTCCGGGCTCGTCCGGAAAGCAAACACCCTTGAGAAATATTCGGTGGTGGAGTTTGCCCTGAGTGGGAAGGATCTTTCCGGTTTTTTGGGTGATGTTGATGCGATACGAGCGGTAGCGGGGGCACTTAAGGTTTCTTTTGAAAACATAAAAGAAACACGCACCGAAACCGAAGCCGTGAAGGAGGCACTGAGTAAGCGACAGGCCACCGAAACCGACGCGCGTAAGTCAATTGAGGCGGAACAAAGACAAATTCAAAAGAACGAAGCGCAAAAAAAAGAGCTTCTGGCGATTAGCAAAACCGAAGAGAAGACGTACAAGACTATCCTGGGGGAACGTGAGAAACGTGCCGCACAGATACGTTCCGCACTCTTTTCGCTTCGCGACAGTGCGGCAATTCCGTTCGGGACTGCGTACGGCTATGCGCTTGAGGTACAAAAAAAGACCGGAGTTCGTCCCGCGTTTTTGCTTGCGATACTTACACAGGAAACCAATCTTGGAGAAAACGTAGGGCAGTGTCTCGTCACCAACCTTACGACCGGTGACGGAGTAGGAAAAAATACCGGAACACCCTTTAAGGCGATTATGAAGCCAGAGAGAGACATTCCCGTATTTTTGGACCTTGCCGGACGACTTGGCTTTGATCCTGCAACCAAACCCGTTTCCTGTCCCCAAAAAGGTGGTTATGGTGGCGCGATGGGACCCTCCCAATTTATCCCCTCAACCTGGACGTCTTTTGAAAAGCGAATAGCTAAGGCGTCGGGTGTGTCCACTCCTGACCCGTGGATTCCGCGAGATGCCTTCTTTGCGTCGGGTATCTATCTTTCGGACCTTGGCGCGGACGCGGGTGGGTATTCCGCCGAGTCCACGGCAGCCGCGAAGTACTATGCGGGAAGCAAATGGAAGGCTAAGGGTAAGACCTACGCGGCGAATGTGATGTCGCACGCGACAAACATACAGGAAAATATGATTGACCCGTTGCAGAATCTGTAAACACGACACTAATTCACGAATGAAATCGAATGACACGAATAGAGAAGAGAAAAGCGGGGACGAATACGTCCCCGCCTCGGAAAGTGTGGCTTTCAAGCACTCGTTGTTATCAGAAAGAATTGAAGGTGCGCATCAACCTTTTTAAACCGTGTTTTCCGCAAAGCGAAGATAATTTGGGCTTTTTTCTCCGCGGAGTTTGAGATAATCTCACTCAGATTTAACACCGCAAATGCCAAGGAATCAAACTCGGCGATTCGGCTCCCAAGACCACAACCCTGTGTGTCTGGTAACGTGAACAGTTCCAAGGTGTTCTTCCCGATGGTAAGGGTTGTCTTGCCCTCTTTTTGCAGTCGGTTAAGTCTCGCCTTGAGGTGACGGGAAAGCTGGACGGTTTCGGGAAGTATCCCACAGCAGAGCAGTGTTTTAGGTTTGTTCGCGTGCATAGTCTGTGTCTCAGACTATCGTTCGGGGGCTATTTGTCAATTTACTCTGTTTCTGGTATCTTATCGGTATTGCAGATGTGTAGCCATACGTATATGAAAAAAGACATTCACCCACAGTTTTATACCGAAGCCAAAGCCACCTGCGCCTGTGGAGCCATTTTCGCCGTGGGGTCCACGAAATCCGAACTAAACGTTGAAATCTGTAGCAACTGCCACCCGTTTTACACGGGCGCGGACAAGATTGTTGATACCGCTGGACGCATTGACCGTTTCAAAGCAAAGCAGGCAAAAAGCGCCGCTAAGAAGACAACCAAGAAGGCGTAACGCACGGCACAGTGTGATCACATCCGGCCCCTGCCGGCTTGTTCACACTGGAAACTCTAAATCCTAAAACCTAAATTCTAAACAAATTCTAAAATCTAAATTTTAAAAAAACTATAAAATCTCAATCACAACAGAAATGACTTCTTTATGGTTTGTTTAGATTTTAGAGTTTAGTATTTAGGATTTGATTCACCTATATGGATTTAGATAAATACAAGAAAAATCACAAGACCGCCTACCTCGCGGAAAGTTTTGAGCGTCTTCTTAAGGAAGAGGAGGAACTGAAGGAACTTCTTAAGAGCGACCCGACGATGGGTGAGCTCGCCAAAAAGGAGCTCTCCGATGTGGAGGCGCAAAAGACGACATTGCGCGCGCAGATGAACAGTCTGCTCAAAGAAGGGGAGGAAGAAGAGGCGTTTCCGAACGAACTTGTGCTTGAAGTACGCGCCGGAGTGGGTGGAGAAGAGGCAGCACTCTTTGCGTATAAACTCGCCGATATGTACAAAGCGTACGCCCAGAAAAAAGGGTGGTCGTTTATTACGATGGACGAATCTAGCACCTCAATCGGTGGATACAAGGAAGCGTCGTTTGAGATTGGAGGCAAAGGGTGCTACAAAATTCTTCGTTTTGAAACCGGCGTGCACCGTATTCAGCGCGTACCCGACACCGAGAAGTCGGGGCGTGTACATACGTCAACAGCCTCCGTCGCCATTCTTCCGATTCGGAAGAAAACCACGCTTGAAGTACCGCCGACCGATATTGAAATTGAATTTTCGCGTTCGGGTGGCGCGGGTGGACAAAACGTCAATAAAGTGGAGACCGCCGTGCGTCTGACTCACAAGCCGACCGGTATTGTCGTGCGCTGTACTTCCGAGCGAAGTCAGGGACGAAACCGCGAAAAAGCGATGGGCATTCTGCTTTCAAAATTGGAGCAACTTAAAGAGGAAGATGAGGCGAAAAAGTATGCGAGTGTGCGCAAGGACCAGATCGGCACCGCCGACCGCTCCGAGAAAATTCGTACCTACAACATCCTCCAGGACCGTATTACCGACCATCGCATTAAGGAATCCTGGCACAACATTCCGGCTATTTTTGCCGGTAATTTGGACCCGATACTCGATGCCCTGGAAACCGCCTCGGATGCCGAGAAAAAGGCCTAACACCAGTGAGTTGCGTCTTAACCGCATTTCTGCTAAGCTTTCACTCCATGACTGAAGCCAAAGTAACCAGTAGCGACCCCATTATCGACACCCTCTTTAGCACGGGTGCTCATTTCGGTTATCGTCGCTCAAAACGCCATCCGACCACCTCCGCCTATATTTTTGGCGCCAAGAGTGGTGTTGAAATTTTTGACCTTGAGAAGACTAAGGCATCTCTCCAGAAAGCCGAAGAATTTGTACGAACACTTGCGAAAGAGGGTAAGACACTGCTCTTTGTGGGAGGCAAGAACGAGGCACGTGACGCGGTAAAGGCGGGCGCGACGAAGCTCGGTATGCCGGCGGTTTTTGGACGATGGATTGGAGGTAGTCTCACCAACTTCGCGAACATCCGTGCCCGTATTGATAAGATGCTTGACCTCGTTTCAAAGCGCGAGAAAGGGGAGCTTGTAAAGTACACAAAGAAAGAACGACTCCTCATTGACCGAGAGGTCGTGAAGCTTGAGGCGATGTTCGGAGGGCTTGTACCGCTTAAGGGTATGCCGGGAGCGATGTTTGTCATTGATCCGGGAAAGGAGCACATTGCCGTGACCGAAGCGAAGAAGGAGGGTGTACAGGTTATCGCGCTCGCAAGCTCCGACTGTGACTTTTCAAAAGTTGATTTTGTTATTCCCGGCAACGATGCGTCTCGCGCGAGCATTGCCTACTTTATAGACCGTGTCGTTCTTGCGTACGAAGGAGGAAAATCCAATAACCAAGAAACAAGCTCCAAACAATAATCAATATCCAATTCCCGAAATCTTTATATTGAGTTTTGAGTGATTGGAATTTGTTTGGTTATTGTATCTTGGTGTTTGGTTATTTTATTTGGTACAATTCTCTAAACAAAGAATATGAGTACAGAAATCACAACGGAGTTGATTAAGCAACTTAGAGACCAAACTGGCATATCGGTTATGCTCTGCCGTAAAGCGCTTGAAGAATCAAAAGGCGACATAGAAAAAGCCAAAGTTATTCTTCAACGAAAGGGAGCCGATGCCGCCGCCAAAAAAGCCGACCGAACCTTAGGCGCGGGAACCGTTGCGTCTTACATTCACCACGGAGGTACCGTTGGTGTGCTTGTTGAGCTTGCTTCCGAAACCGATTTCGTTTCGGGAAATGAAGCCTTCAAGACGCTCGCGTACGATATCGCGATGCACGTTGCCGCTTCCAAACCGGAGTTCGTCAGACGTGAAGATATCAGCGCCGAAACACTTGAGAGGGCAAAGGAAGTGCTTATGAAAGAAGTGGAAGGAAAGCCGAAGGAGATGCAAGAGAAAATTCTTGAAGGAAAAATGAATTCCTATTTTGCCGAGAAGATTTTACTTGAACAACCCTTCATCAAGAACCCCGACCAGACCATTAAAACGCTCGTTGAAGGTGCGATACAGAAATTCGGCGAGAAGATTGAAGTCGTCCGCTTCGCGCGGTATGCAACAGGTAACCGCTCCTAACCTATGTGGTCCGCGACCCTTTTCGGATTTTCGCTCATTGGCCTTGTAACCCTTTTTGGTCTCAAGGTTTTTGAGCTTACCCGAAGCGCGAACACACCTCTTCGTCACCTTCGCGCGAAAGGCGACCCCATGGTGCAGGACCTGTTTACGCGCGGGAGCGCGACCTGCAAGGACTGCACGACGAGGGCTGTCCATGTGTCCACCGTCTGGACCAAGACGACTGTCCATAACGCGCACCTTTCCTTTGACGCACTGATGCACGCTTTTGCCGTGCGTCTCAACCGCTACCTTCGCGGGAGACGAACGCAGGTACGGCAAGGCAGTGCGGATGTGTCGGTACATTTGAAGAGCGTGCTTGAGAAGACAGAGGGAGATTCGTCACGCCCGAATTCGTTATAACGCCGCTTTACCCGCCCGAACGGACCGAGTCCTTTCGGTACGGGCGGGGCTCAACCCCGACGCAGGGTCTGTCGGGGAGCCGACCTATAGCGTCGGCTTTGGTAAGGTAGTAGTATTGTTGTCGGTTACAATTGCCGCCTTAGCTCAGTTGGTAGAGCGCCACTTTTGTAAAGTGGATGTCCCCAGTTCGAGCCTGGGAGGCGGCTCCAGTTTTATCTCCCTTTTCTTCCGCCGAAGGACGGATCCGCCTCGGGAGGAAAAGGGAGTACCCGTTAGGGGGAGGGATTTTATCTCCCTAGTACCCTAGTACCGTTTCAAAGAGCGGTCTTTTGTGCTTAAATAGAGCGCATGAATGACGCAGAAACGAAAGGTCACCTCCACCCCATCTCGCGGGCGATTTTTGATATACGCTCCATTTTTGAAGAGCTCGGCTTTGCGATTGCGGTTGGTCCTGAGCTTGAAACCGAGTGGTACAACTTTGATGCACTCAATATCCCAAGCGACCATCCGGCACGGGATATGCAGGATACGTTCTGGATTAAAAATCCAGAAAGTAAATCCGAAATCCGAAATCCGAAACCCGAAACAAATTCCAATATCCAAATTCAAAGGGAAGAAAATGGGGAAAGAAGTGAGAGACCAGTGCTCCGGACTCACACAAGTCCCGTGCAGATAAGGTATGTTGAAAACAAGGTGAGGCAGGGCATTAAACCCCCATACAAAATCGTGGTGCCGGGAAAGGTGTTCAGAAACGAAGCAACCGACGCGACGCACGAAGCGCAATTCTTTCAGCTCGAAGGACTCTATATTGATAAAAACGTAAGTCTGGCGCATCTCAAGGGCACGTTGGAGTTCTTTTTGAAGAAGTTTTTCGGTCCCGAGATAGAAATCCGTTTTCGTCCCAGCTTCTTTGCCTTTACCGAACCCTCCGCCGAGGTGGATATGAAATGGAAAGGAAAGTGGCTAGAAGTACTCGGTTCGGGTCTTATGCACCCGAGTGTGCTTCGCGCCGCGGGTGTTGACCCCAAGGAATATTCCGGCTTCGCATTCGGATGTGGCATAGACCGCCTCGTGATGCTCAAAACCGGTATTCCTGATGTGCGTATGTTTTACAGTGGCGATTTGAGGTTAGTTAATCAATTTTAAACATGACGAAGAAAGAGCTAAAAGTAATAGGAGAGAAAATACTTCCCAATCTTCCCGGTTTTGTCGTTAAAGACCAGATGTTGTTTTTGCAAACAGGGGATAGCATACTTCGCGCTATTTTTTTCGATACATCAGATAACCCTAGAAAGTTTTATGTGCATATTTTTATACTGCCACTTTTTGTTCCCGCTTCTCACTTAAGTTTTAATTTCGGTTTCAGAATTGGGGGGAGTTGGGACGCAGATGCCCCAAATTTAATTTTAGAATTGGGGGAGAAAATAAAAGAGGAAGGGCTGCCATTTTTACAAACTAAAAATGTAAGAGAAGTTCTTGTTTCTTTTAATCCAGATAAAGATCCTTACGCACGACAGGCTTTAGCATATCTTGCTGTCCACCAAGGTAATTACAGTCTTGCAGAAGAGGAGTTGAACAAATTAATTTCTTTGCTTGACCTTAAAATAGGTTGGCAAAAGATTATGTTGGATAGGGCAGAAGTGTTGAAGTCCGATCTTTCAAGAGATCCAGAAAAAATTCTCCATCAGTTTGCTATTTGGGAGAAGGAAACGCTTAAGAATTTAGGTATCTAGAAAATGAAAATTTCCTACAGTTGGTTACAGGCGTATTTCGATCAAAAGCTTCCCGCACCGGAGAAACTGGCGGAGCGTATTACCTTTTCCTTTGCCGAGGTGGAAAGTGTGGAGAAAATTGTGGGAACAACTCCCGCCTCCGAAGACGGAGGCACCCCCTTTGCTAAGGGGGATACCATCCTTGATATCAAGGTGCTTCCCGACCGCGCGTGCTACGCGCTCTCGCATCGAGGTGTGGCGTATGAAGTGTCGGCCATACTTGGCATTCCACAGAAAAACATTGTCTATCCCGCGCCGGAGGTGAAAGAAACGCGTAGGCTAGAGGTCTCGGTAGAAGCACCGGAGCTTTGTAGTCGGTATATGGTGCGTGTCGTGGAGAATGTCACACCAAAGGAGCAGGAGTGGGTAAAAATGCACCTTGACGCCGTAGGGCAACGCAGTATTAATCCCATTGTAGACGGAGCGAACCTCGTCATGTTTGACCGAGGACAACCGCTTCACGCCTTTGACGCGGACAAGGTGGCGGGAGGTATTACGGTGCGACGAGCCCGCAAGGGTGAGAAAATCACCACACTTGATAATCGTGAAGTCTTGCTTGACGAATCAGTACTCCTGATTGCGGATGACGAAGGTCCGCTCGCGCTCGCGGGCATCAAGGGAGGCAAGAAAGCAGAAGTGACGTCGGACACAAAGAATCTCATTCTTGAATCGGCAAACTTTGATGCTTCGTACATTAGAAAAACGTCGGAACGGCTCGGTATCAGAACCGACGCTTCAAAACGATATGAGAATAGGTTCTCAGCGTCGCTTGCTGGAAAAGGAATGGACGATTTTAGCGCCTATCTTTTCGAGATGGATAAGAACATCCGTGCGGGAGAAATTGTAGACATCTACCCACATCCTGTTGAGGGTAAAAAGCTCACGGTTAGCCCTGAGTACATTATCGGAAGACTCGGTACTGCCGTGAGCTTCCAGACGATTGAGGAAGTCCTTGGTAAGCTTCTTATTTCTGTGGAGAAGAAGGGAAGCGAGTGGACACTTACCATTCCCGCATTTCGTGTTGACCTCACAATCCCAGAAGACATTACCGAAGAAGTCGCTCGCATCATCGGGTATGACAAAATACCCGTCACCGTTCCGCCCGACACGGGGAAACCCGCCGAAATCCCAACGTTCTTTTACTATGAATGGAAAATCCGCGAGATTTTGGCGAACGCCGGTTTTTCCGAAGTACAGACATCTTCCTTTTCCGATGTGGGAGACGTCGCTATCCTTAAGCCCCTTGCGGAGGACAAAAAGTACGCGCGGGCCAACCTACGCGGTAATTTTGAGAAAGCACTCAAGATGAATGTGCTGAGTGCTCCGCTACTCGGAACATCCGAAACGCGTATTTTTGAAATTGGTCGCGTCTTTCCGAAGAATGGGGAAGTTACTTCGCTTGCGATAGGGTATGCGGGACCGAAGAAGAAGATTGCGGGCGAACTTACCGCGATGATGGAACTCCTGGGGAAGGAGCTCGGTGCAACCTTTACCGGAGAAGTGAAAGACGGTATATTTGAGTGTACCCTCAATCAAGTCTTGGAGAAGTTTTCTGAACCAAAAAAATGGGATATTTCTGTTTCTTCCTCTCCCAACAAAAAATTTGCTCCGTTTTCACTCTATCCATTTATTGTCCGTGATGTCGCGCTGTTTGTATCTCCCTTAACAAGGGGAGCACTGCCGTCTCCTGCCTACGCCGAGGCTTCGGCAGGCAGGTCGGCAGGAGGGGTGTTTCCCTCTGCCGAGGAAGTCGCAACGGTCATTAAAGAAAACGCAGGCGATCTTGTCGTCCGCGGTCCGGAACTCTTTGACGAGTTTTCAAAAGACGGCAAAAAGTCCCTCGCGTTTCGCCTTGTCTTCCAATCCTTCGACCGAACCCTCTCCGGCGAAGAAATAAACGCGGTTATGGAAAAGATCTACACCGCCCTCAAATCAAGCGGTTGGGAAGTCCGTTAATTACGGGACTTGCTAATACTTTTCATGTGTACAAATGGGTATACCCGAGAACATTTTAGTGTAGCTTTACCACATATCAGCGACCGCTGGTATGTGGTAATATGAAAAGATGCGAGCAAGTCAAGTTAAAGGACTCAAGAAGAAGAAAGAACGGAAGAATCGAATTGCCGTGGTGCAAAAAGCAGTACTCTATGCGCTTGTAGCGGCAGGAGGACTTTCCATGGCTCTGGTCGCTCCTCATGCCTTGCGGGTACTGGAGCAGTTTGGATGGATAAAGACAAAACGTCCCTTTCGCTTTACCGTGAGTCGTTCAGTAGAGCGGTTGGAGAGAGCGGGTCTTGTTATTATGGATAAGGAAGGTTTTCTCACGCTAACCAAAGGTGGTGAAAAGAGGATTTCAGAAATAGAACGTGCAGATTATCAGCTGCAAAGACCTGAAAAGTGGGATGGGAAGTGGAGAGTTGTCAGTTTTGACATAAAGGAGAAAAGAAAAAAAGTTCGGGAATTACTTCGGTTAACGCTTCAGAGTGTTGGGTTCGTACACCTCCATCATAGTGTCTGGGTATACCCGCACGATTGTGAAGATTTTCTTTCGCTTCTCAAGGCGGACTATCATATTGGTGTAGAGATTCTGTACATCATTGCTGAATATATAGAAAATGATGGCTGGCTCCGTAGACATTTCGGCTTGGAGAGTGAGAGAGTATGAAGGATATTAGCTCCAAATTACCACTTATAAGCGGTCGCTGATAAGTGGTAATTTGGAAATACACACGTGAATAAACATGATTTAAAAAGATGTAAGCGGGATAGGTTTGTCCCCATTGTAGGGTTAAAAATAGCTTTCTTTTACAGGGTTATTTTGATAGAATAGAGGCACTCTAAGCAATGGTGTTTTTTTAGTGTCTATCCCTAACTATGGCTAAAAATAAGGAGGAAAAAAAGGAGAAAGTAGCGCAGTATGACGCCTCTTCCATTACCGTCCTTGAAGGTCTGGAACCGGTGCGCAAGCGCCCCGGTATGTATATCGGTACGACAGGTCCTGATGGGTTGCACCACCTCATCACCGAGATTTTCGACAACTCACGCGATGAAGCGATGGGTGGTTTTTGTAACGACATTGAAGTCGTGCTTCTTCCCAATAATCGCGTTCGCGTCACCGACAACGGCCGTGGTATTCCCGTAGATACCCACAAAGCGACCAAAGTCTCCGCGCTTGAAACGATTATGACCACGCTCCACGCCGGAGGAAAGTTCGGTGGCGAGGGCTACAAAGTGTCCGGAGGTCTGCATGGTGTGGGTGCGTCCGTCGTAAACGCACTCTCCATTTATATGGAGGTGGTGGTGCATCGTGACGGCGGTATCTATGTACAGGAGTATAAGCAGGGCAAGCGCAAATCTCTCGTCAAAAAAATCGGTAAGTCCGACAAGCACGGCACCATCACTACCTTTGAGCCGGACAAAGAAATCTTCAAAGAGGGAGTTGTTTTCAACTTTGACCGTGTGGTGAGCCATATGCGTCAACAAGCGTATCTTGTGCGTGGACTGCGTATCAGCGTTCTCGACGCGCGCTCACTTCCCGAGGTAGACACCGCAGACGTGTTCTATCTTCGTGATCTCGGGCTTGATGTCCCTTCGCAGACCTTCTACTTTGAAGGTGGGCTTCTCTCACTCGTAAAGCATTACAATTCAAGCTACAAACCAATTCACAAAAATATCTTTTACATTGAAAAGAAAGTGGAAGGCGTGGAGTCGGTTGAGGTGGCGCTTCAGTACGTGGATGATATTTCATCGCGTATGATGCCGTTCGCAAATAATATTCACACACCCGAAGGAGGTACGCACGTCACGGGTTTCAAGACAGCACTCACAAGGACGCTCAACTCCTACGCCCGAAAAAACGAATACATCAAAGAGAGCGAAGAGAACTTTACTGGAGAAGATGTGCTTGAAGGTCTTACGGTGGTCATCTCGGTCAAACTTCGCGAAATTCAATTTGAAGGACAAACAAAAGCCAAGCTCGGAAGCGTGGAGGCGCAGAGTGCTGTCGCGACGGTCTTTGGAGAGTCGTTTACCGCATTTCTTGAAGAAAATCCCGACGATGCGCGCGCAATGGTGAGCAAGGTTATTCTCGCCCTTAAAGCTCGTAAAGCAGCCAAGGCTGCCAAAGACTCGGTGCTCCGCAAAGGTGCACTTGAAGGCATGACGCTCCCAGGAAAGCTTGCCGACTGCGAAACCAAGAGTGCCGAAGAAGCAGAAGTCTTCATCGTGGAGGGAGATTCGGCAGGTGGTAGCGCCAAGCAAGGACGCGACCGCAGGACGCAGGCCATCCTTCCGCTCCGCGGAAAGGTGCTCAACGTTGAGCGTGCCCGTCTTGATAAAATCCTTGGCTTTGCGGAAATCAAGGCTCTCGTTATCGCGCTCGGTACCGGTATTTCCGATTCGTTTGATGTGTCTAAACTGCGCTATCACAAAGTCATCATCGCGACTGATGCCGACGTTGACGGTGCGCACATTAGGACACTGCTCCTCACGCTCTTTTTCCGCTATTTCAAACAGCTGATTGATGGGGGCTTTATCTATATCGCCCAGCCGCCACTCTACAAAGTGAAGCGCGGTAAAGAGTTTTACTATTTCTATTCTGACGAGGAGAAAAACGCCTTTTTAAAGAAAGAGGGCATTGAAGTAAAAGACGCCGAGGAAGAGGCGCAGGAAGGACAGGAGGAAGAAGGGCAAACAGAAACTTCTGAAGCAGACACTAAACGCTCTACGCTAAACGCTAAACGCCCTCAAAAGGTTTCCATTCAACGCTACAAAGGTCTTGGAGAAATGAACCCCGAAGAACTCTGGGAAACCACGATGGACCCCGAGCACCGCGTCTTGAAGCAGGTGACGGTGGAGGATGCGCAGGACGCCGACAAAGTCTTTGATATCTTGATGGGTGAGGACGTGCCGTCACGCAAATCATTCATCCAATCAAACGCCACCAAAGCAACACTGGATATTTAGCTGCCATGCGAGAACGGTTCATTCAATTTGACTCGCATAAGGAAGGTTCTCAAATTGAGCAAAAGCGTACTCAAGTTCATGAGGCTCTTCTCACGCACGTAGAGTCGTCTTTTGACAACCCGATTTTTTTGTAGGTAAGGGAAGTATTGCTCGGGTGTTAAAGTTGCAAGCTCCTGGGCAAGAAAGAAAAATATGCGCTAAATTTATTGATACCAGCAGAACTCACGGTACGGTGGACTATAAAATTCGTTTTGGACAAGCGCCTGAATACAACGATTTGGGAGAGGAGGCGGAGTTTCTGGATATGCTTCGCAGTGCGGACCCAGAGGTTCGTGTTCCCGAACCGTATTATTTCTGGCAAAAGAAATCCACTCAAAATGGGTTTCCAAGAGTAAAAAGCTTTTTGGCCATGGAGCTTCTTGATGCCGTGACCCTTGAAGACGTTACGAACGGGAAAGAGAAGCTACCAGACGGATTTGATGCACAGGCATTTTTTGGGAAGTTGCGCCGTTTTGTGGAGACAATGCATCAAAAGGGTGTCATTCACGGAGACATGCATGATAGGAATATTATGGTGGACCGAGTAACCGGAAATCCACGCGTCATTGATTTCGGGACGGCTAAAAAGATTGGAGAGGCCGACATTTTCACTGAAGATATGAGAGGGAGTGTCTTCGGAAGTGATGTGAGTGGTGTAGCAGAACTTGAACGGGTGGTTGCGCAATTTTTGACAGAAGCAAAAAAATCAGTATAATGTTTATAGATATGGGAATAACCGAATCATTACGAAAGCTCGCAGAACAGGCCGCCGAAAAGGCTTTGGCGGAGGGAAGTGATGTCGTTTCTATTCCCACCGCTGGCAATCTTGTTCTGGTAAAAAGCGACAGCGACGCCGGCCGTGCAAGACAAGCACAGCCCGGTGCTGTCGCCGAAATCATCACCTTCAACCAAAAGGAGTTTTACATTTGTAACTGGTGACATCACCACTTACAAAAAGGCCCTGGAACAGTTTCCAGGGCGTTTTTATACTTATTTTTTATCGGTAATTTCCTTGAGTAGTCGAGAGGAAATATCGGTGAGGGGGAGCGTATCTTTACCTCCCGCTCGGCTTTCCAGTGTCACCGTTTTGTCGGTCATCTCCTTTTCACCGACGACTATAAAGTAGGGCACTTTCTCCACCTTCGCACTGCGCACTTTTTTACCCAGTGTTTCGTTGGACATATCCAGCTCGGAGCGAATGCCTACGCCGACAAGCGTCTCGTGTACCGACTTCGCGTAATCCATAAACTTCTCTCCCACGGGCAAAATCTTCACCTGCACCGGCGAGAGCCATAGTGGTAAGGCACCAGCGAAGTGTTCAATGATAATTGAGAGGTATCGCTCAATGGAGCCCATAATGGCGGCGTGAATCATAACGACTCGATCTTTTTCACCTTTTTCTGTCGTGTACTCAAGTAGAAATCGCTCGGGCATATTCATATCAAGTTGAATAGTCGCTACTTGCCACTCTCTGCCGAGTGAGTCCTTAGCCATAAAGTCTACCTTCGGTCCGTAAAAGGCTGCCTCGCCGAGAGCTTCAATCGCGGTCGCCTCCTTTTCTTGTACCAGCGCACGAAGTTCACCCTCCGACTTTTCCCACGTTTCTGGCGTTCCCAGGTATTTCTCCATCTGTTTTGGGTCGTGGAGGGACAGACGTGGAGTGAGCGTGAAGCCGACAGCACCGTAAAAAGTCTCTATAATGTTCCAAATCTTGCCCATCTCTTCCTTTACTTGGTCGGGACGACAAAAGACGTGCGCATCATCCTGGGTAATGGCGCGTACACGCGAGAGACCAGAAAGCTCTCCTGTCTGTTCATCGCGGTACACCATTGTGGTGTTCGCATAGCGTTGAGGGAGCTCACGGTAGCTCCACGCTTTTCGCGCGTAAATCTGGGTATGGTGCGGGCAGTTCATCGGCTTCATCGCGAACTCGTGTTTCTCGCGCGTGTTGATACGAAAAAGCTCGTCCTTAAACTTCTGCCAATGACCACTTTTTTCGTAGAGGTCTTTCTTAGTGATATGCGGGATTTCTACCTTCTGGTACCCCTCCTTTTTTCGGAGTTCCCACACGAAATCGTCCAGGGTATTTCGAAGCATCGTTCCTTTCGGGGTCCAGAGGGGAAGTCCCGCTCCTACAAGGTCGGAGAACGTAAAGAGGTCAAGCTCTTTGCCAAGCTTCTTATGGTCGCGCTTTTCGGCTTCCTCGCGCTGTTTCGTGTACGCCTCTAGCTCTTCCTTGGTCGTAAACGCAAGTCCGTAAATGCGAGTAAGCATTTTGTTCTTTTCATCTCCACGCCAGTAAGCTCCCGCGATACGGTCAAGTTTCCAGCCCGCGTTTCTCATTTCTTTCGCGTCGTCCGTGTGTCCGCCACGACAAAGGTCGGTAAAGGCACCCGAGGTGTAAAGCGTAATTTTTTCGCTTTTCTGTTCAATGCTGTCAATAAGTTCAAGTTTGTACGGGTTGCCCGCAAATCGTTTTCGGGCTTCGGCGGGAGTTACTTCCTGTCCCTCAAAACCTTTCCAGCTCTTCACGATTTCTCGCATCTTGTTCTCAATCTTGGAAAGGTCAGTCTCGCTCGGTGGAGTGGTGAACTCGCAGTCGTAATAAAAACCGTTATCAACCGCGGGACCCAGGGTGAGCTTAGTATCGGGGTAAAGCTCCAGTATCGCCGCGGCAAGGAGGTGTGCAAGCGAGTGGCGAATATGCGATAGATGTTCATTCTCTGACATAGGTGAAAGCATAACAAAAACAGTCCAAAGGCGCTAGGCGTTAGGGACTGGACCCTAGGAATAAAATATCTCATTTCCTAGCGCCTAGAGCCTTTGTCCCAATGCCTATTTTAACTCCTTCACTTTTTCGGCGATAAGTGAGGGGGTGCCATTTCGGGTGGAGTAACGGCCTTTGACAGCGATACAGCTTTCGGAGGCGAGCAATTTTTTGAATTCTTCGTACACTTTCGGAAATACCACCACTTCAAGCGTGGAGGTGAAGTCGGCGACACGCAGGAACGCCATCGTGTCGTTCTTTTTCGTAATGATGGGTTTTACCTCTTCAATAATTCCACCAATGACGACGGTCATACCCTCGCGCATTTCTTCCTTGACCCGCGCAATCGTAAACTCGCGCTTTTCCAAAACCTCGCGAAACTTATCAAGTGGGTGTCCCGAGATATAGAGACCGAGGAGCTCTTTTTCCCACGCGAGCTTTTCTTCCATCGTAGCGGGTGTTGCTTCAAGGAGTTTAAGTGACGGCATCGCAAGTGTGTCCGTCATACCACCAAAGAGGGAGTCCTGATTTGTGGGTTGCTTCGCGCTTTGCTTACTTTGTTCAAGCAAAAGCAGAGTGTTCGCGAGCATCTGACCTCGTTCGCCAAACTCATCAAGCGCGCCAGCCTTGATGAGGGCTTCAAGCGATTTTTTGTTGAGGTTGCGGTCATTCACACGTTCCAGAAAATCAGAAAGTGATTTAAACGGTCCGCGTTCTTTTCGCTCTTTAATAATGGTGTGCGAGATGCCTTCGCCGAAGTTTTTTATCGTCATGAGGCCGAAGCGGATTTTGTCCTGACTGATATCTCCCCTAATAAGGGGAGCACTGCCGTCTTCGGCAGGAGGGGTGTTGACACCCTCCGCCTCGGCAAACCTCGGCACCTCCCTTATTAGGGAGGACTTAAGAGGAGACTTCACCACCGTAAATTGGCTATAACTTTCGTTGATGGAAGGCGGGAGCACCGGTATTCCCATTCGTTTGCATTCGTGAATGATTTCGCCCACCTTCTCCACGTCGCCCGATTCGGCGGTGAGCACCGCAGACATATAGATAGCGGGGAAGTTTGCCTTCATATAGGCGGTTTGGTACGCAACTCTGCCATAACTTGCGGCGTGCGCCTTTCCGAAACCATACGCCGCGAACGGTTCAATCAGGCTCCAGAGTTTCGCCGATTTCTCTTTCGTCAGTCCGTTTGCGACGAAACCGGCAAGCAGTTTTTCTTTTTGCGCTTCCATTTCGGCGGGGATTTTCTTCCCCATCGCCTTGCGGAGTTTGTCGGCTTCAAGCCAGCTGTACCCGGCAAGTTTAATGGAGATAAGAAGCACGTCGTCTTGGTAGGTGATAACGCCATAGGAGTTTGCCAGGATTTCTTGGAGGCGCGGGTCAAGATACTGCACAAGCCCTGGTTTGTGTTTGCGCTCAATATACTGCGGAATGGATTCCATCGGGCCGGGGCGATAGAGCGCGACCATCGCGTTGATGTCGTGAATGGAGGACGGGCGCAGTTCTTTAAGATAGCGGGTCATCCCCGCGCCGTTCAGTTGGAACAGCCCTCCCGTTTCGCCGAGCGCGAGCATATCAAAGGTCTTTTTGTCGGCGAGCGGAACGTTTTCAATATCAATCGTAATGCCTTCAATTTTCTTCACGCGGTCAACCGCGTCCGCGAGGATGGAAAGATTCTTAATGCCGAGAAAATCAAACTTAAGCAGGCCCGCGTCTTCCACGGCGTGCATATCGTACTGCGTGATGAGTTTACCGCCCTTGGGGTCCAGTTGAAGCGGAACAAAGTCAGTGAGCGCGGTCGGGGCAATGACGACACCCGCGGCGTGGACGCTGATGTGACGCGCGCACCCCTCAATCTTTTTCGCCATATCAATCACGGTTTTTGTGTCCTCGTCGTCTTTGTAAAGCTTTGCAAGCTCGGGGACGAGCTCAAGCGCGCGGTCAATGGACATCGGGAAGCCTTGTGAGCCGAAGGGAATGAGCTTCGCGATACGGTCGCCGAGGGAATATTCAAACCCCATCGCGCGCGCGATGTCGCGTACACTTCCTCGTGCCATCATGGTGCCGAAGGTTCCAATCTGCGCTACTTTGTCCGCGCCGTACTTTTGTTTCGCGTACTCTATCATTTCGTCACGACGGTTATCGGCGTAGTCCATATCAATATCCGGTGCGGAAGGGCGTTCGGGGTTCAAGAATCGTTCAAAGGGGAGTTTGTACTCAAACGGGTCCACGTTTGTAATACCGGCGAGGTACGTCACCACTGAACCGGCAACCGAGCCACGGATGGTAGTGAGAATGCCCTGTTCGTGCGCGAAGTGAAGCAGGTCGGCGACCACGAGAAAGTACGGTGCGTAGCCTTTGGTCTTGATGATACCAAGCTCATAAGCTATGCGTTTTTCAAGTTCCGGTGTTTGCGCCATCTTTCTGCGCTCTATTCCCGCCGTCACCATCCGTTGGAGTTCGTCGTCGTAACTCTCGCCATTTTTCGTCTTGTAGTCGGGAAAAACCCATTTGCCGAGGGTAAGTTCAAGGTTGCACGCGTCAGCGATTTTGCCGGTGTTCGCGAGTGCTTCAGGAATGCCCACAAAAAGTTCGGCCACCTTTTCGGGCGGTAAAAATGAAAAATCGGAATCGTCCGTGCGCATATCCTTCGGCTCACCTTGTGAATTGACGAGCAGGAGTGTTTCGCGCGCCTTTTTTTCTTCGGGGAAAAGGTAATAGACCTCCTGTGACGCAAGGAGGGGAACCGTGTGCTTCTGTCCGAACGCAACTACTTTTTTCATCAGCTCGTCGTGTCCTTCAATTTGTGGGTGCCGACTCACTTCAAGATAAAAACCGTCCTTGCCGAAAAGGTCCTGATAGTATTTGAGGCGCGCAAGTGCAGATTCGTCGTCGGCTGTGGCGATAAGGCTGTGCAAGTCGGCATCAAAGGCGGGGGCAATCGCAAAGAGCCCTTCGGCGTGCTCGGCGAGGATTTCTCGGTCAAGGCGCGGTTTGTAGTAGAAGCCTTCAAGACTGGCACGACTTGCGAGTTTGAGGAGGTTCCTATATCCGACTTCATTCTTGGCGAGAAGAAGCAGACGGTGACGGCGATTATCTACGCCGGTTTGCTTGTCCAAGCGTGTGCGAACCGCCATATACGCGTGCATACCGATAATCGGCTTTATTCCTGCGCTTTTACATTCTTTATAGAACTCTAATGCTCCGTATAGATTGCCATTGTCGGTGAGGGCGAGGGAGGCGAGCCCAAGTTTTTTTGCGTGCGCTACAAGGTCGGGAATCTTCGGCAGAGCCGAAAGCAGGCTATAGTGGCTGTGCACATTGAGGGGTGTATACGACATAGGGCTAGTATACTTTTTCTCCAGTTGCTAAACAATCAGGACCGCGTGGTATACTTAAAGGATACTTTTTAGTAGAACTATATATATATGCACAACAACTTTTCTAGGCGGGGGTTTACTCTTATTGAACTTCTCGTCGTTATTGCGATTATTGGACTTCTTTCCAGTATTGTGTTCGCGTCGCTTACGACTGCTCGACTAAAGTCGAAAGATGCGACTTTGAAGTCAGAGGTGGCTCAACTGCGCAAGCTGTTGGATTTTACCCATGACGACACAGGAAGCTACGCTACGATGCAATATAACGTTGGGTTACTGATACCGTGTCGTGCACCACCTTTTTTGCAGGTGCAGACGTAAAATATAGAGCACAGGCAATTGCAATATGCGCTAAAATTGTAGCAAATAGTCCTAGTACAGGTTCTAATGGTCGCTTGTGGGTATACAATGGAATGGGTGGAGGAACAGTCAATGACCCTAAGTTTCTGGAAAAGTACTTTTCAATAATGGTTCCGCTAAACAATGGTAAAGTATTCTGCTCTGGGAGTAGTGGGGTAAGTGCTGAATATGCTGGTTCGGGTACTGTGCCGAACACGCCAAACACGCAACCTGCCGGTTGTTGGGGCAATCCGTAATATCACGTAATGATCGATTTTCTTATCGGTATTGACGAAGTGGGGCGAGGTCCGCTCGCTGGTCCGCTTTGCGTTGGCGCGTTTTTGGTGGAACAAAAAAAGCTTCCTGCCGTGCACCACGCGCTTCACGGTATTCGTGACTCCAAACAGCTTTCGGAGGATGAGCGAAAACGTTGGCTTTCAAAGATTTTGGTGCTTGAGCAAGGCGGAGCGTGTCGCTTCAGCACCACATTTATTCGTTCGGGCATCATTGACCGAGAGGGAATGGCAGAGGCACTTCACAGGGCGGTTGCGCGCGTACTGCACAAACTCTCGGTGTCGCCCGAGCGGTGTTTTGTGTTCCTTGACGGCACCCTTCGCGCACCGGCCATCTTTCAGCTTCAGGAAAGTATTATTGATGGCGACGAAAACGAGCCTCTTATCGCGACCGCCTCCATTATCGCGAAGGTGCGTCGTGATAGGCATATGGTTACCCTTTCGAAGCGTTTTCCCGAGTACGGCTTTGAAGAACACAAAGGCTATGGGACACGGAAGCACTATGAGGCCATTAAGAAGTATGGAGTTTGTTCGATTCATCGCCGTTCATTTTTGAAAAATTTGTGCCTAACGTAAAAGCACAAAGCACAGTGCACAAAAAACCAAACAAAACACAAGAACTCAAACATTCCAAACACTTGTGTTTTGAGTAATCCTCTTTCTCGGGGTTTGTTTGGGATTTGGTTTTTGTGATTTGGGATTTCCGCGACGGTAGTGCTTCGATTTCCTGATTGTATGTAGGAACTCGAGGTATTGCTTGGCCCCAAGGAATTGCATATCATTAATGGTGCGCCACACACTTTTCGGGAGTCGGAGCATCTTGAAAAATTAAAACAGTTACTAGATAAGTGGTTAAAGAAATATGTATAAAGGAGAAAAGTTTCCTGAATCTATTTCCAGCGAAGAGAATGAACAAAGATGAACTCAAAAAGAAGCTCACGCCCGAGCAGTATCAGGTGACGCAAGAGAAAGGAACCGAAGCGCCGTTTACGGGGAAGTTTGTGAATCATCACGAAAAGGGAATGTATACCTGCGTCGTGTGTGGAAAGCCCCTCTTTCCCTCGGATACGAAGTTTGAGTCGGGTACCGGCTGGCCGAGTTTTGATAAAGCTATTCCTGGTGCGGTTACGTTTAAGGAAGATAACGACCACGGCATGCGTCGCACCGAAATCACCTGCACCAATTGTGGTGCGCACCTCGGACATGTCTTTGACGACGGTCCGACCGATACCGGCAAACGATACTGCACCAACTCGTGCTCACTGGATTTTAAGCCGGAATAGCAAAGCAATACGCAATCTTTGCAAGTAACACCTATCGGCTCTACTTGCGAAGATAAAAGTACGGGCGAAGCATTGTGGGATTGAGCCTCGCCAAGACAAAAAAACACCTGTTTCTCGTGCGCGAGAAACAGGTGAATGCGATTTTAGTCGTTCCGAGATGCTGGCGTTAGCAACCGAGCGACGCACCTCCGTCCATGAGGAGCGTGGTGCCGGTAATTCCGCGCGCATATGGGGATGCTAAGAAGAGAGCTGCGTGTGCGACATCAAGTGGGTCAATAAACTGGTCGAGTGGAAGCGAGGACAGAAGTTTCTTTAAGGTCTTCTTTTTGCCTTTAGGTTGTGTTTTGGCCCATTCGTAGATCAATGGAGTTTCTACGGCGTGCGGGCAAATGACGTTGACCGTAATTCCGCGTTCGGCAACTTCAAGCGCGAGTGCTTTGGCGTAGCCAATGATTCCCGCTTTTGCCGCGACATATGCCGAATTATTTTCCTGACCGACGATACCCACGAGGGATGAAACGAGAATGATGCGCCCACACTCCGCCATCTTCGGGAGGCCTGCTTTGCAGGTATAGAAGATGCTATCCAAGTTAAGACGGATGGACATTCCCCACTCCTTGACGGAAATATCCGCCGTTGATTTACCGTCGTTGTGTCCGACGTTCGCGATGAGGACATAAATAAGCCTCTGAACTCCTTTGTTTACGGCGACATCCATCAGATACTCGCAATTCTTTGGAGCGCACACGTTGGTGTGGACGAACATTGCATCATGCTCCTTAGCCACCTGTGCTCCGCCTTTCTCATCAATGTCTCCGAACACAACGTCATAGTTGCTTGCGGTAAATACCTTTACCATTTCGCGCCCGATTCCCGAGGCGCCTCCGGTGATAACCGTCAGTTTGCCCGGTGTTTTCATTCAGTTTTTTGGTTGTCTACGTATACGATACGCAGAATTTCTAGCACCATCTAAGTTGTTTTTAGCTGTTTTGTCAATAGTTGCAGGTAATGTGCACACACATATGGCGGTTTCTCCTAGAATGGAGAACTGTGCATATCCATGGCTAAAAATGTTAAGGAAGAGCGTCTGCGTTGGGTACTCCCCATCGTGCAAAAGGAGGTAAAACTTACTGACGTTGCAAAGGTCTGTCCGCATGGCAAGCGTTCAATAGAACGCTGGCTGGCGGCATACAGAAAAGGTGGCGAACAGGCGCTTGAACCGAAGTCCACTGAACCGAAGCGATATCGCGTTGAGACGCCGATTGTCCTCAAGGAGCGCGTCATCGCGCTCCGAGAGAAGACGAAACTGTGCGCACTCAAGCTCAAGTGGAAACTGGAAAAGGAAGGTGTATTCGTGCATGAGCGCACCATCGGGAAGATTTTGAAAAAAGAAGGTTTGGTGCGGAAGTATCGAGTGAGAAAAATCAAATACAAGTATATTCGAGCAGCAAGGAAGCCGGGAGAACTCGTCGAGATCGATGTGAAGTATGTACCAGGAAAGGTTACAGGGAGGCTGTATTTTCAGTATACAGCGATTGATACGGCTTCGAGGTGGAGGTACCTTGCGGTATACGATGAACAAACATCACAGCATTCGATCAGGTTTCTTCTTGAGGTGATTAGCCTTTTTCCGCATCGAATCCGGGCGATCAAAACCGACAACGGATCCATATTCACGAACTACTACTTAGGAACAAACAAGAGAAGTGACGCGACAGTGAAGACTCTCCACGCGCTCGACGTATTCTGTGCAAACAACGATATCATCCATTACCTCATTGATCCTGGAAAGCCTGCACAAAATGGAACGGTTGAAAGATCACACCGTGAGGATCAGAAGAAATTCTACGAGCAAAACAAGTTCAAAAACATACAAGACTTGCAAAACAAATTGAAAGCGTGGAATATGTATTACAACAATCTCGAGCACTGCGGATTGGGAGGAAAAACGCCAAATGAATTTTTGGCTAATTCATTACTAACTAATCCGCCATATGTGTGTACCTAAAACATGCACATAAGTGGACGACTTCGGATATCAACACAACACCCCCGTTCGCCTTTGGCGAACGGGGGTGTTGTGGCAGTCTTTAGGATGTGGGGGTGGGCGGTGTAGTTTTTTGTTTTGTCTTTCCGCAGATGGGGCAAAAGGGGAGAAGAACGATGCGCTTGTTGTTGCAATGGGGACAGGTTTCTTTCAATGTCGTTCCGCATTTTGGACAGTAATCTTCAAACTGATTGATGCTAAAAGAACAGATTGGACACTTGCTGTCCTTGAGACGGCGAATTGCCGTTTTCCTGGAGTCAAAGATTCGCCGTTGAATGAGGTAGACGATACCACCAAAGAGGGCAACGACCACAAAGACTGTACCATAGTAGAGTACATATCGAAGTATCGGCGTTGACTGGAATATCTTAAAAATCTTTTCAATCCAGGTGTGGGGAATAATGTCGTAGAGAAAGACGAGGACGACTTGCAGGAATAAGATGGCAAACGAACCCATGACCGCCATGGCGATAATGGTGTACGGACTATTGCGCTTCTTCAGCGAAAGGTACCAGCGGGTCGCGAAGATAAAGATAGGCAGGACAAAGAGAAGCATTAGACAAAACACTTTGATGCGGTACCACGCATTCGCCGAATCAAAACTGTCTTGTGCCTGTAGGTACGCAGTTTTAAGGGGAATAATGGATGGCTCAACCACGGCAATTTCCGCCTGTAGCTGTGAATCCAAGGTGCTCAGGGTTTCCGTATTTGCGCTGATTGTATTTCGGAGCGTGGTAATGGATTGCTGAAGACCACTGCGGTTGTAGAGTACTTCTTCCTTTGCCATTTTTTCCTGCAAACTGACGTCGTACTCCGTCTGTGTGTGTTCGATTTGTCGTTTTATTTCGGAGTTGCGGTAGATAAGGTCGTTTATCTCGCTGTTGAGCTTTGCGATTTTCTGGAGCGAAGGAAGCATCCGATTTATCTGCTCTTCAATGCCGAATTCTCGGTCAATATTGCTAAACGAGCACTGATAAGCGTTTTGTAAACTCTTGTAGTTTTCTATAAAGTCGCCCGTGCAGTACGCAGGAGTCACCTGGAGGGTGGGGATTTGGCGGAGGTCGGAAAAAATAGTCTGTCCTACGATAATAATGAAAATTCCCATCACGAGAAGGAGGAGATATCCGGCGCTGGTGGTCTTTTTTTCGGCTATTTCCTCGTACGCTTCAAGTCCATCTGCCGTAGCATTCTTTCGCTTTAAAAATGAAAACATATATGGTGTGGTTACTAAATATATGGTGTGGTTACTAATGGCGTAAGTATACGGCAGATTGACTCCGAAAGAGGAGCTATACTGTGGATATGAGAATTATCGGACATTTAGATATGGATGCGTTCTTCGCCTCGGTGGAGGAGCGGGAGAGGCCATATCTTCGGGGACAGCCGATTGCCGTGGGGAGTGACCCGCAGGGCGGGAAGGGACGCGGGGTGGTCTCTACTGCAAATTATCCTGCCCGTGCGTACGGGGTGCGAAGCGCAACCCCGATTAGTAAAGCGTGGGAACTTTCGGAGCAAGCGCGAAAGGCGGGGAAGCCTCCGGTCGTCTTTATCACTCCGCATTTTCGTATCTATGAAGCGGTGTCACGGGCGGTGATGGCGATTGTGGCTCTGCACCTTAAAGGTACACAAACGACGCTCTTTACCGCAGACCCACCGGCACTGGAACAGGTATCGGTTGATGAATGCTATGTTGACCTCTCGTTTGCAGGCTCGTTCAAAAAAGCGGAAGCTATTGCCGTGCACATTAAAAAAAAAATTGCAAAGAAAGAAAGGCTCTCGTGCTCCATCGGCATCGGGTCAAATAAACTTATCGCGAAGATTGCCTCGGACTTTAGGAAGCCCGATGGACTTACGGTTGTTTACCCCGACTTTGTGGAGGGGTTTCTCTCTCCACTCGCCGTGCGGAAAATCCCAGGCATTGGGCCAAAGGCGGAGGAGAAACTCGCGCGCGTACGCGTAAGGACCGTTTCCGATGGGCGGAAACTTTCGGAAGAGAAACTGCGCGGAATGTTTGGAAAATGGGGACAGGAACTCTTTTTGAAATTTCGTGGAGAGGACAACTCACCGGTTGTCGTGGAAGCACCTACCGCAAAATCAATTGGGGAACAGGAAACGCTTCCCGAAGATTCCCTGAATATGAAAATACTTTTTCCGTATCTGGAACGGCAAGCAAAGAACCTGCTGTCGTATATGGTGCGCGATGGTTTCAAAGAGTTTCGGACAATTGTGCTCACGGTGCGATTTTCGGACTTTGAAACGGTTTCCCGCTCTCGGACACTAGAGTTTTCGACCGGAAGTGCAGAGGTACTCCGCCAGCATGTTACACAGATGTTTTTCCCGTTTCTGGACAAGCGCGAAAATCCAAAGAAGAAAAAGGTTAGACTTCTTGGTGTACGGATAGAAAAACTCGAATGACAGCTTTTATTTACGGCCGTAAATAAAAGCTGGAATGTGTCGGCGGATGTATTTTGGCGAAACGGTGCTAAACTGATGCAATGAACGACCGACGAAAAAAAGCGGTAAAACAAATACTGTTTGGTGTGGTGCTTCTTCTCATAGCGGGAGTGTTCCACTTTTCGGCACCTCGTTCGCCAAGCGTCACCACTTTTGCGGACTGTGTGAAAGCGGGTAGTACGATTATGGAGAGCTATCCGCGTCAGTGCAAAAGCAAAGACGGAAAGACATTCCGAGAAGATATCGGCAATGAACTTGAAAAGGATAACCTTATTCGAGTTTCAAACCCGCGCCCAAACGCGATAGTGACAAGTCCGCTCACGATTAGGGGAATGGCGCGCGGAAATTGGTTCTTTGAGGCGAATTTTCCTGTTAAGCTCTATGACGGAAACGGTGTAGAGCTCGCGTGGGATATTGCGCAAGCGCAAAGTGACTGGATGACCACCGAGTTTGTGCCGTTTGAGGCTACTCTTTCATTTACCATGCCGACTACCACCACAGGTACACTTCTCTTGGATAAAGATAATCCCTCGGGGCTTCCCGAAAATGAAGACGCACTTAGGATACCTGTTCAATTTGTACCTGCCCGATAAAAGTTGGTTAGTTTTTGGTTTCTGCTATACTAACGGCGTTACTACGGGCTGTCGTATAATGGTATTATGCATGGCTGGGGGTCATGTGACCCGGGTTCAATTCCCGGCAGCCCGATATGAAATTGGTTCTCTACACAAAAGCTGGGTGCGGATGGTGCGTGCGGGTGCGAGATTTTCTCACGGAAAAGAAAGTGCCATTTGAAGAGCGGGAAGTTCTGTCCAATAAGACGTTTTTTGATGAACTCCTGGCGAAAAGTGAGCAGACCAAAACACCAACGCTCGACCTTGATGGTGCTATTCTCGCCGATACCGACACAGACGCCGTTGAAGTGTTCCTAAAACAACACGGTATGCTATAATTTTCGTAGAAATCCTAAATCCTAAATCCTAAATCCTAAATGCGAAATGCTAAACTCTAAACAAATTCCAAATCTTAAAATATAAAGGGGATGGTTTTGGTTTTTGAATTTCATGATTTGTTTAGGATTTAGGTTTTAGAATTTATTTTTTTATACTATGCAACATTTTGTTTGTATTGACGGGTGTGGAGGTGAGTCCAGCATCGCTAAGGTGTGCGAGACGGAAGGTTGTAAGCATGAAGGGGAGCTACTCAAGGAATGCAATTGTGAAGATGGTCTTCACGAGGGAGTGGTAGAGAAAGGGGAGGAAGCAGACGATATCGCGTAAATTAAGAAAAACTCCGGCATATGCCGGAGTTTTTTCTTACCGCAATCCTACCTCGTATCTTTGAGCGTGAGCGCAAATGGAATACCGAGAAGCATCAACGCACCGAGCACGAGGAAGAGGGCGGGGAGCGAGATGAATGCGAGAAGCCCTGTCGCGAGGAGTGGACCCAGCACCCCGGCGAATGGACGCACGGTGCGGTTCAGCCCAACAATCGTAGCGTCCGACCCATCTATTTTTTTGAAGAAGTAGGTTTCCGTCATCACCTCTACTATCGCGGCGCCGACACGAGTCATAAAGAGTATTCCCGCCCAGAGTGCGAATGAGTGTCCGGTGAAGAAGTACATAGAGCCGGTCGCGAGTGTCATGATGCTGAAGCCCACAACCAGAAGTTCTTTTTCTCCGAGGAGTTTGTCCGCGATTTTTCCGAGGGGAGCCTCAAGGAGCAAGAACGGTATGAGCATGATAGAAAAAATGGGACCAAGCTCACCCCACCCGAAGCCGATATATTCGTGGAGGTACACCGGCGTATAGATAACCATCAGCATAAAAAAGAATTGTAAAAGAAACGAGATACAAAAGATTCCGCGCAGGTCTTTGTTTCGCCAGACCGAAGCAAATGTTTTTTTGAAATGAATGGTGCGATAGAGCGGGTCCTTGAACTGTTCCAGCTTTCCCGAAAAGAGAAGGAGTCCCGGAATAAACAGCGCCGCGGAGAGAAGATAGATACGCCAGTAGTCACCACCTACGAGCAGGAACGAAGCGAGCGCGGGAGCGATGACCCAGGCGACGTTTGCCGAGGTGAGGTAGAGACCGCGGATACCTCCCGTGGAGGCATTTTTTGAAAAGCCTTCAACAATAAGGTCAAAATCAAACGCAATAAGTGAAATAAGTATGGAGCTGATGATAAAGAGCGCGATGGTGAGCCACGAGCTGTGTGAGGCGGCGATACCGATAAGGGACGCGATTTCAAGAATGATAAATAGGAGCGTCGCGAAGTAGTCGCCCACAAACCGTAGGAGTTTCGGAGTCGCGATAACCGCGAGAATGGTAAGAAATGAAGCTATACCGTAAATGAGGCCGATGTATTTTTCGGAGATAAGTGTTGCGAGAAAGGTTGAGTTTACGTAGACGGGAATGGCTGCGTGGAGCGTGTAAAAAAAGCTCACGAGGTAGATGGTGAGAAGGGGGGAGAGGGAACGACGTCGGGTGTTCATGGGGAGTAGTATACCGCAGGGGCAGTAAACTTCCCAAAACACAGACCGCACAAAAACCAAACAAAGCACAAACTTTTCAAACGCCGAAGACGGCACCTCCTTTAGGAAAGGAGGGATAAGAAGACTGGATCCCCGCTTTCGCGGGGATGACAGACGCGAAGAGCTTATACTCCGAGGAGTACGGGGATGACGATGGGACGTTTAGCCGTTTTCTGAAATAAAAACCTTGAGACCGCGTCTGTCAGTTGCTCCTTCACGTACTCAAAGTTAATGGGGTGCATACCCTGGGTCGTTTCCTCCACGGTTTTTTTGATGATTATGCGGGTCTGGTGGAGGAGGTCCTGCGATTCACGCAGGTACACGAACCCGCGGGAAATAATATCGGGCGATTTTTTGAGCTTGCCGGTTGAGGAATTGACAGAAGCGATAATGACGAACATTCCTTCTTCGGCGAGCATCTGGCGGTCGCGAAGCACCACTTCCTGCATATTGCCGACCGCGAAACCGTCTACCATCAAGGGGCCGTCGGGTGCTTTTTCTTTGAGCGTCGTGATTTTCTTTCCGCCGTCCTGTATCTCAATCACCAGTGAGTTATCGGGAATGACAATGTTTGCCTTTGGCGTACCGGTTTCCTGTGCGAGTTCCGCGTGGAGGCGAAGCATATAATGTGTGCCGTGAATGGGGATAAAGAACTTAGACTTTATCTTTTTGTGGAGCCACTCCATTTCTCCTCGGTTGCCGTGTCCGGTGGAGTGAATGTATACCTCGCTCGTGCGGTAGTGAATAATTTTCGTACCATGACGAGCGATGTTGTCTTTGAGGTCCTGTACTGCTTTTTCGTTACCAGGCACGATGGACGCCGAAAGAAGCACTGTGTCGTGTTCGGAAAGACGCAGTTGTTTGTGGCTCTTGTTCGCGAGGCGGGTCAGCGCGGCGAACTCATCGCCTTGCGCCCCGGTCGCGAGCACAATGATACGGTCGGGCGGGTAATTCGCGATTTCGGTGGACGGAATAATGACGTTGTCCTTCACCTTGATAAGGCCGGAGGCGATACAGATGTCCACGTTGTTCTTCATACTGCGTCCCTCAATCGCGACTTTCTTGTTGCACTTTTCCGCAGCCTCAATAATTTTTCCAATGCGGACAATGTGGGAGGCGAACATACTCACGATGAGGCGTGTCTTCACGGTGCGGACAATTTCGGCAAGGTTCTCGCCGACAAGCCTCTCGGGGGTGGAGAAGCCGGGGTTCTCAATGTTGGTGGAGTCGGTAAGCAAAAGAAGGTTGTTGTCTTTCGCGAGCGCGCCGTAGGTTTCCTCCTCTTCTTCGGTCGGGACGCCGTCCACGTGGTCAAGCTTGTAATCGCCGGGAGTCACGATGTTGCCGTAGGGGGTTTCAATGATGATGCCCATACAGTCGGGAATGGAGTGGGATACGCCGAAGAAGCGAACGGAAAGGTCGCCAAATTTTACGCGTCCGTTACCTTCCACGATTTTCATATCAATCGCGGGAAGATGAGGAAATTCTTCCTGGCGTTTTTTCACCATGAGGGCCGTCAGGTTCCTTGTGTACATCGGTGGATTGCCGATACGGTCCATTAGGTAGGGAATACCTCCGATGTGGTCCAAGTGTCCGTGGGTAATGAGCACCGCGCGGATTTTGTGCTTTCGCTCTTCCAAATATTTCGTGTTAGGCAGAATGAAATCAATACCAGGGGTTTTGGAGTCGTTGAACTGAAGTCCCATATCAATGACAATGATGTCGTTACGAAACTCAATCAAGGTCATATTGCGACCCACTTCTTCTACACCGCCAAGACAGATGATGCGGACGGAATCTTCTTTGAGAAGCGGAATCGGTGTGGATTTTTTGACGGGAGACGTTTCGATTCGCCCGCTTCTTTCCAAATGGGCTTGCCCGCGTTGCTCTGGGGTTGGTGAGCGCGGATTAGAACGTCTATCCATTGGACGGCCTCCTTGACCTCCTGGCCTACGAATAGGAGAAAAGGCTCGCGCTCCGGCTGGACGGGCAAGCGGGCGTGCAGACGAGGTGGCTCCAAAAGCAGGGCGGTCACCTCGCTCAAAACGGCTTCGGCCCGCGTATGGGCGAGGTGATCCGCTATTTTGCGGGTGGGAGTGGGCAGTAGCGGACGGATGTCCAAAGCGGGGAGGATGCGCCGGTGTTCCTGCGCGATGGGGAGGAAGAGCGCTTCCCGGTGCGCTAAAGGCGCGCGCGGGGTGTGGTCGTCTGTTTCGATTGAATCTGTTTGGCTCCATAGTATCTAAAATTACAAATCACAAATTCCAAATTACAAATAAATCACAAATTCTTAATCGGCAGAGATTAAGATATGTTTATAGTTTGAGTATTGGGTATTGTTTGTGATTTGGTGTTTGTAATTTGTGATTTATTAATAAACGATGTCCAGCAAAGGGTTGTCATATCTTCCCCTTTACTACTTGGTGAAGACTGTCCACACTTTCTCGGTGTTCACGTACCAGTGATGTACATCCAAGAATCGTTCACTCGGTATGGTCGTGCGTCCCAAGCTAAACCCTCGTATCTCTTTCGGCAGAATGTAAATAAACTCGGGCGAATAGAGGAAGATGGCTGGCTCGTCGGCGCTGATACTCGCGACCACGGTTCGGTAATTCAGAGTCCGCTTGTCCGGGTCGGTGGTGCGACGTGCTTCTTCCAAGAGTTTATCCACCTTTGAGTTGGTGTAGGAAGCAATGTTCAGTCCCGGGTCGTTACGTTGTGAAGAGTGCCAGAAGGCGAAGAGGTCAAGGTCGCGTCCGATAATTTCACCGAAGAGAAGTGCATCAAACTTTCTCGGGCGAATGATGTTTTGGTTGAGGTCTCCCGATTCAAATACCTGCAGACGAACTTCTATTCCAAGCTTCCCCCACATTTCTTTGAGAAGCTGTGCGCTTTCGCGAAGTTCGGGGACATCACTCGTGACGAGAGAGAAAGAAAGTCGTTCGGTGGTCTTGCCTTTCGCTCGTTCGCGAATACCGGTCGTGGGGTTTTTTATCCACTTTGCTTTGGTAAGCAGGGCGTCTGCTTCCGTCAGACGAGAAGCAATTGTAGTGGTTGATTCCGAAAGGTTGCTCTGCAAGAGAAGCGGGGGAATAGGTCCCTGTATCGGCACACCATATCCATAGAGCACCTTGTCCACAAGTTGCTGTTTGTCGGTCGCAAGCTCGAGCGCGCGACGCACCGCTTTTTCCGAAAGTACGGCGGATTGGTTTTGATTGAAGAAAACGCCAAAGATGCGGGGAAGCGGAGTGCGTTCTATGCGCGCGCCACTTGCCTCAAGAGTCTTCGCGCCTTGCGGAGTGATGGTGTTCACGCCCGAAATTTCTCCGCGGGTGAGACCCTTTAGCAATTCTTTTTCGTTTGGGTAGAAATAGAGCGTGATATTTTTAATATAGGGCGCGCCGAGCGTGTAGTGGTCAAACGCGGAAAGTTCAATGTAGTAGGGGATGCCAGAGTTGTTACGAGTAATTTTTTTCACTTTGTACGGACCGCTTCCGACCGCTTCAAGGTTGATGGGCGAAAATGAAAATTGTTCCGCATCGGCTTCTTTCCAGAGGTGCTTGGGTAAGATGCCCATCGTGGCATTTTCCAAAAACGGCGCGTATGGTCGTTTAAGAGTGAGGACGACGGTATGGTCGTCTTTTTTCTCGGCAGTTACCCCTTCCCAGTTCGCGCGCTTCGGACTCTTGAGTGTCGAGTCTTGCGCTTTTTGTATAGTAAAGATGACGTCATCGGCGAGCACCGGCATTCCGTCGTGAAAGGTCGCGTCCTTTCGAAGGGTAAAGGTGTAGGAAAGCCCGTCTTTCGAGATGGCATAGTCAGAGGCAAGGTCGGGAATAAGCAAGCCATCGGGAGTTGGCTTCAAGAGTCCCGAGTAGATAAGCATGGTAAGGTCGCGGTCTGCGTCAGAAAGCGAGAGCAAGGGATTCAAGAATCGGGGAGAGCCAATAATGCCTTCGCGAATTTCACCGCCCGGGGCGGGTATTTCGGTAAGGAAAAGCGCGTTCACGTTATACAGGAGACTGCCCGCTCCAAACACGAGAAGTACAGCAAACACCGCGGAAAGTACTTTTTCCACCGGCGAGAAACTTTTGAGAGCACGGTCCAAAAGGTCTGCTTTTGGAATACGGTAGTGCTTGGTGAATATGTTCTTGAATGTATCTTTCACAGGATGAGAAAAGCGTATAGCGTCAAGCGTTTAGCGTATAGTCAAATACACCAGAAAAATAGTGTAAACAATTCTTCACTAACCGCTAACCGCTGAACGCTGGCTATCTTACGATGAGAGCAAGAAGCGCCGAGATGACGAACAAAACAGCAATAACAATGCTACTGTAAAACAGAGTTTTCTCAAATCCGCGTTTGGTGTGGAAGCCACTGCTAAAGTTGTCACCGAACGCACCCCCGAGTCCCGCAGCCGATTGCTGGAGCAAAACAACGACTATCAGCAGGACTGACAGCCCGATTTGGATATAGGGAAGTACCGAGGTGAGAGACTGCATTTCCACCGAGTATAGCATACTCAAGAAATTTTGCAATTATTTATTCAGCGCACAGTGCGACACGAAAAAAGGAAGCGTTTAGCTCCCTTTCTTTTGCTCCCATTCTCTAAGGTAGTCAAGCTCCGGTTTCTCCTTGAGTGGAAGGCCTTTTGCCATTCCAGCCTTCACTATTCGTTTAGCGTTCTCCCTACCTTCCAGGCTTGCCTTTTCGGCAGCATTGTCTACAGCCTCACGCAACCCTTCAAACAACTGTTTTGCGCGTTCGGGAGGCATAGTCGTTATGAAAAAAGCGACTCCACAACTTTCTTGACCACCGCACCGTCGGCCTTTCCTTTCGTCTCTTTCATAACCGCACCAATCAGTTGGCCCAGTTTTGCTTTATCAGTAGTGCCCAGCTTTTTTTTGGTCGTCTCGGCGATTTTACGAACCTCTGCTTCAGGCATCTGCGCGGGGAGAAAAGCTTCCAGTATTTTTGACTCGGCTTCTTCGGCTTTGGCGAGCTCTTTGCGTCCACCTTTTATAAACTGCTCGGCAGATTCCTTGCGTTGTTTAACCAGTCGCTTGACAACCGCAAACGCCTCGTCGTCGGTAAGGTCGCCCTTCTTCTTAAGTGCGATGGCTTCGGTCATAAACGCTGCTTTAAGATTGCGAAGTGCCGAAAGCCGCTCCGCGTCCTTTGCGCGCATGGCGTCGGGGATTTGGGTGTTGATAGTTTCGGTGATGGACATATTATTATCTGCTAACGGCTAAATCCTAAATCCTCTCTACTATTCTATCACATTTGCTATACTACGCGCATGCAAACAATACTTTCATTTTCAGCTCTCGCTGTCGGTCTTATCACCGCAGGTGTGGTTATCGTGCTGTTACTTCGTTTACGGAATATGGGGCAGCCCAAAAATACCGACGAAACCGCTTTTAAGCTCCTGTTTCAGCAGATGAGCGAGCAGACGCGGACGCTTGACCAGAAGCTCCACAAGCTCACCGAAACGGTGGATGCGAAGATGGGAGAAACCACCCGCCAGATGGGGGAGACGATGCACCGCCAGTTTAGCGAGTCATCAAAGCTCATTAAAGAGGTGACGGAGGGTCTCGTGAAGCTCGACGAAACCAATAGGCAGGTGGTGTCCTTTGCCGACCAATTGCAGAACTTACAAGATATCTTGAAGAACCCGAAACAGCGAGGCATTCTCGGCGAATACTATCTTGAAACGCTTCTCAAAAATGTGCTTCCTCCGAGCAACTACAAAATGCAATACGCGTTCGCCAATGGCGAAATTGTAGACGCTGCCGTGTTTGTGAAGGACAAAATTATCCCCATTGATTCAAAGTTTAGCCTTGAGAATTACAACCGACTTGCCGAGGCGAAGGACCCGTCCGAAAAAGACCGGCTTGAAAAGCTTTTTGTGAACGACCTCAAGATGCGCATTACGGAAACGTCAAAATACATTCGCCCGGGGGAGGGAACGATGGACTTTGCGTTTATGTTTATCCCGCACGAGGCGATTTACTACGACCTGCTCGTCAACAAAATTGGCCTCGTGACCGACGATACGGAAAACCTTATCCAGCGCGCGGCGAGCAAGTACAAGGTGCTGATTGTTTCCCCGACTTCGTTCCTCGCATATCTACAAACGGTCTTGCAGGGTCTTAAGGCACTTCAGATTGAGGAAACCGCAAAGGATATCGTGAAAAGGGTAGACGACCTCGGAAAGCACCTCAAGAGCTACGAGGAGTATCATATGAAGCTCGGCAATGCACTCTCCACAACCGTCAATCACTATGTCGCCTCCGGAAGGGAGTTCAAAAAAATCGACAAAGATATTCTCAAAGTTACCGGTACCTCTATCGGCTTCGAACCCCTTCTGGTTGAAAAGCCGATGCTGGAAGAGTAGACGGGAAGAAATATCGAATACCAAATTTCGAATTTCGAAAAAACTGTCAAATACTGAACAACCAAAAAACTCAAAATGCGAGATAGGGTATTCGTATTTCGTAGTATATAAAAATTGAACCGCCAGCTCTCGAAAGAGACTGGCGGTTTTGCGACTTAGTCGCACCAACAAAATAAAGAACAAAGTGAACGTGGTCTAGGGCACCACGGTCACCGTGCTAAGCACATTGGGTCCGGAAACCGCAACGCGTACGCCCGAAATCACTCCTGTCATCTGTCCCTGTTTACAGGAGACAGTGATTGTGCTGTTCGCCAGCATGTTTGGAAGTACCGCGGTGTACAGCTTGGCGGTGACTCCCTGTCCAGCCGGAATTCGAAGACTGTCGAGGCTGAACATGATTGACCCAATCTTCTCGGTGACTCGTCTCATGACCCCCGACACCTGTCGGTCGCCAATGACCAGTCCGATGACTTCTCCGAGGTTGCTGAGGTTTGAGGCCTCAATGCTGAACTCGATGAATCCGCCACCTTGGCCGCTTAAGCCTTCAAGCGCGTTTGCGGTCATCTCGATTTCAGCAATCACCGAAGGCTGGTAAAAGATGTTCCCTTGGAACATCACTGCCAACCCTTTTTTTGCCGTTGTCGGCGATGTTGATGCCGGTTGTACCCAGAATCCTCCGCTCGGGACTACTTCGATAATTGGTCCGACTCCCGATACAACCTCGACCTCGACAGATTCTCCTGTGGTGAGGTCAAACGCTTTTGCGCTTCCCGAATCCAGTCCCCAGACGAAGACCCCTTTCGCCGTAATCCCGATATCAAGCTTCAGAGTGGTTACAGTCACCGTTCCGGTAGGAAGCACAAGTCGATTGTCGAAGTTGAGACCCTTCTTGCCATCCGTAGGGTTCCAGACGTTACCGCCTGTGTTGAGTGCATTGCCGCCGTTGTACAGCTGGACGTTGCTTATGTCGCTTCTGTCCGAGGGTCGAGTGTCCGAGGGCCGAAATCCTTCACCTGTGTCGAAGCCAAGGCCTTGCAGAAAGGACACGGCGATATTTCCGTCTGCCTGCGTAGCGTCCCATGCGAGTTCTAGAACTTCCGTTCGGATACTCCCCGCAATCACCTGCTTCGAGTCCACCGTTTTTTGCACGGAGACCTTAAGCTTGGAGGGACCTCGCACGGTCATCGTTGGACCCCAACCCGCTTCGGCGCTGGAGAAAAACCAATGTCCGGTCGTCTGTCCTTGTGCCTGTTGTAACTCGCCACTGGGCAAGGAAATCGCGATGGATGTACCCGTAAAGGATGCCCCCACCGCTCCGATAATGAAGTAGTGGTGTTCACCCATGGGGAAGACTAGCTTATCAGTAAAGACAAAATATCCTCCACCTCCCTTTTCTGCAGAGTGCATATCCACTGGGCCAGCGACAGTCACATTGTTCTCGTCGATAATTTCAATGTTACTCACCATGCTCACGTCGGCTCCATTTCCATCAACCCAGAATTCTGTCAAATCACGTGTCGATATTTCTCCTGTTGCGATTGTTTTGAATCCGCCAAGGATTTGCCTCGGCACATTCTTGACGATGCTTCGGTTAACCACACGTTCCGAACTTCTGAAGGAAAGGGTTCCGACCTGACTGTTCGCGTCAATGATGTGTGTCGCTCCAAGAATGGGGAACCGTCCTTTAAATTCAACTGTCTTTTGAACAGTTCGTGACCCATCAATAGACACACCGGTCACATGTAACCCTATACTTGCAGGGTCCCCTTCTACTCTAACGGCACCCGTAGTATCGGTCGTATCCAGTTTCCCGAACACACTGACGCGTAAGGGCTTTTCGCCATAGACGTAAATTGGTCCAAGAAGCGCTTGACCGGCGCTGTTCAACTTGAAGGGCCCCCAGGCAATAGACTTGCCGTTTGCGAACATAAGGTACAAATCAGGTTGCGCATCATAGAGTAGACCTCCCTTTTGCACCGTGAGAAAGACACTCTGACCAAACTCGGCGTTTGCAACGGACAAGTCGATGTCCGTGTACCGCACAAGTGCGCGAAGCGGTACCGTTTCCGTCTTTGGCTGGCCAGGGTCGCTGACCGTGACCTGCACGACAGGCTCTTCGTGAGGGATTACCACCACGGGACCGCCACCTCCGCCAGCGCTCGTGCTGGTTTGACCGAACAGAGGTGACCATGAGTACGAATGCCACGAGCAAAGCCCCGGCACGAGATAGATTTTTCATATTTGAGTTTTGAACGAACCGCATTTTAAGAGACAAAACAGCCCCACGCAGGGCTACTTTTGCAGTCTCTCGCTGGAGGCATAGTATCATGGAATGACGAAAAAGTCAATACTTTCAGTTCCTCCTTTTCTAAAGGAGGGTGGTCGAGTCTCCAAGACGGAGGATATCTCCCCTAAAAAGGGGAGCACTGTCGTCCTCGACAGGAGGGGTGTCACATCCCTCCCCCGCTTAAGAAAGCGGGACTCCCTTTACTAAGGGAGAATAAGAGGAAGATGTTTGCTTTTTTTAGCTTTTGCGCTACTATATCCCCACTATGTTCGTAGTTATAGAAACAGGCGGCAAACAGTATAAGGTCGCGGAAGGGGACTCTATCAAGATAGAGAAGCTTTCTGGGGGCTTAAAGAAGGGAGATGTGGTCACCTTTGACAAGGTGCTTCTTTCCGATAACGGAACCAATACGACCATCGGCGCGCCCTATATCGCGGGTGCCAAAGTACAGGCCGAAATCGTGGATATCAGCCGATATGCCAAGGTTAACGTCGTCAAATACAAAGCCAAGAGCAACTACGTCAAACTCCGCGGTCATCGCCAGCCGTATATGAAGATAAAGGTTGCAAAAATTTCCTAATTCTTCCTCCCCTCCTCGGTTGAGGAGGGGAATTGAAGGGGTGGTGTGTTTTGTATAAAAAAATCGGCGCCCTCGAATCTCGAGAGCGCCGTTGCGTTAAGTTTTTCTTAGGGGTTTATTAACCTCTTACGCCACCGTTGTACTGCGGTGGCAGAGGTTTGCGATAGGCCTTACCGAAGTCGGTAGGCCACTGAAAGAACCATTGGTAGGTCCCGGCTTTCAGGGGAAGCAGGGCTGACTTTTCGGTGGTGTTAAGCGATTGCCATTTCCCACCGCTGGCATTTCGGTACCAGAAGGTTTTACTCAAGATCGGCGTTGTGCGCTCATCATAGAACCCTTTTGCCGGAGAAATCTCCATGACCACATCCTCAATGAATTTTGACTGGAAGAGATGATCGGCATAATCTTCGCCGATCTGAAGATGAATCGAACTCTCCGAACCAAGTGATTGAATTTGTGCAATATGTCCGCTCGTGGAAACTGGTCCCGAAGCTTCTTCCGTCCGATTCCCGTCCAACCAGAACGCATATTCTTTGTTGATTCCTTCGCCAACTTTGAAGGTGACGCGAAGGATTCCGTTTTGTGCAGACAGTTCTGGCGGATAGTACAGAACGCCGCTAACAACGGGCACCGGAACGTAGCGAGGATACTCCTCTCCGACATCCACCAGCGCGTAGGCGTAGAGGGCGTTGGTGACTGCGAAGGGAGCTAGGGTCCACTCAAGTGTTACCGACGTACGGGGAAAGTACCAGCCGCCCTTTCCGAGTACAAGTTTTGTGGTCGACTGTCCGCTAAACAAGCCATAAGCCGTTTTTTCCCGACCATCCTCGCCGGTTATCCAGTCGGTTTGAAGCGACTGGTGCACCGTTATTTTTGCCTTCGCCGGTTCACTTACTCGGAAGTTAATTGACTCGCTCGAAAGCAGATTTTCCAACTCCGTAATGTCCGGACCGTTAGGACCAGGCTCGTACCTAAACGAGCTTGACTGCTTTTGGGTACCGCTCCAAGAAAGCATGTTTGGACTGCTGACGGCGGTTTGTCCCTGCCGAACGGCATCAACCGTTTCCGCGAGGAGCATCTGGGGGGCCAGTGGTAGGAAGCTGGGCAACCAGGTTGGTGTTGCCTCAGTCGGGGTCTGGACCACGCTGGTTGACGTTTCAACTTGAGCGTTTGCGGGGCGATCGCTCGAGAAAAGAAAAAAAGAAGCAGAACGAGCAAGCTGACTTTAATTTTGTTCATTTTTGGGAGCCTTTCCTGTTGTTGTACTTTCGTACTTGTTTTTGTTGAACTGTGGAGGAACCGTGCTTACCCGCGCGCTAACAGTCGCGACGATAAGTCCGGAATCGGTGGATTCTGCCACCGATATTGGTTGAGGTTGCGGTTGCTGATTAGTAACGGGCGCTGTCCTGTTTCGGGGCCAGATAGCCCAGAGCGCAAGAACGAGCACCCCCAGTGTGGGAATGACGACTTTTGGTCGCATAGTTTTTTCGGTTGTCGGAGAACAAAAAACAGCCTCACATAAGGCCGCCTATCTTTGTACTCCGCGAGTGACCATATCATTATACACGTATTTTGTCAACCCCCCCCCGCAATGTATCACGACTCTCGCGACGCTCCCTAGACATGATTTAGCAATAGTATGCTATAGCATACTATTGCTAAATTGAGATTAGAAGGAACGGTTTTTAAGGGCGTTTTTGAGGGTCTTCGCGTCGGCGTATTCAAGTTCACTTCCGGTGGAGAGTCCACGGCCAAGCGTGCTTATCGCGACGTTGTAGGGCGTTAGGAGTGTCCGGAGTTCATCCGCCGTGTGCTCGCCGTCGGGGTTTGCCGAGAGCGCGAGGATGACCTCCTTCACCGTCCCGGCTTTCACTTCTTTTTCTACACGAGATATGAGCTCCTTTATGCGCAGTACGTCGCCATTCTTTTTTTCAATGAGTGCGATGGTCCCGCCGAGCACAAAATATTTCCCCTCATACGTTTTACTCTTTTCCATCGCTTCAAGGTCGGTGTCTTTTGCAACCACCATAAGTTCTCCCGTCGCTCTACTTTTATCGGAGCAGATAGGGCAGAGAGGTGCAGACGTTCGTTTTGCAAAAAATCGATAGCACTCCGTACACTGCACAATATCGCGCTTTAGTGTGGAGATATGGTCGGTAAGTTCCTCTAGAAACGATGGTTCGCGTGACAGCAAAAAATAGACAAAGCGTTTTGCTTGCCGTGGTCCAATGCCGGGGAACTGTCGGAAGAGGTCGGTTAGTTTATTAAATGTGTCCATATCCTAAAAAATATCTAATTTCGAATACCTAATATCTAAAAATACCGAGCAGATAACCAAAAAAAGTAGAAAACAAGACTTAGAGATTAAGTATTTTTTATTCGACGGGTTTTTTCGAAATTAGAAATTAGGTATTCGATATTTTCTAGAAGGGTTCTGCTCCCGTCTTCGCTGTCCGCTCAAAATCGCTAAAGTCGCTCTTCTCAAGCGACTGGAAGGTCGCTTTCTTCTCATCAAAGTAGAGCTCAACCTTGCCTGTCGGTCCGTTACGGTGCTTTTCAATCAAAATCTCGGCAATATTTGGGCGGTCGGAATCTTCCTTGTATTTGTCCTCACGATGAATGAACATTACGACGTCGGCATCTTGTTCAATGGAACCGCTATCTCTTAGGTCACTTAGCCTGGGGCGCCCACCACGTTGTTCCACCGCACGGCTAAGTTGCGAAAGCGCTATCACCGGCACATCAAGCTCACGGGCGAGATGCTTTAGTGAACGGGAAATTTCGGTCACCTGTTGCACAAGATTGTCGCTGTGCCGTGCCTGCGTTGGTGCCATAAGTTGGAGGTAGTCTACGATAATCATACCAAGACCCTTCTCGCTCTTGAGGCGACGCGCCACCGAGCGCATTTTCAAAATGTTGTTCGCCGGTTGGTCGTCAATGTAAATGGGCGCTTTGGAGAGGCGGTCAAGCGAATCGCGAATTTTTCCGAACTCGTCGGCAGCGTTGAGTTTTCCCGTACGCAGTTTCCACGCATCCACGCGCGACTCGGCAGCGAGCATGCGGTCTACGAGCTGTTGGGAGCTCATTTCGAGGGAAAAGATACCGACAGGGATGTTGTGATTAACGGCGGTTTGGCGCGCGATATCAAGCGCAAGTGAGGTCTTTCCCATTGAGGGGCGCGCTGCGAGAATGATAAGGTCGGACTTCTGAAAACCAGCAAGCTTATTGTCCAGCTCCTTAAACCCACTCGGAACGCCACGAAGCTCGTCGCCCGACTTGTGTAGTCGGTCCAAACGTTCCCATGCCTCGCCAAGCGTGTCTTTAAGTTCAATAAACTTGTGGACCCCCGAACGCTGGGTGATTTCAAAGATTCGCTTCTCCGCGCGCTCCATAAGGTTCTCCAGGTCTTCGGCGTCGTTGTAGCCAAGCTCTCCCAGATATTCCGATGCCTCAATGAGCCCGCGCATCAAATGTTTCTTTTGAATAATCTCGGCGTAGTGCTGGAGGTTCGTGGAGGAAGGGACACTCGCGGTAAGCTCGGCAAGATAGGATGCGCCACCGGACGCTTCAATTTCATTTTTCTCGGTCAGGCGTGAGGAGAGTGAAAGAAGGTCAATCGGAATGTTTTTGCTTCCGAGCTCCACCATTGTCTTCCAGATGAGGCGATGCCGACCGGAATAAAAAGCAGGTTCGGTAATCACGTCAAGCACATCCGAAAGACCATCAGGCCGAAGCATAATGGAACCGAGGAGCGCCTTCTCTGCATCAAGGTTTTGCGGGGGGACACGCAGTTTTGAATTTGACGAAGTTTTGTCAGCCATAGGTCGCATTCTAGCACGGCACTAAAGAGCGGGGTCAATGTGGTTCTTGCATAAGCGGTGGGTAAGCTGTGGATAAAAAAATACCCGCCCTTTTCTAAAAGGCGGGCGAGGGCGATTGTGATGGCGCATGGGCTACTTATTTCGAGGGGAGGCTATCGAAATTTTCTTCCTCAAAATTGTAAACCCTTTTCCACCACGCGATAACATTTTGGATCCATACCACTTGCGCAATAAACCAAATGGATATCCCGGGAATTACGCAAAGGTACATGAACCCCAGTTTTTTCGGGATAAGCCACCACAGCGTAGCGTAGAGTGCGGTAGGGAGAAACCCCAACAGGGTAAAAAGCACAACGCTGGATGGTCGCCCTATCCCTTCCCAAAATGTTTCCGCTCCTTTTTTGGAGTTGTACCTCCAGACCGAAACCATAAGGGGTAAGGAAAACTGAGCAATAATCCACATACTTCCACCCCCTATAAGTACCGTCACTATCCACACAGGTGTTTTTGGGATGTACCACCAGGTCAAAGCGTAGATAATGCTTGGTGCTACCGCTACGGCAACCGAAACGAGTATGCCGATCAAAAGACCGGCCCAATAGAGAAAGGTCCTTTTTGTATTCATTCTGTGGGTAAGATTGCTCCGTAATCTCCATTTCGTCAAGATAATTATTCGAAGGAACATCTACACGGTAGTAGGTAATAAAGTTGCCAACTCTAAGTTATAATGGAGACCTCTATGCAGTCCCGTAGTAGAATTTCAGGTTGCGGGATTGGCATTCGTGACACGACGTCAGACCGACGCTGATTTATTAGACGACTTACTTTGAGTACAGGATAGTTCTCCGCAGGAAGAACGACCTGAAATTTCACTACGGGATGCAAGCTGTCATACTCGCCGCAGGACTGGGGACACGAATGCGTTCTCTCACACACACCACCGCCAAACCGCTTCTAAGGATTGGGAAGCGCGCGCTTTTGGACTACACCTTTGACGCACTACCCGATGAGGTAGACGAGGTGATTGTGGTGGTGGGGTATCTCGGGGAACAGGTACGCGCCTATCTTGGCGAGACCTTTCGCGGAAAGAAGATACAGTATGTCGTTCAGGAGAAACTCCAGGGCACCGCAAAGGCGCTTTGGGAAGCAAAGCCACTGCTCAAGGATAAGTTTCTGGTGCTAATGGCTGACGATATTTACGCTCGCGAGGATATTAGAAAATGTCTGAAGCACGACTACGCTATCCTCGTCACGCGTTCAACCGAAGTGGGACCAGGAGGCAAGGTTAAGCTTGATGAAAAAAATCAGCTGGTGAGTGTGGAAGAGGGTAAAGTTCACCCAGCAGGCACGCTCATCAGTACCAATGTCTTCGTGCTTACTCCCGAACTTTTTACCTACGAGCCGGTCAAACTGACCGACAGGGAAGGCGAATGGGGACTTCCCCAAACCGTCGTGGAACTTTCAAAAGATTATTCCGTCGCGGTGGTAGAAGCCACGCGCTGGATAAAAATCACTACTCCCGAAGATCTTCAAATCGCAGAGAAGCTTCTTCATGTATAACTCTTAACGTCTCAAAGCCCCAAAGTATACTTAGTACTTGCAAGACGAAGATAACCTACTATAATGACTGCATAAAAGTCTATATTTAAGGGGCTATTTGGTAACAAATGGTCTATTTTACTAGTTCGTTAAAGAGGCGAATAGTGGTTAGCGTCTAGCGGTTAGTAAGAACTCTTCAGTACTAAACGCTAAGCGCTGTACGCTAAACGCTTAAACATATGAAAAAGATGAAAGAAATAAAGAAAAACACAGCGAGTGTAAAAAGTGATGAGAAGGTAGTAGTTCGTCCCCTTGGCGACCGCGTGCTCGTACGTGAACTTAAGAAGGAAGGTGAGAAAATCGTGTCGGGCATTATTATCCCCGAATCGGCGAACGAAGACCGAGGTGCGCGAAAGGGAGAGGTGGTCGCGGTGGGTCCGGGAAAGTTTGATGACGGCGTGCTCGTCCCGATGGGCGTAAAGGTGGGCGAGCGAGTACTCTTTCAGTGGGGCGATAAACTGACGATTGACGGAGAGGAGTACGAGATGGTCGCAGAATCCAGCATCCTCGCTATCATCCGATAGCTCGGTAAAATCCTAAAAACTAAATCCTAAACTCTAAACAAACTTCAAAAACACAAATATCAAACGGAACTGTTTCGAGCTTAGAATTTATGATTTGTTTAGGATTTAGATATTAGAGTTTCATTATCAGTTTTTCTAAAAAAATATGGCCAAGATTATTCTTTATAATGAGGAGGCACGAAGGGCTTTAAAGCGCGGAGTGGACGCAGTGGCAAACGCCGTGAAGATTACCGTGGGTCCAAGGGGACGAAATGTCGTGCTTGAAAAGAGCTACGGCGCGCCGACCATTACGAACGACGGCGTATCTATCGCGAAAGAAATCACGCTCAAAGACAAGTTTGAAAATATGGGCGCGGAGATTGTGAAGGAGGTCGCCGAGAAGACCAACGAGATTGCCGGTGACGGAACGACCACCTCGGTCATTTTGACCCAGGCGATTTTTGCCGAAGGACTTCGCCAGACCACCATGGGAGTAAACCCGATGGGCGTGCGTGTCGGTATTGAACGCGCAGCGGAGAAGGTAGTGGAAGCGCTGAAGGCCGCGGCCACTTCGATTAAGACCAAAGAAGAAATCAAACAGGTTGCGACCATTTCGGCCGAATCGGCAGAACTTGGCGAGAAAATTGCCGACACCATCAATAAAGTGGGCAAAGACGGCGTGGTGACCGTGGAGGAGTCACAGTCGGTCGGCATTGACTACGAAGTGGTGAAAGGACTTCAGTTTGATAAAGGATATGTGTCGCCGTATATGGTGACGAACGCGGAGCGTATGGAGGCGGTGCAGGAAGACCCGGCCATTCTCGTGACCGACAAGAAAATCGGAAACATCAAAGAAATTCTCCCGCTTTTGGAGAAGCTCGCGCAGTCGGGCAAGAAGGACCTCGTGATTATCGCCGAAGATATTGAAGGCGAGGCGCTCACCACCTTCGTCTTGAACAAGCTTCGTGGTTCGTTCAACGTGCTTGGCGTGAAGGCTCCTGGATACGGCGACCGAAAGAAAGAACAGCTCCAGGACATCGCGGTGACGATTGGCGCGCAGATGGTTTCGGAAGAGCTCGGGCTCAAGTTTGATACAGTAGGTCTTGATGTCTTGGGAAGTGCGCACCGCGTGATTGCGACCAAGGACACGACCACGATTGTCGGAGGCAAAGGAAAGAAGAGCGACATTGACGCGCGCGTTGCCCAGCTCCGCAAGCAAAAAGAGCAGAGCGATTCCAAATACGACCAGGAGAAGTTTGACGAACGCATCGCGAAGCTTTCGGGAGGTGTTGCGGTTATCAAGGTAGGCGCCGCGACCGAAACCGAGATGAAGTATCTGAAGCTCAAGATTGAGGACGCCGTGAACGCGACCAAAGCTGCGATTGCGGAAGGCATTGTGTCGGGTGGAGGTGTGGCGCTCATCAAAGCGGCACAGAAAGCACAGCACTGGATTCAGAACGAAAAAAATAAAGCGAAGAGCGAGACCACCAAAGAGTTTGAAGTTGGATTTAATATCGTTATCAAAGCGCTTGAGGCTCCGCTTCGCCAGATTGCGGTGAACGCCGGCAAAGATGACGGCTCGGTGATTGTGGAGGAGGTGAAGAAAGGGAAGGGTAACTACGGCTACGACGCACTTAAAGACGAGATGGTCCCGGATATGGTGCTCGCGGGTATCGTTGACCCGGTGAAGGTGACGCGCATGGGTGTGCAGAACGCCGCCTCCGCCGCCGCGATTCTCCTCACGACTGAAGTGGCGATTGCCGAAGAGCCGAAAGAAGAAAAAGAAGCTGGAGGTATGCCATAGGGTGGAATGGGAATGGGGGGATATTAGCGCGGAAGCCGCAATTTCTAATATCCCCGCCTGCGCCGAAGCGGCTTCGGCGGGCAGGTAATTCCTAATTTCTAAAAAAGAGAACACCGCCCCGACGAAAGTCGGGGCGGTTTGCGTTTATGCTACGCGTGCTATTATAGTGGTATGGTTGTATACGAATGTGACAGTTGCAAAAAGAAGCTGAAAGATAGAGATACCTCTGTTTCGGTGACCATTGGTTACTTCCAATCCTTTCTTTTATGCACAATCTGCGGTAAATCAATCATTGAAAGTCTAAAGAAGAAAGGTCTTGAAATTAGTAAGGTTAAATAATTTTTAAATTTTTACTATGAATACTACTTATATCATTGTTGCAATTGTCGTTCTCCTCGTCTTGTGGGTTATCTTTGCCTACAACCGCTTTATCGCCCTCATCAACCGCGCCAAGGAGGCGTGGAGCGACATTGATGTCCAGCTCAAACGTCGCTATGACCTTATCCCGAACCTCGTGAGTACGGTCAAAGGATATGCCTCGCACGAATCATCTGCCTTTGAAAAGGTAACGCAGGCACGCGCAGCCGCGATGGGTGCGGGAAACCTCGCCGACAAGTCGCAGGCGGAACTTGGTCTCACGGGAGCACTCAAATCTATTTTTGCGATTGCTGAAGCCTATCCGGAGCTCAAAGCCAACACGAACTTTATGGAGCTTCAGAAAGAGCTCTCCGACACCGAGGACAAAATCCAAGCGTCACGACGCTTCTACAACGGCACGGTACGCGACCTCAACACGTCGGTGGAAACCTTCCCGAACAACACCATCGCCTCGTTCTTCAAATTTGAAAAACTTGAATTCTTTGAGCTTGAAGCAGGGGAGGAAGCGGCAAAACAACCAGTCGCCGTCAAATTCTAAATCCGAATATCTAAATCCTAGACAAATTTTAAATTTCAAATCCTAAACACTTCTGTTTAAGATTTCTCCATTTGGGTATTTAAATTTGTTTAGAGCTTAGGATTTAGTGCTTAGGTTTTTTGCTATGTTCAGTCTATACACTCATCAAACCAAAAACATCTGGAAGGTATGGCTGTTCATTCCCGCCCTTTTTGCATTTATTTTTCCCTTGTCGATTTTTGCTCACGATATTCCGGGAGCGGTCAAAGAGTATGTCTACGACACGATTAGCGTAAACATACAGGTCAACAAAGATTCCACTTTTGATGTCGCCGAACAGCAGACCTACGATTTCAACGGACATTTTCACAAGGGCTGGCGCAGTATTCTTCTCAAAGATATCGGTTCCATCACGGATGTGGTGGTGAAGGACGAAGCGGGAATCCCGCTCACGTACAGCGCGCAAAAGCTTGATAAACAAGACCCCGCAAACTGGGGAAAATATACCTACTATCGCGAGAACGGAGCGGAAAACATTGAGTGGTACTACAGCGCCACGGATGAGAAAAAAACGTGGACAATTTTCTACAAAGTACACGGCGGCATTTCGTTCCTCAAAGACCACGACGAGATTTACTGGAACCTCTTTACCGATTATGACGTGCCTGTCGGTTTTGCCGAGGCGACGGTGATGCTCCCCGAAGCCGTTCCCGACCCGAAGGTGCTTACCTCCACACTCTATTCGCTCCACACCTACGATGCGTACACCATACACGAGGCTACGATACCTGACGGAAAGACCTTTCACTTCGCACTCGCGCCCATCGGCATAAAAGAGCCGGTTACTATCGCTTCCGGCTGGCCGAAGGGAATGGTGGACCAAGGGGCATACTGGAAAGATTTTCGTAACCAGCACTGGGCACTCATAACATCCGCCTTGATTATTCTTTTTTCAATCCTTATCGCGGTACTGTATTGGTATGTCACCGAGGTGAAGGGGAAGGGTCGTGGCACCATTATCCCCGAATACGCTCCTCCTGAAAATCTGCCACCCGCGATGGCGGAGGTTTTGATAAGAGAAAAGCTCACCAGCAAAGCGTGGCCCGCGACCATTGTGGACCTCGCGGTGCGCGGATTTTTGGATATTGAAGAAGAAAAGGCGCCGGTGGTTCCTTGGGCACTTGCGTTTATTATTATCCCCGTATTTCTTTTTTTCTTTTTCATGTTCGGAGCAACTATGTTTCTTGCCGTATGGTTGTCGATTCCATCAATAGGCCGGCTCATACTTGTGGTGATAGGGGCGGTAGCCGTGACTAAAGTATTGATGAGCATGTTCAAAGGCGAATCTTGGAGAGATAAACTTATTTCCAAAGAGTATCGACTGGTCAAGAAGAAAGAATTTGAAGATGATATCTCGCTCAAGGACTACGAAAAAGAGTTTCTCCACATCTTGTTTCCGAGTGGCGATACCTTCTCTACTAAAGAAATGAAATCGGATGTCGTTCGTCAACGTATCTTGTTTAAGAAAACGCAGAAACTCAAAGAACAGTTATTCCGTGAAATAGACAATATAGGAGGCCTCTATGAAGTCGGTCTTTCTGGAGAGAAAAAACGCTCTGTGATTTTTGTTCTCCTCTGGGCAGTTCTCTTTTTTGTCGTATTCGTTGGTGCACAACCTATTTTAGCGGTTCTCGGCTTCGACAGCGCGTTAGTTCTTGCCACAATCGTTGTCTGTGGCGTGTGCCTGTTTGCCTTTTTCAAATACGAAGCGCGTTTGTCAAAAGAGGGGGCGATACTGCGTGAAGAATGGCTTGGGTTTAAACTCTATTTGAAAACCGCGGAGCGGGACCGTCTGCAAAATCTCACACCGGAGCTATTTGAGAAATACCTTCCGTATGCGATTATCTTTGACGTTGAGAAGAAGTGGGCAAGGGCGTTTGATTCACTGAACCTACCCCCGCCGAACTGGTATTATGGAAGCGCCGTGGGCTTTGTCGGCTCTGGGCACTCTGCCGGAGCGAACAGTGGAGGTTTCGCTCCTTCCGCATTTTCCGCTTCGTTTGCCTCTAGTCTGTCTAGTGCGTTCGGGAGTGCCGGAGGTGGAGGCGGCGCCTCGGGTGGAGGTGGTGGTGCCGGAGGAGGTGGCGGTGGTGGTGGTGGAGGAGCAAGCTAGCGCAAACTCCAATAATCAAGAAACAAGCTCCAAACAAAATTCAATACCCAAATTCCAAACTTCTTCCTTTTGAGTTTTGAAAGTTGAGATTTGTTTGGTTATTGTATCTTGGTGTTTGATTATTATTTCAATGTCTTCACTCTACACTCATCAATCCGAAAATGTGTTTAAGACCTGGACACTCATGTCCGTCTTTTTCGTGATTATTATTTTTCTCGGATGGTTTTTGAGCCAGTACTACGGCAACCCGAATATTCTCTACGGATTTTTCATTTTCAGTTTGGTGATGAACATCGCGAGCTACTGGTACTCGGATAAACTGGTACTTTCACTTTCGGGCGCGAAGCCGGCGAAACGGGAAGAATATTTTGACCTCTACACCGTCACCGAAAACCTTGCGATTACCGCGGGGCTTCCGCTTCCGAAAATCTACGTCATAGAGGATAGCGCGCCCAATGCCTTCGCCACAGGGCGCAACAAAGAGCATGCGGTGGTGTGTGCGACAACGGGACTCTTGCAGATATTAAACAGAAGCGAGCTTGAAGGAGTGATTGCGCACGAACTTTCGCATATCGGCAACCGCGACATTCTCCTTTCCACCGTCGTCGTGGTGCTGGTCGGGTTTATCACGCTTCTTTCTGATTTCTTTTTGCGAAGCCATATGTGGGGTTTTGGTAGGCGCGATAACGATAGGGGAGGCGGACAGCTTGGCGCGATACTGATGATTGTGGGCATCATTCTCACTTTACTTTCTCCAATTATCGCGACGCTGATGCAACTCGCGATTTCGCGTAAGCGCGAGTTTCTGGCGGACGCTTCCGGCGCGCTTCTCACTCGCTATCCCGAAGGACTCGCTTCAGCGCTTCAAAAGATTTCGCAGTATTCCCGTCCGATGGTAAAAGCCAATCACGCCACCGCGCACCTCTTCATCGCAAACCCATTTGGTCGCAAAGACAATGGAAAGGTCGGTTTCTTTACCAAAATCTTTTCTACCCACCCACCCGTTGAAGAGCGCGTCAAAGCTCTTCTCGAGCGGTAGTTCTTCCTCCCCTCCTCAGTCGAGGAGGGGTGACGAGTCCGCGAGGCGGGGTGGTGGTGTTCTTCTTCAGGCGGTACACTATAGTTATGTCCGAAGAAACTCCCCCAACCTTCACCTCCGGTCCGCAAGCGCTTCAATGGAAGCGTCTTAAACGTCTCAAGTTTGAAGGCGCACGTCTGGACTATCTCACACACGTCACGGTGTTTGACCGCTTTTTTGCGGCGACTATTCTCCCGCTTCTTCCCCGCTCCATTTCTCCCAATCGCATTACAATATTTCGGTTTATCTGTATTCCCATCATTCTGTTTCTTTTGATCGCCGGGTACAACATCGCAGGTACAATTTTGTTTGTGCTTGCGGCGTTATCCGACGCGCTGGACGGCGCGCTGGCGCGTACGGGTCATCGGATTACCAAATGGGGAATCATCGCGGACCCGATAGCCGATAAACTGCTCATCGGTTCCGTGGCGTTTCTTGTTGTCCTCAAGAATTTGGGTTGGCCAACGACACTCGCGATTGTGTCCATTGAACTTATTTTGGGCGCGTCGGCATACTTTCGGTATAGCGGGAGGCTGATGCCCGCAAAATCAATTGGGAAATTAAAAATGATTTTGCAGTGCTTTGGTATCGGCTTTTTGCTCCTCTACGGCATTTTCCCCAGCTCGCTTTTTCTGGTCCTCGGGCAGTACATTCTCTATTTCGCCATCATCTTCGGCCTCGGGTCTCTTTTTGTCTATCAGTCAATATAGTTGAAAGTTTCAAGTTAAAAGCTTAAAGTAAAGCCCTTGGAGGGTTCGCATAGCGGTCTAGTGCGCACGATTGTAACCGACTTGCCTAAGAGCGAAGCGATTAGGTGCAAATCGCAATCCCGTCAAAAGTGGAGGGATGCCAGAGCGGTCGAATGGGCCACCCTGGAAAGGTGGTATATCCGAAAGGGTATCGCGAGTTCGAATCTCGCTCCCTCCGCCAGAAATCGAAATCAGTTTTTGAAGCCAAAATGGGGTCGCGCCGAAGGCGCGACACTAATGCATTCCCCCCGCCGAATCCAGAATCCAAAAGGGTTTTCCACGCTCCGCGTGGCTCAAAAAGTACGGTT